>OJRO01001603.1_pt1 | contig 15205 bp, 9 predicted proteins | sample 1599221 | NCBI WGS metagenome assembly OJRO01 (sample SAMN03922449, study PRJEB24848) | human gut metagenome | isolation source: stool sample | host: Homo sapiens | place: Germany | collected 2009-11
ATCAATTATAACATAACCGTAGCCGCTTGTCAACTATTTTGTGCCTATGTTAATATCTATATAAATCTGATTGGCACTGCGCAGTGCTGTAAATTCACTGGTGCCAAGCGGCAAAGAGGCATCAATAGAGTCAGACGTCATATAGAGAAACAGCTGCTGAAGCAGCTTGCCCCAAAACACCGCACAAAAAAGCCCGCAGAGGCGACTGGAGGGGGATAAATGTGGCGTCCTCTGCGGGAAAGGCGGTGAAGTCGGAGGAGAATGCACCTCTCGGGCCGGGAGCCGGAATCCTCGCGGGAGGAGGCTCGAGAATCGCGAGGGGCTCGCTTGAACCTAGGGGGGACAGGCGGCCGCTACGACTATGTCACCGCTCACTTTTGATTCTATTCGTAGCAATTCTGTTTTCCTTGAAAATCAGTTAATAAAAGCACCCGGGGAGCTCCGCTTTGAGTGTTTCTTGCGTTCAGGCAAGATCCCCTCTGTCCCTGAGTGTTTCTCCTCTTGCTTGCCGCTCCTCACCTGTGTACCAAATCCGACTCTTCCTCAATTGCCTTCAGAATGTCCTGATGACTTTCGAAGTAAGCGAGCGCATTCTTGCGAAGCAGATCCGCCGCCGTCTCCGAGTGGCGCTCCGCAATCACGACGGAATCAATGCCCGCAGCCCTCGCTCCCAGAATGCCCGGGAGCGCATCCTCCACCATGAGGCACTCTTTGGGGCGGGCGGAAAAGTGGTCGAGGATCTTCGAAAAAGCTTCCGGATCGGGCTTCACGTGCGCCACGTCGTCGCGCGTGACGATGAGATCGAAATAGTCGGAGAAAGGAGCCTGGGACAGAAGGTTCTGATTGTCCTTTGAATAGGTGTCGATGTTTCTGCGGCGCGTTGTAGTGGCGATGGCGAGGGTCTTCCCGGCGCGCTTGAGAGCCTTCAGCACCGCCGGCGCCCCGGGTCGATAGTCGACGCGCGTCCGGAGAAACTCCTGAGCGAGCTCGTAGCGCTGGCGGTGGATCTCCTCGGGCGTTCCGGGAAGCCCGTACATGGCCTTCATGTCCGCCATGTACTTGAGGTACGCATCCGACCCTTCGCCGTACTTCTTCATGGCGCTCATTCTGAGGTGCCCGGCCTCGTCCTCGGAAATCTGCACCCGGCCGTCAGTGAGACGCTTCAGGAGCTCCTGGTCAACCTGGCTCCAGACGCCGAGGGAGTCGATAAGCGTGCCGTCAAGGTCGAAAATGATGATGCGTCGATCGAGAAACATGTTTGAACTAGGAAAGGAAAAAAGAAGTAGGAGGATCAGAGAGGCTTCGCCTGGTCCCGAAGCGCATGCAGAGCGGCGTTCTTCCCGGCAATGCGCCCGAAGACGAAGGCGTCGAGAAGGCCGCTTCCGCCCAAGCGGAATTTGCCGTGAAGGCCCCCCGTGGTTTCGCCCGCCGCATAAAGTCCCGGGATCGCCTCGGACGAAAATTCGCTCCCTTTTCTCACGCGGGCATCCGGGAGAACGGCAATCCCGCCGCAGGTGTAGTGCACTTCAAAGCGCTCGCGGCCGAAGTAGTACGGAGGCTTTGAGAGGTCCTGCAGGAACCGCGTGCGGCCGAATTCCGGATCCATATCGTTCCTTGCCGCTTCGTTGTAGAGCCTGAAGGTGCGCTCAAGGCGCTTTAAAGGAACGCCCATTTTGCGGGCGAGCTCTTCGAGCGTTTCCGCGCTGTCGGCGAGCCCCTGCTGCATCTTGGTCGCAAAGGTTGCGCCCTTCACGCTTCTGCTGTCGGTAACGACCCAGAATTCGGTGGCGCCGGTTGCGATCAGATCGGAAAACACCGTATCCCAGGCAGCCGTTTCGTCCGTGAAGCGCATGCCGTCCGTCGTAAGAAAGATCTCCGCACCCGGATAGTCGAGCATGCGTCCGCCCCAGAAAGGAATGGCGAGAATGTATTCCATGCCGGTGACCGCGCCTCCCGCGGAGAGCGTCATCCGGATGCCGTCGCCCGTTGCCGGATCTTCATTCATGCGGCCCGGACTGTAAGTGGTGCCGAGATCAACCGGAATATCGGGCGCCCAGATGGAGCGCAGAGACAGATTGGCGCCGAAACCGCCCGTTGCGAGCACCACGCTCCGTGCGGAAAGCGTCTGCGTTTTTCCGTCGGAAGTCTGCACAACGAGACCTGCAACCCGGCCCGCGGCATCGAGCGCGATGCTTTGAGCGCTCGTGCGGTAGCGAATCTCAACCCCAAGCTCCCGGGCGCGGGCAAGAAGCTTCTGCGTATATGCGAGCCCGCTTCTCGCACGCGTGGTTTTATGCGCCCGGGGAAATACCCCGGAATAAGCTTCATAAAGCTTCGGGTCGAACTCCACTCCGATCGACTTCAGCCACGCGATGATGCCGGGACTCTCCTTCACCATGCGTTCGATGAGTTCGGGATTCCCGATCCCGCCCCCGCCTTCAAACGTATCGCGGAAGAACTGCTCGGCCGAGTCCGTTCTCCCCATGCGCTTCTGACCTTCCGGGTCGAGGGCATTGAGCATCCCGGAACTCACGAGCATGTGGCCGCCCGCCAGCGCCATTTTTTCGATGAGAAGCACCTTCCTCGCGCCCGCTTCCCTTGCTGCAATCGCAGCGGCAAAGCCCGCGGCGCCCGCACCTACCGCGACCACATCCCAGGTACCTTCTGCGGGAATGGGGGCCGCCCGGAGAATCTTCGGGCAAAGGCCGGAGAGCGCGAGGAAGCCCAGGCTCTGAAGCGCGGATCTGCGGCGGAAATAAGCCATCTCACCGGCCTCCGTCAGAAAGGAGCCCGGCCGCCTCCAGGGCTTTAGCCATTGCAACGGCTGAACGGACGCCGAGCTTCTTTGCGGCATTGCCGCGATGGAGCTTCACGGTGGGAAGCGAAATCCCGAGCTTGTCTCCGATCTGCTTGTTGAGAAGCCCCTCTGCGACAAGCCGCGCCACTTCGAGTTCGCGATCGGTAAGGGTCGCCGCTTTTTCGGCAAGATCCGCCTGGCCCGCGTCGGCCGCGAGGTCCTCAAAGCTCTTCTTCACCGCTTTTTCAACGGCGGCAATCAGCACGTCCGGAGCCGCGGGCTTCACAAGAAAATCCATGGCGCCCCGGTGCACGGCCTGCATCGCCATCGGAATGTCGCCGTGCGCAGAAAGGAAAATGACAGGGAGGAGGCTTCCGCGTTCAACGAGCTCCGCCTGAAGCTCCATTCCGGTCATGCCGGGCATGCGGTGGTCAAGGAGCAGGCAGCCCGGCTTTCTCGGATCATCCATCTCGAGAAAGGCCTGCGCGCTCTGATAGGTCATCACCTCAAAGCCTCCCATGCGAAGCAGAAAGGCGAGGCTCTTCAATTGTTCCGCATCGTCGTCGACGATCCGAACGAGGGCATCCTTATTCTCAGTCATCACTATTCTCCTTTCGGGCGTCCGGGTTCTGAAGCTTCATCCAGAGCCTCAATCACCGCCTCGGCGCAGATGCCTTCATGCGGAAGCTGATAGAAGCGAAGCACCCCGCCGTGGCGGTCGGCAATTCCCCGGCAGATGGAGAGGCCAATGCCTAATCCTTCCTGCTTCACGGAGTCGCCGTATCCGGTAAGCCGAGCAAAGCCTTCTTCGGAAAGCTTCGGCCCGTTGTCGGTCACATGGAGCACAAAATTCTTTTCCTCTCTCGCGAGCGACACGCTCACGAATCCGTCCGGGCGCACGCTTGCCGCATGGGCTGCATTGCGTATTAGATTGAGGACGAGGAGTTCAAGTTCAAGGGGGTCGCCCAGCACCATTGCCGCCCGGTCGTCTGCCTGGTCCGCAGCCAGGTAGCCGCCCGGCGCCGTCAGAATCGGAACGCGCCTCGCGTCATGACGCTCGACAATCAGAATCGCGCGGCGAATGACAGCCGTCCAGTCGCAGGGCTTCAGGGGCTCGGTGCTCTGCCTCGCGTAGCCGCGCACGCGGTTGACGATCGCCGTGATCCGGCCCGTTTCCTCCGCCATGGCGCTCAAAGCCTCTTCGGCGAGCGCCTTGTCGCCGGGCAAGGCGTTCCTTCTTGAATTCCAGATCTTCAAACCCCCGATGTAGTTCGAGAGGGACGACAAGGGCTGCTTCAGTTCATGCGCAAACATGGAGCTCATCTGGGAGAGCAGTCCCACGCGCTCGATTGCGGAAAGCCGCTCGCGCGACACTCTCGCCTCTTCCTCCATGCGGTTCTTTTCCGCGAGCGCTGCCTCGAGGTCGCGCGTTCTGACGCGCACGAGGTAGCGCGAGCGCACCGCATGGAATGCGACAAAGAGGAAGACCGCGAGCACCATGAGAAGAAGTTCGCTGTGGCGCTTTGCAAAGCCGAGAACCGTCTGCTCGTCAAGATAGGCGTAGGGCCCGTAGTGCAGCGCCTGCAGGAGGCTTCTCACCTGAGACAAATCGACGCGCGTGCCCCAGCGCCAGCCTTCCTGGTCGGGCATGCTGAAGGCCACTGCCGCCACTCTTCTCACAGCTCCGCTCTCGGCTGCCGGGAGGTACCCCACCGTCCAGTCGGGGAGCACGGGCGTGCTCGAGCGGCAGGGGCCCGGAGTCCCGGAGAGGACGGCAGCCGGCCTGAAAGCATCCTTGTCGATGAAGCCCGTATCCACGAGCGTCTCAAAGGTGCAGAGCGAAACGAGACCTGCGTCGGCGCCGCCCGTCGCCACGGCGTTGAAGACTTCAGGAACATCATGCGGGCGCCAGACGGCAGAGGCGAAATAGCCTTTGGGATCGATTCCTTCGGAAACAAGGCGGCCCGCGAGCCACTGCCAGGGGCCGAAGGAGAGGCTGCTTTCCACCGCTATTCTCGCGCCCTTCAGGCTCGCGAGGCTTCCCAATTCCTTGCGTTTCGCGTCGACAATGAGGAGGCCGCCCGCCGCCTGCGCGGCGGCGTCGCCTCCGAGAGACCGCTCCCTGACGGCGAGCGGAATCGCGCCCGAATCGTCAATCAGCGAAACCATGGAGCCCGCGGTGGAAATGACGAAGGGAATGCGCTCCGCCTTCACGGTCTGCGCGAAGCCGTGCGAGGGAATCCTGCGCACAATCACGCGGCGCTCCGGAAACGCAATGCGAAGCGCCTCTGCGAGCGGCAGGACGATCCTTAAGTACGCCTCGTTCTTTCCCGTTTCCTCAAAGGCAAAGACAAAGTCGCCCGGGCGCGCTTCCTCCTGGATCGTCTCGCGGGCATCGTCGTCAGACGCCAGATCCCGATACTGCATGCTTCTCACGTCGGCGAGATTGAAGGACGCTCCAGAAAGCGCATCCGCCGGCGCGGGATCAGCCTGAGCGGGCGCCAGGGGAGAGCCCCCAAGCGCCAGCGCGAGGAGAAAAGTCAGTCGGGGAAAGGAAAATTTCATTGCGCGAAATGGGACGAAGCGTGCGGCCGGCCTAAGTGAGGCATTCCGAAGGAAAAAGCTTAGCAGAGTTGTTCTGCGGGAAGAACGGCGTAAGAAGCGTCATCCTGAAGCGCCGCTTCAGCCTTTTTGTTCCGGGAAAAGTGCGTCCGTATAGCCGAAATTCGTCCAGTCGGTGACGCGCATGGGATAGAGAATGCCTTCGAGGTGATCGAACTCATGCTGCACGACGCGCGCATGAAAGCCCTCCGCCTCGCGTTCAATGCACTCGCCCTCAAGCGAATAGCCCGTATAGCGGATGCGCTTCGCGCGCGTCACCATGCCTTTGAGCCCGGGAAGCGAGAGGCAGCCTTCCCAGCCCTCTTCGGTTTCGTCGCCCAGAAGCTCAACCGTCGGATTGATGAGCACCGTCCTCGGCACGCCGGCCCTTGCGCCTCCCGCCCCCTCTTCGAGCCCGAAGCAGATCACCCGTTCGCTCACGCCGATCTGGGGCGCCGCGATCCCGATGCCGCCGTCCGCAGCCATAGTGTCCCAGAGGTCGGCGACGAGCGCGCGAAGCCGGGGGCTTCCAAAGTCCCTTACGGAAAGGGCATGCTCAAGGAGCCTCGCGTCTCCCATGCGGAGAACTTCTCTCACCATCTTCCGGGCGCCTCCAGCGAATCCAAAGAGTGTTTATTCGGCCGCATTCGCGCGAAGCGCCTCGCGCACCACATCCACTGCAGCGCGCACGCCCCGGTCGACGATTTCCTTCAGCGACTCGAATTCGATCTTGCGGTGCGATTCTCTCAGACCCGCCGCCGAATTCACCGACACGCAAAGCGCCCCGTAGGGGAGATCAAGCTCGCGGGCAAGCGCGCATTCGGGATAGAGCGTCATGCCGATCACATTGGCGCCGTCCCGCTGAAAGCGGCGCACTTCGGCTGCGCTCTCAAGTCTCGGGCCCTGGGTCGTTGCGTAGACGCCGCCTTCAACAACGCCGTGTCCGCTTCTGCGGGCGGCGCGGATGAGCGCCTGGGACAACCCTTCGTCGAAGGGGTACGTGAAGTCGATGTGCTTCACGCCGGCTTCCGGAGAGTCGAAATACGTGTGTTCGCGCCCCCAGGTGTAGTCGAGGATCTGGTCGGGAACCATCAGCGTGCCCGCTGAAAGCGCCTCCCCGATGCCGCCCACGGTGCCGACGGCAATGATGCCCTTGGCGCCCGCGGCTTTGAGCGCCCAGATGTTGGCGCGGTAGGGAATCACGTGGGGCGCAAACTCATGCTTCACGCCGTGGCGCCTGAGGAATATGAGCGGCACGCCGCCGAGCTTCCCGATCACGAGGGGCGCCGCGGGCTTTCCCCACGGAGTTTCAATTTCAATTTCCTCGGCATCCGTGATGATGCCTTCTTCTTCAAATCCGGTTCCGCCAATGAGTGCGAGCATGCTGGGTTCCTTCTTTATTCAAGAGGTGTTCCGTCGAGGAGCTTTCTGAGCTCCTCTTCGCCGATCACGCGAATGCCGAGTTCCTCCGCCTTTGCGAGCTTGCTCCCGGCTTCCGCACCCGCCACCACGAAGTCCGTGCGGCGGCTGACGGATCCCGAGACGCGCGCACCCTGGGCCGTAAGAAGGTCCTTTGCTTCGTCGCGCGTGAGGGTCGGAAGCGTTCCCGTCAGAACGAAGGTCTTTCCGGCGACGAGGCTTTCTCCTGAACGCTTCTCCACTGCCGGCCAGTGAACGCCAGCGTGAATCAGCGCCTCAATGACGGTGCGGTTGTGAGGTTCGCGGAAGAACGCATGAATGCTTTCGGCAATCACCTCGCCCACATCGGGGACGCCCAAGAGCGCGTCGACCTCAGCAGTTTCAAGGGCGTCGAGCGTACCGAAATGGTTGGCAAGCGCAAGCGCCGTGGCTTCGCCCACATGGCGGCAGCCGAGCGCAAAGATGAAGCGCGCGAGCGTCGTCGACTTGGCCTTCTCAATGCTTGCAAGAAGGTTCTCCGCCGCCTTCGGCCCCATGCGCTTCACAGGTTTCGCTGTCCCGACCGTAGCCTGAATGGGCGCCGTCAGATCCTCAGCCTTCAAGGAAAAGATGTCGGCCGGGGTCGCCACAAGCTTTTCGTCAACGAGCATCTCGACGATCTTTTCGCCGAGCCCGTCGATGCCCATAGCGCGTCGGGAGGCAAAGTGCACGATCGAAAGCTTCATCTGCGCCGGACAGAAAAGTCCCCCGGTGCAGCGCATGTCCTTTTCCTCTTCGTCCCGAATGACGGCGCTCCCGCAGACGGGGCAGACCTCGGGCATGCGGAAGGGCACTGCGTCCTTCGGACGACGCTCCTTCACGACGCGAAGAATCTCCGGAATCACGTCGCCCGCACGGCGAACCACCACCGTGTCGCCGACGCGCAGGTCGAGTTCCTCGGTCACGTGGTCCTCGTTGTGAAGCGTCGCGTTCGAAACCGTGACGCCGCCGACGTAGACGGGCGCCAAGCGCGCCACGGGCGTGAGGCGTCCCGTGCGGCCGACCTGAACGTCGATCCCGAGCACCTGCGTGAGGGCTTCCTCAGGCGGGTACTTATGCGCGCAGGCCCAGCGGGGTTCGCGCGCAATGAAGCCGAGTTCGGCCTCGAGCTCAAGGCTGTTGACCTTATAGACGACGCCGTCGATTTCAAAGGGAAGGTCCCCGCGCATCCGGAGAACGTCCTCGTGGAATTGGGCGAGCGCCTCCGCGCCCTTCACGACGCGGCGCATTTTGGCGACCGGGAACCCGAGGGATTCAAAGCGATCGAGCACCGCGCTCTGGGTGTCCGCGAAATGTTCGGAACATTCGCCCAGTGAATATGCGTAAAAGTGCAGCGTGCGCTTCGCGGTAATGCTGCTGTCGAGCTGCCGCAGCGACCCGGCAGCCGCGTTTCGCGGATTGGCGAAAAGCTTTTCGCCTTCCGCTTCCTGACGGGCATTGAGCGCCTCAAAGTCCTTCTTATGCATGATGCATTCGCCGCGGACTTCGAGCACCTGAGGATACTTCCCCGTGAGCTTCAGGGGAATCGAGCGGATCGTGCGGACGTTTTCGGTGACGTCCTCGCCCACGGCCCCGTCGCCGCGGGTGGCCGCCGAAACGAAGACGCCCGACTCGTAGCGAAGCGAGAGCGCGAGACCGTCGAACTTCAGTTCGCAGTCGTATTCAACGGGAGGATCGGATTCCGTGAGGCCGAGATCATGGCGAACGCGCTCGTCAAAGGCTTTCGCGCCTTCGCTCGAAAAGTCCGTTTCCGTATGAATCGAGAGCATCGGAATCTTGTGGGAAACCTTCCTGAAGCCCTCGCGCACGGCGCCCCCGACGCGAAGCGTCGGCGACGTCGGGCTCTTCAGTTTCGGGAAGCGCGCTTCGAGCGCAGCGAGTTCATTCCAGGCGCGGTCGTACTCAGCGTCGGGCACGCTCGGCGCATCAAGAACGTAGTACTCGTAGCTCCAGCGTTCGATTTCCGTCTCGAGCTCCGCCATGCGCTCGCGCGCTTTTTCGGGCGGCACGGCGGCAGCTGCGGCCTTCGCGCCGAAGGGGTCAGAGTCGGAAGGAAGCGGATCTGCAGGGGTCGGGGCCGGAACCGGCGCTTTTGCAGCTGCCGGGGTCTTCTTCGGCGCAGAAAGAGGCGCCTCTTCGGTCTCGTCAAAAAGAGAGGTCATGGATAGGCAAAAATCTTAAAAAAGAGCGCCCGGGGATTCTCTCCGCCGGACGCTTCGCAATCTTCAATCAGCGCGAGAAGAGAAGCCGCGCGCGGTTTGATCCGGGCTCCACGCCGTTTTCCGTCATGAGCTTCCCGTGCGCCTCGGCCTGTTCGGCAATCAGCATGGCGCCGCCCGCATCCACGGGGTGTTTGGAGCAGTCGCTCCAGCGGCTCTTCAGTTCCGCCGCGAGGTGGTTGGCGAGCGCGAAGTAGCGCTTCAGATCGCCGCGGGCGAGGTTGCCGAGCGGCAGGTCGTAGGTGAGAACCAGCGTATTCGTGCCTTCAGGACCGAAGGCAAGCGAGATCACCGGGTCGCGCTCTGCGGGATCAAAGCGCAGCTCCCAGCAGCCGCTCGACGATTCAAAGCCAGCCTTGCGCGCCGCCTTCGAAACCGCTTCAAGATCAAAGGGCTGTTCCGGATCGATCGGAGCAATGACGACCTCGATCTTGCGATCGAAATAATTGATGAAGTTCTTGAGCGTTGCGGAACGAAGCACGGCCTGACCGGGTTCGAGCTCGCGGCGGATGACGACGTTGTTCTGCGCCGCCGACTGCTCGAGCACCTGATAAAAGCGCGATGCCCCCACTTCATCGAGCTTCGCAGCCCGGTTGGCAAGCACCATGGAGGCGACAACGTGACGCGCCGGGAAGTGGAGCTCCTCGGCCTCGTAGTAGAGCCCGTCCTTCGAGGACTGCGCGAAGACGCGCACGAGGAGCGGGAGATTCAGGCGCGCGAGCTCGAGCTTCAGGCTCTTCACGCCGCCGAGCGCAAACTGCATCCCGTCGACGGGTGCAATGTCGAGAATCCATTCGATGGCGGAATCCACCGGCGGCACGGCGCGGCTTCGCGGATCGGCAGACTGCTCGGCACTCTCCTTCTTCGCTTCCTCGGCCCTCGCTTCCTCAGCCTCCTCGCGTTCAAGCTCCGCATAAATCGGAGGCTCTTCGGTCGGGATCGGGATCTCGCTCTCATCGAGAAGCCGCCCCAGCGTCGGATCGGCCTTGATGGTGCCGTTGAGCTCTCCATCCGCCGCCTTTCGCGCGCGTTCCGTCGCCCGAGCAATGAGATCAGGCTCCACGCGCGGTTCCGACCCCGCAAGCGCGTCCGCGGTCTGCACGGAGCGAAGCTTCCCGCCGGATTCCCGGGCGCGCTTTTCCTCGCGCTTGGATCGCCAGAAAATCAGGGCGACCAGAATGACGGCAATAACAATGATGGGTATCAGGATCTCAAGCGATTGCATGACGTGAGCCCGAGGGAAGAAAAGAAACACGCCGCCCGTTTTGGGAGAGCGGCACTTGGCAGATCATTCTACCGATCGGAGGCATATTCGAGAGGAGAAAAATTGTTCCTCAACTTAATGAGAAGCCTTGCAAACCTTGCGCACGCCGCGTGCGCTTCCCGCGCATTGCTCTTCGGGATCTCCATTCCGGAGATTTTTCCCCTACAGCTCCGGATCCGGCAATGGAAACCGATCCTCAGCCGGACTTTTTCTTTGCCGCCGCATCCGCCTTTGCAATCTCAACGGCTTCCTTCACGTCGACGCTCACGATTCGGCTCACGCCGGGCTCCTTCATCGTAACGCCGATCAGTGAGGAAGCATGCTCCATCGTGAAGCGGTGATGAGAGATGACGAGGAACTGCGTCGCCTCGGAGAGCGCAATGCAGAGCCTCGCAAGACGCCCCTGATTGGCTTCATCGAGCGGCCCGTCCACTTCGTCAAGAAGGCAGAACGGCGCGGGGTTGAGCCTGAACATTGCGAAAATGAGCGCAATCGCAGTAAGCGTTTGCTCACCGCTCGAAAGCTGATTGAGCGTGGAGTTGCGCTTTCCCGGAGGATGCGCGGACATCACCACGCCGGCCGTCAGAATTTCGTCGCCCACGATTTGGAGTGAGGCGTCGCCGCCGCCGAAGAGAAGCCTGAAGGTTTCGTCGAACCCGGCATTCACCTTCTCAAAGGTCTCCCTCATTCGAGCGCGCGTTTCCATGTCGATGCGGCGAATGGCGTTTTCAAGGGTCTCCACCGCCTTCGCAAGATCGTCCATCTGAGCGGCGGCGAGCTTCCAGGCGTTCTCGGCAGCCTCGAGATGCGCGAGCGCCGCATGGTTGACGGGACCCAAAGCCGCGATTTCGTTCATGAGGCGCGAGACTTCGTTTCTGACGGCCGTCACCTTCATGCCGCGCTCGATCGCGATGAGGCGAAGCTTTTCGACTTCAACGCCGAGTTCATCGAGGCGCGAGGAAAGCTGGCCGAGGAGCGTCGCCTTCTGTTCCGCCGTTCCGCGCAGGAGCCCCGCTTTTTCCGTGAGCGGCAGAATCTCGGCATTGAGCGTCTTCATTAGCCGCAGGTTCTCCTCCGTGCGGCGCTTCGCTTCCTGAAGCCGCCCCTGAGCGTCGCCCGCAGCCCGCTCAAATTCAGCGCTCTTTTCGAGAAGTTCCGCGGCACCTTTTTCAAGAACATTCTGATCGTCCTCTGCAAGGCTCTGCTGCGCCTCTTCGAGGCGCGCCTTCTCCCGCTCGATGTCGCTCTGAATTTCCGTTCCGCGGCGCTCTGCCGTCCTGAGAGCCTCCTGCGCCTGGCTGATTTCAAGCTTCTTCATGGCGGCGCGATGGATGTTTTCCGTTTCCTCGCGCCGGATCTCAATCAGCCGGTCCTGAGTACGCCCGTGCCGGGCCGCGGCTTCGCCCGCAGCCCGCTCGGCGCCGTCAAGCTTCTCCGCGGCCTCCTCGGCAAACTGAAGCGCCGTTTCCGCGCGCGCAGAAACCTCCTCGTATTCAGCTTCGAGCTCCTCGCGGGAGCGCTTGAGATCGGCTTCACGCCTTTGAGCGGCTTCGAGCTCCGCACGGGCATCGCGCTCCTCGAGCGTGAGCTTTGAGAGGCGCCTCTCGGTTTCAGTTTTCTTTACCTGGAGCGACTCGGCTTCGCGGCGGGCGCGCGCTTCGTCTCCGGATGCCTTCTGACGCTCGTCGTCGGCCTCAGCCACTTGAAGCTCGAAATCATCGATCCGAGCCTTCAATTCCCTGATCTCGCGACCGCGCGACAGGAGAGCCAGCCTTGGATCCTCCGCCGCCCAGAAGGTCACGGTGGCATTCGTCACGATGTCGCCCTGAGGCGTCACGAAAAAGTGACCTGCCGGAATCTTCTCGCGCTCGCGAAGCGCTCCAGCCAAATCGGGCGCAAGGGCAGCGCCCGAACACCAGGCATCGATCGCAGCGCGCGCCGCCGGATTCGCAGTTTCGATTTTCGACCTGAGAAGCTCCACGGGCTTCCCTCCCAGCTCCCAGCCGCCGGTTTTCTCTGCACCTCCCGATGCGAGAGAGGGCGCAGCAAAGGAGAGACGCGCCGGAGGACGGCGGCGCGCGAAGTCGGCGGCGGAGCGCAGATCCCTCAGCAGAAATGCCCGGGTTCTGTGCTCCAGCACGGCTTCAAGCGCCGTAATCAAGTTGTCGGGGACTTCAATGGCGTCCGCGAGCTCGGGAAGTCCGTCGATGCCGGCATTTTTAAGCCATTCCGTAAGCGCGTCGGCATTCAAGGCTTCCTTCTGGACTTCCTCGAGCGTCTGGAGCTTTGCGGTCTGGGACTTCAACTCCGAGAGGCGCGAAAAATAGAATTCGCTTCGCTCTGCCGCGCGTTCACGCGAGAGTTCGGCGAGCTCGAGTGCTTCCTCGAGCATCGCGGCCAGCTCTTCAGACTCCTCCTGAAGCCCGCTCAATTCTTCGGTGAGCGCCTTGAGGCGTTCGGGGTCAGGCCGGGAGACATTCTTTTCCTCGTCGCCCAGGCGCTTCAGACGGGCTTCGAGTTCCCGCACGCGCTCCTTTTCCCGCGAGAGCTCAAGCTCCTGAGGCGCTCTTCCGTTCGGGCGTCGGCCAGGACGCGGCCGGCGGCTTCAGAAGCTTCTCTCGCCGCGCGCTCAGCCTCTTCAGCGCGGTCAAGCTCTTCCCGCCGCGCTTCGTTCATTGCTTCGAACTCAGCGAGATCCTCTTCGAGCATTTCAATCCTGCCCGAGCGCTCCTCGTTGTCGCGCTCGAGATTTTTGAGCGCTTCTTCCTTCTGCGCAATCTGCTTCTGAGCCTCCTCGCGATCGTGCTCCGCTTTTCTGCGGCGCTCTACGAGACGGCTCATCTCGCCCTCAAGCCGGGCGAGCTCCTTTTCGGCATTCTGAAAGTCGCTCGAGATCCGCTGGTATTCAGCGTCAGCCCGGCGTTCGTCGGCAACGAGCGCTTCCTGAGCGCCTTCGCACTCTTCAATCGCCCTGCGCTTCATCGCGATGTCGTTTTCCGTGCGGACGATATCCGCTTTCGCGGCATCAGCCTCATTTCTTGCGGCTTCGCACTGAAGGAAATACCAGAGGGCTTCCGATTCCGTCTTCTTTTTGTCGAGCTCAATCCAGCGGGCAGCAGTTGCAGCCTCGCCTCTCAGGCGCTCAATTTCCTCGGCGCGCATGGTCTGAAGATCCCCCGCACGCTCGAGGTTTTCCTGCGTTTCCTTCAGATGCGATTCGGTTTCCCTCCGGCGCTCCTTATAAAGCGAGACGCCTGCGGCTTCCTCAAGGTAGTTTCTGAGCTCCTCAGGCTTCGCGGACGTAAAGCGAGCGATCATGTGCTGCGAGACGATCGCATAGCTTCTCGAGCCGAGACCCGTGCCGAGGAAGATTTCCTGTACGTCGCGCCTTCTCACCTGCTGATGGTTGATGTAGTAGGCCGAAAGGCCCTCGCCCGTCACCACGCGGCGGATGGAGAGCTCCTCATACTGCCCCCAGGGGCCCTTCACGGCATGGTCTGAATTGTCGAGCACAAGCTCGACGCTCGCGCGTCCGAGGGGTTTTCGCGCAGTCGAGCCCGCAAAGATGAGTTCGGAGGCGGCCTTCCCGCGCAGTTCGCTCACGCGGCCTTCGCCGAGAACCCAGCGCACCGCATCAATGATGTTGGACTTCCCGCAGCCATTCGGCCCCACGATCACGATGAAGGGGTCGCGGATGTCGATCACGGTCGGATCAGCAAAGCTTTTGAAGCCGGCTATTTTGATCTGGCGCAGGCGCAACTTGAAGGGACTCCTCTTGCGGGGGACAAGGACAGAAAATTCGGGTCATGCGGCCGACAGGAGTTCGGCCGATGGATCCGGTATTTTCGCGCACTTCAAGGCTTTTTAGGGACTCGAGTTCGACTGCGTTGACGGCTGCATTCAGAGCCTGCTGACTAGGGGCGAAGTGTCTTCCGCTCTGGCTGACAGTTTCCCCTGCCTCCTCCTGCGTATTCATTGACGAGCTCTGCCGCTGCAGCTTGACGATCTTTCCCATCGCCTCCACAAGAGAGCTCACTCAAATAAAGGCTTTCTGAAACCACCTGCCCGAAACAATACGCAGAGTTGATTCTGAACCCATCCATCTCAGAAGTTTCCGTTGCATGAATTATGCAACCTGTATTTCTTCGTTGGATGAAATTACTGAATCTACCTTCCTAGAGCCGATGGTTATCTGATTATTCGTTCCGCAGCGAAAACATCAATGCTTATTGTTGATAAGCACCTTGATCATTATCACACCCATGCTCAAGACAGTATTTTTATGTGCGTTTAAGCAACGTTTGATAAATCAACCTCATTTCAATTTGTTACTAACAACATCTCTGATTGATATTCCGAAACTAAACATTAAGTAATAGAGATTAAAACTCCTAGAGCGAGCGAACTTTTGAAAAGTTAATCATCAAAATCATCTAGGATGAAAATAATTATAAAACTTCAGCATTTTGTAACAAGCTGAGATCTATTTTGCATTCAATATTCCGTATGTTCGTCGAATTGTTAGTTAAAACTATCGTATTAAATTTTTAATTTATTGAATTTTATGGAATTTTAATTTACACCTTATGACTTAAGCATTTCTTTTTAGAATGGACGCCAAGTGTTTACAGCTACATCAATTTGTTGACTGCTCGCTAAAATTTAATGAACTATCAGCTACAGCGAGTTGATAGCTCTATTTAATAAAAGAAATTCAAATACCCTATAGAAATGGAGAATAACCAATCATGCAAAGAGTAAAAATGAATACCAATAATAAATCACATTCCAGAAAAAATACGAAGCATCTTGGAGCATTGGAGCTTGCGTGCCGAATTCAGCGTGTTCCTTGATGAGCTCCTTGAG
>OJRO01001612.1_pt1 | contig 15086 bp, 14 predicted proteins | sample 1599221 | NCBI WGS metagenome assembly OJRO01 (sample SAMN03922449, study PRJEB24848) | human gut metagenome | isolation source: stool sample | host: Homo sapiens | place: Germany | collected 2009-11
GGATTTGTAAATATCATCTAGTTTATTGACTTCCTCAATTAATCGGTTGTTCCGATCCTTGGTGATAAGATAATCCAATATCCCATCTTCATCTGTCTGTGGTTCTGGAATTTCATCCAGAAAATCTTCCGGGTGCCTGTTCGTGTTGCGCAGATAATTTTTACAGTAATTGCGTGTAATCGTAATGATGTAGTTTTGTGTTTTCTTATGGTTAGTTATATCAATGTTATCCAGATGTACAGCAAGAATTATGTAAATATCCTGGGATAAATCCTCTTTTGTGTGTTCATCAAGATTATAGCGGCTCAATGTATAGTAAATCGTTTTGCCGTATGTCTCATACAAAATGACGAATTTATCCCTGTCTTCTGATGTGTCAAATACTAAAATCAACATTTTTTCTGCATAGCTTCAAAATATGCGGCGGCAACGCCCACCTGATTGGCCTCGCTGCTGAAGGCGCAGGGCACGATCTGGCAGCGGGGTAAGCCCTCCATGTAGGCTTGTCCCGCCCGGGAGGCGTACAGTCCATCGTAGGCGCTGCGCAAGCTTTCCAGCAGCAGGGGCTGCTTGCTGATGCCGCCGCCGATGGCCACCTTTTCCACATCCAGCAGAACGGTCAGGTTGTAGATCTGCACCGCCACCGCGTGGCAGAACCGCCGCAGCACCTCTAAGGCTTCCGGCTCTCCGGCATTGGCGGCGGCAAAAAAGCTGCGTCCGTTCAGCGGGGCGTCCTCCGGCAGTGCCTTGCGGGCGCGGTACCATTTAAGCAGATTGCTGGTGCTGCACTGGCAGGCCATGTTCTGGTCCGGGGCGTCCCATGCTTCGGCGTTGGTGTTGACAAAGCTGTACTCTCCGGCGGTAAAGTGCACCCCGCGCACCAGCTGCCCATTGGCGATGATGCCGCCGCCCACGCCGGTGCCGATGATGAACACCGCCGCGTTGCAGCAGTCCTTCAGCGCGCCGTTTGCCAGCTCTGCCATGGCGGCGGCTTTGCCGTCATTTTCCAGTATGACAGGGCAGCCGCACTTTTCCGCCAGCAGCTGCCCCACCGGGGTGGCGGTGTTGTACAGCAGCGCTCCGCCGTTGGAAACATAGCCGGTGCGGTTATCCACAAAGCCCGGCAGCGCCATGGCAATGCCGGTCACCTCGTCCTTATGGGACGCATACAGCCGGTAGACCGTATCCAGAAACTGCGCCTGCGTATCTTGCGGCGTGGGCACCGCGCCGCTGTTCGTGCGGTGCATCTGCTCATCCATGACCGAGTATTTGATCTCGGTGCCGCCTACATCAAAAACCATGATCTTCATCTTGTAGCCCTCCCGTAAACGGTCGTTTTCTGTCCCTATTATGGCAAATCATCGCGGGAAAGTAAAGCCCCGGCGGTAAAAAAGAAAACTGCAAAAAACGCACCGGCTTGCGGTTGCAATCCACCCCGCCCTGTGATATCCTGAAAAGAGAGTATCTGTTATATAAAGGAAGAAACTGCCATGGATTGCAAACTGCGTGCCAAAAACTGCGGCGGCTGCCCCCTGCTGGGGCTGGACTATGCCGCGCAGCTGAAACAGAAGGAAGAAAAAGTGCGTGCTCTGGTGGGCAAATACGGCCCGGTGCACCCCATCCGGGGCATGGAGCAGCCTTACCACTACCGCAATAAGGTGATTTCCACCTTTGCCACCGGCTGGGGTGGAAAACTGACCTCCGGCATCTACGCGGCAAACAGCCACAAGGTGCTGCCGGTGGAAAGCTGCCTGCTGCAGGACGAGGTGCTGGACAAGACCATGCAGGCGGTGCGTGCTGCCGCCAACGCCTGCCGCTACCAGCCCTACGATGAGGACAAGGGCACCGGCCTTGTGCGCCACTGCCTGCTGCGGCGGGGCGTAGCCACCGGGCAGGTGATGGTGGTGCTGGTGACAGCGCAGCCGGTGCTGCCGGGCGCGAAAAACTTTGTCAAGGCACTGCTGGCCGAAGCAGCGCAGCGCGGCGTGACTGTGACCACCGTGGTGCAGAACGTGAACAGCCGCAAGACCAGCGTGGTGCTGGGCGAAGCGGAAAAGGTGCTGTACGGCAAGGGGTTCATTCTGGACACCCTTTGCGGCAAGACCTATGCCATCAGCCCGCGCAGTTTTTATCAAATCAATCACGCCCAGACCGAAGTGCTGTACGGCCTTGCGGTGGAGGCCGCAAAGCTGACCGGCAAAGAGGTGGTGTTGGACGCCTACTGCGGCATTGGCACCATCGGCCTGACCGCCGCCGACCATGCAAAGCAGGTGGTGGGCGTGGAACTGAACCGGGACGCCGTGCAGGACGCCATTGGCAACGCAAGGCACAACGGCGTAAAGAACGCCCGCTTCTTTGCCGCAGACGCCACCTTCTGGATCCGCGAAGCGGCCGCAGCAGGGGAAAAGGCAGACGTGATCTTTATGGACCCCCCGCGCGAGGGCTCCACCCCGGAATTTCTTGCCAGCGTGGCCCGCATGGCACCGAAGCGGGTGGTCTATGTCAGCTGCAACCCCGTCACCCTCGCCCGCGACCTTGCCACCCTGACAAAGCTGGGCTATAAGGCCGAGGGCTTTACCCCGGTGGATATGTTCCCGCATACGGAGCATATCGAGACGGTTTGTCTCTTAGTTCTGAGAAATCCTGTGACACATATCAATATTGATGTGGATGTGGAAGAAATGGTGCAGGAAAAAAGAGGAATGGCAACCTATGGGCAAATCAAGGATTATGTTTTGGAACACAGCGGCTTGAATGTCAGCAGTCTTTATATCGCTCAGGTAAAGCAGAAACACGGCATTATCGAGCGCGAGAACTATAATAAACCGAAATCCGAGGATGCCAGGCAGCCACAATGCCCACTGGAAAAGGAAAGAGCCATTACGGAGGCATTGAAACATTTTGGAATGCTATAAAATAAAGGAGGTGCTTCATGTATAACCCACAGCTTGAAACTTTTCTGCGCGTGGCGGATGCAGGCAGCTTCAACAAAGCCGCCGAAGAAAGCTACATCACGCCCACGGCTGTTATCAAGCAAATCAATCTTTTAGAAGAAGCCCTCGGCGTGAAGCTCTTCGACCGTAGCCACCGGGGGCTGACATTGACAAAAGCTGGGCGCTCCATGTATCAGGACGCCAGATACATCATCCAATATTGCCGCGACTCTGTGACGCGGGCGAAGAACGCCATGCAGGAGGACGAAAACATCATCCGCATCGGCTCGTCCCCCATGACGCCCGCACAGCTTTTGATGGATCTCTGGTCGAGAGTGCAAGCATTGCACCCCGATATTAAATTCCAGATCGTGCCCTTTGAGAACACGCCGGAAAATGCGCGGGAAATTCTTGCCAATCTCGGCAAAAACATTGATATTGTAGGCGGTATTTTTGATGAGACCATGCTGCACCTGCGGGGCTGTGCCGGGTTGGAGCTGACGCGGGGGCGCTTCTGCTGTGCAGTCTCCATCCACCACCGGCTGGCGGACAAAGACAAGCTGCAAGTTTCTGACCTCTATGGGGAGAATCTGCTGCTGATGCACCGCGGCTGGAGCCACTATGTCGATCAGCTTCGGGACGATCTGTGGCAGCACCACCCGCAAATTCACATTGTGGATTTTGATTTTTACAGCATGGACGTGTTCAACCGCTGCGAGAACACCAACGATGTGCTGCTGGCGATTCCCGGCTGGGCGAATGTCCATCCGCTTCTAAAGGTCATTCCTGTCGAATGGGAACACAACATCCCCTACGGCATCCTCCATTCCCCGGAGCCGACGCCTACGGTACGGCGGTTTCTGGATGCGGCGAAGGCCGTCAGAAAAGAACTGTACGGCTGATTATAACCCAAAGGTATATACTGATGAACAAAGCGAGACTTCCGCGGAAGTCTCGCTTTTCTTATAATAATGGCAGAAAACAAAAGGTGGTCGATACCATGAAACCAGTCTCATACATGGCAATAGTTCTATGCGTCATGCTATTCTTGACCGGATGCAGCTCTGGCGCGGTAGACGAGGAAGTGAACGAATCCGTGCAAAATAAAACCGAATCCTTTACCCGCAATACAAAAATCGAAGATGTCATCAATGCTCCGTCCTTTGACGGTTTCGGGCGGCTGCTGTTTCCAACGGACGAGTATTATTACAGCGGCGACACTCTGGAAGAACTCGGGCTGACCTACTACAGCCATATTGATCCAGACGAAACGGTGGAGATCGTGAACACTCTGCGAGAGCGGGCAGCGGACGGCCAAACCATCTTCTATGACATCTACACCGACGAGGAAAAGGCAGCTGACCCTGCCAAAGAAGATACAGGATTGTTTTTCTTCAAGGGAATCCCCGGCGAGAAATTCGCCATCTGCAATGCAGGCGGTGCCTTTGCCTATGTGGGGGCCATGCAGGACAGCTTCCCTCATGCGCTGGAGCTTTCCCAAAAGGGCTACAACGCCTTCGCTCTCATTTATCGCCCCGGCGCACAGACCGCCTGCGAGGATCTGGCAAGAGCCATCCGCTTCATCTTTGCCCATGCGGACGAACTGGAAGTGGACACCGATTGCTACTCCCTATGGGGCGGCTCGGCAGGAGCGCGAATGGCGGCGTGGCTTGGGTCTTACGGTACAGAAGCTTTTGGCGGCGGCGATCTGCCCCGTCCCGGCGCGGTCATCATGCAGTACACAGGATTGAGCGAGTATTCCGAAAGCGATCCGCCCACCTATGCCTGTGTCGGTGACCGGGACGGCATCGCCAGCTGGCGGGTCATGCAGGCGCGGCTCGAAGCCATGCAGCAGGCCGGGATCGACACGGAGTTTCATGTGTATTCCGGTCTGGGTCACGGCTTTGGACTTGGGACTGGAACCAGCGCCGAAGGCTGGATCAATGATGCCGTCGCCTTTTGGGAACAGCAAATGAAGAAATAACATTCAGAAAGGATGCGTTTTTATGAACAACTTTATTTTTGAAAACAAGACCAAGGTGTATTTCGGCAAGGGCGGCGTGAAAGAGTACCTCGGCAGTCTGCTGGGGAACTACGGCGAAACCGTCATGCTGGCCTACGGCGGCGGCTCGATCAAGCGCAACGGCGTGTACGATGAGATCATGGGTATCCTGAATGCCGCAGGCAAGCGCATCGTGGAGTTCTCCGGTATCATGTCGAACCCCACTTATGCCAAGGTGCAGGAGGGCGCGAAGCTGGCGCGTGAAAATCACGTCGATCTGATTCTCGCCGTGGGCGGCGGCAGCGTTTCCGACTGCTGCAAGGTCATCTCCGCACAGGCGAAGCTGGACGAGGACATCTGGGAGATGCAGTACACGAAGCACACGCTGTCGACCAAGTTTATTCCCCTCGGCACGATTGTCACGGTGTTCGGTACCGGCAGCGAGATGAACAACGGGGCCGTCATCACCCACGAGGGAAAGAAGATCAAGGGCGCTCTTTGGGGCGCGCAGGCGGAGTTCGCGTTCCTTGACCCCAGCTACACGCTGTCCGTTCCCATGAAGCAGGTTATTTCCGGCGCGTTCGACACGCTGAGCCACGCGATGGAAACCTACTTCGGCAAGCCGGATGAAAACAATCTTTCCGATGACTTGGGCGAAGCCGTCATGCGCAGCGTCATCCGCAACATCCGCGTTCTGCTGACCGACCCGGAGAATTACGATGCCAGAAGTGAACTGGCGTGGGCCTCCGCCATGGCAGAGAACGGCGTTCTGAAGATCGGAAAAGTCACGGACTTCCAGTGCCATATGCTGGAGCACCAGTTGGGCGCGTACACCAACTGCAACCACGGTGCAGGTCTGGCGGTGATCCACCCCGTTCTGTACCGCCATATCTACAAGTCCGGCGCGGCGCGGTTTGCACGGTTTGCGCAGAATGTCTGGGGTGTCGCACCCAAGGGAAGCATTGAGGAGACGGCTGCTGCCGGTATCGACGCGCTGGCTGCGTTCATCAAGGAAATTGGTCTGCCGACCAGCTTTGCAGAGCTTGGCATCCCCGCCGATACGGACTTCCGTGCCATTGCGGATTCCACCGTTTTCACCGAGGGCTGCTGCAAAAAGTTGACCCACGATGAAATATATGACATTCTCTGCGAATGTAAATAAAACTAAAATTGAATTGAAAGGATGATTTTATCATGAAAAAACTGACTGCACTACTGCTGAGCGTCGTGCTCGCACTTAGCCTTGCCGCCTGCGGCTCTGCCAACAAGCCTGCATCTTCCACCACGCAGCCCGAAACCTCTGCGCCGACCGAACAGCCCGAAAGCTCCTCGACCGCTCCCGCAGAATCCGAGCCGGAGACCCAGCCCAAAACCGGCAAGACACTGGTGGTCTACTACTCCGCTTCCGGTAACACCGAGCGGGTGGCCAAGGATATTGCAGAGGCCGCCGGTGCCGACCTCTTTGAGATTGTTCCCACCGAAGTCTACACCAGCGAGGACCTGAACTGGACGAACCCCGACAGCCGCGTCAGCCGTGAACATGATGACGAGTCCCTGCGGGATGTGCCCCTGACCACCACTGAAGTTCCCGATTGGGATTCCTATGACACCGTGTTCATCGGTTATCCCATCTGGTGGGGTATCGCAGCGTGGCCCGTGGACACCTTTGTAAAAAATAATGATTTCACCGGCAAGACCGTCATCCCCTTTGCCACTTCTTCCTCCTCCGGTATGGGTCAGAGCGGCAGTTTGCTGGCCGACATGGCCGGTACCGGCGAGTGGCAGGAAGGCCAGCGGTTCTCCTCCGGCGTTTCCAGTGATGATGTGCAGTCCTGGGTCAACGGACTGGGGCTGTAATGCGTAGGAACAGAGTTTTCGCCGCAATGCTTGCAGTTCTCATGGTCGTGTCGCTGACCGCCTGTGGCCGGGAGTCCGTCGGGACTCCTGGCGGTGAGCTGGAAAACGGCGTTGCGGCCATTGAGGATGCTATGACAACGAAACCAAACGAAAGCAGTTCTGCTTCTACCACCCCCATCGATGATCTGCGTAACGGATCTTCTACGGACACTGTAGCCACGCCGGACGATTTTCCTGATGCATACAACTTCGGCAGCGGCAAGATTTCCGATTATTCCCGCACAGCCATGCTGCAAAAGATGCCGGTACCGGCAGGTAATAACACCGTGCTGAACACGGCAGCAGACCCTGCAAACATTCAGGTGCTCTATCTCTGGGAGGAAGGCAATGTCCCCGCCAGGACGAAATTTACGCAGGACATGACCAGATATTTCGATGACTGGAACTTCCGCCCCTATGTCACCGCTATCCCCGTCCGGGAGGGCGTGAAGCCAAAAGGCGCGGTGGTGCTGATGGCGGGCGGCGCTTATCAGTTTCGGGGCAACTACACTGATTCGCTGCCCACCGCCGCAGCACTGCGAGAGCTGGGCTTTCAGACCTTCATCGTAGATTACCGCCTGTCTCCCTATACGCAGGAGGAAGGTGCGCTGGATGTGGCGAGAGCCGTCCGCTTTGTCCGCAAAAATGCGGAGGTCTATGGTATTGATCCAGATGATATTGCCGTCATGGGCTTTTCGGCGGGCGGCATTCAGGCCGGTGAATTTCTGATGCACTATGACGAAGATGTGACCGGCACGGCGCTGGACAGTACCTATGTGCCGGACGAGCTGGACGCCGTTCTCGCCTATGCCTCCGCCGCAGGCATGATCTATTCCTTCTATGGCCGCCTCAGCGTGGGAAATATGGATGCAAGCTGGTTGATCGAGGGCGATTTGCCGCCGACCTTCTATGTCTACGGCACCGAGGATCCCTTCTATCGTCAGTTCCAGCAGCAATATGATGTAATCTCTGGAATGGGCATTTCCACCGGGCGCATCGTGCTGAACGGCTGGCCTCACGGCTTCGGCTCCGATGGTGGTTGGGTTAAGGACTACGCCGCATGGCTGGAAACAATTTTCGCATAAGGAGTGATTTCAGTGAAAGCACTGTTAGTAAACGGTAGCCCCCATCCAAGGGGCTGCACATATACCGCCCTGACCGAACTGAAAAATACCCTGGAGGCCGAGGGTATTGAAGTTGAGCTGCTCCATGTGGGCAACAAGGACATTCGCGGCTGTATTGCCTGCCGCAAATGTGCCCAGACAGGCAAATGCGTGTTTGACGATGTGGTCAATGAAGTCGCGCCAAAGCTGGCAGAGGCAGATGCCTTTGTCATCGGCTGCCCGGTATACTTTGCCTCCCCCGCAGGCGGAGCCATCTCCTTCATGGACCGACTGTTTTTCAGCACCCTCGGCATCGATAAGACCATGAAGGTGGGGGCAGCGGTAGTCACCTGTCGGCGGGGTGGGAATACCTCCACCTTCGATGTGTTGAACAAGTATTTCACCATGAACGGGATGCCGGTGGCCTCCAGCCAGTATTGGAACATGGTCTACGGCGGCTCGGCCGAAGAAGTAGCGCAGGATGCTGAGGGATTGCAGACTATGCGGACACTGGGGCGCAACATGGCATTTATGATGAAGTCTTTCCGGCTGGGCAAGGAGCAATTCGGCCTGCCCCAGAAGGAAACACCGATCTTTACGAATTTTTACAGATAAGGAGTGACGCGGTATGCGGAAAATTACAGCAGGCAGAGATGTACTTGGTAAATTTGCGCCGAAGTTCGCACAGCTCAATGATGATGTTCTATTCGGTGAGGTTTGGAGCCGGGAAAGCGAGCTTTCTACACGCGACCGTTCCCTCATCACCGTGACAGCGCTGATGGCGCAGGGGCTGACGGATACTTCCTTTGGTCATCATCTGGCAATGGCAAAGGAAAATGGGATCACCCGCAGCGAAATTGCGGAGATCCTGACACACGCCGCATTTTATGCGGGTTGGCCGAAGGCATGGGCAGCATTCCGCATGGCAAAGGACATCTGGGTAGACGAGGAAAGCGCCGACGAAAAGCAGCGCCATCAAAACAGTATGATATTTCCCATCGGCGCGCCCAATGACGGTTTCGCACAGTATTTCAGCGGGCAGAGCTATCTCGCGCCGGTTTCCACGGCGCAGGTCAAAATATTCAATGTAACCTTTGAACCCGGCTGCCGTAACAACTGGCACATCCACGAGGCGGATAAAGGCGGCGGGCAGATCCTCGTCTGCGTGGCAGGCCGGGGCTACTATCAGGAATGGGGCAAGGAGCCGCAGGAGCTGCACCCTGGCGATGTTGTCAACATTGCCCCCGGCGTCAAGCACTGGCACGGCGCTGCGCCGGATAGCTGGTTTTCCCATCTGGCTGTGGAAGTACCTGGAGAAAACTGCCGCAGTCAGTGGTGTGAACCAGTGAGTGAAGAAGAATATCGAAAACTGAAATGAGGAGCATCACTATGAGCATTTTATTTATCAACGGCAGTCCCAACAAAAATGGCAACACCGCCAAGCTGGCGGCAGAGCTGCTGAAAGGTCACGAATATGAGACTTTGAACCTTACAGACTACACCATCGGCGCTTACGGGCAGAACCTCCCCGGCGACGGGCTGGATGCTGTCATTGGTGCCATGAAGCAGGCGGACATCGTCGTCATCGGCTCACCCCTGTACTGGCACAACATCTGCGGCAGCGTGCGCAACGTGCTGGATCGTTTCTACGGCAAGGTGGAGGACGGCGAACTATCCGGACGCAAACTGTATTTTGTGTTTCAGGGCGCAGCTCCGGAGAAATGGATGCTGGATGCGGGCGAGTACACCATGAAGCGCTTCGCCGGTCTCTACGGTATGACCTACGGCGGCATGGCGACCAATAAAAACGAAGCCACGAAACTTGGAAAGAACATTTAAGGAGGAATCTTTTATGGAATACGCAACTCTCAATAACGGCGTGAAAATGCCCATGGCCGGTATCGGCACATTTCTTCTGACCCCGGACGAGGCAGAGGCCTCCTGCGTCAGTGCCTTGCGGAATGGCTATCGCCTGATCGACACCGCCAACGCCTATGTGAACGAAAAGGCAGTTGGCCGCGCTATGAAGAAGTCCGGCTTGCAGCGGGAGGAAATTTTTCTCGAAACCAAGCTGTGGCCCAGCTTCTATGAGCAGCCCGATGCGGTGGACAAGACCCTTGCCCGTCTGGACACTCCCTACATCGACCTGCTGCTGATCCACCAGCCCGCAGGCAATTATGTGGCGGGCTACCGTCAGATGGAGAAGGCGTACAAGGAGGGCAAGGTGCGCGCCATCGGTCTGTCCAACTTCAAAAAGGAGCAGATTGAGGAGATTCTTTCCCTCTGTGAAGTAAAACCCACGATTTTGCAGACCGAGCTGCACCCCTATCATCAGGAGCCTGAACTGAAAGTCTTCCTGAAGGAGAACGGTATCGTGCCGCAGGCATGGTATCCGCTGGGCCACGGTGACAAGGCGCTGCTGGAGGAGCCGCTGTTCGCAGAACTTGGCAAGAAATACGGCAAGTCCGCACCGCAGGTTATTCTCCGCTGGCACATTCAGAGCGGTAACATTGTCATCCCCGGCTCCAAGAACCCTGACCATATCAAGTCCAACTTTGACCTCTTTGATTTTGCCTTGACCGATGACGAAATGGCGCAGGTCGCCGCCCTCAACAAGAATGTACGCTACTACACCAACACCCCCGAACTGCTGAAAAAGTATGCGGAAATGGTTCCGCCGGTGGACGAGCAGAAGTGAAACGCTTTCTTTCGCTTGTTCTGGTGCTTGCGCTGATACTGGCTCTCGCGGGGTGTGGAGCCGGTACAGCAGCGCCGACCCAGCCGGAGACAACGCCTGCACCGAGTGCCGAACCGACGGAAGATCCGTTGGAAAGTACAGCGTCGACGGTCACATCGGAGCCAGTTCAGACCGGCCTGTTTGCAGAGCAGATTTTCTCCGGCGCGGACGGCGACATCCATTACAGCTATTATCTGCCAGACAGCTACGACGGCAGCCGCAAGTTTCCGATGATGGTCGTTATGCCGGGCTATAACATGATGTGGTTCGGTGAAGACTCTTCCGGCAGCAATCTGAATTGGAATGGCTTTACCGCATGGACAAGGCTGGACACCGAGATGGTCGTGGTTTCTGCACAGCTCACTGACTGGGGCGAAAAATCCGCCCGGCAGGCCATTGAACTAACGGAATACTTTATCAATCGTTTTGCCGTGGATACCAGCCGGATCTATGCCGCCGGGTATTCCGCAGGCGGCGAGACCATGTCCCGTGCAGTGTCCATGCGACCCGACCTGTACGCCGCCTATCTCCATGGCGCTTCTCAGTGGGACGGCAGCTATGCACCCATTGCGGAGAATAGTGTGGCGATCTATATCTACATGGCCGACGGCGACGAGTATTACGGCAGCGCCAAGGCCCGCTCGGCCTACGAAAATCTTCACGATGCCTATGAAAACGCCGGTTGGAGCGGTGCCGACATCGACAAAGTTCTGCGTATCGAAACACCCGACAACGCCTTCTTCAACGAAAAGGGCATTTATAACTACCACGGCGGAGCCAATGTGGTCTTTGACGACCCTGACAATTTGAACTGGGTGATCTCTCACAGCAAAGGATGAGGACATGAAACCAATTCTCAAAATAAAAATCGCCGTGGATGCGGCCATGTCGGTGTCCATGCTGCTTCTGATGGCCTATGGCCTTGTGGGTGAGGCAGCCCACGAGTGGATCGGCATGGGAATGTTTGCCTTGTCCGTGGCGCACCATATTTTGAACCACCGATGGATCCAAGCTGTTCCGCGGGGGCGCTACACTCCCCTGCGCGTCGTGCAGACAGCACTGGCAGGGCTGATTTTCCTGTGCATGGTCGGCTCCATGATCAGCGGCATTGTGCTGTCCCGCCATGTGTTTGCGTTTCTCCCCAAGCACGGTGGCTATGAGCTTGCACAGCAGGTGCATATCCTCTGCGCTTACTGGGGCTTCATCTGTATGAGCCTGCATCTGGGGTTTCACTGGAGCATGATGCTGGCGATGGCGCGCAAACACTTGCAGCCTTCATCCATGCGAATATGGAGCCTGCGACTGATCGGCTGGCTCTGGGCAGTGTATGGTGCGTTCGCTTTCCGACGCAGAGGCGTTAGTTTGTATCTGCTGCTCAGAAGCCACTTCGTATTCTACGATTATTCCGAGCCTGTAATCCTCTTCCTGATCAACTATCTCTCCGTAATGGTGATGTTTGTGCTGATTGGATATCTTATATCAATGCTGTTGAAACGGCTGCCCACTTTTTATTTACATTGAGTGTGATAAAAACGCTGTAATTTTCGCCCAATTATATGGCGAAGATTACAGCGTTTTTCTATTTTCAAGCTGTTGCTTTTGCGGTTTGTATATGCATCTGCGAGGAAAATGAGGGATTGCAAAGAGAATATCTCTTTGCCGCTGGGTTTCCAATAGGGGCGCGCAGCATCCCTGTTGGCACACGATTTTGCTCTGCAAAGTCTAGTGTGTTATACCTTTGCTTCCGGCTGACGCGGGAAAGGGGCTGGCTTCGCCATCTGCTATGAGGGCAGATAGCGGTAGGCAGACACTTTTCTGCGGCAGTAGGACAGGCGGATTTTGTGACACCAAGGTGACACAAATGCAGGATTTTTGAAAAGAAAAATCCGACTGGCCGGAGAAGGAAGCAGAGGTATATACAGCCCTTGTCCCGCCGCAGCGATGCTCCTGTTTCAGCGCTTCTTTCGTTTCCCTTTGCCGTGGGTCATGGTCGTTTTCCCGCGTTGGCTGATGGGAGTTTTTAGGTGCTTGGACTTCTTGAGGATTCCAATCAGCGAAACAAACTCTTCTTTCGTGAGCGTGTCGTAATCAATACCCAGTGTTGCAAGGTACGCGCGGATTTTCTTTTCCTCGGAGCTTCCCTCAAAATGTACGGCCTCCATCAACTGCTTCTGCACAGCGGCGGCAGACAGGTCATCGTCTGCGGTCAGAGCATCTGTCCTGTGTTCCTCACGGATGTCCCGCAGGATATTGCTTAGATCGTCCGCAACGAGATGCCCGAAATATTCTTCCTCTTGTATCTGCGCCGCTTTCAGAGTATGGAGGTACAGATCGTTAGCTTCCTCGCCATGCTCCATCAGAACCATCTGGCGGGTAGCTTCCAGAACCGTATTCATATCCTTGATCCGCATATCTGCGATCCGGTCAACGTAAATCTCAGCATCCAGCATAAGCCGCTGGAAATCCTTGTGGCAGATCAGCTCCGACAGCAGCCGGTGGTTGAACTTGCCTGTTCTTAATACATCAATCGAAGCATCACTCAAATGCAGCTCATGCAGAGCTGTGTTTGGGTGATTTTTTGTTTCCGTCCGCCCCATCAGATAGTCGCAGGAAACACCGTAATAGTCAGCCAGCAGCAGAATGCTGTACGGGCTGATGTCCTTGCCGTTATCTGATTCATATTTGCCAAGTGCGGATTTCGAGATGCCCACTTCGGCGGCAAGCTGCTCCAAGGTCAGCTTTCGTTCTACTCGTAAATCTTTCAATCTCTCTCCGATTGTCAGCTTGACTTGCATACAGCAGCCTCCTTTTTCATTTTTCTGTATTATATCATGTTTTTCCGTTTTGTGTCTCAAAGCGTGGAAAATTTCAACTTCTACCCCACTTTTCCTACCTCTTGGATATACGGGAAAGGGCCTGTTTTCTTACTAAAATTTAGACGTAAACCACACAGCACCTTGAAAATTTCATGATCGTCCGATGAGGATATGCTTCCGGAGAAGTATCGCATTCAGCGTACCAAGGAAGGGACAACGCCAGGGTAAGGACTCGGGCAGGAACGGCATCGGGTAGAACGGCGAAGTTCAATTATTTTACAGGAGGAAACAGGTATGGATTTATTTACACAAATCAAGATGGCAGTTTCCGTGAAAGAGGCTGCCGAATACTACGGATTGGAAGTAAATCGTGGCAACATGGTCTGCTGCCCCTTCCACGCCGACCGTACACCCAGTATGAAGCTGAATGAGGATTACTTCTATTGCTTCGGGTGCGGAGCCCACGGCGATGTGATCGACCTTGTGGTAAAGCTGTTCAACCTGAGCAGCTATGACGCAGCGAAAAAGCTGGCGTATGACTTTGGGATTGACCCGGACAAGCCCCCGGCTACGGCAGCGCTGCGGAAACCGAAATATCCGCTGGCAAAGGCGTTCCAGAATGAGACGCTGCATTGTCAGCGGATATTGTGCGATTATCTGCATCTTTTGGCGCATTGGAAGGTGCAATACGCGCCCAAAACGCCGGATGATACTCTTGATGACCACTTTGTGGAAGCCTGCCAGATGCTCGATTATATCGAGGATCTGACAGATATTTTAACCTTTGCGGAGTTGGAGGTTCGCGTGAAAACCGTGGATATGCTTCAAAAGGACGGCATGATTGACCGGCTGGAAGAACGCCTGAAACGGACGGAAAAGGAGGTGGATGCCCGTGACGAAACGGAAATCGGCTAATTTAGACGCGCCCATATGGTTTGATGGCACAAATATCAATGAGGCGCTGTTCTGTGATGAATTTCTGAGCAGCAGGAAAATCATCTTTGCCAATGGCGCTTTCTTCACGCCGGATGGCAGGGTGACCGACGATCTGCCGCTTCGTGGCGAAATCTATGAGAAACTGAAATGCTGCGCCGTGAACAATATCCCCCGCAAAATCACCAACATTCTGGAAGTGATGAAGCTGGCGGCTCATGTGGAGGACTTTGCACCGGAAGCAGATAGAATCCACCTGGCAAACGGTACTTTGAAGCTGGACGGCAGCTTTACCGAGGGCAGACCGAACATTGTGCGGAGCAGACTGCCGGTGGCATACCGCCCTGACGCACCGGCTCCCGTCCGGTGGCTTTCTTTTCTGGATGAGCTTCTCTATACAGAGGACATTCCAACCTTACAGGAGTTTATTGGCTATTGCCTGATTCCCAGCAATAAGGGGCAACGCATGATGGTGATTAAGGGAAACGGTGGTGAAGGAAAATCACAGATCGGTGCTGTGCTGGTTGCGCTTCTCGGCAGCAACATGAAGGATGGCAGCATCGGCAAAATTTCTGAAAACCGCTTTGCCCGCGCCGACCTGGAACACATTCTGCTGTGCGTGGATGATGATATGCGGATGGAAGCCCTGCGCCAGACCAACTATGT
>OJRO01001651.1_pt1 | contig 14721 bp, 10 predicted proteins | sample 1599221 | NCBI WGS metagenome assembly OJRO01 (sample SAMN03922449, study PRJEB24848) | human gut metagenome | isolation source: stool sample | host: Homo sapiens | place: Germany | collected 2009-11
CAGGCGGTAAAATACTCGGAACTGGGTCTCGGTGCGGATGTCCTGACACCGGACTACCGCGTCGCGCCGGAACATCCGTTCCCTGCGGCGCTTGAGGACGCTGTTTACGCCTACAAATGGCTTTTAAACGAGAAGAAATACGCCCCGGAACAGATCGTCATCGCGGGCGACTCCGCGGGCGGCGGACTTGCCCTGGCGCTCTGCCTCTACGCGAAGGACCACGCCCTGCCGCTCCCTGCGGGCATCATCACCATGTCCCCGTGGACGGATGTGACCCTCAGCGGAGCGTCCTATGAGGAGAATTACACGATCGATCCCCTGTTCGGAAATTCGAAGGAAAACATGCTCTACCAGTGCAGCTATATCGGGAACGCGGACAAGAAGGACCCTTATCTTTCCCCACTTTTCGGAAACTTCGAGGGATTCCCGCCGATGCTGATGCAGGTCGGCGCCTACGAGGTCCTCTTAGATGACACGAGGGCCGCCGCAAAGAAGGCGAGGGCAGAGGGAGTAAAGGTCCGCTGCTCCGTCTATGACGGAATGTTCCACGTCTTCCAGATGGGCCTCGACCTGATCCCGGAGAGCCGCGAAGCCTGGGAAGAAGTCGGAGAATACCTGCGCATCGTCTACCACATCCGCCGCGACCAGGAGGGAAAGGTCGTAAAAAAGGTGAAGACGAGGCGAAGAGATACCGAAGAGCGGGCGAAAATGAATCTTTTGGCATTTTTAAAACGGGAGCTGAAAAGCAAATGATTATTAAAAAGCCTTCTTTCTTAAGTTTTCATGAAGCTGTGCTTTTTCCAGCCCTTAGCGCTTGCGTTATCCTGAAAACCCCGGTATAATGACTTTAGCTGATAAAAACCCATAAAGGAGTGGATTTCAAATGAAATTAAAGAAAGTTATGCTCATGGCAGCTCTCGCTGCAGCAATTGGCAGTGTAAATATGGTGACTGCTCTTGCGGATGAGAACGAGACAGAGACAAAGTACGGTTGGGAAGGCAGCGGAAATACCTGGCGCTACTATGATTCCAACGGAAACTTAAAGAGCGGCTGGATCAAGGCTGAAGATGGTGATGGACGCGGAAATGATGTGTGGTATTATATCGATCCGTCCACAAACCTTATGATCTATAATACAACAAGAACCATCGACGGCGTATCCTACACATTCAGCGATGACGGAAGCTGGGTTGTTCCGGTTCAGACAGCGCCGAAGGGACACGTTACAGGCGGAAGATACTATAATACATGGTCTAACCTCTGCATCCCGCAGATCATCGGAACAACAGAGGCTGATTTCGAGGCAGCTGACCAGTACACAGGCGGCGAGTATGCGGCAATCGGAAGACCGTCCCTGACACATGATCTTTATATGAGCACAGACTTCGGTGATGTGGAAGTCTACTATCTTAATATGAAGGACAAGCAGGATATGGATGCCCAGACATTCGCAAATACTCTTGCAGGAATCGAGAAAGGTCAGAAAGGTCAGGCTACAACAGCTGAGACTGTGACGATCGCAAACCAGCAGTACTCCAAGGTAACAGTAAGCGGAAAGAAGACATCAAGAACGTACTACTGCCGCAAGCAGGACGGCTATATGGTAGTTGTCCAGACAACTGGAAGAACCAAAGATGTAGCTTCTCTCAACAGCATCGTTATGAGTATGACAACAGCACAGTAATTAAATAAGACGTGACATTTGCCCCCGGCCCCGATGGCTCTGGGGGCTTTTTAATATTGTTTTTGAGAAAACGAAAGTCTTAAATAAAGCATGCCGCATAAAATATTCAGAATGGGATCTGTCTTTCAGAACCGGCATGGAAAAATGCGGGACAGACAGAATATAGAATGGATGTGGCGCGGCAGAGATGGAAGATCAGAAGGCGGAAAATTTATTGAATCTGGCGCTTTCCGTCCCGGAGGAGATGAGGGAGCGGACAGAAGAGCTGAATGTGGGCTTTAACCGCAAGGAGCGGACATGGGAGATCATCGTGAAGTACCATGGGGACCTGGGGAGTGCTTTGAATGAGCAGTTTCCGGGTGTCTCCGGAACATACCTTTTAAGCAGCTTTGCGATCCTGCGGGTCCCGGAGCGGGATGTCCCGGGGGTGATCGCACTCCCCGAAATTGAATATGCGGAAAAACCAAAGAGGCTGTTTTTTGCCCTGAACCGGGCGAGGGCGGCCTCCTGTTTTCTTCCGGTGCAGACAGGGACCGATGGGCTTACGGGAAAAGGTGTCCTGGTGGCGGTGATCGACTCGGGAATCGACATCTTTCATGAAGACTTCCGGAATGAGGACGGAACCACGAGAATCCTGTATTTGGATGACCAGATCAGTGGGAAAACATATGAAAGGCGGGAGATCAATGAGATCCTGCGGGGAGAGAATAAATCCGGCGGAACAGGCGGTCTTTCCCTGGATACCAGCGGCCATGGCACGGCGGTGGCGGGGATCGCGGCTGGAAACGGGAGAACAAGCGGCGGACTGTACCGCGGGGCGGCCTATGAGAGTGAACTTATCATTGTCCGTCTCGGAATCCCGGATTCAGTTGGATTTCCGAGAACCACGGAACTCATGCGGGGGATGGATCTCGCGGTGCGGAAAGCTCTGGAACTGGGACGCCCCATGGCAGTGAATCTGAGCTTTGGAAATACATATGGATCCCACGACGGCGGCGGACTTTTAGAGCGGTACCTCGATTCTCTTGCACAGATGGGGCAGTTTGTCTTCGTCACCGGATCGGGAAATGAGGGGGACTCCGGGGGACATGCGAGACCTGTGATCGAACCCGGGAAGATCACGGAGATCCGGCTCTCTGTTGGGACATACGAGACGGGATTCGGCATGCAGATTTGGAAAAACTATGAGGACGGGATGCGGATCTTTCTGAGGGATCCCTTTGGCGGTGCGGAGATCGAGCTTGTCCCGGTGAGGGGAACGGACCGGATCCGGGTCGGAGAGACGGAACTTTTGATCTATTACGGGGAACCGTCCCCTTTTAATGCGGCCCAGGAGATCTATATTGAGTTTGTGCCGGAAAGAACTTATGTGGAGAGCGGGATCTGGACATTCCGATTCCTTGGGACAGGGGATGAGGAGACGGCAGCGGATCTCTGGCTTCCCTCCGCGGCGGCAGTCGGGCGGGACACGGAATTTTTGGAATCGTCGCCGGATACGACCCTGACGATTCCCTCCACGGCGTTCCGACCGGTGACGGTGGGCGCCTATGACAGCGGGACCGGAATCTATGCCCCGTTTTCTGGCCGCGGGGACACCAGGGTCTATCGCGCCCAGAAGCCGGACCTCGCCGCCCCAGGGGTGGGAATCATGGCCCCGGACCGGGACGGCGGCTATTCCCCTGTCACCGGAACATCCTTCGCGGCGCCCCTTGTCACCGGGGCCGCGGCGCTTCTCATGGAGTGGGGGATCGTCAGGGAGAATGATCCGTATCTTTATGGGGAGAAGGTGAAGGCGTACTTAAGAAAAGGAGCGAGAAGACTTCCTTCTGAGCTGGCCTATCCGAATCCGAGGCTGGGATATGGAGCGCTCTGCGTGGCGGACAGTCTGCCGAAATAATTTGTAAATTTTCTTGAAAATTTCTAATAAGAGATATATTATAGAAACATATACAAAATAGAACTTGGATTTTTAAGAGATGAGGCATAAATACTTTTAAATCTTAATGGAAATCTGAATTCAAATGAGGGATGCCGGGGATCATTGCGGAGAATCATCCCAGAAAAATTTCCGACAGTACAGAAAAATTGAATCATGAGGAGGAAAAAGCTATGGAAGCGTTGTTTCAGGCCGTAAATGTCATATGCGGAAAGATCCAGATCGTCTCGAACCTGTTCTGGGATTTCCCGACGAACTTTGACTGGTACGCGAATATCCCGATCCTCGGAAACTTCAGTCTGGCGATCATCCTTTTAGTGGGAACAGGAATCTATTTTACATTCAGACTCCGGTTTATCCAGGTGCGGAAATTCCGCCACGGACTCCATGTCCTGATGAGACAGAAGAGCAGCGGCACAGGAATCTCATCCCTGGCGTCATTCCTCCTGTCGACGGCCATGCGTGTCGGCCCCGGAAATATCTTAGGCGTCACCGGCGCGATCTCCACCGGCGGTCCGGGCGCCCTGCTCTGGATGTGGATCTCCGCCTTCTTTGGTATGTCCACAGCTTTCGTTGAGGCGACACTCTCCCAGATCTTTAAGGAGAGAAAAGATGATGAGTATGTGGGCGGCCTGCCGTATTACGGAAGAAGACTCTTAAAGAATGCGGCATGGGCAGGAGCGGCGCTCAGTGTCCTCTACATTATCTATGCGTTCCTCTGCTTCCCGGCCCAGGGCTTCAACACGATCTCCGCGGTGGGAGCGATCGCGGGCGTATTTACGGGAACCGTCATCGAGACAAACTCCGCCCTGTACTGGATCTCCTTCGCGGTCCTCATCGCGGCGACGGCGGTCATCAGCTTTGGTGGAATCAAGAAGGTGACAAAGGTTACAGACCTCTTAGTTCCTGTGATGGCAGTGATCTATATCCTGACAGTCATTCTTCTCATCGTATTTAATATCCCGAGAATCCCGTGGTTCTTCGGAGCAGTATTCTCCGAGGCTTTCCGGCCGGAAGCAGTCTTCGGCGGTGCCTTCGGTATCGCGCTGAGCCAGGGAATCAAGAGAGGCCTTATGTCAAATGAGGCTGGACAGGGAACGATCACCATGCCGGCAGCGGCGGCGGACGCAAAGCATCCCTGTGACCAGGGCTGTGTCCAGGCGCTTGGCGTTTTCTTAGATACCATCGTGATCTGCACCCTGACAGGATTCGTCGTTGTCATGGGAAGAGTGTGGCTCACGGAGGACAGCGCAGCATGGTTTGAACTCGGAAAACTTGACAGGTTCTTAGCATCCTGCGGAGCGCTCACCGGGAACGGAACGATCTATCACCTCGTGACGATGCTCGTCAGCGTCTGCTTCGGTCTGTTCGCGTTTACCTGCCTTGTGGGATTCATGTCCTTCACGGAAATGTGCGCGAACCGGATCTCCACGAGACCTGCCTTTATTAACACGATCCGCGTGCTCTGCCTGGTAGTCATCTCCTTCGGCGTTATTACGAACATTGCGGGCATGGACTTAAGTGCCCTGTGGGATCTCAGCGATTTCGCGAATATCCTCATGGTATACTGCAACCTGCCATTACAGTACATAGGCTTTAAGTATGTGCTCCGGGCATGGGAACACTTCGAAAAGAACGATGGAACCGCATTCACATCAAAGATCGCCGGAATCGATGTTACGGTGTGGGATGAGCGGGCAAAGATGAAATAAGAGAAAAAAGATGCCGCCCGGTGGATTCAGAAAGAAACGCAGAGCGGCATTACTATGCGGATAATAACAGAACCAAAGTACAGGAAGCAGGGCAGTTAAAAGACCTGCGGGAAGCTTCCATATTATATTAAGTAGAAACGGATTCCGGACAGTGGAAAAAGAGGCTGCCGGATCAGCCGTCAGCCTTCTCCCAGAAATCCCTGAGCGCAAAGCGGCAGACGCTTTCCACGAAGGTCTTCGCGTCATATTCATCCGCCAGCTCTAAATAAGATCTTAGCGTCGTCAGATAAAAGCTTGACATAAACGAAACATAGAGTGGGAGCGGGATCTTTAACCGAACGCCCTGGTTCTCGCCCTGCCAGCCGCTCTCCGTGAGGATCTTCGCCAGGTCTCCCTGGATCGTGAACATCAGGGAGCCGTTTTTGTTCGTCTGGTAGATCCGGCGGTAGAGAGTGATATTCTCATCCACCTGAGCGATCAGATATTCTAAAAACTGACGCAGGGAATCGGTGCTTTTAAAGTAGATCAGATCCTCCACCGGGCGGAGTCCCTCAATGTACATGTTCACGCAGTAGTGCAGAAGATCATATTTGTCCTCAAAATACCGGTAGAACGTGGACCGGGAGATCATGGAGACCCGGCAGAGATCAGTGAGGGAGATCTTCTCAAAAGGCATTTCCGCCAGAAGGTCCAGGAGCGCCTTCATCAAAAGCAGGTAGGTCCTGCGGACAGAAACATGTTCTTCCTGGATCGGTAATTTTATCATAAACTACAAAACTCCTCTATCCATTCCAAATTGGACAAAAAGTGATAATTTGTCTCATTTGGTACACTTTTCAAAAATTGGTTCTTGAGTATTTTAGCATAAACATAGATAATATTGCAAGTGAAAAGGAAAGAAAAAAGCGGAGGCGATCATATGATCCGAAGAAGAGAAGTACGAAGAATGGCAGCGATCCTCTGCATGATCACGGGAATGACAGCAGTTCCCGCATATGCGGCAGCTCCGGAGACATTCGGAGCGGTACCGGGATGGAATCAGATCTCGGGAAAGTGGTACTACCTTATGGAAAACGGTGCCTGGAGCACAGATTTTATAGAAGATGAGAATACATGCTACACGTTTACAAAGGACGGGACGCTGTCCTATGCGCGGAAAACCCCGAATACGCAGGGCGGCGCGTATCCTGTATACGTGCTGGATCAGAAGGAACAGGAACTCTTTGATGATATGAATGATGAGAAGAGCGACCTGTTTTTTGACACTTATCCAGAGACGGAGGATGATTACGACAACGGGGATGTGGAGTTTTACGATGGACGCGCCACATTTGTCCTCGACATGGATCTCTGCGATATCGCAAAGGCAAGACTTTCTTCCGCTATGGAAAAGGGATATTGCAAGAGCAAAAATACGATCCCGGGAGAGGGAACCGTAAGCGATTACGTAAAGACAGCATTTCCGGAGCGAAAGAGTGCCACATTTTTTGAGATGTACCTCTGGGGCCCTGAGGAGACATACGATCCGTATGATTCTGTCATGATCCGGATGCAGGAAAAATTCGACCGGAAGGACGATAAAAAATATTCCCTGGAATACTACCGTAGAATGGGAATTGCCCATGAAAACCAGAATGGAAAGGACTATTACATGGTGGTTCTGGAACGGTAGGAATGTGGACGGTGACGGAAAATGACCTGTGTGGGTACTGAACAGTTACGGACAGGGAATATAAGGAGAGAAGACATGGGAGAGAAAATAAAAAACATGTTCCGCGGGCATAAAGAAAAGAAAAAGAACCAGAACGGCGGCTTTTCCTACATGCTCGCGTCATTTATCATCCATAAACGCGGCTGGATCGAGTCGGTCTTCGTGATCGGCTGCCTGCTCTCGCTTTTGACGATGAACTTTGTAAATGTAAACTATGACCTGACGAAATATCTTCCGGAAACGGCGGAATCCGCTATCGGACTTGACGTTATGCGTGATAAGTTCGGTTATCCCGGAACGGCGCGGGTCATGGTGAAGGACGTCTCGCTGTACGAGGCGAAGCAATATAAAGATGAGATTGCCGATATCGATGGCGTGGACCAGGTCTTATGGTGCGACAGCACGGTAAATATCTATGCCGGTGAAGACTTCATTGATGAGAGTGAGATCAAGGATTATTACAAAGACCGGAATGCGGTCTACGATATCACATTTGTGGAGGAGAGTGATTCCACCCGAACCTCCACTGCCATCGACGAGATCAAGGATCTCTTAGGGGACAAAGGATGCTACGTCGGCATGGCGGTCCAGAACAAATCCATGACAGAGTCCATGGCAAGCGAGATGAGCAAGATCCTCGTTGTGGCGGTGATCATGATCTTCGCTGTGCTTTCCGTGACGACAACGGCATGGACGGAACCGATATTATTCCTGTTGGTTATGGGCGTCGCTGTCCTGCTTAATAAGGGAACGAACATCTTTATCGGAACCGTCTCGTTCCTGACGGAAAACGTGTCGATCATCCTGCAGCTGGCAACATCCATGGACTACTCGATCTTCCTGCTTGACGCGTTCATGAACTACAGAAAGCAGGGAATGAACGAGGAGGACGCGATCATCAACGCCGTTCAGGAGGCGATCAATTCCATCTTCGCCAGCAGCCTGACGACAGTCGTCGGCTTCTTGGCCCTTGTGACGATGAAGTTCTCCATCGGATTTGACTTGGGTCTTGTCCTGGCGAAAGGTATCGTATTCAGCTTGCTGACAGTCGTCTTCTTCATGCCGGCGATGATCCTGAAGTTCGCGAAGCTCAATGAGAAGACAAAGCACCGTTCCTTTATGCCGGATTTCCACGGACTTGGAAAAGCGATCTACCGGATCCGTCCCATCGTGTTCGCGGTGATCGTCCTCGTGACACCGCTTGCATACACGGCCCAGGGCCTAAACGATTTCCTTTACGGAAACGACTCCATGGGTGCCTCGGAGGGAACCCAGGTTTATGAAGATGACCAGCAGATCACGAAGATCTTCGGCCGAAGCAACATGCTGCTCGCCCTCTATCCGAACACATCGGAGGTCAATGAGCGGGCTATGGCGAAGGAGATCAAGGATCTATCCTATGTAAAGAACGTTACAGCTTTAGCGGATACGCTGCCGGAGGGGATCCCGGAAGAGTTTCTCCCGAAGTCCACGGTGGAGCTCTTACATAAAGACGGCTATTGCCGGATGCTGATCTACACGAGAACGAAGACCGAGAGTGCCGAGGCATTCAAGGACTCCGACGCGATCCAGGAGATCGTAAAGAAGTATTACCCGGAAGGAAGCTATCTCGTCGGTGAGACTCCGTCCACCCAGGATATCAAGTCCTTCATCGTAAAGGACTATGAGAATGTAAATGTTCTGTCCCTGGCGGGCGTATTCCTCGTCGTCATGATGAGCTTCAAGTCGGCTGTCATGCCGATCCTCGTCATCATTCCCATCGAGGTGGCGATCTTCATCAACATGGCGATGCCGTATTTCCAGGGTGTCGAGATGGTGTACATGGGTTATATCATCGTCAGCAGTATCCAGCTGGGTGCCACGGTCGATTACTCGATCCTGCTTGCAAACAACTACCTGGCGAAGAGAAAGACGCTGCCGAAGAAGAAGGCATGTGTGGAGGCCATCGCAGCGTCCTGTTCCTCGATTTTTACTTCCGGATCCATCATCACTCTGGCCGGATATATCGTGTATATGATCTCGTCCACAACGGCCATCGCGGACCTGGGACACCTAATCGGACGAGGCGGACTGTTCAGCCTTGTGCTGGTACTGACGGTGCTTCCGCTGCTGTTAACATTATTTGACAATTTTATCGTCGGCGAGAAACCGGCGGCAGCTCTTGCGAGACGCCTGCACCGCCGTGTGAAGAACCAGAGAGAGAAGAGACGTTCCGGAAAGAACGGGGACGAGACAGAAGAGAGTACAGATGAAGGCGGAGATCCCTACGAGGACGATGAGAACGAGGCGGCGGCCAGCAGGGAATCGGAGCCGGAATTGACAGATAGAGAAGAAATGGAGGAGAACGGTGATGAGACAGAAAAATAGAAGGATCATGGCAGCGGGCATAGCGGCTGTCACACTCTGCACCAGCCTTGTTTCTGCGCCGGTCTATGCGGCAGAGGCGTCTGTGAGCGTCGATGAAGCGATGTATGTGAACCTGGATTACTATGGTTCCATTGATAAGGTGAATGTCGTGAAGGGTGTGAGCTTAAATGGTCTCACAAGCTTCACGGATTATGGAAATTATCTTGATGTGACAAATATGACCAACAACACAGCTCCGGAGATCAGTGACGGAAAGGTCACATGGAATCTCCCGGCGGACACCAAGGGATATTTCTACTATAAGGGAGCGATCGATAAGGACGCGGTGACACTTCCGTGGACCATGGATGTGTCCTACAAATTAAACGGCGTCCCGACGGACGCTGAGAAGCTTGCGGGTGCTTCCGGTCTGGTAGAGGTACATGTGACAGCGACACCGAATGAGGCGGCGAGAGATTACTATAAGAACAATATGATGTTAGTGGTAGCGATGCTTGTTGATATGAGCAAGTGCTACAGTGTGGAAGCGGAAGGTTCCCAGACCCAGAGCCTCGGTTCCCAGACCGCGATCATGTACACGGCGCTTCCGGGCGAGGAGGGCGATTACACGATCCGCATCGGCAGCGACAAGTTTGAGACCTCCGGTGTCATCATGGCGATGGTTCCGGGAACGGTGAAAGACTTAGAGCACATCGTTGACCTGAAGGACGCCAAGGACACCTGGAAGGATGCCGGTGACCAGTTATACGACAGCATGGACCAGATGGCGGCTTCCGTCGAGGCCATGAGAAGCGGCGTCAACGAGCTGCGCCAGGGCTTAAATGAGGCGGAGAGCGCGAGAGGCGTCATCAGCGGTTCCAAGGACGAGATCCTGGACAGCAATGACCAGACACTGGCTTCCCTGACGGCGCTCTCCGAGCAGCTTGGAACCATCGTTCCGTATATCCAGACTGCAAAGGATGCCTCCGAGGTTGCCCACAACAGCATGACAGACGTTGTCAACACACTCGGAAACATGCAGGAGCCGATCCGCAGACTGGACACGAGCTTACGGGGCTTAAGGGATAGCTCTGAGGGCGCGTCCGGCAGTATTGGAAACGTAGTCGCTTCCGTTCAGCTGATCAAAAAGCTTGACACACAGCTTCAGCAGAGCGTTCTGGAGTTTATCAAAAACCTGGCTTCTGCCCAGGAGTCCATGCAGGACGCGATCGCAGATTACTGCAACGGTGAGGCAGGGGATGAAGATACCCAGGCACTGGCAGCGGCAGCAGCGGGGGCAGACACCTCCGCCGGACATGCGGGAATGCTGAATGCCCAGGAACTTATCGGAATCTTAAAGCAGAAGGAGAAAGCGCTCCGCCAGGTGGCTTCCTCCAGCAATGCCCTTGTGGCAGATACAGCAGATATGCTCGACGATGTATCCAATACATCAAAATACCTGGCACAGACCACAGACCAGATGGACTATCTGATCGAGGATGTGAAGGCGTTAAAGGACTCCCTGGATGTGTATTACCCGGATCTCCAGTCAGCCCTGGATGATTCCGGGGAGCTCGTAAACCGAACCACGGATGCCCTTAATAAGAGCACGGATTCCCTGACTCTGGTACAGAATACCGTCCGTGCCAGCGCGGACAGCCTTGACGCGGCGGCGAAGGACTCCATCAAGGGAAGTTTGAATGTCCTCGACAAGAGTTTAAGCGTCCTCGACAGCACCAGCTCCATGAGAAAGGCCGGACGGACTATGAAGGACACCATGGACAATGAGTGGAACGACATGGAGGACGACAACAATTTCTTAAATATGGATCCAAACGCGGAGAAGGTTTCCTTCACTTCCGATGAGAACGCGGAGCCGAACACCCTGCAGATCATCATGAGAACCGAGGAGATCAGCGTGGACGATGACGCGGAGCTTCTCGATGCGGAGACAGCGAAGGCGGATGTGAACCCGCTTGAGAGAATGTGGAACATGCTGGTCCAGATGGTCAGGGCGATCATTGAGATCTTTAAGAACAGATAATGAAAGAATATCTGACGGATTTGTGCAGGAGGATGTACGGCAGAATTGTTCTGCATGGACGTTTTTCTGCACAAACTGGTATATGAGGGGATAAAGAGAAGCGAGTGGAAGAACTTCTTACGGGAAGGAGAAGACATGAAAAAATTGGGAAAGAAGATTGCGGGATTTCTGCTGGCGGCGGTTCTGGCAGTGACTGCGGCATTTCCGGCTTTTGCAGCCAGCAAGACAGCGGTCGGAAAGATATACCTGACCATCGACAGCACTGTGGGACTTAAAAATGACTCTGAGGACGTCACAGTGACGCCCTACGGGGATAATACAGATCTTTACTATGTAGATAACATTTATATCGAAAATAACGACGGAAACGGCTATACGGAGTCCAATCCACCGAAGATCACGGTGACGCTGGAGGTAGCGGACGAGGATAATTATTATTTCTCCGGGACAGCCTCAAAGGACTTCCGCCTGACACTGTCCGATTCCGCAAAAAACGGATACGGAAAAGCGGAGTACGTGAAGGCGGTAAAGAAAAATGACAGAAGTACCGTCGAGCTGACGTTCCGCCTGACATTCGATAAGAAAACCACCGCATCCACCACAAGTACCGTCAAGGCGCCCACAGGTGTGGCCTGGTCTCCGAATGCCTACGGAACGGGAATATGGTCAGCGGTCAGCGGGGCGAAATATTACCAGCTCCGCCTCTTAAAGGACGGCAGTCTCACGGGGGACGAGTTTACGATCTACGGAACGAAGTACGATTTTTCGAGACTGATGGGAACTTCTGGATCCTACAGCTTTGAGGTCCGCGCCGTGAAGTCCACAAACAACACGAAGAGCGCCTGGATCCGCTCAGGGGAGATCGGATCCTACGCCGCAGGCTCCTGGAAGCAGAGCGCTGACGGCAGATGGTGGTGGGACTACGGTGATGGCACATGGGCGGCGGCAGAGTGGCTCTACATCAGCGGAAAGTGGTACTATTTCCGGGAGGACGGATATATGGCCACAGGATGGATCACCCTGTACAACAAGTCCTACTATCTGGATCCGGTGAGCGGGGCCATGTATAAGAGCGGGAGGACGCCGGACGGGCTCTATGTGAATGAGAGCGGCGTGTATGTGCCGGGGATGTAAGACCAAAATCGGGATGATCCGTTCAGGGCATATAAAAGCTGAAGGTACTGATATGAAATTGTCATCAGGAGATAACAGAGGTCGAAAATCCGGTCTCAGCGGTCAAACCTGCGGATTTAACATCACAGACGCGTAGAATATTCCGTCTTTCCACCTAAATCTCGCGTCCCCGCCGTACCGCTCTGCGATCATGCGGATAGACTCCGTTCCAATGCCGTAGCCGGAGTGCTTTGTGGAAAGCAGCTTATCTCCGGACCAGTTCGGACTTCCGGAGCTGGTGTTGTCGGCGGTGATGGAGAGCATGGAGGAGCCGGTCTGGACTACATGGAGTCGGATGAAAGACTGGATCTCCGCATCGGTATCCGCGCAGGCGTCCACTGCGTTTTCCAGTAAATTTCCGACTAGAACACAGAATTCCGTTTCCGGGATCACCGGCGGGTCAGCCATCTGGATGGTGACCTGCATGGAGATCCCGTTTTTTTCTGCCTTTTCCGCGTAGAAGGAGAGGATCGCGTTGACTGCGTAGTTTTTGCAGTAGGTGCGGACCTCCTGGATCGGGAACATGTTTTCGTAATCGTTCAGATAATTTTTCAGGGAGGCGAGATCCCCGCGGTCGGCGCAGTCCCTGATGACGGCCAGATGCTGGCGGAAATCGTGCCTTGCCCGGCGGTTGTCCTGGATCCTGGCGGTGAGAAGGCTGTATTGGTCTGACTGGATCTCCAGGAGCTTTTCCATGGTCTCCGATTTTGCCGCGGCTTCTGCCTGGTCCTTAAAGAAGCGCAGGAGCATGATCAGCGTGTGGCTGATGAGGAACATGCAGACGAGCAGCAGGACTCTGGCGAAAAGGTCTGCCTGATCAAAATTCCCATCCCGGATATTGCCGGTGAGAAGGAAGATGATCATCGTGGCGGAAAATGGAAGAAGCCATGCGGTTTTCCAGATTGCAGGCGCCTGGATCGCGGAGAGACTGTCGATGATCTCTGTGAGCCGCTTTATCATAAACCGGGTGGTGAGGAGCACCAGGAGTAACGTAGTGACGCCGGACTGCCAGGTGTAGAATCCGCAGTGCAGAAACTGTCTGCAGATAAAAAAGGAGGAGGCGCGGATCACCATGAGGTAGTCAAGGACAAAGGTGTACTGGAATGTGACGATTCCGATGTTTGCCTGAACCAGATGGTAGAGAAAAAATCCCAGAATGGGAATCGCAAGATACTGTACAGATACGGCTGGAAACCCCGCATGGACCAGTATCGCGAAGACTGCCAGATATATGATCTCCGCAAGGGCAGAGAGCAGGATCGTTATTTTTCCCGGATAACGCAGATTCGTGTGAAACGGAAGATACGCGAACATGTGGAACGGATAAGTGCTGAAAAATTCATTAATAAGCAGTTCCGCCATACTGACCTCCCCGGACTTTCGAATAGGAATACTCAAGAAATTGCTCCCGCACATTCCGGTATTTCAGACGGCTGATAGGGATCTGGATCCCGCTTTTTAAGAGAAAACGGTCTTCTAAAAGCTTATCCACGTCCTCAAAGTTTACGAGGATCCCCTTGATGCAGTCGCAGAACCACGGATACTGGAGCAGAAGGGCGGAGAAATCCTTCTGGCTCATGGAGACTTCCATATCCTGCCCGTTCTTAAGGTGTATGAGAACCTGCCGTCTGACATACTCGGTGTAGGAGATATCGTGGACCGGGAGAACTGTCTTTCCAAAATGTGTTGCAACCTCCACCGCCCTGGTGCGTTCAGCATCCTGGAGCCCGCACCGGTCGAGGGCAGCGAACACACCGTTCTTTTCAATAGGTTTCAGGAGATAGAAGGATGCGCTCACGTCGTAGCTCTCCACGGCAAATTCAGGGGAGGTGGTGATAAAGATGATCCTGCAGCCATGATCCGCCCGCCGGATCCGCTTCGCCGTCTCCATCCCGGTGATGCCATCCATGTAGATATCAAGGAAGATGAGATCATACTTTCCGGCCGTAAACGCGCCCAAAAACTCTTCCCCGCTGGAAAAACGGTCCATTGCCCCCCACTGAAGCCTGTGCTGTTCCGCATATGTATCAATAAATCCGACAAGCCGGTCAGAATCCGTCTTTCGGTCATCGACGATCGCTATGTTCATGTTCGGTCGCTCCTTTGATGTTAAAC
>OJRO01001657.1_pt1 | contig 14647 bp, 7 predicted proteins | sample 1599221 | NCBI WGS metagenome assembly OJRO01 (sample SAMN03922449, study PRJEB24848) | human gut metagenome | isolation source: stool sample | host: Homo sapiens | place: Germany | collected 2009-11
CTACACAAGGAGTATCGTCGGCAGCGTCAGATGTGTATAAGAGACAGGAATACAACATGAGGCGGCTCGAGCTCTTTGAAGAAATCCAGCGCCGGAGAGCACTCCTCGGAGCCGAATAGCCGGCGCGCTTTCTTATTTTCAGCGACTTCCTATAGAATTGCTTTTCCCTTGAAAGTGCGCGAGTGGCGAAATTGGTAGACGCACCAGGTTTAGGTCCTGACGCCTCTGGCGTGCCGGTTCGAGTCCGGCCTCGCGCACCACAATCCTGAAGAAGAATCCGGCCGTGCTGTTTTTTGATGGCGCGGCCATTCTTGTTTTTGAGGAACGCTCATCTTCTGCAGGAGCGCTCCCGACAAAAAAGCCTCTGACCCGAAAGCAGAGGCTTTTTTTTGTGTCATCCGACCCGGTGCAAACGCCGGCGGGAGTTGTTTCCTCCCACTTCCGCCTGCGGTCAAAAGCAGTTAATGCTTCGCCTCGTGGTCGTGGCCGCAACAGCAGCCCTTCTTTTCTTCGTGATCGTGATCGTGGTCGTGACCGCAGCAGCACTCACCTTCCTCGTGGTGATGGTGGCCGCCGCAACCGCATTCCTCATGATCGTGGTCATGCCCGCCGCAGCAGCATTCGCCTTCGCCGTGATGGTGGTGATGACCGCCGCAACCGCAGCCGCATTCCTCTTCTTCATGGTGATGGTGGCCGCCGCAGCCGCATTCCTCGTGATCATGGTCATGCCCGCCGCAGCAGCACTCGCCTTCGCCATGATGATGGTGATGACCGCCGCAACCGCATTCGCCTTCCTCGTGGTGATGGTGGTGACCGCAGCCGCAGCCGCACTCATCTTCATCATGGTGGTGGTGATGTCCGCCGCATCCACAGCCGCACCCGCCTGCAGGTTCGCGGAACTGAATCGGATCAAAGGGTTCCTCGGCTTCCGTCACTTCGAGACCCACCATCTGAAGCATCTTGGCGAGGTTGGGGAGCGGAAGGACGGAGAAGCCTTCGTCAATCTGAGCCAGACGAACGCCGCGGTTGATGAGCGCGCCTGCTGCTTCGCGGAGAACGTTGAGGTCGCCCGTGACGTGGAGCACCTTCTCAACGGCCGGACGAACAGCCCAGAAAGCACCGGTTTCATCAACGAAGAGATCATCGACCTCAAGCGGACGAAGATCAGCAGCAGCCACGCCCACCGTCACATCGCCCGTCGGGGTATGGATGGTCTGCGGGAGCTCCGCGCGCTGAGCGGAGGTGAGGGGAAGCGGATGAGCCTTGTCAAGGAGAGCCTGCGCGGGAGCAGCCTGCGCGGGAAGAAGCTTGGTAAGCGTCGTCATGGAAATACTGTCCTGAAATATCAGAGTTCCCGAAGCTTCTCTGAAGCAGCGAGAACTCGAACTAAAAAACTTGTCTATTGTACGAAAAGGAACGGCAGGCCGGCCTCCATCTTTCGGAGTGAGGCTTTTGCCCATGCGCTACGGAAAAATTGCCGCCAGCGCATCCGAAAGACGGTCGACCGCAATAACCTCGAGCCCTTCAATCGGCTGCTTGGGCGCATTGGCGCGCGGAATGAGCGCCTTTGAAAATCCGAGCTTCGCGGCTTCTCTCAACCGCTCCTGACCTCTCGGCGCCGGACGTATTTCGCCTGCGAGCCCGACTTCGCCGAAGATGACGAGGCCGCGCTCGAGGGGCTTGTCGCGCCAGCTCGAGCAGATCGCCGCAAGCACGGGAAGGTCCACTGCGGTTTCAGAGATCTTCACGCCGCCCACGGCATTGACGAATACGTCCTGATCAAAGAGCGCCACGCCCGCGTGCCGGTGAAGAACGGCAAGAAGCATCGCCAGTCTCTGGTTGTCGACGCCGACGGCGAGACGGCGCGGCGCCGGCGAATGCGTTTCGTCGACGAGCGCCTGAATTTCCACGAGGAGCGGCCGGGTGCCTTCCTGAGTGACGAGAACGGTGGATCCCGGAACGTTCGATTTGTATTCAGAGAGGAAAATAGCGGATGGATTCGTTACGCCCCTCAGTCCATGATCCGTCATCGCGAAGACGCCGAGTTCGTTCACGGCGCCGAAGCGATTCTTGAATGCCCGCACGAGACGGAAGTTCGAATGGGTGTCGCCCTCAAAGTAAAGCACCGTATCGACGATGTGCTCGAGAATGCGGGGGCCGGCCAATGCGCCGTCCTTCGTGACGTGCCCCACGAAAAAGAGCGTGGCGCCGGTGGTCTTCGCGATGCGGGTGAGCCTTGCCGCGCATTCGCGCACCTGAGAAACCGATCCCGGAGCGCTGTCGAGCGCACCCGAAAAAAGCGTCTGAATCGAGTCGATCACGACGAATTCGGGCTTCTTCTCCGTAATCACCGCTTCGATGTGCTCGAGCTCAATCTCGCTCATGAGCTGCAGCCCCTGAAGCGGAAGCTGGAGGCGCTGGGCGCGAAGCGCAATCTGACCGGCGCTCTCTTCGCCCGAAACGTAGACGCATCTGACCCCGCCCGCAACAAGCCGAGCCATGACCTGCAGAAGCAGTGTGGATTTGCCGATCCCGGGGTCGCCGCCGATGAGAGAAACGCCGCCCCGGACGAGGCCGCCGCCCATCACGCGGTCGAATTCCGAGAGCCCTGTAACGACGCGGGGGGCCTCTTCGGCCGTGACGTCGGCAAGATCCTGCAGCGCCCCGGTCGTATCAACGAAGCCCCGGCCCGCGCGCTTATCCGTACCATAGCGCCCGGCCGCACCCGTCGGAACCTTGAATTCCTGAAGCGTATTCCATGCGCGGCAATGCGGGCACTGGCCCTGCCACTTGACGGTCGTACCGCCGCATTCGGAGCAGACAAACTCAACCTTATCGCGCTTCGCCATCAGGCATCCTCTCTCAGTACGATCGGCACGCGGCGCGCGAGCGCGCAGATGAGTTCATACCCGATCGTGCCGCAGCAGGCCGCAACGCGATTGACGGGAAGGTGCCGCCCCCAGAGCTCGACCCGGCTCCCGAGCTGTGCTGCCGGGATGTCGGTAATGTCGATTTCGAGCATGTCCATTGAGACCGACCCCGTCAAGGGCGCAATCTGACCCTCAACCCAGACGGGCGAGCCGTCCGGCATGGAGCGGGGATAGCCGTCCGCGTACCCGCAGGCCACCACCGCGATGCGGGAATGGCGTTTGGCAATCCAGCGCGATCCGTACCCCACGGCTTCGTCCGCTGGAATTTCCTGAATCGCGATGATCTTCGCGGCAAGCGTCATTGCCGGGATGATTCCGAGCTCTTCAGAGGAAATATGGCTGTCGGGGCTGACGCCGTAGAGCGCTACGCCCGCGCGCACCGCCTCGCCTCCCACCTCCGGGTGGAAGAGAATGGCGGCGGAATTCGCCATGCAGGCTGCCGCACCTCCGCGCGCGAGCCTGCCCATGCGGGCGAGCTGCTTCTCGACCGTAGCCGGGCGGTCGCCGAAATAGGTGGGTTCGGCATTCGCAAAATGCGTGACCACATCCATCACGCGCACGCCCGGAATGGACGTGAGCTCGTCGTAGACGGCATTCACCTCCACCGGGAGAAACCCCAGCCGGTTCATGCCGGAATTCACCTTGATGTGGCAGCGCACATCCTTCACGCCCGCCTTTCTGAGGAGGTCGATCTGCCAGAAGGAATGAATGACGGTCTCGACCTTGAGCGACTCGAGCCGCTCAATGTCGGTGGCGTCGAAAAAGCCTTCAAGGAGAAGAATTCTCTTCTGCCAGCGGCAGCGGCGGGCAAGCTCGGCATCGCAGAGGTCGATGGTGGCGAGACCGTCCGCATCGGCAAAGGCCGTCACGGCATTTTCGAGCCCGTGGCCGTAAGCATTCGCCTTCACGACGGCCCAGAGCGTGCGGCCCTCGGCCTTGCTTCGCATCACGCTCAGATTGTGGCGAAGGGCATGGAGATCAATTTCAGCAAATATTGGGCGCGGCACGGCTTTATGAAGCTCCGGGGAAATGAGAACGAAAGGGAAATTTTCGCACCTTGCCGCTCAGTTCGCCTTTTTCTCTTTCGCAACGATCTGTAATGGCCGCCGCACGCCCGGAGGGGAAGCGCTCAAAATGGCTTCCCAAGACGACGGGAGTCAACGTTTGTTAGACTCTCCCGATTCAATAATTGCTGGGCTTTTCAATGAATCGCGGCTTTTACACCATCATGGCGGCGCAGTTTCTGTCCTCGCTTGCGGACAATGCGCTTCTCATTGCTGCCATTGCGCTCCTCACGAGCCTGGGCGCGCCCGACTGGCAGACGCCGCTCCTCAAGCTCTTTTTCGTTGTGAGCTACGTCCTTCTCGCAGCCTGGGTCGGCATCTTCGCCGACTCGATGCCCAAGGGCCGCGTCATGTTCCTCACGAACGCCCTGAAGGCGGTGGGGTGCCTCCTGATGCTCTTCGGCGGACATCCGCTCCTCGCCTACGCAATTGTCGGCATCGGCGCCGCCGCCTACTCTCCGGCCAAGTACGGCATCCTTACGGAGCTTCTTCCCGCGGAGAAGCTTGTCGTTGCGAACGGCTGGATTGAGGGCCTGACCGTCGGCTCCATCATCCTCGGCGTGGTGCTTGGCGGGGTCCTTATCCGCCCGGAAGTGGCGCAGCCGATTCTTTCCATCTTCCACCTCAATGCGATCGGTCTCGCGAGCTTTGCGGAAGGCGCCATTTTTGCGATCACCTTCGTCTACATTGCCGCTGCGCTCGTCAACCTCGCCATCCCGGATACGGGCGCGCGCTACCCGAAGCAGAAGTTTGATCCGTACGATTCGATCAAGGGGTTCCTCAGAAGCTGCTCGCTTCTCTGGCACGACCGTCTCGGACAGATTTCGCTCTCCGTCACGACGCTTTTCTGGGGCGCCGGCGCCGTGCTGCAGTTCCTCGTTCTCAAGTGGTGCGAGCACGCTCTCGGCATGAACCTTTCCGAAGGCGCCATCATGCAGGCCGTGGTGAGCCTCGGCATTGCCGTGGGCGCCGTGCTTGCCGCCGCGCGCGTTCCGCTCAAGAGCTCCCTCAAGGTGCTCCCGATGGGGATCTGCATGGGCATTCTCGTCACCATCATGGCCTTCTACACGCGCGACTGGGCGCCGGCGGGCGGACTCTCGCTCTTCGGCTTCTCCCTCTCCTGGGCGACCCTCATTGCCGCAGCGGGCATGATTGCCGTCGGCATCTGCGCGGGCTATTTCGTCGTTCCCATGAATGCGCTTCTGCAGCACCGCGGCCACGTGCTCATGAGCGCCGGCCGCTCGATTGCCGTGCAGAACTTCAACGAAAACCTCTCCATTCTCGTGATGCTCGGCGTCTATGCGCTCCTCATCAAGGCCGATCTCTCGGTGCCGATGACGATGCTTCTTTTCGGCGCCTTCGTCATGGTCTCCATGGCGCTCGTTATCGTGAAGCACATGCGCAACCAGAAGGAATTCGACAGCACCCATCTGATCGGCGAAGAGAAGCGCCATTAAGGCGCCCGGCCTTTTCAGGTGCCTGAAGTTCAAAACGCCTCGCGGAGAAAATCGAATTCCGCGAGGCGTTTTTCATTCCTGCGTCAATCCCGCTCGAGCCTTCTCACGCCCGGTCCGGAAATATCGCTCAGGCCCGATGAGCCTCTCGGCTTCACGGTGATTTGCACGCCCACGCGCTCGCGAACCGCCGGCACGTGGCTGATGAGGCCGATGAGCTTTCCGGATGTCTGCTGCAGCATCTCGAGCGCATTCAGAGCCTTCGAGAGCGATACCGGGTCGAGCGACCCGAAGCCTTCATCGAGGAAGAGCGTATCGACGCGCATCCGGTTCGTGCTGATGCGCGAGAGCGACAGTGCGAGCGCAAGCGACACCATGAAGGTTTCGCCGCCCGAAAGATTGAAGGACGTTCGCTCAATGCCCGCAAGCTCAAGGTCCCTCACTGCAAGATCAAGCCCGTTCTCGCCCCTGGCGATGAGTTCGTAGCGGCTCTGCATCTGCCTCAGAATCAAATTTGCTTCATGAAGAAGAAGTTCGAAGGTGAGCTTCTGGGCTGCCTGCCGGAAGCGGGCGCCGTCCTTGCTGCCGATGAGCGCATTGAGACGCGTCCAGAGAAGCACCGTTTTCTCGGCCTTCCCGAGCGCTTCGGCGGCGTCCCTTGCTTTCGATCTTGCATCATCGTCCGCATGAAGCCGCGCTTCGAGGCTTCCCTTAAGCTCAAGCGCCGCCTTCATCTTCCCGTCTGCGTCAGCTTCTTCGGCTAGAAGCTCCTCAAGAGGAGAATCCCTGCGGGGCGATTCGAGGAGCTTCTCCTCAGCTTCGCGCGCGTTCTGAGCTTCCTTTTGAGCTCCGGCCCAGCGAAGGTCGTGCGCCCGGATCCCGGCTTCAAGCGCCTCAATCTCTTCCCGCGGAAGGAATGCGCTCTTCACTTCCATTTCGTTCGCAAAGCCCGCTTTCTGAAGCGCTTCCCCGAGCGCTGCCGCTGCGTCCGCCGCAGCATCCTCGTATTCCTTGCGGGCCTTTTCCTCGGCTTCTCGCTTGATCGCTGCCGCCTGAAGGTATTGAACCGCCTCCTGATGAAGCGCGCCCGCCTTTCGCGTCATCCGGATGCATTCCGAGAGCTTCGTCTGAAGGGCCTCTCTTTCCGCTTTCGGATTGCGCTCGCCGAAGCGATCCTTTCTTTCCGCGCGCTGCTGATTGAGGCGTTCTGAAGCCTCTTCGAAAAGGGTCCGGGCTTCCTTCCGGTCGAGCGCGAGCTCTGCCGTCTTTTTATCCGCCTCAATTCTCCGGGCAGAGGCCGACGCGGCCTGCACCCGGGCGCGCTGCAGCGACTCATGCGCTTCGCGGACGGCCTCGGCGCGCTCGAGCAGCAATCCGGCTTCCGCGAGGGCATCCGTCATCCGCCAGCCTTCCGGCATGTAAGCCGCCATTCGCGTTTGAAGCGCATCAAACCTGCCGGCGGCGTCATTTTCTTTTGCCGCGAGGAGTTCATTCTTTGCTCGGACATCAGCAGATTTCTGCGCAAAGACATCATCAGCCAGCATGGCGGCGCGGTTCGCCTTCTGAACCTCTGCTTCTTTTTCCTTTTCCCGCTTCTGAAGGTCTTCAAGCGCCTCCTGCACGGCTCCCGCCTCAAGAGACCACTCTTCGACGCCGTTGAGACGAGCTTCAATCTCCTCTCTGCTTTCCTTTTCGAGGCTTCCCCATTCGCGACGGAGCTTCAGCCTGCGGGCTTCGAGAACCTTCAGGGCCTCGGGCGGCATGCCGGGCGCGAATCCGAGGAGCGCATCGGTTTCAAGAAGCCAGTCCTTCGCCCAGAGCTTGCCCGTGAGTTCCCTGGTTTCAGCGATTTTCTGCGAGAGGGCATTTCCTGAAAATGCAATCCCCGCCTCTCTTTGCGCCTGAGCGACCTCGCCCCGGAGCACTTCGAGAGCCTTTTCCTCACGATCCGCATCCTCGCGCTTCCTTTCGCGCGCGAGAGAATATTTCTTCAGTTCTTTATCGAGCGCCGCCAGATCTTCCCGATCCCGCTCGAGCTCGAGAGAAAGCTTCTGCGCCTCCTTGGCCTGTTCAGCTAAAAGCGGGGCCTCCGTCACAAGCGGCTCATCCGGCGCGCGCGTCTTCATTTCCGCGAGAAGCTTCTCTTCTTCCTCCTTCGCTTTTCCTTCTGCTTCCCCGAGCGCCCCGGCTTCCCTTTCGGATAGCGCAAGCCTCCTCTCGGCATCCTTCATGCGCTTCAGAGCCTCATCACTGCGAAGCTCGAGAACTTCGATCGATTTATCCATCGCTTCGATCTGATCGAGTTCCGGCTCTGCATTCTGAAGCCGGTCGCCGGCATGCTTTTCGGCCGCCTCGGCCTCCCTGACGGATTTCTCGAGGACGTCAGCTCGACCTTTGGCTTCGAGGGCCTCTGCGGCGAACTTTTCGGCATTCTTCCCGTGAAGCAATGCCTCCGCAAGCGCCTTCTCCCGGACGCTGATGAGCTGGGCGGGCTCTGCTGCGCGTCTGGCGTCGGCCGCGCGCGTTCTCTCGCCCCGGAGCTTCTCGCGCTCTGCTTCAAGACTTCCGAGTTCATGATCCGCACGTGCCTTCCTCGAGCGCGCTTCAATGAGGGATTTCGACCAGGCAATGTCGAGCTTCAGTTCCTGAAGAGCTTTCGAGAAGGACTCCGCCTTCGTTTTCTGAAGGTCAGCCTCGGCCGAGCGGCGGTCCTCATCAGAGAGCACCTCAACGCTTCTCATACGCTCCTCAAGGAGCACCTTCTTGTCCTTTTCTTCGGTCATGCGCTCGAAGACGCGCTCGCCGATCAGGGTGTAGATCTCGGTTCCTGTAATTTTTTCGAGAATGTCCGCACGATCCCTGTTGTTGGCGCGAAGGAGCTCCGCAAAAGCCCCCTGGGCGAGCATCGCGCTTCTCGTGAAGGCCTTCAGATTCATGCCGAGAATGCGCTCGAGCGCGAGCTTCCACTCGCTCTTCTGCTCGGCAATGATTTCGCCGTCAACCGCATCGGGCGACGCGAGGCGGACAAGCTCCACCTCGTCGCCCGAGATTTTGCCCGTGCGCTTCACGCGCCGCGACCAGCGCGAACGATAGACGGCGCCGAAGGATTCAAAGGTCACCTGAGCGCTTGTCTGATCGGTGTTCTTTGTGAGCACCATGCAGGCGTCGTCCTTCTTCGCGGTCTGAACGCGCTCCTCCATGCGGGGCGTCGTGCCGTAAAGCGCAAGCGTCACCGCATCGAGGATGGAGGTCTTGCCGCTTCCCGTGGGCCCGCAGATTGCAAAGATGCCGCTCTCGCGGAATTCCGGCGCGCGAAAGTCGATTTCATGCACGCCGCCCAGCGAATTCACATTCTCGATTCTGAGCTTCAGCAGTTTCATTCCCCGTCCTCCTCAGCGCTTTTTTCTCCCTGCGCGAGCTTCTCGCGCAACTTCGCCTTCTTTTCCCGCTCAAGGATCTCGGCGCGCTCGAGCGCCTCGAGAAAGAGGGGCGTAAGGGCCTCGCGCTCCTCTTCCGTCACGGCGTTGGCTTCCAGTACGGATTTAAAGACCCCGTCGGGAGAAATGTCGTCGAGGCTCTTCACGGGTCCGGCGTCTCCCGTTCCGTCGAGGAGAAGCTTCGGCCTCACGGCAGAAAGGTTGACGCCCGCTTCGCCGGCAGCCCGGCCGAGCTCGGAAACGAGAATCCCCGCATCCATGGGGTCGCCTTCGTAAATGGCTTCAAGGATGGCGCCGGGCGATTCGCTCCCGGCAGCCTCAATTTTCGCCATGAGTTCGCCCAGGTTCCCCCGGATGCGCATCACCCGGCGCGGCTGCGGCACTTCGATTTCGGTTTCCGTGAGATTCCTTCCGTCAAACTCGAGCTCGACGACGACATGCCGGTCCCCGGCGCCGCCGATGTCGAGCGCCAGGGGCGACCCCGAATAACGAACCGGAATTTCCGCGGAAACCTTCTGCGCGCGGTGAATGTGCCCGAGCGCAACGTAGTCCCAGGCGCTTCCGAACACGGCTGCGGAAACGTTTCTCAGACTCCCCACGTAGACGCCTCCGTCGGAACCTTCGTCAGGCCCCGCGACCTTCGCTCCGGTCACAAAGAGATGCCCGGAGGCGATCATCGGGACGTCTGCGCCTGAAAGCGAAGTCTTAAGCGCTTCAAGCGCCTTTGCATAGTGCTCCCCGATGCCGCGCCCCCAGGCAGCCGCCCGGGCGGCATCGGTGTCGTTTTCTCCAGAAAGACGCACGTCGCCTTCGCGCAGATAAGGCACGGCCGCAATGCCGAGAAGGGGCGCACCGTCTTTATCCCGGACGATGCAGACCTCTTTTTCAGCGGTGCTTCCCGCCACAAAGGTTCTCACTACCGAAAGGAGCTCCCGTGGAGCGCGCAGAAAGCGCTGCGAATCATGATTCCCGGCAGTGACGACGATTTGCCTGAGGCTCGTCTTCGCCGCTTCCGTGAGAAAGCTGTAGTAGAGGCGCTGCGCGTCCGCGGACGGCATCGTCGTATCGAAGATGTCGCCGGCAACGAGGAGAACGTCAATGGACCGGGCTTCAATAATCCCGAGAAGCCACTTGAGAAATGCTCTGTAGTCGGCCGTTCTGTCGACGTCGGCCAGCGTTTTGCCGAGATGCCAGTCCGATGTGTGAAGAACGCGGATGGTGTTTTGAGACATGCGTGCTTTCGTTCCTGAAGGAAATTCAAAATTCATTCAGGCGAAAGTCTAGCCGCCTCATGCGGCAGAATGCGACGCAGGGAATCCGACAGCCGTCTTCAGATCAGCCGGCCTTGACTGCGGGCTCAGCACCGGCCCGGGTGCTTCCGGACAAAGCGCTCCTCGCGGCATTGGCGCCGGCGATGCGGCCGAAAACGATGGCGCCCGAGAGCCCGAGGTTGTCGAAGCGCTCGCGCCCCCAGAGACCGCCCGTCGCTTCGCCCGCGGCATAAAGCCTCGGGATGAGGCCTCCGGTCTTCGATTCCACGCGCGAAGCGGCGTCGACGGCGATGCCTCCCGGCGTGCCGTGATAGGCCGGACGCACCTTGATCGAATAAAAGGGCTTCATCGTGAAGGAAGCCGACGCGAGCAGGCGCTCGAACGCGCAGTCGTGCAGGCACCGCGTTCTGCGGCAGCAGTCGAGCGTCGTCGCGAGCGTGCTGAAGTCCGCATCAATGGTGGCGGAAAGCTCAAGAATGGAATCGTCCGAATGGAAGTAGACCGGAGAGAGGAGATCGTCCCTCAGGGCCCGCGCCGTCGCGCTTGAACGATCGATAAGGAGCCAGGCGCTCGCGCCCGGCTGCTCGAGCATCGCCTGCGAAATCACCTCGGGTTCGGCGAGTTCGTTGACGAACCTCCTGCCGTCCGCATTGACGAGAATGGCGCCCTCGCGCCTCAGCGCCATCGGAATGATCTCGCCCGAAAGCGGAAGCGTCGTCGGCTGCATCACGACGGAGTCGAGGTCGAGGAACTTGGCGCCCAGGTTGTTGGCGAGCCTCAGGCCGTCCCCCGTCGCTGAAGCGGCGTTCGTCGTCATGAGTACGGGCGCATTGGGGCAGAGCCTCGAAACGGCTTCAAGACTTCCGGCAAAGCCACCCGTCGCGATGACGACGTCGCGGGCTTCAACAAGTACGGACCTGCCGTCGGCGCTCTCGGCATGAATGAAGAGCGAGGAGCCCGCCGCGCCCTGCTCAAGCTTCATGGCTCTCATCCGGGTGAGAACCGGAATGTTGTGCTGTTCAGCGCGGTAGAGCAGGTGCCGCATGACCTCAACGCCGAGCGGAACCTGATTGGACGGCCGGCACTCCCAGATATGGTCGAGCCCGAAGCCCTCGGTGCGCTCCGAGAGGTTGCAGCCAAGGGACTCAAGCCACTTCACGGCATCGGGAGACCCTTCGATCAGGATGCGGCTCAGCTCTTCGTGCCCGGTCTTCCCGCGTGCAAGAACCTGCTTCAGGAACGTCTCGCGCTCCCGGGCAATTTCGCTCCTCTCCTTCGCCGAGCGGACATCCTTCGGATCCTCGGCATAGAGCATCGCTTCACAGGCGAGAAGAGAGTTCCCGCCCACCATCGGCATTTTTTCCACCACGAGCACGCGCGCGCCCGCCTCATGCGCGGCAATGGCCGCGGCAAGCCCGGCGGCCCCGCCGCCGATTACGGCGACATCGCACGAGAAGTTGCAGCAGTCCGGCCTTTCGGCCGCCTTGAGCGAAGCGGGAAGCGCCGGCACTCCGAGACAGCCCGCAAGGGCGAAAAGTCTGCGGCGCGTCATCGCGGCGCATGGGAAAACATCGGGGGTCATGTGAAGGGATGGAGAAACTAGCTAGCGGGAAAACCCTGATACCGAGAAGAATAGCAAACTGCCGTCCGCCCTGCCGCCGGAGCTCTCGTCGCTCGGTCTCAAAAGCATCAGCCTCCATCCGAACTTTTCAGGGTTAATCCCTCAGCGGGTAAACCCTCTCGCTTGGTTTTTGTTTACCAGTTTGATAGATATTTTCTATTTAATGTTTATTTGATTTATATCAAATTTAAGAATTTATTGCAAAGAGAGTTCATCGTTTCGTTATTCATCTGCGGAATATCGGCAAGTGCAGATGCTTTCTGCGATGGAACCCGTCAGATTATTTCTACGTACCTACTTTAAGGTAGAAATGGTGGCAAACGACGTAAATGGCGTCCGTCGAACTCTACGCATTCCGATGGTTCGGTTTAACCGCACGAATGATTTCCTCCTGTTCGGCATATGCGGAAAATCGTGCCCATCGGCCCTCTTAAAGCTTTCAGCGGCAGGCGCGCTTCTCTTCCGAAGCAATCCCCCTGAAAAGCCTTTCGTCGATCAATGACCCTTTCCGGCCTCAGAAGGATATTTCCAAGAAAACGAGCCCGGAAATTCAAAGTGAAGAATCAAACTCCCCAAGAAGGAGGACTCATGGAAGTTACCCGCAGAAGTTTTCTGAAGCGCGGCTTTTTGCTCGGCGCCTCACCGGTTGCCGCTGGGCTTGCGAGCACTGCCGCGATGGCGGTCCCCGTTCACAAGAAGCCCTTCAAGCTCGCGAACGTTCAGGAAGCATTCAACATCTGCTGCTACTGCTCCGGCGGCTGCGGCACGATCGTTTCGGCCAGAAACGGCGAACTCATCAACATCGAAGGCGACCCGGACCATCCGGTGAACCTGGGCGGCCTCTGCCCGAAGGGTTCGGCCCTCTGGGGTCTGCGCAACATCGTCACACCCGACCGCAAGACTCAGATCAACCCTGGCCGCGTTCTCTATCCGATGGTCCGCCGTCCGGGCAAGAAGGACTGGGAGCGCATCAGCTGGGACGAAGCGATCGAAGGGATTGCCCGCCATGTGAAGAAGACCCGCGACGAAACCTTCCAGAAGACGGAGGACGGCATCACCGTCAACCGTACGGAAGGCTTTGCGGTTCTCGGCGGCTCGCAGATCAACAACGAAGAATGCTGGCTTCTGCAGAAGTTCACCCGCGCGCTCGGTTCGATCGCGATCGACAACCAGACCCGCGTCTGCCACTCGTCGACCGTTGCGGGCCTCGCGCCTTCCTTCGGCCGCGGCTCCATGACCTCGCACTGGTGCGACTTCGCCAACTCCGACGTGATTCTCTCCTGCGGCTCGAACAACGTCGAAAACCATCCGCTCTCCTCGCGCTGGGTTGAACGCGCTCAGGACAAGGGCGCGACATGGATCGTCGTCGACCCGCGCTTCACGCGCTCGGCGAAGAACGCCGACCTTTACAGCCCGATCCGTCCGGGCACCGACATCGCCTTCTACGGCGGCCTCATCAACTACATTCTTGAGAACCACCTCTACCAGGAGGAATACGTTCTCAACTACACGAACGCCGCCTGCATCCTGAGGAAGGACTTCAAGTTCGATCCCAACACGGGCCTCTTCTCCGGCTGGGATCCGAAGACGAAGAAGTATTCCGACGAAACCTGGGGCTACGACGTCGACCACTTCGAGAAGTGGGACACCTCGCCCACGGGCGAATACGCCTGGGTGAACAAGCCCGGCACGCCGAAGTTCGAGCCGCCCGAGCTCGAGGTCCTCAAGCGCGACATGACGCTGAAGGACCCAATGTGCGTCCTCAACGTTCTTCGCCGCCACTATGCCCGCTACACGCCTGAACTCGTTTCGCGCGTGACCGGCATGGACATCGACGTGATGAAGAGAATCTGGGAGGTCTACGCCTCCACCGGCAAGCCCGGGAAGGCCGGTTCGATCCTCTACGCGCTCGGCCAGACGCAGCACACCTACGGCTCGCAGAACTGCCGCGCGATGTGCATGGTTCAGCTTCTTCTCGGCAACGTCGGCATCCCGGGCGGCGGCATCAACGCGCTGCGCGGCGAACCGAACGTTCAGGGCGCGACCGACGTCGCCTGCACGGTGCCCGATCTTCCGGGCTACCTCAAGTGGCCGACGGTGCCGAAGCACCTCACGCTCGCCGACTACTGCCACAAGGAAGCCTATGCGGCGGGCTACTACTCGAACAAGCCCAAGTTCATGGTCTCCTTCCTGAAGGAATTCTTCGGCAAGAACGCGACTTTTGAGAACGACTACGGCTACGACATGCTCCCGAAGATCGGTCCGAAGCTCCCGGCCTCGGCCTGGACGACGATCGGCACCTTCCACATGATGCGCGACGGCAAAATGAAGGGCTACTTCGCCTGGGGCATGAATCCGGCTCACTCGACGCCGAACGCCAAGTTCGCCCGTCAGGCGATGGCCAACCTCGACTGGATGGTCTGCGCCGACTGGTTCGTGACCGAAACCGCCTCCTTCTGGAAGGCTCCGGACATGAAGCCCGAGGACGTGAAGACCGAGGTCTACTTCCTCCCGGCCGCGCTCATTTACGAAAAGACGGGCTCGATCTCGAACTCCGGCCGCTGGGTCCAGTGGCGTCAGCAGGGCATTCTCCCGCCGGGCGAATGCAAGTCCGACTTTGAAATCATCGAGCGCCTCTTCGCGAAGATCCGCGAACTCTATGAAAAGGAAGGCGGCGCCTACCCCGACCCGATTCTGAAGGCCAACATGGACTACCGGATCGACGGCAAGTACGACATCCGCGCCGTCTGCTGGGCGATCAACGGCTACACCGTCGCCGACGGCAAGCTCCTCCCGGGCTATGCGAAGCTCGGCGCCGACGGGTCGACTGCCTGCGGCATGTGGATCTACTCGGGCTACTACAACAACGA
>OJRO01001662.1_pt1 | contig 14637 bp, 16 predicted proteins | sample 1599221 | NCBI WGS metagenome assembly OJRO01 (sample SAMN03922449, study PRJEB24848) | human gut metagenome | isolation source: stool sample | host: Homo sapiens | place: Germany | collected 2009-11
GACGACGGCCAGAGACCAGATGTTCCTCGAGCTCTTCTTCGACGAATCTGACTGAGTGTAGATTCCACGGTTTTCAGGCTTCATGGCGGGCGAGCTCGACGGCAATGCGCCGCTCGATACGGTTCTCGCAACTTACCGCGAAGTGCCCGATGCCGGGCTCGCGATCATTCCGGGAGCAGGCCACCCGTGCTTTCTCACGCATTTCGACGCGGTCTGGTCCGCTATGCGCAGGTTCATCGGAATGTAGGCGGGAAAATCGTCCAGTTTGGATGGTTGCCGGGAAAAAGAGGTGATTATTTGCGGTGAAAGGCCTTTCTTATGGAAAAGACTCCTCTTTGAGAAGACGGATTTCGCTCCCATCAGCGGGGTTCGGGAAGTGAATTTCCGCAGCGTGAAGCTTGAGTGGTTTCTCCGGCGTATCGGCAATCAGTCCCGCCCGACTGTAGTACGGGTCGCCCAGGATCGGAGAGCCGAGTCCGAGAGGATGCGCGGCATGAAGCCTCAGTTGGTGCGTGCGTCCGGTGAGCGGAAAGAAGTCGACGAGCGTTTGCCCGTTTGAAGCAGAAATCTTTGCCCAGCGCGTGCGCGAGGGTCTTCCGCCAGCAGCCGCAATCTGGCGCAGGCGGTCGAGCGGATGCGTCGTAATGGGGAAGTCAATGAGCCCGCCTTCGCCCGCCGGGATGCCTTCAAGGAGCGCACGGTAGCGCTTCTGAACGCGCCCCTCGCGAAAGGCTGCCATGAGGCTTCTCGTGCCTTCGGGGGTCTTGGCATAAAGAAGGATCCCGGAAGTGTCCATGTCGAGACGGTGCACTGCGGTGAGGTTCGCCCCCGTCATCCGGGAGGCAAGCGTCATCGCATCGGGGAGCCCACCGGTGCCGGGGACGGAGAGGAGTCCCGAAGGCTTCATGACGGCGATGAAGTCCTTTTTCTCGAGAAGAATTTCCGGTGCGAGCGAAAGCGTGAAGGGATCTTCCGCACGCGGGTCGCTCGCGAAGGGAATGCCGTCTAGAAGCCATTCGGCGAGGGGCTTCACCGTTGTGCGAGGGGAGAGCACCATGCCGTCCCATTTGACGTCGTAGGAGGGCATGGCGCCGCGCCACCATTCGAGGGAACCGACAGGAGTGAGCGGCTCGCCCGCTTTTTTGAGCTCTGCGGCGAAAAGGAGATTCGAAACAATCGGCGCATCGAGCGCTTCGAGGAGCGCCCGGTTCCAATGATCAAAATTAAGGTTGAGCCCCGCTCCGCCCCCGCGGGCAATCTTTGCCGGGCGCTTCGCGCGCTCTTCCTCTGAAAAAAAGAGGAGCGTCATCGAACCGCCCGAGAGCTGCGTGAGAGTGATCCGGGCGGCTTCCCTTTGAAAGACGTCATCGCGCGTGGTTCCGAGAATGCTGCGGGCTTCGGGTAGCCCCCCGATGCGCTCGCCGTCGGGTTCGTGAAAGGGTTCCTCCGCAATGGCGGCAGAGTATTCTCCATTCGCTTCGTTTCTGAGGAGGAGGAGCCCTCGACGGCCGCAATCCGCATGAAAATGCCCGCAGGCCTCCGCCATGTCCCGGGCTCTGAGAAGGCACTCAGAGGGAGCGCCGTGCCAGGGGGAGGGAAAGCGCGCGGGAAGGTCTTCGGGATGGAATCCGGGGAGCGCAATCAGGCGGGAGGTCATGAGAGGATCAGGCAGGAATTGGAAACGATCGGCAGGAGAGGCAAGGCTCGGTATTCTAAAATAACGGGTTCTCGCAGAGACCCAAGCAAAGAAAACCATAACGATACCGCCTGCGGCGCCTCTCCCAAAAAGCGCCTTCGGGCGAGGAGCGAGCCGCCCATGACCGAGAATTGCCCGGAAGTCCACTTTAATTCAGAAAATTCTCTGCGCCCCCAGTCGATCTTCCGGGGCGCCATGCCGCTCCTTGCCGGCCTCATGCTCGAGCAGCTGATCGGCTTCACGGACGTACTCTTTCTCGGACGATACGGCGAAGCCGAACTCGCCGCAGCGGGCGTTGCAGGCATTCTGGTGCTTCTCTTCATGATGCTCGGCTGGGGCTACTGCGTGGGTGCGCAGTCCCTCATGTCGCGCGCCAATGGCGGAGGAGACCGAGCCCGGGTCGGCATCGTCTTTCGACAGAGCGCTTTCTTTCTCTTTTTCGCGGGTCTCGTGATCGCGCTCGCTTCGCCCTGGATTTTCGATCTGACGCTCGCGCAAAGCATTCATTCGAAGGAAGTGGAGGAGGCTGCGCGCAGCTACGTGCTCTGGCGCGTTGCGGCGCTTCCCGTCGCCTTTATCTGCCTTCTTTTCCGCGCGTTCTTCGTGTCGATCCTTCGTCCCCGGGTTCTCACCGTCAGTTCGAGCGCTATGGTGCTAGCCAATTGCGGGCTGAACGCCGTTCTCATCTTCGGCCTCGGGCCGTTCCCGGAACTCGGCATTGCCGGTGCGGCGATTGCGTCGGCCGTGAGCGAAGTCGTTTGCCTCATAGTCCTCGGCGTGCGCCTCTTTATGGAAAAGCGCTGGGTGGAAGCAGTGCTCTCTGCCTCCTGGCGTCCGCAGCGGGAGGTGCAGAAAGCGCTTTTTCAGCTCGGGCGCTGGCTCATGCTCCAGGAAGCCGTGGCGTTCGGCGTCTGGCTCTTCTTTTTCGTTTCGGTAGAGAATGTGGCCGGCGAGCGGGGGCTTGCCATCACGAACGTCGTGCGGCAGCTCGGCGCCATCCTCTTTCTTTTCGTTCACGCCTTCGGTTCTACGGCCGGGTCTCTCGCCATGAATCTCGTGGGCGCAAAGAAGCCGGAACTTATTTCCAGGGCGTCGCGGACCGGTCTCTGGGTGTGCGCCGCCGCCATGGCGCCCCTCGCGGTGTTCTATGCGGCCAAGCCCGAGTGGGTCCTCGGGCTCATCACGAACTTTCCAGATCTGATTGAGGAAGCAAGGAGCACCTACTACGTCATGATCGTCTCCTACATGCTGACGGTCCCCTGCTACTACTACTTCTTCATCATCGGGACGCTCGGCTTTGCGCGCGCATCCTTCTGGGTCTCCATCACTTCGGCGCTCACCTACGCGCTTTATGTCGCGATCCTCTCCGGATACACGACGAATCCGGCCGTGCTCTGGACCTCGGATTTCGTCTACGGCATCGTGCTCGGCATCGGCACCTGGCTCGTCTGGCGGAGTCCTCAGGCGCGGAAGCTGCGCGAGGCACGGGTGGATGCACTGTAAACGTTGCGGAAGTGCAAGCCTTCCAGCTTTGCCTGACGGCAGAGGGTGAGGTTTTCGAAGACCTCCCGCATGGCTCTTCTATGGCGAATGGCCCGGCAGGACATTTTGATACTACATTAAATTAATCAAAATTTCAAAATAAACAATAAATTAAGCAATTTCTGAGGAGGGAGAAGTCAGGGAACGGCAAGACGCTCAAAAATGAAGGCGGGACCGTAATCCCTGCAGATCAAGGAAACTACGAGGGCGCAGGGGAATTTTTTTGCAAACAAGGCCCCAAAACTCTCGAAGTGTTGGCTATAGTAGTGCCCAAGCGCGCCGGAACCCGCATGGGGGCGCGGTTTTCACAACTAGAAGACATCATTTGGAAGCGATCGACAAATTGATCCGTCGACGCGATGTCTTCGCAAGGAGATACCATGAACAAGACCGAACTCACCGTTGCCATCGCTGAGAAGACCGAGCTTCCGAAGGCCAAGGTCGCCGATGTGCTGAATGCTTTCTTCGACACCGTTGCCGAACAGCTCGGCAAGGGCGAAGCTGTGCAGATCATCGGCTTCGGCAACTTCGAAGTTGCTGAATACGCCTCCCGCACGGGCCGCAATCCCCAGACCGGCGCCACGCTCACGATCCCGGCCGGCAAGCGCCCGAAGTTTACGGCCGGCTCTTCCCTCAAGAAGGCCGTCGCCAAGTAATTCCTCCTCAGGCCTCTTTGGCCTGAAAGGATTCGACTTCCTCTGAAATTTTCAGAGAAGTCCGAAAAGCACGCTGGAGATATTCGTCTCTCCGGCGTGTTTTTTTTCGCGCGGCGCTTCCGGTAAGGAGGATCCGACAAAAAGCAGAGAGGAATCGGTATGGGGTCCCGCCGGCTCAGGGGAGAGAATGAGCCGAATGACTTTTCGAAGATCCGCCATGAAGAAGAGAACGCTCCTCAGATCCTTTGCCGCCATGCCGCTTGCTTTCCCGCTCATGAGTTCTGCCCGCGAAACCCCAGCGCCCGGGGATCACTTTACCGCCGCCTCACGCATTGCGGATGTCGAAGCCGACCCGGCCTTCAAGGGTTTCGGGAGACTCCTCTTCCCGCTCGAGAGCCGGTATTGGTCCGGAACGACACTGGGCGACATCTCGCTCGACTGGTACAGCGAAATCAGGGTAGCCAATACAGTCGCAGTCTTCAATTTCCTCAAAAGGGAAGCTGAAAGCGGCATCCCGGTCTTTACGCCGCTTTATGCGGCCGATGAAGTGCGCGCCGATCCGGAGAAGGCGGATGCCGGGCTTGTCTTCTTCAAGGGAAGGCCCGGGGCGTTTTTTGCGGTCATCTATCGCCCGGATCCGTACAAGGCCTGCGAGGACCTCTCTCGCGCCCTTGCTGTGATCTTTGAGAACGCCGCAGAATTTGAAGCGTCGACCGGGAATTATTCGCTCTGGGGCGGCTCCGCGGGCGCCCGCATGGCGGCCTGGGTCGGGCGTTATGGGACGGAGCGCTTCGGAGACAAGCCGCTTCCGCGGCCTGCTGCCGTCGTAATGCAGTACACGGGACTTCAGGATGCGGCGCCCGAAGACCCGCCCACCTTCGCGTGCGTGGGATCGGAAGACGGCATTGCTTCGCCCTACGTCATGCGGCGGCGAATCGAGCGCCTGAAGGCTCTCGGGATCCCGACGGAATTTCATGAATACCCGGGACTGCGCCACGGATTCGGCGTCGGGACCGGAACGAGCACGGAAGGCTGGGTCGACCAGGCGGTCGAATTCTGGATGAAGGCGGCCGCTAGTTAAAAACAGAGTTGTTCTTCTAAGGCTGATTATGGTGATTGTGCTGTTTCTAAGCCTAAGCGAAACTGGCGCCAATTTCTTAATAATAACAGAGCCGCAAAATACTTGATGATCGTATACTGGTGTTGCATAATTTATAAATAGATTGTGAACATAACGCCTACGCTTCCATTGACGGCCGCAAGATGACTCCTGATGCTCAGCAGGAACTTCGCCGCCGCTGCGTCATTTACTTCCGCGATGGCGTCAAGCGTGCTGAAATCGCCCGACGCTTAGGATTGTCCCGACAGTGGGTTACCCTTGTCATCAAGGTATATCAGACCGAGGGATTCGAGAGCGCCGTAGCCGGCAAGAAACGCGGCATGAATGAAGCTGCGGCCCAAGACAGAAGGCTCCTCACCCGAGAAGAAGAACAAAAGGTCGCGGGCTGGATTATCGACAAGAACCCTGCCCAAATGAAGTTCGATTTCGCCTTGTGGACTGCCAGGGCCGTGCGGAAGTTGATCCATCAGGCGCTCAAGAGGGATCTTTCCATGTCGACGGTATGACGGTACCTGCGCTCATGGGGCATGACGCCGCAGCGTCCGAAAAAGAAAGCTATTCAGCAGAATGATGCCGCGGTGAAGCAGTGGCTCGGAACGGATTATCCGGCAATTGCCGAACGCGCCAAGAAGGAAAATGCCGCGATCTTCTGGGAAGACGAGACCGCCGAGCAGCAGGATGCCAATTGGGTTCGCGGCTATGCGCCGCGCGGCTGTACGCCGACGATCCTGCATGATCGCCGTGCCTGCTATGGCGCGCCCGTCATGATTTCCGCGGTCAACAACCAGGGGCTTCCCGCCTTTGCATTTCAGCGCTCCGCTGTGCGCCGCTATTCCTTCATTCGCTTTCTGCACCGACTGATCAAGGATTACCGCAAGGAGGGGCGCACGCTCTTCGTCATCTGCGACAACGGCAAGATCCATCATGCGAAATTGGTTCAGACCTGGTGCAGAAAGCATGAAGCTGAAATCGAGCTCTTCTTCCTGCCCGCTGATTCGCCTGAGCTGAATCCGGATGAATTACTAAACCGCCAGCTCAAAACGGAGCTGCGTCAGAAAGGACCGAAGAATCACGAGGAGACGTTGGCGCTTACGAAGGAAATCACTGCCAGCCTCAAAGAGCAGCTGGAACCGATTCGAGCTTGCTCCCAAAATGAGAGCCCCCTCTACGCGAGAGCCGCATAATCGACATACGTCATGTATTTATTGATCTAGTTAATAACGACTTTTGGCTCGCTCTCCCAATTGAGACGCCTCACATCCGCTTCCTGTTCGTCGGACTGGCTATTTGCTATCGGCTTCCTTCATCAGATCGTTGCCTCCCTGACTCTGCCGAGTCGCTAGACCTCCCCCTTCTCGGGCGGCCAGTGCACTTTCACCACATAAACACACGTGCGCTGCCGGGCGCACCCAAAAAAACGCTCCCGACAGAATCTGCCAGGAGCGTTCGATTTTTCTGAGGGGAGGCGGTCAGGCAGCGCGAAGCTTTTTGACCGTCTCTATCTCAATCAGCGGGCCGAGTGAATCGGGATCACCTTCGGGGCGTTCTCCGCATCCTTCTTGGCGAAGGACTTCATCCAGAGCCACATGCCGTAGATGATGGCGAGAGAAACCACGATGCAGATCGCGCTGTAGGCCGGGGCTTCGCCGAAGTTGACGACGCGGTAGAAGATCGTCGCGGCGGTGTAGCCGAGGACGCAGCACCAGGTGCCCGAGAAGATCGTCCAGGCAGTGCCGACTTCACGCCAGACCGCAGCAATGGCCGCGCAGCAGGGCATGTAGAGGAGCACCATCAGGAGGTAGGCAAAGGCGCCGGAGGAAGAACCGAAGAAGGTCTTGATCGTGTCGATCGTGCCGGTCGAAACTTCCTGCTCTTCAGCAGCAGCGGCTTCGTCGGAGAGGTCGCCCACGCTGATGCCCATCGGGTCGGCAAAGGCGGAGCCGAGATCCTTCAGGTTGTCCCACGTGGTCGAGAGCGCTTCGTCGAGGGTGGCCGAGAAGGACCAGCCTTCTTCTTCCTCAGGAGCGGCTTCTTCAGCAGGAGCGCCTTCAGCAGCAGCCTTTTCGGAAGCAGCTTCAGCGGCCTTCTGAGCGGCGATGCCGTCATAGAGGGAGTTCAGGGTACCAACCACGGCTTCCTTAGCGAAGATGCCGGTGAAGATGCCCACAGCGGCAGGCCAGTTCTGTTCCTGAATGCCCATCGGCTGGAAGATCGGAACGATCGTGCGGCCGATCGACGAGAGGACGGAGTTTTCGCTGTCTTCATTGCCGAAGGAGCCGTCCTTGCCGAGGGAGTTGAGGAAGGCGAGGCAGGCGACGATGACCACAATCACCTTGCCGGCGCGGAAGAGGAAGGTCTTCACGCGGTCCCACGTACGGAGCATCACGCCCTTGAAGGTCGGGATGTGGTACGGCGGAATTTCCATCACGAAGGCGGAAGCCGCACCCGGAAGGGCGGCGCGCTTCAGCATGAAGCCCGTCAGAATTGCCGCGCAGATGCCGATGATGTAGAGGAGGAACACGAGGTTCTGGCCGTTGGTGGGCCAGAAGGCCGTCGCGAAGAGGACGTACACCGGGAGGCGGGCGCCGCAGGACATGAACGGAGCCATCAGAACCGTGATGATGCGGTCGGAGGCGCGGTCCATCGTGCGGGTGGCCATGATGGAGGGCACGTTGCAGCCGAAGCCGACGATGAGCGGCACGAAGGCCTTGCCCGGAAGGCCGAGGGCGCGCATCAGGCGGTCCATAACGAAGGCTGCGCGGGCCATGTAGCCGGAGTCTTCAAGGACGGCGAGGAAGAGGAAGAGGAAGAAGACGGGCGGGATGAAGGTCGAGACCGTCTGGAGGCCGCCGCCGATGCCGTTGGCAAGGAAGACGGTGAGCCATTCGGGGCAGCCGATGCTCGAGAGGAGCTCGGAGAAGCCGTCAACCATGACGCCGCCCACGAGAATATCGAAGAAGTCGATGAAGCAGCCGCCGAGGTTCTGCGTGAAGAGGAACATCACGTACATGATGACGAGGAAGATCGGGAGGCCGAGCCAGCGGTTGAGCACAACCGCGTCGATCTTATCCGTCATCGTGGCGCTTGCTTCGCCCTTGCGCACGACCGCCTTTTCGGCAATCGCGGAAACGAAGGAGTAGCGCGCATTGGCGATGGCGATGTCGAGGTCGCCGTCATACTTGGCGTCGAGGTCGGCAACAACCTTCTCAACCTTCGAGAGGTCGATCTTCGGGAGCTTTTCAGCGAGGCCCGGAGCCTTTTCCATGAACTGGCTCGCGAACCAGGGAGCGCGTTCAACGCCTTCAGCCTTGAGGTCGGCGGCAACCTGAGCGATGCCGTCCGTAATGGCCTTGTCGAATTCGACGGCCATCGGCGGAACCACGGGGTTCGCGAGGAAGCTGACGAGCGTGTCCTTCACGTCGTTCAAGCCTGTTTCGCGCGAGGCGACGATGCCGACCACCGGGCAGCCGAGAGCCTTCTGAAGCTCATCGAGGCGGATTTCCATGTGGTGCTGCTTGGCGATGTCGAGCATGTTCACGACGACGATCATCGGAACGCGCATTTCGATGAGCTGAGCCGTGAGGTAGAGGTTGCGCTCGAGGTTCGAGGCGTCGACGATGTTGATGACGGCTTCGGCTTCACCCGAGAGGATGTAGTCGCGCGCGACGCGTTCGTCTTCGCCCGACGAAGCCGCCGGGGTGATGGAGTAGATGCCCGGAAGGTCGACGAGCTCGATCTTGGCATCCTTGTATTCGAAATTGCCGGTCTTCTTATCGACCGTCACGCCGGGCCAGTTGCCCACGCGCTGGCGGGAACCCGTCAGTGCGTTGAAGAATGTGGTCTTGCCGCAATTCGGATTGCCGACCACGCATACGATGTGCTGACTCATTTCAGATTCCAGTATGGATTTGAATGCGTTCTTTTTCTGATGGATAGACGGACAGCTGAGGGTTCCGCTGCCGGTATCTGAATCAAACTCGATTAAATCTTCTCGACTTCCATCAGAGTGGCTTCATCGCGGCGAACGCTGATGAAGCTGCCGCGGACTCGAATTTCAATCGGGTCGCCGAGGGGAGCGATGCGGACGACATCAAAGGTCGTGCCAGGGGTGGCTCCGAGCATGACAAGACGACGGCGGTATTCAGGATGTTCCTTGCCGAAGCCGACGATTTTGCCCTTGGAACCAACAGGAAGTTCCTTGAGATACATGGTGTCCTCGATTCTTATTTAGTAAACGTAGATTTTCTGGGCCACTGCGTAATTGACGGCAATGCGCCCGTCTCCTACTGCAACGAGCAGGGGTTCGTCGCGGGAAACCTGCAGCACCCGAACAACACTGCCAAGGCGCATGCCAAGGTCAGCGAGATGCGCGATTTCCGCATCGTCGAGTTTCAGGCGCGCAACGGTGAAGGGAGTCTTCAACTCCACATCGGCGAGTTTTCGGATTTGTTTGGGCTCCGTCATTTACGTAGGGTCCTCCTTCTATTGATTAGACATCGGCATACTACTGAGAATCTTTCGCGTTTTCAAATTCAGATACATTTTTACTGTCAGCCGCTCGTTTTCGTACCTCCGGATAGGTTATGGAAGCGACCGCGGGAAAGACGATTTATTGCGCGATAACTCATTGAATTTAAATGAGAATCGTTTATTTTTGAAGCGCAGAAGGAAGTGCCGCCGGAGCCGGGCAAAAAGAGTGTTTACCCGCTTAAGGTTTGTAAGTTTCCGGAAATATTTGCCCGATATCAAAATAGGGGTAGGGCTCTGATTGCGGGCCTGAGCGAAAAGAGAAGCTTTTTGCTCGAAAAACAATCTGAATGCTGTTGAAGCGGCAATATTGAGCCGTTGGCGCAAAAAGAATGGGTCTTCTCAGAAAGACGGCGGGAATGCGTCGTCGTCGAAAGGCAACGTCCGCGCTGGGGGAGAGATGAAAGCGAGACTGCCGTCACCGGCCGGAGTTCTTTTCTTCTGCCGGTCGTTCGGCAGGAACGCCGGGATTGGCTGAAGCATCAGCCTCTGGTGCGGCCGTATTTGCCTGGGACTCCTCTTCGGGAGCAGCGGCGCGGGAATGGATGAAGGATTGGACGAGATTCCCGGCGCTGTCGACGATTGCCTGCATGGCGGCAATCCAGGCATCAATGCGCTCGATAAGAAGCGAAAACGTTTTTCTCGCGTTTTCGGGCGCTGCAAGATAGAGACCCGCGGCGGCAAGGAGCGCCGCCGCGGCGATTCCAATGAGAAGCGCTCCGGCAAAGAAGAGTAGGGAAATCGCCGCCGCCGAAAGAAGGAGCGCGGCAAGTCCCTGCGTGATTCTGAGCCAGAGCTTCATGTGAAATCCTTTTTTCTTCCTTAGAGCACGCGGCGGTGCTGATAGAGATGGACGCCGAGGAAGAGAGTGTAAAGGACGCCGAGCCCGACATGAAGCGGGGTGCTCTTCACGAAGAGCGAGGCAAGCGATGCGCCGTATGCAGCGAGCATCAGGCGGTTCTGCGTCACGCGCTTCGTTCTGCCGCCCTTCTGCTGGTCGGGGGCAATGAGGGGACTCACGGCAAGGAGCGCCCGGCCGGCAGCGTCTTCAGCAGCGGCGAGCGCCGAGCCGGCAGCCTTCTTGGCCGAGTCCTTCAGGCACTTTTTCTGCGGCGCCTGAGCACCGGCCGCGGGCGCAGCCTGCGCTACGCCTTCAGGAGCGGCGCCCTCGTCGGAGACTTCCGCCTGAGCGTCGGACGCGTCTTCGGGGAGGAAGAAGGCCGCCGCCTGAAGCAGAGCCTCGGCATTCGTCTGCGATTCGTCCCAGGTGACGAGGAGCGAGCCCACGCGCGGGTTGATCGAGACGGAGGTGATGCCGTCGAAGCCTTCGACCATGTCGGCGATCACCTTCGCTTCATCGGCGGAAAGGCCTTTGAGCGACGCGTGGCGGATGCGGGCGCGGCCGTGAGTGACGGAACGCACGAAAGTACGGGGGTCAAGCATTTTTCTTATCCTTTCGTTTATTTCGCAGGGGCAGTGAAGGGAAGGTCGATCGGACGCTCGCTTTCAGGCGCATTGTTCGAGATCTTCGTGAGGGTGCCCCTCATGTTGGCTTCGATTTCCTTCACGGTTTCCGTGAAGCTTCTCGTCGTGCCGAGGGTCGGACGCATGGCATTCAGGCAGACGCCGATCGTGGTGGCGTTGTGAAGGAGCGCGCCCACGGCAGGCATCAGGACGCCCATGAGGCCGCCCGCGAGGAAGCCTGTGTTGAGGCTTACCGAGACGGCGAAGTTCTGGCGGATGCGGCCCATGGTCGCGCAGCCGAGATCAATCGCGGTCGGGAGGTCGAGGAGGCTGTTGCGGGTGAGAACGACGTCGGCCACTTCCTGAGCAATGTCGGTGCCGTCGCGAAGCGTGGCGCCCACATGCGCGGCGGAAAGCGCCGGCGAATCGTTGATGCCGTCGCCCACCATCAGCACGCGGCAGCCCTCGGCCTTGAGGTCGAGCACGTGACGGGCCTTGTCCTGCGGAAGGACCTGAGCGCGGTAGCCGTCGAGGCCGAGCTTCGCAGCGACGTGCGCGGCCGTGCGGTTGTCGTCGCCCGTGAGCATGAGGATGCGGCTGATGCCGCGTTCGCGAAGCGCCTTGATGGCGGCAACTGCTTCGGGACGAACCGGATCCTCAATGCCGAGGACGCCCGCAAGGCGGCCGCCGACGGCGAGGTAGAGAATCGATTTGCCTTCCGCGGCCAGGCGGTCGACGACTTCCTGAGCGGGATGGAGATCAACCTTCTCGTCGTCGCCCACGAAGTGGCGGCTGCCGAGAACGCACTTTCTGCCGCCGACGGACGAGCAGATGCCGTGCGCGACGATGTAGCGCACTTCAGTGTCGTGCTCCTCGTCGTTGTGGGAGATGCCCTTTTCCTGGGCCTGACGCACGATGGCGCGGGAGACCGGATGCGGGAAGTGCTCTTCAAGGCAGGCGGCAAGGCGCAGAAGCTCCTCTTCGTCGATTTCGTCGTGAATCGGCACGACGTCGGAGAGAACCGGAGAAGCCTGCGTGAGGGTGCCCGTCTTGTCGAAGACCACCGTGTCGACCTCGGAGAGGGCTTCGAGGTAGCGGCCGCCCTTCACGAGCACGCCCTTTTCGGTGCCGTTCTTCATGGCGGTGAGAATGGCGAGGGGCGTGGCGAGCCTCAGCGCGCACGAATAGTCGACCATCAGGACCGAGGCCGTGCGGGTGAGGTTTCTCGTGAAGAGGAAGACCAAGCCCGCGAGGAGGAAGTTGTAGGGGACGATGGCGTCGGCAAGGCGCTCGGCTTTGCCCTGAATGCCCGCCTTCGCGGCTTCGCTGTTCTGAATGAAGTTGACGATCTGGGAGAGCCTCGAGGCGTCGCCCAAAGCCGTCGGACGAATGTCGATTTCGCCGTCTTCAACCACGGTGCCGGCAAAGACGCTTCCGCCCGCCTCGCGGTGAACGGGGAGCGGTTCGCCCGTCATGGTCGCCTGGTTGACGGAGGCGTCGCCGGCAGTGACCACGCCGTCGACAGGAATGACGGAACCGGCGCGGACGACGACGAGGTCTTCCTTCGTGAGGGTATTGAGCTGCTTCTGGGAGAGCTTCCCGTCGGCGCTGCGGACCCAGACCTGATCGACCTTGATGGCGAGCTGGTCGGCAAGCGACGCGAGGGACTTCTTTCTCGTATAGCGCTCGAGCATGTCGCCCAGGCCAAGGAGCAGCGTGAGAAGCCCCACCGTTCCGAAGTCGAGCCTCAGGAGCGAAACAAGAATCGCAGAGGCGTCGAGCACCGAGACGTTGAGCTTGCCCTTGAAGGCATTCTTCACGCCTTCAATGAGATAGGGGATCGAATCAAGAACGGCGTTCCCGATATTGAGCACCATCGGGAGGAAGGGTCTCAGGAAGATGTAGCGGGCGAGGCCGGAGAAATCGAGCTCGGCATCCTCTTCCTTAAGCACGGGGGCTTCGCCCTCGTTGCGCTCAAGCGCCGCCTTCCCAAGCGCGGGTCCCACGCGCGACGCCTGAACGGCAGTGCGCGAGAGGCTGAAAAGCGCCGGGAAGATGCGGGCGAGCGCATCACGGACTTTCGAAAAGACGCGGAGCACCGGCATGTTGGTGAAACCCCGCTCGATCGCAAAGAAAGTCTGGCCGACGAGACCCTGCGGGCGCGAGCCCTCGGGGAACATTTCGCCCGAAACGAGCCGGGGCGCGGCTTCGCGCGCTTCCCTGCGGTCCTCGGCCACGACGAACGTGCGGCCCGGACGGCGGATCGGGGGATTCGTTGCAAGGCTTGCGAAATATGCGGCGGTGCGCGCCTTCGTGGCGACGTCTTCAACGGTGAGCGTGACGCTACCCGTGAGGGGATTCACTTCAAGCCCCGTAACGCCGGGAACCTTCGTAAGCTCTTCGGCGATGATGACGCCGCTCGCGTGCGAGAGGGTGCCTCTGGTCTTCCAGCGTTCACGGTTGCCGACCGCATGCTTCAGATAGAACTGCATTTGTTGTTTGCCTCTGAAAAGCCTTCAAGCATGTCGCCCGATCCCTTTCGGGGGACCAGGCGCGCAGGCTTTGCGAAAAAAAATTGGCTCGTGCGAAGCGCCTTCCGGAAGGGAGCGGGGACTCCTCTTCAGGGGGGAAGGTTCTTCAATGGATATAGAGAAGCATTCTGCCTTGATTGAAGGCAAATGAGCATTATTTCGATTGAGAAAAAGCAATGCCCCGCTTGTCCGTAAACCGGCCATGCGAGGCATTGCGGCTCATGATCGCTCATCCGGGAGCGCTTCTGATGACGGAACCGCCGCCGCGGGGGCAACGGTTCTTCAGGTTCGCGGATGAGCGAAGGCGCTTCGAAGGCGTTTCAGCTTCTCTCGAGCCTCGAGCGTGGAGCGCGCGAGGATTAGTTCGCGGGCTTCACGGCCGGGCAGGCTTCAGCAACGACCGGGCAGGAGGCTTCTTCTTCAGCCTTTTCCTTGGCTTCGCGCTTTTCCTGGGACTTGACCTGGGCTTCAGCGACGACGTCGGCGAGGTCTTCCTTCACGCCTTCAACAGCGGCGAGCGCCTTGTCGCGAAGATCAATGCCGCTCGAGATGAGATCGGTGGCAAGGGGCTTCACGGAAAGCTTGCCGCGCGAGATGGCCATGGCACCGAGAGCGCCGACAGCGAGACCACCGAGGAAGAAAAGGCCGTACTTGTAGTTCTGGTTCATTTTTTACTGCTCCACGAAAGAATTAAATCAAATGTCGTAGTAAGGATTCATCAAATTTCGTCGGATTGCGGGGTCGTGAGCGTAAGGAACTTCGATGGATAGGGAAGCTTTAAAAGCTTCCGGACTGGCTGAATCCCGGGGAAATGGATTCAGCCCGGAAAACCTTCTTCCGAAGACTTTCCGCATCGGTTCCCGGCTGGACTGCTCTTGGCGGCAGCCTTCCGACATGTCCTCATATTACCCCTACTATGAAAAGGCGGAAGCGCGGAAAAAACTGCACTAAGAACGATTCGCAATCAGAAAATGCCCTTAAGTTAAAACACGTACCAATAAATGCGAATTACTCCGATTCAAAACGGTAATATAAATGAAACATTAGGGGGCTTCCATAAATTCGGAAAGCCAGTTTTTCCACTTCGCCGACAGTACCCAA
>OJRO01001675.1_pt1 | contig 14461 bp, 10 predicted proteins | sample 1599221 | NCBI WGS metagenome assembly OJRO01 (sample SAMN03922449, study PRJEB24848) | human gut metagenome | isolation source: stool sample | host: Homo sapiens | place: Germany | collected 2009-11
ATCTACACAAGGAGTATCGTCGGCAGCGTCAGATGTGTATAAGAGACAGGTTGATGACGGACGCAATCGGTGCCCAGAGGGCGAGCCATAGAAAGAGCGTGAGGTACATGCGCGCAACGCGCGTCCCTTCCGCGCCGAAGGCGACGAGCATTCCAAGAACAATGGGGAAGGCCGCAATCAGAATGAATTCAAGGAGGTTCCTGAGTTTGGGGAGAAATGCCGCCGCGAGCTCGCCCATCGTCCGGAAGGAAATCTCCGACGCAAGGCTCCCCTGCGCCTTCGCGAGCGCTACAGCTCCCGCTAGCGGCATCGAGAGGCTCCCTGCCTGACATTCCGCTGCTCCGGGGATTTCGGTGAGGAGCACGGCGTGCGTGAGGGACTCGGAAAGCGTTCTCGAGATTCCGAGCATTTTTGCCTCCGCTTCGGGGATCGCCTTCTTCAAAGCCGCCTCAAGGACGGCAGAACCGGTATTCCCGCCCGAAAGCTTTGCCATGAGGAGCTTCTCCTGGGCAGGCACTTCCCGGGTTTTGAGAAGCGTGAGGAGCTTCTGCGCGGCCTCGTCGCAGTAAACGGGCGAGCCCTCAATCATGAGAACGCGCGCAGGATTCGTCCACCCGCGGGCGGTGACTGTGGCGGCGAGATTCTCCGCCGTCATGAGCTCGGTGAGCTTTGCGGGGCTCTCGAGGATTTCGGGCATCACGCAGCGGTTCAAAAAGGGATCGAGCACCGCACGGGTTTCCGCCGTGACGGGGCCGGCTTTTGCGAGTGCCGCCGCGGCGCGCTCAGGAAAGACTGCGCCGAACTTCGTGAATTTCGAAGCGTCGACATCTCCCAATGCCGTTTCAAAGAGATTCGCCGCAAAGTGGCCGATTTTGGAAGAGAGCGCCGCCGTAAGGCCGAGACCGATCGGAACGCCCGTTACGGCTTCGGCCGTCATCGCGCGCGTATCCTCGACCGTCACCGTGATCTTCGGCACGAACGCTATCGAATAAAAGAGCACGACCGACATGAACCACGAGAGCATCTCAAAGGGCTTCCAGCGAAGCACCGCCGCAATCGTGACGCCGAGAAGACCGAGCGTCGTCATCGTGAGAAGAAAGACCGTGTAGCCGGACGATTCCGTCATCCCGACCACGGCCCTGAAGAACGCCGCCACCTGGGGACCGTTCCAGCTGGCGTAGAAATCGATGTTCATGGACTGCTCTCCTTTTATTGCCAGCGAGGCATGCGGGATGCCGCCTCAATGGCGCTCCGGCCGTAAACCGAGCGCTCGATGTGTGCGGCCTGGGCGCTGTAGCTCTGCGCGCGCGACATGGCTTCATAAAGCCGCGCTTCATGTCCGCGAAGCTCCTCAAGAATGAGGGCGAGCCTCGCTTCGAGCTTCTTCGCGTGCTCCGCCATCCGGCTGTTGGCGCTTCGAGCGGAGGATCCGGCAACAACCCGGCGCACGTCTTCAGCAAGTCCCCTGAGGGCCGTCGTGAGGCCCTCGTAGGCGGCGGCTTCCGAATAGAGCCTCAGAAGCGACGCACCTGCCGCAGGGATGCGGCTTGAGGCCGAAGCTTCAATGAGAGAAAGGAGCGGAAGGGACGAGATGTTGGCGAGGAGCGTGAGATCCCTTTCCGACACCTCGGCGCGGTTGCGCGAAACAAGGCTCTTTCTGTACTTCTCCGCGGCTTCGTGAATTTCCCGCACGAGGTTGACGGGCGAGGCGGCGGCTTCCGCGGGGTTGAGGCACTTCTGCGGTTCATCGCAGACGAGGCGCTTTGCGTCGGGAAGATTCGCGCGGTCAATCGACCCAAAGAGATCCCAGAGAATGTCGCGCCCGGAAATGTCGGTCGTGCGGATGGTGGCGTTTTCGCCTGTTCCGGTTTTGACGTAAAGCGACGTACCGAGGAGCGTCATCATCGTTTCGAGCGACTCCTGGTCGAGCTTTTCGCCCAGTTTCCCGCCCTTCAAGAGCGCCCAGGTGAGGTTCAATTCGCTCGCCTCAACGATTGCGCCGGAGCTGTCCTTTCTTTCCGGGACGTTCTCAAGGACCTTGGAGCCGTTCGTGCGGGTGAGGCGGTCGGCGTCGGAGGCGTCCGACGCCGCGCCCGTCGTGCGGAGATTGTTCTGCGCGAGGTGCTGCTGGGTGCGAAGCCACCCGGCGGCCGACTCCCCTTCGTTCACAATCCATTCGGCGGCTTTGCAAGAGTCGGAGAAATTGCCGGAAAGCTCCATGATCATGTCGCGAAAGGCGGTGACCTGTTCATTCAGATCGGGCGACAACCCCTGGAGCGCGAGCTGAAAGGCAAGACCCGGCATCGCGGTGCCGATGGACCTGAGAAAACTCACGAACTCTTCCCTCGACGGAACCGAGAAGGCTCCGAGAAAGAGGTCGATCCCGCCGCAGCCGGCCTTGAGATGCGGGGCGTCAAGCGTAAAGGGCGTGAAGTCCTTTCTCGGCGTCTTCATGACGAAGGAGCCTCCCGTCGCAAGCGAGAGGCTCTGCGACTCATAAATACCCGCCGGGGTCATGGCGGATTGTGCTCCGGCATCGTTGTAGAAGTCTTCAAGGAATCCCGCTTCAGCAGGAGACGCCTGAAGGAGACACGCCATTGGAAAAAGGATGAGAAGCCTGAGCGATCGGGATTGAAGTGTTCTGAGAAAACCTTTCTCAGTTTTATATTGAAACTGCATGACTTTATTGTTTTTTTTTCGAAAGAGAAGAGGCAGGTGCGCGAAGATGGCTCCTGGGTTCGCAGGCAGCCGTCAGGGGACTTGACGCCGAGCACCTTCGGCCCGGTGAAGAAGCGTGCGGGCATCGGTTTCGCCAGAGGGCGGAGGCGCGAGCATGATGAGAAGACGCCGGCGGAGTTCCGTCACGCTCGCAATGCCGCTGGAAAAGAGAAGCGGTTTCCCGGGAGCGGCCTTTCCTTCAAGGAGCGGCGACCGGCTGCCGGGTTTCGGCAGAAGCGCGAGGAAGGGCCCCAGAGAGCCGTCCCCGATCTGCCGCGCAATCCCGTTGTCCGGGCGCACGACGATGCCGTCGCGCTCCGGGATCGGAGCCGACGTTGAAACGGCAAGCACCTCAAACCCATGCGAGCGCGCAAAGGCGGCGGCGGGACCGAGCGCGAGGGCATTGGCTTCCGCATTGGGGCCGCCCACGAAGATGAGGCCCGACTCTCGGGCGAGTTCGTTCATGAAGGCTTCCATGCGGCGGTCTTCGGAGGCCGCGAGCTCCACGACGGCAAAGTTCGCGCTCGGGTGCGAGGCCGTCCAGTCGTAGCGGGGGTTCGAGAGCCGGGAGCGCTCGAACGCTTCGGCAAAGGTCTGGGACTTCCCGAAGATGTAGACCGAGATCGCCTGAAGCGCCGCCACGTTTTCCGGGGTCGGCGTCATCACGGCACGATCGAGCCGGAGGGAATATTCCTTCCGGACTTCTTCCATGGTCGAAAAGCGCGAGAAGTCGTCGGGATCTTTTTCGGGCTCCGGGAGAGCCTTCACCGGAGCCTCGGCAGGTTTCTGTTCAGACGCTTTTCTCTTCGCTTCCTCACGAGCCTTTTCCGCTTCCTTTCCGTAGTAGAGAAACGGCCGGTCGGGCGCGGTCCAGACGTCTTCCGTCCACCAGCCGTCCGACGGGGCGGCGGATGCTTCACTCCAAAGAGAAATGGCTGAGAGAAGCGCAAGGCCGAGAAGAACCTCCGCCTTCCGGGCACTCCGGGGAGCGGATTTTGAAATGCCGGTCATTTTTGGAAACCTTCCGGGGAAAAGACGCGGGGCGAGCGAAGCGTTCGTGCGCGCACGTCCGTTTGCCATTCAGGAACGGTCATGAAGGCATTGAAGGGACTCCTCGAACCGCCGGAAGCGCCGGCTGAACGGAGCCCCGTGCGCCCGGTTCCGGTTCTGGAGACGCCCGTTGATCCGGGCATTGCCGAATAGTGGGCAAGCTTTCCCGAGAGCATGTCGGCGACGCGCTCCTGAGCGCGGGCAAGGGACGCGTCCGAAACGGCATTCCCCGACTTCATGGCTTCGCGCACAACGTCGGCCACGAATTCCGAGAGGTCCATCCTGGAAAAGTCGAGGCTTCCGAGCTCTTCAGCGGTAAAGCCCCGGAGGTCGGGTTCGAGGGGAGTGCCCCAGCCGCGCCCGAGCTGGCTTCGTCCTTGCTCGTTCAAAATCCGGGCAAGGCGCGAATTGAAGCAGACGTAGCGCTCCTCGGCTTCGGTGCAGCCGAGCCCGGGCGTCGTATTCGTGCAGACGGTGCCGAGATACTTGCAGAGCCTCGCGCCCTTCATCATCGCGACCCGCTGGTCTTCCGCACGGCAGGACGCATATCCCTGATAGAAGTGCATGGCGGCGGCAAGCGCAAAGCCCGAGGGCGAAAAATTGAAGCTCCAGCCCCCCGTCTGCGTCCAGGATGCGGTCGCACCCCAGAAAGAGAAGGAGGGCTCGTAGACGCCGTTGGGGGCGCTGCCGTAGAGCTTCGTCAGAAGCCCCGAAGTAGAGTCCGAGTAGGCAAGGACGTCGTAGACGTAGGGCGAACCCACGAATTTGATCGCCTCCATCCCTGAGCCCGCGCCGAAGGAGAGGTAGAGCGAAAAGGCGCTGTTCGACGCCCCGACCTCGGGTTCCGTGCGGCAGCAGGATTTGGCGGCCTTCCTGTCGCGGCAGCCGAGCGCGATGCCGGAAAAGAAGCGGTTCCCGGAAACGTCGCCGTAGATTCCGGCTTCGCGGGCAATCTCCATTTCGACGAGCGTGTTGGCGAAGTCCTCGTCGGGCTTGTCGTCGGTGGGCGCGCAGACGTCCGCAATGCAGGCTTCGCCCGAGCAGACGGTGCCGGCGGCTGAAGTAGATCCCTCCGTCACGCATTCATAAACGCGCGTGGGCCTGGGGCACTCGGTTCCCCCGCCCGGACAGGCTTCGGAGACCAGGCGGCAGGACGGGTTCTTTTCATAGTCCCCGCATTCGCCTTCGCCCGCCATGCGGCACGTGAAGCTGTGGGACCATTTCCAGCAGTCTCGGTAGACGGGTTCGCCGTTCACCATTTTGATGCCGGGGCCTTCAAGGCAGGTTTTCGCGGTCTCGACGCACGTCGCGTCAGCTCTCAGATCACCGCAGGCATCAAAGGGACTCACTTCAGAATCCTCAACGGGCGGGAGGAGTTCCGCGCCGCCCGCATCCTCAGAATTTCCGGGACCCTCGGTCTTTCCGCACCGGTAGACGGACTTCCACCGCAAGCACCCTCCGTCCGCAGATTCAGACTCGCAGACGGGTTCGGACTCGGGCTTGCAGAAGCCCGAAAGGGCCAAGCTTTCGAGCACCTCGCAGCCGTTTTCGCCTTCAGCCCGGCAGACGAATTCCGCGAGCCACTCCGAACACGGGAGCGTCACCTCAACCCCGTCAATCACTTCCGTGCGGCCAGGCTTCGTGCAGGTGCGCCTGAGAGGCTCGCAGGAGAGCCCGGAGAGCGATTCAGCTTCGAGCTTCTCCCTGCACTCGGACTCATCCTCGACGATTTCGCCGTCGGGGATGTCGGTGCTTTCGCCCTCGATGATGCCGTCGCCCTCAATCGCGACGCCCTTGCAGACGTATGCGGCGCTCCAGGAGATGCAGCGGCCGGCATCGTCCCTTCTGTCGCAGGTCTTCTCCGTTTCAAGCGTGCAGCCCGCGGCCTCGAGCTTCTCGCAGGATTCGGCTTCCGACTGCGAGGGGCAGGAAATCGTGAGGACCTCCTCCCAGCAGGCGGGAGATGCCGTCGCGGTCTCGCCGGGGAGGTTCTCAACCGGGATCTCGCGCGGATCCGAGTCGAGGCACGTGCGCGCGGAGACGACGCAGCCGTCTCCGAGGGGGAGTCCGGGCTTTTCAACCGTATTCCAGGCGATGGTGATTCTGGGGTCTTCCGGCGTAATTCCGGGCCCCGAGGGCTTTTCCGTACAGAGGAGGTCCGAGAGGGTCTCGAGACACCCGTGGGATGCATCCGTCGCCGCGCATTTTTCCGCCGTCACGCTGCAGGTCGAGGGGATGACCCCGGGATCGCACTGATTCTTCGCGGGCGACTCGTCGACGCAGGAAAGGGTCTTCTCCCACTTCCAGCATTCGCGCGAAATGGTTTCGCCGTTGACGACGCGGTCAGCGGTGTCGGCGCAGGTTTTCGAGAGCTCGACGCAGGTGCGCGCAGATGCGGCCTCACAGCTGAAGGCAATAACCGTGCCGAAGGAGGCGCAGAAGGCCGCCCGCAGAACCAGAGCAGAACCCCGCCGCACCGCGCCGGGAGTGCCCTTTCGAGAGGGCGCAAAACGGATCGTCATTCGGAACCTCCCCGGGAAGCCTCTGTAAAGCCCTTGCATCCGTCCGTCCATTCCTCGACGAGGCCGCCCCCGGAACTCCAGCCCTGATAGGCGAGCACCGCGTTGATTTTTCCCATGTAGGAGGAGCCGTTGTAGATGAGAGCCCGGGCCTTCACGGTGCAGGAGGTGCCCGCCGCACCCGAACACGCGTGCGACTCAATATTGATCGACGCCTTGCACGCACCTTTGGTGATCTGGCCCTTGCCCGTTCCGCGAAGCGTGAGGCGATTGGTAGCGCCATTCACGGAAACAATGGCCTGGCGCGCGGCATCGCTCGTCTCCGGCCGGCAGGTGTGCGAAAGCGTCAGCGTGTCGAACCCTGAGCACCCGTCGGATTTCAGCGCCGCATCGCCTTCGGCCGAAACGGAAGCCGATGTCCCCGTCTTGCAGGAGGGCGCGCCCGAAACGGAGAGCGTTTCCGAGCACGTGACGGTCGTCACGGACATCTGCGGCGCTCTGCAGACGGCCGGGAAAACGGCCGAGGCGGTCGCGCTCGTGATGATCCGCTCCTCGCGTTCGGGCGCAAGGGCCGAGCCGTCAAAGAGACACGTGTAGTGCGTTTCCGTCGTCGTGGAAAACCCCGCGGGCACGCGGCAGGTGAAGGTCTTCTCCACTTCCGGAGCAATGAAGCACGCCCAACGCGTGAAGCTTGAGCTCCCGGAAGCTTCCCAGCCCGTAAGGCAGGTTTGATCAATGAATGGCGCGCCTGCCGAACACGTCATCTCCTGGCGGATCGCCGGAATCGAGATTGAAAAATCCTGGCAGGTGCCGGGATTGCTTCCGGCGGGCGGGTTCCCGAGACCATTGATGATCTCGTCGCGCCCGGCGAGCATGGAATCCGACACGGCCGGGCGGTCCGCGAAGCCCCGGTCGAGGACCTGCACGGCAAGACACTCGGGGTCCGAAGCCGAGCGGCAGCGTACGGTGCGGTTGACGGACGGCCCGTAAAGGTCGCCCTTGCCCGACTGCCAGTAGGATTCCTCGCGCGAAACGAGAGACCGGTCGCCGCCGCCGAAGCCGGAAAGGACTTCAGATTCTTTGGACGACAGTTCATTCCAGGAGGGGAGTGCGGTCGAGCGCGCTGCGCGAACGGCTTCAGCGGGATCAGCTGCCGAAGCGCCCTCGGCAGCGGCCGCGGCGGGAAGAACCGCAGAGAGGCAGCAGGCAAGCGTCAGGGCTTTCAGAGAAAGGAATTTCATGAGAAGAGGCTCCGTGCTTCCTCGAAGAGCCCGCGGCGCTTGAGGCGCTCCTTAGCAAGCGACCGGATTTCGGGCGACTTCGCGCGCATGGACGCGAGAAAGAGCGCCTTCAAAGGCCGCATGTCTCCGGGGAAGACTTCAATCGAGTTTGTGCCGAAGAGAACGAGCGCCGGAACGGCTGGCTCGGAATCAAGACGGTCCCGCACGGCATGCCAGACGCCGGGAGCGGCAGCCGCAGAAGCCCCGCAGTCGTTGAGAAGCCGCGAGAGCGCGAGGGTCTTCTCCCGGTCGATCACGAAGGGCGAAGCGCCTTTGGCGTCGCCCCGCTTTTCAGCGGCGGCAATCGCTTCATCACGCCTTGCCTTGACGGGGAGTCCCGAGAGCGCCAGGGGGATCCCGAGGCGCGCGGCATCCTTCGCGATCACCCGGAGGCTTGCTTCCGGAATGGAAGAAGCCGCCAGAATCACGATGGAGCCGGGTTCAGGGGTAAGGGAGGCGTCGCCGTCATCATTCAGACGAGCACCAGAACGTGCTTCCGGACCTGAAAGATCCGGAAGACCTGAAAATCCGGGGAATCCTTCTCCTGCAGCCGGTTCCGGTCGGCCGGAGGGGAGCACCTCTACCTCTCTGTCATTTTTTGACGCGAGCTCTGGTAGTGCCGCAATTTCTGCGGCCCAAACGCCTGACGAAAGGAGAAGAAGTCCGGGGAAAAGAAGACGCTTTAAATAGAGGCACCTCATGCGTGTTCCTCCACGACTTCGGTTTCAATTTCCCAGCCTTCGAGCGAGAAGGAGGCGCGCACGGGGAGCGCCGTCACCTCAAGCATCCGGCGCATCTGACCGCCCTGGTCGAGCATCACGCGCACGAGCGCGGCGTGGCTCCCGATCTCTTTCAGAACGAGACTCCGCTTCCCCGAGAGGAGAACCACCTGCGCCGTGGCAATTCCTTTCCTGCGGGCTTCCTCGTCAAGCCTGGCTTTGACCCAGCGGCGCTGGTCCTCATCGTCGCCGTCGATCAGGAGAAAGACCTTTTTCTGCAGCGCTTCGCCCTGCGACATGCGGAGTTCTAAGCGCTTGAGATCCTCAGGGAAAGGAATCACGCGTCGTTCCTTTCTGACAGCCCGCGGGAGCTTCACCGCGCCCCGGGGCGATTCGAGGGCGGCTTCCATGTCGGAAACCGTCTTTTGCCGGCGGCGCTCGAATTCGCCCGAGGCCTCGTAGTGCATCACCGTCATCTGCAGCACCTCGGCCCAGTCGGGGAGGTCGTTGGGGTAGACGGGGCCTTCTGCCGGATGGAGGATCACGGCTCTGCCTGCGCTCAGGTCGCCGCAGCCGGGCGCAAAGGCTGAAAGCGGGAGCATCGGCGCGCCCGGCATCGCGAGGACGGTCTTCGTCACACATGGCAGAAGCGGCAGAAGAAGAAAGGGCAGGGAAGGAAGAAAGTGTTTTGTCATGAATGGGAAAAAGAAAACAAGGAGTCAGAGAGAAGCGGCAGCCGGGATGCGAAGAGAAGCCGGAGGACATAAGGGCTGAACCCGAACCTCACCTCGCGGCGGCGTCCGTGCGGGCGGGAGGAGTGAAAAGAGCGCTTCTTCGGGCAGCAATGCCCTCTGCGGCGTTCGACATAAACTCAGCCGACCTTGCGACCGCATCAGCCATCCCGGCCGAAAGGCAGCAGTCGCGCTTTCGCCAGAGAAGCACCGCACCGTCTTCACCTGTGTAGGGAAAGGTCTTGCCGCTTCCCCAGAGAGAAGTGCTTCGCCCGAGGGGCTGGCAGCAGCCTCCAGAAGACTTGTCCGTCGTCCGGGAGGGATAAAGGAGCTGCGTTCGCCAGACGGACTTGTCGAAAATGGGCTGGAGGTACGGCCCGCACTGGCCCTTCTTCCCGTGCGCGGACCAGAGGAGCCCTTCACGGGAAAGCTTCATCGCAAAGCGGTGCGCCATCAGGTGCCAGGCCTGCAAGGGGCTTGTCTGCGCGGCCATCCAGCCCGAAAGCGGAAAGACGGAGCCCTGGCAGCCCGAGCACCAGTAGAGCGTCTTTTCCGAGAGCCCTGCGCTCGCCAGTGCACAGTCGACCGCGCATGCGCCGAAGGCCGCCCCGGCCGTGAAGAGCGCGCTGTCGGGCGAGAGGAGAAACGAACTCATCGAATCGTCCCAGAGGGGATCGAGTTCCGAGAGGTAGGCGAGATCCCACGGCGCTTCCTCGATGCAGGCGTTGTCCAAAAGGGCTTCGAGTACAAAGAGCCAGGGCGTCTGATACCAGTGAGTCAGCCAGAAGGCGGTGCGGCGGTTTTTGCCGAACCCCTGCGGCGTTCGCCCGTGATCGGACGACCGGATGCCGCCAGGATCGAGCTTCATGCCGCCCAAACTCGGGAAGCACCACGAATGGCGGACGACCTCCGCGGTGCGCAGAGGCTCCCAGAAGGAAATGTTGATCCCGACCGACAGGTTGACGCCGCTCCCGCAGGAACAGACGGGAGCCGCATCGGTTCTGGCGTCCGGAAGCTTTCCCTTCCCCGAAATCGAGGCGCTTCCCGCAATGGTGATGGGTTCCATGCAGGACCAGCAGACATCGGTAATGGGGTTCGCAATCCTTCCGCTGCAGACGAGCGCCTCGCTCGTCGAAGAAAGAGCGAGAAGCCCGGTGAAGCAGGCGGCAGCGGCCGGACGCGAGAGGGTGCGAAAGAAAGGAGAGAAGCCGAAACTCATGCCGCCGCCTCCGTCTCAACCGGCCTCCCGGCCTTGCGGTCTGCTGCTGCCGTCCTTTTCTGCATCCGTTCATTTCTTCTCCGGACACGTGCTTCGAGCTCTTGTTCCGCCTTCTCTTCCTCGCGGGCGATGAGAAGCAGAAGCTCCTCCCGGGCGTCAAGGAGCTGCGCGCGGGCCGAACGGATCGCATCCGCCTCGGGGCCGTCGACGAAGCGCTCGCCTTCGATCGGGACGCGGATTAATTCGCGGTAGAGCGAAAAGAACTTGAGCCGGACGGCGGGCGAGAGCCTTGTTCCCAGCTTCAGGGCATTGTCGTGGCGGTTCAAAAGCCCGATTTCCGCAAACGTCCTCATCCAGGCGGGAATGGCAAAGCCTTTCCCGAAGCGGTTCTTCTTCGGCAAACGCGTGAGCCGCATCAATCCTGTCGCCGCGGTGACGGTAAAGCCTCCGAGACGGGGTTCGACGAGCGCAGGGAGCTCTGAGAGGGACAGGAAGGCCTTCAAATACCCTTTCTGGTCCTCAACGAAGGGAATCTGAAGCGTTGCGAAGGGATTTCCTTTGACGGGCGCGCCGGTATTGACGGCGGCAATCGCCGGATCCGCGAGCCAGAGGTCGTGGACGAGCTTGATCGTGTAGGCATTAATTTCGGGGAGCACCACGAGCGGACGGCGCATCGTCCAGAGGGACGCAATGCGGGAGAGGTCCGAGCCCCGTTCGCCCATGGATTCCCCGAGGCTCGAGAGAGCCGCGGTGATGCGCCTTCCGCGTTCGGGCGCAACCGCACGCGCATAGCGCACGATCCCGAGCGCCCACGCGGCGCGCCGGGATCCGAGATGTCCGTCATGAAGGGCATCCCAGGGGGCGGAGGATTGGCGCTCGAGCACCTTTCCCGCCACGGGCGGAAGGTCGGCTGCGGCTTCGAGCTCTCCGATTCTTTTGTCGGAAAGAAAGCCGTCGTCACCCTCGCGGAATGCTTTTCTGAGCGCTTTGGCGGCGAGCAGGCGCTCGCGCCGCAGCTGCCGCGCAATGGCCGCAGCGTCGTCGAGCACCTTTTCCACCTGCTTTGCATCCATCGAGCGGACAAGGTCGAGCGTTTCCCTTAAACCCGGTTTCCCGGAAGCGCCGGCGGACGACGAAAGGAGCGCACGCGCAAAGAGGACTTCGAGCATCCCTTCCACAGTGACGTCGTCCCTGACGGCTGACGCTCCCTGAAGAAAGAGCGCGAGAAGCGCTTTTTCGCCATCAATGGTTGGTCCGATGCGGTCGGCCGCGTGCGCGCGTGCCGCTTCCCGATAGAGCTGTCCGCGGGGTTCAACGGGCTTCAGGCTTTCGCCGAAAGGCTTTCTCACGGCGCTTCTCCCTTGCTGGCTTGAGTTGAATCGGACCGAAGGAATCTGAGGGTTCTCTTCACGCGGTCCATGAAGTCATGGTCGGAATGGGGCGAAGGCGGATTGGCTTCCGCCTCGCGCGCCTTTGCCATCAGGGCTGAGGGCGTGGCGGTCCTGGATTCGGCGAGGTTCGAGAGGTCCGCGGCCCAGCCCTCTTTGATGGCGTCGTCGAGCACCCGGAGCTCTTCGGGTCGAATCCCGAGGCGCTCGAACACTTCGTCCGTCAGGTCGCGCGTGTTTCGGGAGTACGCAGCACCGGCGAGAACCGCCTTTGCATCGAGAACAGGAAGGCCCTTTGACTCAGAAGCAGATCTAATGGCTTCATCAATCCGGTCGCCGTCGAGCTTCCTGAGATCCTCGCGTTCGGGCATCCCGGGGCGCGTGTGAGCGATCCGAAGAAGCGCCACGCGTTCGCGCACGAAGTCGTGGTCGACCACGGCAAAAACTGGGCTCGGGAAAACCGTGGAAACGAGAAACGGGACGATCGCCGCGCAGAGAAGCGCGCTCGCGATTGCGCCGAGAGAGGAGGCCGGACGGAAGAGGAATGACTTCGCCTGAGAATGCGATGAAGCTGCAGTCGGTTCGCTGCCGTCAGGAGATGAAGTAATCTGCGTCGGCCGGGCGTGATCCGCCTGCGCACCGGACGCGTCGACGTAAACTCGGGAGACGTTTCGGCCGGGAATTCTCTGAACCTTCTCAGGAGCCGCAGCTTCAGCGTGCGGTTGGGAAGCCCCTTCGAGCGCGTCGAGCCAGAGCGAGGTCGGCGTGGGTTCTCGCTTTTCGCTGCTCTTCGGAAGTTCGCCCCGGGAAATGCGGGCGAGCGCATCCATCAGACTCGAAAGTCTGCTCTCATCTTCGTCCTCAGGATGGAAAGCGTCGGACGCCATGGGGCCCCGGAGGAAAGCGGCAGCGCCCGCTTCCTTCAGAAGCCGCACGCGCGCATTGATACCGCGCACCTTTTCCTCAAAGGCGGGGAGCGCGGCTTCGAGCGCCTCCTCGAAGGCGCTAAGAACCTGCGGGAGACGCGGATCTGCCGGGTTGAGCTCTGCAATCTCCCGCGCCTTTGATTCAAGCCGGGCGGTCTCGCGCATGAGGACTGCGAGATAGGCGTCTTTGGGATCGTCCGGAAAGGCGAGAAGGATGTCGGGGTGATCGGCAAGCGAAAGACGAGGGCGTTCGCCTTTGATCGCCTCGCATTCGATCCGCGCCCGGGCAAGCTCCTCTGCGCTGGGAAGCGGTAGGGCGTCAGCTGCTGCGCGGATGGCAAGGGTCTTTTCCTCTTCTGCCAGCTCATCGCGAAGTGCGAGCGAATCCGCAAGGAACTTCTCCTTCCAGTCGGGATCCGCCATCTCCTTCATGATCTCGTGCGTGCCCGAGGGAAAGAGCTCCCGCATGGGTTCATGGGGCTTTTCCCGGGATTCAAGATTCTTTCGTCTGCCGTCGAGCGCAATAAAGTGCGGGGCGTCCGGGTCTGCGTCAGGAGCAGAGGTCGAGGCTTCACGCTCTGCGGGGGCGTCGACGAAAGTACTTGCGGCCTCTTCAGAGGCTTCACCGGAGGCTTCATAGGAAGATTCCCCGGGAAGCTCTTCCGACAGTTCCTGAAGTCCGCGGCCGAGGGATGCGCCGAAGACGCCCGACCGACCGCTCGAGAAGCGTGTCGGTTCGGGCGAAGCCGGCTTTTCTTCGGCATCCGGAGCGTTTTGGGCGGGAGCGTCTTTTACCGAGTCATTTCCGGGTGCAGCAGCGGGCGCGGGTTCGACAGGAGCCGTCCCGGTTGAAGGAGCCGCTTTTTCAGCATTCCTGAAGCAAGCCATGGTCTGAGGGGCGGCAGCGACCGCCGCAGCCGGTTTCACATTTTTTGCACCGTTCTTCGGTTTCGCCGCTTTCTTCGCCTTGGCAGGATCCGCCTTCTGCGCCGGCTTCTGAGTCTTCGGCTTCTTCGGCGTGCCGGCGGCTTTCGAAGGCGCTGATGCATTCGACTCAGGGGAAGACTTCTCCGTCTCGGTGACGGCCGGGCTTACCGCTGTCGCGGGCTTTTCTGCCTTTGCCGCCGAAGGGGCGTTCTTTTTCTGTGATTGGCCGAGGAACACGGGACCCTCAGGTGCGGGAGCGGCTTCCGCCTTCTCCTCATGCGCCTCGCGTGCTTGAGCTGTCAGAGGTGAATTGCCTTCAGCAGAGCCCAGAAGTTCCGCGAGCTTTTCCCGCTCGCGTCGATTGATTTCGAGCTGATCCTTTCTTCTGGGTAGGGCATCGCCCACGCCTTCCCAGGGAAGCGCCTCCGGAGGCGGCGGGAAGGGATAGGCGGAAGCGGCTTCGGGAGCAGCGGTCGCGGCTGACAGAGCGTCTTCAGCTTTGGTCTGCTTCGAAGGTTTTGAAGCATCCTTCTTCGGCGCTGCTTTTGCCCCTTTCCCCGCCCGCTTCTTTGCAGGAGAGGGAGCGGCAGGAGCAGGAGCGGGCGTCACCGGGCCTTCAGGCGCAGGAGAAGCGGCAGACGCAGCGGTCTTCGAGCCGGTGCCGGCTGGAGTTGTAGCTTTCTTTGATTGCATTGATTTATTTGTAAAAACTTATTCGATCAAACAAAATGGAGCGACAACGAGCCTTCAGCCCCGGTCGGAATCGATCCGATTCCCGGGGGATTTGGAAAAGCATGTCGTCTGGGGTTCCCTCAGCCTTGTCAGTCGGGCGGCGCTTCAGAAGCCGCCGTTCGGGCAATGGCCTCGGAGAGGGAAAGCCCCGCCTTCTGCCAGCGGTTGACGAGGTCGACTTCGTGCGGGAGCGTTGAATAGGCAACGCGCGAATAGGCGTCGAGCTGTCTCTTATACACATCTCCGAGCCCA
>OJRO01001699.1_pt1 | contig 14250 bp, 6 predicted proteins | sample 1599221 | NCBI WGS metagenome assembly OJRO01 (sample SAMN03922449, study PRJEB24848) | human gut metagenome | isolation source: stool sample | host: Homo sapiens | place: Germany | collected 2009-11
GTGGAAACCAGAAGCTTTACCCATGATATTCATGAGGTGTCCTATGACCAGATTCCGGTACTGGATAAAGATTCGGCAACGACCATCGGCAACCGTGTTATGGGAACAATGGTGGATATGGTTTCCCAGTTTGAAGTCAGCGATATGTATACACAGATTAACTATCAGAATAAGCCGGTGCGTGTGACACCGCTTCAGTACGGCAGCCTGATTAAATGGTTTACCAATCACAGTGATGGAATTCCGGCGTATATCCGTATTGATATGACGACACAGGAAGCGGAGTGCGTGCGTCTGGAGCAGAAAATCCGTTATTCGATGAGCGACCATTTTGGCAGAAACATTTACAGACATCTGAGGTTTGCGTATCCGACCTATATGTTTGATGGCATCAGCTTTGAAATTGATGAGAGCGGTACACCTTATTGGATTTGTCCGGTGAAAAAATATAATATCGGACTGTTTGGCGGTGTGACGATTGGCAGGGTGGTGCTTTGTAATGCAGTCACCGGGGAAATGACGGATTATGCCGTGGAAGATGTTCCGCAGTGGGTAGACCGTGTGTATTCGGCAGATATGCTTATTTCGCTGTATGATTACCACGGTACGTTAAAGCACGGTTATTTTAACAGTGTGTTAAGCCAGAAGGATTGTCTGGTAACGACAGACGGCTACAATTATATTGCACTGGACGATGATGTGTGGGTGTATACAGGAATTACCTCAGTCGGACAGGATAAATCCAATGTGGGCTTTGTGCTGATGAACCAGCGGACAATGGAAACGCGCTATTATGTGATTTCCGGTGCAGAGGAAAATTCGGCGATGTCTTCGGCAGAGGGAAAGGTCCAGCATTTAGGATACAAGGCAACATTTCCACTGCTTATTAATGTGGGTGGACAGCCGACATATTTTATGGCATTAAAGGACAGCTCGGGACTGGTAAAATCTTATGCCATGCTCAATATCGAGAAGTATCAGACGGTGGCAATCGGCGATTCAGTCAATGAGTGTGAGAAAAATTACCGTCAGCTGATGGTAGACAGCGGCATTGTAGATGAAACAGCGGCAGAAACGCCAAAGGAAAGCAGGCAGATAACCGGTAGAATCGAAAAAATGGTGCAGACGGTATTGGACGGCAATTCGCATTTTTATATACTCTTAGAGGGTCAGTCCCGTATCTTTGATGTGCCGTTATCGGATAATGCGGATATTGTACGGTACAATACAGGCGATACTGTTACATTTTCATATCATGAAAACGAGTCATTAAATGAAGTGACGAAGGTGGAAGCCGCACAGCAGACTGCGCAGTAAAGAGGAAAAATCAAAAACAGTGGAAAAGTGTCTTTTGTATACAGGAGAGTGTGTATAAAAGGCACTTTTTTAAAACAACTTAGAATTAAGGAGTAGTATATAAAGAATAAATAACACATATTTTAAATAATTAAACAAAATTTATAATAATAATTGCAATCTGAATAGAATTGTGATATTCTTCTAATAGAATATATTCTAAAAATAAAACCGCAAACAACGGTTGATTTCTAAAACTTGAAATTTTGATTAAGGTTTTATCCGCGTTTTAGGGATGAAATTTTGATTAGAACGGATAGTTTATCCCAAGTAGTATTTTCTATTGACATTTTTATGGGTTCATCTGTTTAATATCCCTTAAAATCCAAAAAGATTTAGAAAATTCATGAAAATCCTTGCCGGCAGTTCAAGTAGTCTATTATAATAAAAGAAAGGAAGAAAGCATGGTAAATACACCTTACGATGATGTGTTCCGTACCCTGTTAACGGATTGTACGGCACTGATTATACCGGTTGTAAATGAACTGTTTCACACAAGTTACACCGGAAAAGAAACAATACATCTGCTTCAAAACGAGCACTTTATAAAGCTGCCGGACGGCAATGAACAGGAGCGCATTACGGATTCCAGCTTTGAAATCCTCGGTAGAGAAAGAAAGCGTTATCATATTGAGTGCCAGAGCACGGAAGACGGAAGCATGATAGTACGTATGTTTGAGTATGATACACAGCTTGCACTGGAAAACAGAGAAGTTACAGCGGGTGCACTGGTAGTTCATTTTCCTGATTCCGCAATCGTAGCCCTGCGCCATACGAAAAATACGCCGGAGGTGATGACGGTAATGATACGCACACCGGGCGGGGAAGTATCGTATGCCGTTCCGGTATTAAAAGTCAGACAGTATACGGTAGAAGAAATCTTTGAGAAAAAGCTGTACTTTCTGATACCGTTTCATATTTTTGTTTATGAAAATAGTTTTAAAGAACTGGAAGAAAACAGCGAAAAATTAGCGAAGCTGGAAGAGGAATATACAGCGATAGTAAACCGTCTGGAAGAAGACCGTAAGAACGGTGATTTAAACGAATACGAAAAGGTTACAATTCTTGAAATGTCAGATACAGTAATAAAACATCTGGCGGCAAAATATGAAAAGGTCAGGAAAGGAGTTGGAGAGAGTATGGGTGGAAAAGTATTAGAGTATGAAGCAAAGGATATATTAAACCGCGGTCGTGCCGAAGGATATCTGGAGGGAGAAGCCTGTGGACGCCGCGAGGGGCGTGATGAAGGACGTGCCGAAGGCGAAATCACCGGAATGAAAAAAGCCAAAATGCAGTTAGCCGTAAAATTATTGCAGGCGGGGAACAGCGTTGCATATGTGGCAGACCTGACGGAACTGCCGGAAGAAACGGTGCAAAAGTTGTCGCAGGCAGTCGAGCGTGAAGATGAATAGGAAAAATAAAGCATTTTATCAAAGTAACAGGCGGCTTATCTGAAACAAAAAAGCCGCCCAACTCTTAAATCTCTATTTTCCTAGTACAAAAGTAGGGATTTTGTAAAAACAGTCTGAAAAAATCTCATTTTAAACAATAAAATTTATCAATAAGACTTTTTTGTTGCACTTGCGCAACAAATTGGGAAAGCAGGAAATCAAAGGGATTGTTAAAGAAAACAGGTGAAAAATACCGTTGTTTGTTGCAGGTTTGCAACAAAAATGTCTGCTTGCCAAAAACAAATGTCTGTGGTACACTGCCACTGCAAACGAAAGATAGGCTTTGAAGCCTATTTTTTTAAGTGCCACGGTTAGATAAGACTAATGGAAGTTATCAAAATAAAACTATGCCATAAAACAAAAAACAAAACAAAGCATTAGTACATTCGTAAAATCAACAAGGCACGATAGAAACAAGTAAACAGGGACAAAGCAGAAAGGAAAGAAAAATGAGAAAGACCAGCTTTAAGTTATTATCTGCTTCATTAGCAGTCGCAATGACAATGAGCAGTATGCCGTACAATGTATTGGCGGCAAGCCCGGAGCAGACATTTGCACAGGCAGTACAGCAGGCACAGACAACAGAAGCGGACGGCTTTGAAACAGCCGCACCGGCAGAGGAAAATCTCGTAACAGCAGATGCAGAAAGCACAGAAAAAGTAACCTACACAGTTACACCGGGTGTTTCATACGGAAAGGGAAGTATCAAATTAATCTCAGGTGTGACAGAAAGCACCGGTGATGATGGTGAAAAAGTATACACGGCTGAAAAAGACAGCACAATTACATTTGAAGCTGTACCGGAGGACGGCTGGGCATTAGATTCTGTTATGTACATGTCATCAAGCTTTACAACACCGGACTTAAAGATTACAAAGGTAGACGGCAAAGAGAACCAGTATACATGCACAATTCCTGACGATGCATATGCTTACGGCTCAGTAGGAACATTTATGATATATGTGCAGTTTGCACCGGTTCTGGAAGAAGGACAGTATGAGATAAAATCAACAGGCGAATATTTAAGTGTAGATAAGTATGGTGCAAAGCCGGGTGAAACCGTAAAGATTACATCAACAAGTGACAGTTCAACAAGAAATTATGTGCCGACTGTTGCAGATGAAGACGGAACCGGTATTGATACAACACTTGAAAGTACAGTGATTGATGAAGACGAAAATAAGATTGTACAGGTATACACCTTTGTAATGCCGGAGAAAAAGGTTACAATCACAGAAAAGAGTAACCGTTATTGTGCAATTACATTAGAAACCAATGACGACAGTAAATTTGCAAGCCATGTAAGTTACAGCAGCCGACAGATGATGAGTGGTAATATGAATGTTGTAGCAGACAGCATTATCGATGGCAAGTATTATAAGCATACAGTAACAGTAACCGGTACACAGGGAAATACAACAGTAAAGCCGGGAGAATTATCATCACTTGCAAGCGGAAAAGCAACATATACCGTAGCAAAGAAATTCCCGGTAGCCGTTACTTTAAGAGTAGACTTCGTTGAAACAGATGCGTATAACATTACAAACCAGTCTGCAAATATTGAAGGTGCCGATTTTACCGTATCAAATGGTGAACTTGCGGCAGAAGGCGATACCGTAACATTACTGCTTTCCACAAATACAGCAGACGGATATTACTATGACGGTACAACACTGCCAAAGGTAACAGACGCAGACGGCAACGAAGTAACCGTAACAGCAGATGCAGGAAACACAACATCTTCTGCAAAATTTACATTTACAATGCCTGAAAAGGGTGTCACAACAAGCTTTGATGGTTCTGCAATTACACAGAAAGAATTAAAGGCTGTTACCGTTGCAGATGAAGCAAAGTCTTATATTGCACTGGATAAAGCAGAAGCAAGAGAAGGTGAGAATGTCACAATTACTTTGACAGACGAAGCAAAAAAGGTTTTATTTATCAAAGTGATTAAGGAAGACGGCAGTGTCGAATATATAAGAAACTCTGCAACGAGCTTTATAATGCCGTCAGGTACAGTGACAGTATCGGTAATTGCACCGGACAACTGGTTTGAAGAAGGACGTTATGATACAGATGTATATGCGGCAACATCAAGCACACTGATTGTTTCCGATGCGGCAGACCTTGCGGCTGTCGGTAAATTAATGCGTGATAATCCAAGCGCACTTACGGATAAAACCATTAATATTGTAAAAGATATTGATATGAGCGCATATACATGGGTGCCGATGACATATACAAATTACAATAATACAGTAACCTTTAACGGAAACGGACATACCATTAAGGGACTGAATGTAGAAGGCATGACAGGAACAACATCAAGTTCATGGGTATATTCAAGTGCATTTATCGCACAGATAGGCAGTTTCACAGATGTCACTATCAACGACCTGACATTTGAAGGAACACAAAAAGTCCATACCGTTGCAGGCACATTCTGCTATTTAGGTGGTATTGCTTATGGCGGCGGTTCTTACAACAAGGTCGTAAACAATATGAATGTGACCATTGACGGTGCGACAGGCGGTACGGTATTGCATTACCCTATTACAAATAGTGCAACACAAATTGTAAACAGTGCGGTAACCGGCAAGACAACACTGGAAAATGTAAATTTAACCGGATATTATTCATATTATGGACTTTCAGACAGAGCAGTCAACAGCTATGATATTTCAGAGATTACCATGGGTGAAAATGCAAATCCGGCAAATGTATCTTATTACGGTGTGGACACTACTTTACGGGCAAAAGATAAGACTGCAAACTGCTACACAGGTACAACATTAAATAATTTCCCTGAAAATGCACAAATTTACGGAATTGCAAAGACTGTTACAGGAGATAATCTGGATTCTCTTAATCAGAACTTTACATACATCACACCGGTAACAGGCGAGGGTTATGAAAATGACAACTTAATGTCTGTTGACAGCACAACCAACAAGGTCGGCAGGATTGCACTGGTTACATACTTAAACAGCTGGGTTGATGAGAACCAGACAGAGGATAACAAGTATTGCAAGTGGGAAACAGACAAGACAACAGGCAGACCGGTATTAAAGGCAGCCGAAGAAACGGTTGTTTCACAGAAATATGCAATCACTTCAAACGTAACAGGCAGTGAATACGGCGAAACAACCGTTGACGAAGAAGCCGCAGAAGGCAGTAAGGTAACTGTATACACAGCACCGAAGTCATTCTGCAAAGTAAAGAGCATTTCCGTAGAAACAGCAGACGGAAAGAAAGTTGACGTAACAGACAACGGTGACGGAAGCTACAGCTTCACAATGCCGAAGTCCGCAGTAACCGTAAGCACAGAGTATGCACAAGACTCTTATGCAATTACGGCAGAAACCAACGGCGAAGGTACAGTCAGCGTATTAACGGCTGAAACAAAGTCTTCCGATAAGGAAAAATCAGGTGAAACCGTAACAGTTACCGTAACACCGGACCGCTTAAAGTATTACACAATGGACAGCGTAACCGTAACAACGGCAAGCGGCAAGACGGTTGAAGCCACAACAACGCAGGCAATTAACGGAACAAATGCCCATGAGTATACATTTACCATGCCGGAAGAAGCTGTAACGGTTATGGCAAACTTCAAGGATGTCAGCAGCTATTATAACGAAGACGGTTCTTTAAAAGAGGGTACATACAAAATGCAGGCAGTATTCGGCAGTACCTATTACATTGACACCGACAAAATCGAAGGTGCAATGGGCTATGAAGAACAGTACACAGACATTACCGTAAGCGTTGATGCAGAAGGCAATGTAATAGTAGACGATTATGAAATGCCGGGTGTAAAAAGCCCGATTGGATACGCAGGCGGCGGCGAACTCTGGATTAAGTCCACACCGACACCGGATGCCAACGATAACGGCAAGATTAAGGGTGCAGATGATGCAGGCGTTGCAGAATCCAGCGACTATGCCGAAAAGTATGAAAATTATACAAAGGTATACACCATTTCACCAACCGTTACAAAGACCGGTAAGATTAATCCGTCAACCAACGTAAAGACAGAAAACACAGGCGATTTCTACTTTACAAAGGTTATGCAGGGAAGTAAGCAGGTCGGCGGCTTCTATAACAGTGAAAATGTAGAATCCGTTACATTGGATAAACTCGCTTCATCAACAAGCAGTAAGGTAGCACCGTTTAACCTGACATTCTCCGGTATCAATTACATTAAAAACGATGCGGACTATGCAAACCAGAATGTGTTATTTACAACATACATCACAGAAATGGCTTACATTTCAGAAGTATTGTTCCGTATGGACTTCTCAACGATTGAAAAAGTCGGTGATACAGACCAGGGAGAAGAAACAACACAGGCATTAGACGTATCTGTTTATACAGCGTGCGAACCGGGTGCCACAAAGACACCGCCTGCAAACATTGATGCAATCAAGAGTGCAACACTGGTAACAAAGACAGACGGAAGCAGACAGGTCGTATTTGACTTAGGCGAAACAATCGTATTCGGCTTACACGGACATATGGGAAGCCTTCGTGTATACAATGCAGACAGCATGGAAAATGCATTTAAGGCAATCTCAAAGAATGATACAAGCGGCTTAAAGTCAGCAATTTACAGCGACTGGTATACAGACAAGATTAATTCCGAAGCAGACAGCGTGGCATATGATAAGACACCTGTAGAAGTAACAGACAGCAGAGGATATGTATACTACACAACAGATGGAACAGAATTTAGTGCAACGTCCACAACAACAGACCTTGAAAATGCACTCGTATATCCGGGTAAGGCAGTTGTAGATGTACCGGACTATTTCGACCTGACAGACAACAATGAAATTTATCTGACAGGCTTTATCGACGGTATGTCAAAGGATACGAACTTAAAGTTAAAACTGACAGCAAAAAATGAAGACAACACACCGGTTGTAAAGACAGGTACAGCCCATATTTCACAGTTCGGTGAATATGATGTTACTGTCAACGTAACAGTTACAGATGATGTTATCACAGACATTGAAGTAACAGGTGCAAATTTTGCGGGAACTTATGCTGAAACCAATAAGATGATGCTTGAAAAGGCAGTCAACGGCTTAAAGGGCAGCTACATCAATAAGTCCGCAACCGATGTAAAGGAAATCACAGGTGTTGATGCGGTTTCAGGCGCAACGTATTCATCCAATGCAATCCGCGATGCGATTTTAAATGCACTCGAACTAAAGCAGGAAGAAGAAGTTATTAACCTTCCGACAGAAAAGCTTGCAGAAGGCGAATACAGCGTAGACATTGCATACTACACAGATAAAGTAAAGCACAGTCTTGTGGAAAATGACAAGACAAAGGCAAAGATTGTTGTTGACAAAGATGGCAGCATGACACTCGTAACAGACATTATTAACGGAACATCAAAAGAACCGTTATATATCTATGGCTTCAACGGCTACTATGAAGGCAATGATACTTCTAAGAGTTTAAAGGAAGCTGCGGTCGAAATGAATGACATTCAGTACAGCGATGATGTATTCGGTGAAGATGAAAAGGTTGTAACAAAGGTTTCCTTCCCGTTAGAAGGTGATTTTGCGGCAATCTACAACACCAATGCAGATATCTATGTACCGGCAATGAAGAATTTAAACGGCTTCGTTTCAGGCATTGACTTCAAGCAGGGACGTTTCAGCGCAGACTGCTTCGTAAAGGTTTACTGGGACAGCTTAACAAAGACATCATCTGATAATAATAAGTCCGATGATACAACAAAGGAAACAACTTTCGGTTCAGCAAAGACCACTCTGACAGCAGGTACTTATTCAATCCCTGCAAGCTTAAAGAATGCCGGAAATGTTTCACAGGATTCTATGGCGGCAGGCTGCATTAAGAGTGCACAGATGACTGTTGCGGCAGACGGAACAGCAGCTGTAACCGTAGATTTACAGTCCGTATCCTTTGCGGGACTGACAGCTTACGCAAGCAACTGGAAGATTTATCAGGGAACGTCAGCAGATGGTAAGACTGTAGATGCACAGTACACAACAGACGAAGAAGGCAGAGTGACACAGATTACATTTACACTGCCGGACAACAGCTATGACGGTGTTTATGTCAACATGTTTGTCGATGCGATGAATTACAGCCCGGATGCTTATCTGGCACTGGATTATGCAAATGCGGTAAAGACAGCAGAACCGGACCCGGCACCAACACCGGACCCTTCTGACAATAAAATTGCTGACGGTAACTACTATGTACCGATTGCATTGTGGAATGCGGTATCCGATAAGGCTTCTATGGGTAATGCGGCATTTGAAAAGAACAGCAGTGCTTTAATCACCGTAAAGGATGGCAAGGTTGTAAAAGTTCAGATTGCCATGAATCCGGTAACCGTAACATCAATCTACAGCGCCGTTACGGCATTTGAGGTAGATGGCGTAACTGTTACAATAGACAAGACAGAAAAGATTACAACTTCCGCAGGAAATGAAGTCGATGCAATCAGACTGGTAACATTTGAACTTCCTGAAGGTGCACAGCCATCTGTTGCAGATATTACTTATGCAGATGTAAGCTTTAAAGTACCGGATACACCAATGGGCGACACCATGATGAGTGCGAGATTAAGATTTGACTGGTCAGCACTGACAGCAACAAATGATACTTCTCTTGTACCGGCAGAAGACCAGACAGAAGAAAAGTCACCGGCAGTTGATGTGACGGATGAAAAGACAGGCGTTCATGTATCAGCCGCAGAAGGTGTCCTTCCGGCAGGCTCTGAGTTAAAGGTAACAAAGGTCGGCGCAGGAACAGAATATACAAAGGCGGCAAATGCACTTGCAGACGTCGGCAGCAATTTTGAACTGTATGAAGTTCATTTTGAAAAGGACGGACAGGAAGTTGAGCCAGACGGCAGTGTCGTTGTGAAGTATCTCATTCCGGCAGGCATGAATGCAGACAACGTTGTTTTATACCGTATCAATGATGACGGTTCAAAGACCCTTATTAAGGGCAGTGTGGAAAACGGCTATTATGTTGTGACAACAAAGGGCTTCAGTTATTACGCACTTGTTGAAAAGGCATCAACAGATAACGGCAATAAAAATAATAACAACATTGATAACAATGGTAACAACAGTGGTAATAATAACAGCGGCAATGCAGGCACAACCGACAACGGTTCGGCAGCAGGCGGTAATTCAAATACGGCAGGCGGATCAGCCAATACGGCAGACAACAGCAACAGCGGCGTAAAGACAGCGGATTCTTCCGCAATGGGCATGTGGGCAGCAGCATTCTTTGCTTCCTTAAGTGCCGCAGGTCTTGCAATCTTTAAAAGAAAGAAAAGACCGGAAGAAAAAGAAGACTAAGCTGTAAAAAAGACAAAACAACGGCATCCGTTCCGAAAAGGGGCGGGTGCCTGTTTGTCACATATAAAAATGAAAGCAGGAGTACAGACATGGAACAGAAATTTAAAATGCAGATTCAGCGGCTTGCAAAGCAGGCGGCGGCAGTATTGACGGCAGTCACCGTGGGCATTTTATCGGCGGCGGCAGTATTTTCACAAAACAGTAATCCGGTATATGCGGCAGAAAACGGCATTTATCTTGCCAATGCCAATCCAAGCTATCGTAATCCGTCCACAGGTGCGATTGAAGATTCCGGCGGGGAAGGTTCGGCGGTTCTGGGACAGTCCATGACAGAGAGCGCGACTTACGGCAGGGCACTTATCGAGGTAGACCCGGCGGGAAACACTTATGCCACAATCCGTATGCAGTTAATGGACAATATCGAAAATCCGCAGTTTCAGGTAGATGGAAGTCCGGTATCCGCAACGTTAATGCAGGAGGATTACTCAAGCAATACCGCAGATTACAGATTCCGCATCAACAGTGAAAATTCGGTTGTACGTGTAAATATGTACGTAACTGCCATGGGTCGTGATATTATTTACTACATTACATTTTCGGGACTGAGTGAAGGCGCAGGCGACTTTATTACCAGTGTGACCGTTGAAGAAAAGGGCGGCAGTGCCGGTCCGGACAGCGCAGAGGGTGGCAGTGAAGAAAGCAACCCGGGAGAAAGCAGTTCAGGAGAGCGCGGTGTAAGTGCGCAGGCTGAAAATACCGCATCAGGCACGGGCAGCTTATCGGGTGAAACCGGTGCGTCAGCCGGAACAGACGGCAGTCAGGAAAATGCCGGAACACAGAGCATAGAGCAGGCAGAAGGTGAAAGTGCAGAAAGTACGACAGAAGCCGGACAGACTACATCAGCAGAAGCAAATGCCGTACAGGCAAAGACCGCAGAAAACACACAGACGAAAAATGCCGGAATTCAGGAATATGATGCGGCAGGGAAACAGGTCAATGCAGAAGCGCAGGAGAGCAAAAAAAACAGCAGCACCGGCATTTTTATCGGAATGGGTGTTGTAATTGCCATTGTTGTGACAGGTGCGGCATGGTACATGCTTATGTATCGTAAAAAGAAAAACTAAAGGAGCAGACAAATGAAACGACAGGTAAAAAAGACTGTTCAAAAAGGACTTTGTATGCTGTTAGCGGGCGTTGCTGTTCTTACGGCATCGCTTCCGCTGACAGCCTGTGTAGACCAGCACCCGGATTCCACAGAGGGACAATCACAGGCAGACAGTGTGCGTCTTGTGGCAACGTCACCGGCAGCTGCACAGATTTGTGACAAACTGGAATTAGATTTAGTGGGCGTATGCCGGACCTCCGGTACACTGCCAGAGCGGTATAAGGATGTTACGCAGGTTGGAACGGCAATGTCGCCGGATATGGAGATTTTAAAATCCTTATCGCCGGATTATGTGCTGTCCCCGAACAGCCTGCAAAGCGATTTACAGCCGAAATATGCGTCAATCCAGGTGAAATCCCTGTTTTTAAATTTAAAAAGTGTATCCGGCATGTATGCTTCGATTGCAGACCTCGGTGAAAAATTTAACAGGCAGCAGCAGGCACAGGCAATGGTGGACGAATTTAACACATTTATGCAGGAATACAAAAATAAAAATGCAGGAAAAGAAGCCCCGAAGGTTCTGATTCTGATGGGACTGCCGGGGTCTTATATCGTGGCAACCGAAAACAGCTATGTCGGCAGCCTTGTGGAAATGGCAGGCGGACAGAATGTATACGCGGGTACTGATGAAGAATTTTTAAGTGCTAACACAGAGGATATCAAAACGAAAGAACCCGATGTGATTTTACGGGCATCCCATGCAATGCCCGAGCAGGTACAGCAGATGTTTGCCGATGAATTTGAAAAAAACGACATCTGGAAGCATTTTGCGGCAGTACAAAACGGCAGGGTGTACGATTTGGATTCGTCCCTGTTCGGCATGAGTGCAAATTTTTCATATCAGCAGGCACTCGAAGCATTACAGCCGATGTTGTATAACAGCTAAAATTCTGTAGTTTTTCATAAAATAAAAAATAATCGGTTGCTTATCTTTTTTTTGTAGTGTACAATAATAGAGATACAGTACATATTTAATAAGGAGAAAAGCCGTGGATATTATAGTAAAGTATATTGATGAATTGTTGGAAAAAAGCACGCCGGAAGTGCCGATGTGGAATATTGAAAAGCTCAAGCAGGGCTTAAAGTCTAAGTGGAATTACATTGACGGTTGTATGATTAAAGCCGTACTTGAGATGTATGCCATTTCAAAGGACGAGAAATATTTAAAGTTTGCAGACGATTTCATTGATTATCGTGTAGCAGAAGACGGAACAATTGACGGATACAGCATTGGTGAAAAGAATATTGACAATGTCAATGCCGGCAAGACTTTATTTGAATTATATGATATCACCGGAAAAGAAAAATATAGAAAGGCAATCGACCTTGTATATTCTCAGATTGCTATTATGCCTCGCTGTGAATCCGGCAACTTCTGGCACAAGGATATTTATCCGAATCAGGTATGGCTGGACGGAATGTATATGGGACAGCCGTTTTACATGGAGTATGAAACAAGATTTAACGACCGAAAGAATTATGATGATATTTTCTCACAGTTTAAATTCGTTATTGAAAACATGAAAAATCCGCTCAACGGTCTGTACTATCATGCAATCGACACATCAAAGCAGATGTTCTGGTGTGACAAGGTCACAGGTCTTTCACAGAATATCTGGCTGAGAGCAATCGGCTGGTACTCTATGGCACTGTTAGATACACTTGATAAGGTGGACAACTCTGACCACAAGTATGACAAAGAGTGCAGGATGTTACAGGATGCATATGTAGATTTAATGAATGCGATGATCCGTTATCAGGACGAAAGCGGTATGTGGTATCAGGTTGTCAACTTCGGCGGCATGGAACGCAACTATCTTGAAACAAGCGGAAGTTCTATCATGGCATATTCCCTGTTAAAGGGTGTACGTCTTGGCTTCCTGCCTGAAAGCTACCGTGCATACGGTGAGAAAGCCATTGACGGTATTTGCAAGCGCTATTTAAAAGAAAAGAACGGAGAAATGTCACTTGGTGGTATTTGTCTGGTTGCCGGACTTGGCGGTAAAGACAATCGTCCGGGTACATATGATTATTATATGTCAGAACCGGTTGTAGAAGATGATGCAAAGGGTGTCGGACCATTTTTACTTGCCTATACAGAATTATTACGTTACAAGAAAAATTAGTAAAAAGATACGAGGGAGTCTGACAAAAGCAGGCTTCCTTGTTTTTTCATGCCGCAGAGCCAAATCTGACATTTGGCTCGTGATTCCTCCGGCATTAAAATGCCTGTGGAATGGAGAATAGTGCGAGAAATCACACTGATGTGCTGATTTTTCACATAGATGTTTGCTTTGGAGCGAAAGCAAACATCTATGATAGCGGATGAGAAATCGCCTGCGCGAATTTCTCATCGCCGCTTCGCAACAAAGTCGCTCAGAAACGAGGATTAAGATGAAACCGTATATTACGAAAAAAGAAGTAGAAGAAACACAAGGGAAGGATGCACGGACACAGCGCTTTTTGACGGCAGAAAACGGCTGCCTTGGCGGTTGTACTTCCGGGACAACGGTTTATGCCGGCTATGAGTTTAGTGCGCATCCGGGCGTGCATGAAGACCAGGAGGGCTTTTATGTGCTTGAGGGTGAGGGCTATGCCAGACTTGGTGATCTGGAGTTTCCAATTGAAGCAGGTGATTCATTTATTGCACTTCCGGGTGTGCCGCATACGATTAAGACAAAACCGGGCTGTCAGCCTGTCAAGGTATTTTGGTTTCACAGTGCAGTCTGATGCGGACTGCTGCTGATAAAGGAGTGTGTTTGTTTGAACAATGAGGAATTGGAAGAAAAAAAGAAATGGTTTTTTAAAGAAAATATCCGACTGGAAGAACTACGGAAAAATCTGGAGCAGCAGCAGGGAAAGCTAGAGAAAGAAGAGCAGGTTGTGGAGATTCAGAAGCAGATGCTGGAAAAGCAGAAACGCA
>OJRO01001702.1_pt1 | contig 14171 bp, 8 predicted proteins | sample 1599221 | NCBI WGS metagenome assembly OJRO01 (sample SAMN03922449, study PRJEB24848) | human gut metagenome | isolation source: stool sample | host: Homo sapiens | place: Germany | collected 2009-11
AGGAGTATCGTCGGCAGCGTCAGATGTGTATAAGAGACAGGCTCAAACCAGAAGAATGCACTCACGCCGATGGCGACTGTGGATACGAACAACATCCTGTTTATCTGTGGCGGCGCGTTTCCGGGATTGGATGATATCATCAAGGAGCGCCTGAAAAAGCGTTCCACGATGGGCTTCAACTCCCATTTGAAGGATGAATTTGACAATGATCCGGATATTTTGAGCCAGGTGACAACGGAAGATCTGCGGAATTTTGGCATGATTCCAGAGTTTCTCGGACGTCTGCCGGTGCTTGTGAGCCTGCAGGGGCTGACAAAGGAATTGCTGATGCGGATTCTGAAAGAACCGAAAAATGCGATCCTCAAGCAGTATGAGCGCCTGCTGGCGCTGGATGAGGTCAAACTGGTGTTTGAGGACGATGCACTGGAGTGGATCGCCGAGCGGGCGCTGGAAAAAGATACGGGTGCCCGTGCGCTGCGTGCAATTTTAGAGGATTTTATGATGGATATCATGTATGAGATCCCGAAAGATCCGAATATCGGATCCGTTGTGATCACGCGCCCATATCTGGAGAAGAAGGGCGGTCCGCGGATAGAGATGCGGGGGTAATAGCTTTTCAGGAACATGATCGGTGAACGGTGTCATGGATGTGGTGAAAGTTAGCGATGTAAGGATCCGGAAAAGCAACTTGTGTGTGAAGAGAAAACAGCAGAAGTTAATTAACTTCTCATGGATAAAAAAGAGTTATATAGGTTTAACGTCCCATACCCCCACTCCCGGCTGGGATATTCGATGGAATTTCGGCGGTCAGCCCCGCGGATCAGAAATGCCTTGGCAATCGAGGTGTTGATCCGCGGGGCTGATGGCGTATAGGCAGACCAGGAGAGCAGGATCGCGGCGGCTCCGGCGGTCATGGCGGCGGCAAATGAGGTTCCGGTTACCTCCTGATAATCGGGAAGCGGGAGCCGGACGCCGGGGGCGGCAAGGTCGGGCTTGATAGTTCTGGTGCGGGTAAAACCGCGGCTGGAATGCAGATAGATCCCGCCCGTCTGGTGGCTGTAGGCGGCGGTGGTGATGATGGCTGCTGTATTGCCCGGATCGGTGATGGTTGTGTCCGGATCCGGGCGCAGAAAGAAGGTTTCATCCGAGATAAAGCCGTGCACCGGCAGCCACATATGGTATTCACCCTGAATCGAGAGCGTGTGGTAGACGCGGATTTTCCAGATTCCGGCGGCGGGGGCATCAAAGCGCATCAGGATCAGTTCGCTTCCGGTCGCCAGCTCGGAGCTGGTATAGTTGAGGTGAATGGTCGTTCCTTCCAGAAGAAAGGGAATCCGGCGTTCTTCGTCGCCGGAGAGCCGGATGCGTCCCGTTTCGTCGCCGGAGGGGGATAAAAATCCGACACTGTAAAGCTCCGATTCACGCGCCCACAGTTCCAGCGTAAATCCCCGTTCGTCGGGACCGACCCGCAGTTCCACATCCTCATAGGAGGTGGAAGCAGGAAATACATTGCGAAAATGGTGCCCGCGCCCGGTTTCATTGCCTCCGGCGGCGACCAGAATCTGCCCGCTGGCGCGCGACAGGCTGTTCAGATACAGACCAAGCGGCGAAGTGCCGCTGTGGCTTCCGGTATTGGTGCCAAGACCCAGCAGGATCACAAGGGGCTTTTTCTCCTGCCTGGCAATATAAAGAAGAAACTTGATTCCGAGCATGATGTCGTCCTCCTGAAAGGCGATGGCATCCTCGCGGATCAGAAAAAAATCGCGAAGATAGGTTCTGGCTGGTTTCAAGCGGACAACGACCAGTTCCGATTCCGGCGCCGCCCCGGAGAAAAAAGCATCGGCATCTTCGGAACCGGCGGCGACCAGCGCCATCTGCGTGCCGTGGCGGAGAGGATCCGAGGTGGGGACGATGGAATGCGGATCTTCCGAGCGCAGCGCCTCGTTGATGTGGGAACGCTGGTAGACACTTCCGTAGTGCAGCGCATCGATCGGATCCGGCGTGCTAAGCCCCGCGCCCGGAACCGTCTGATCCCAGATGGCGGCGATGCGCGTGCTTCCATCCGGATCGCGTAACAAGGGATTTGTATAATCGATCCCCGTATCCACAATCCCAATCAGCGTCCCGCGCCCCTTGTTTCCCAGGAATGGCTGTTCTGCGGTCCGGGAAATTCCTGCGCTGTCCAGGCTGGATGTATCTAATATGGTATAAAGATTCGGGATCGAGTCATAGCCATATTGCTGGACTGAGAGCGGTAGAGCCTCCGCCAGAGACCGGTGCCAGATCACATACTCATGATTGACAAAATCATAGCAGCCGGAATCATTTTCCAAGATCTGGTTATAGGTAAAAGGAAAAAAACGTTCGATAAAATCAGCGGTTTGGTTGTCTGGAAGAGAAGAGCAATTCATAGCGTTTTCCATAGAGATTTTTTAGAATTTAAGATAAGATATGCGGTAAAATGCGAAAGCTTCCCTATACTCTGTCGGAAAAACTTGTTATAATAAATATAAGTTAGATAATGACAATTATATGAGGAGGTGCCCTTATGAAAAAATACCTGTATATGATAGCTGCCCTGTTCGGCATCGATTATTTCTTCAAGGAAAACATAGAAGCCCAGAAACCGGAAGATTTTCCGCGCGACATGGAAAAAAGCCATGGAAAGATCCGCCTGTACCGCAATCACAACGACGGTTTCTGTTTTGGGGTAAAAAAAGAAAAGAAAGAACTGGTCCGCATGGTGCCGGTTGTCTTTACCTCGGCGGCAGCGGGCATTCTGACATGGTTACTGTGCCGGGACGAAGGCAGAAAAGCCGATCGGATCGGTTTTGCTCTCATCACGGCGGGTGGTTTAAGTAACCTGTATGACCGCCTCAAACGCGGTTATGTGGTAGATTATTTCAGCATCCGGTGTAAATACCTGGAAAAGGTCGTCTTTAATCTGGGAGACTTTTTTATCTTTGCAGGAAGCGCCCTGATCGCAGCCTTCGATCTGCTGGGAGCCGTCCGTGATCTTAGTTCTCCGGCAGAAGATCACATAAAAGCGCTCCGACTGCCGTGGCGAAAGACGGATGAGGCGGAATGATATAGTCGATTCCAAAGACATCGTGCATCTGATTGAAAATGTCAAAGGTCTTTGCAGCAGGTGCAAGGCTGGCGAGAGAACCGGTCAGGACGACATTTCGGGTGGTGTCCTGGCTGAGCGCCAGGGACGCCATCACACCCACATTTTCATAAATCATATTGAAAAGAGCGGCAGCCAGGTCAGCATCCGAGGCGCCGCTTTTGATTCGCCCAAAATTGGCAGCGGTTAAGTCGGCGGCAAGTCCCGGGACATCTTCCTCCTGCACGTCGGCGATGCGGAGATCTGCCATGACCTTATTGCCGCGCAGCGCCATCTCTGAGAGGGCAAAAATGTCGGTGACGCCGAGAAAGCGCTCCGCCATGCCGACAAGTGTCCCACCGCCGACACCGCTTCCGCCCAGATGACGGAAGCCGTTTGTCTTGGAAGCGCGGATAAAGGCAGAGCCGGTTCCAAGGCTGACCACCAGCGCTTCATCAAGTCCGGACAGGTATAAGCCGCCGCGCCCGATGGCATCCAGCTCCAGGGCATGGATGGTCGGGATGCCGAAGATATTTTCATGGAAATACGTCGAACCGAGCCCGGTCAGGACGATTTTTTCAACATCGTCAAACGAAGCGCCCTGCTGATCCAGGAAACGCCCGAGAACACCGTAAGCCGAGGTGCGTGGGTCATCCGCGTGAACCTGAAGCGTACCAAGCAGAGTGCCATGCTCATCCAGCGCCGCTGCCTTGGTGCTGGAGCTGCCGATGTCGATTCCGAGGGATAATTTCATTTGCTTATCTCCTTTATGATATCAAAATAGGATATGGCTGCCAGGGCAGTCGTTCCGTATCTTTTATGACTGTAAGAATTGGATTGTTTTTATAAACATTATAGGGTAAAGTAAAATAAAGTGCAATGCAGTGTTCTCAAAATAAATTTCGTCATTTTTTACAATGAGTTATGAATGACGCCTGAGCTGTAATGAAAACGCCGAATTCAGTTGTTATTTATTCAACCCCAAAATTGACATCTGCAAAACACCGTGATATTATATAAAAAGATAGTGGAAAAAGTGGAAAATCGATCCTGTGGACGGAAATGGTACCTATGGATTCACTTCTATCTGGGGGCTAGACAGGGATATGAGTATGAGTGAATTAAATAAGATTTTTGGACCTGGTTGCCCGAAATGTTTGAAGAAAAAGGATATTTTAGACTACTGGGTATGGCATAAACTTCTTTTATTAGAAAGGTTTTCGGAAAGACCGTCTTTTAAGAGGATGATTTATGCTTTTTTTTGTTTGAAAGATGAGAACGATGGCTGGAACGATCGAACGATACGTGGCACAGCGGCGGCGAATATGAAAAAGGAAAAATGTCTGCGAGAGGTGTCACTGACATTTTTTTCGTATGTCATAAATTAAATATTCCATCTGACTATGACAGAAAGGCAGTAAAAAAGATAGCAGAGGTGAGAAGATAAGAAATGTACTTATATAAGAAAGAACACAAAAAAAGCCGAGGATGGTTCAGGCGTGTCTGTCAGAAACTTCCCGTCGTGACGGCTGCGATGATGGCCACAGCCGTATTTCTTTCCGGGTGCGGCCATGGCGCATCCCAGACGGGAGAAGAAGCCACACCGTCGGATGGAAGCATATTATATGTGAAAGACGCGCCGGGCGATCTGCCGGAGGACCTGCAAAACATCCGGGCATCCGGGGTTCTGCGGGTGGGAATCCAGAGCGGCGATCCACCGTATTATCAGGAGGATCCGGTAAGTGGAGAGCTGAGTGGAATCGATGTAGATCTGGCATATGAAGCGGCAAGCCGTATTTTTGGATGCACGCCGGAAGAGGCCAGGGAGAACAATGCGGTCGATATACAGACGGTGACCGACCAGACAGGTGGACCGCTTTTATATGATGGTAAAGTGGATTTGCTTATAGGTGCTAAATCTCTGACGGATCCGTTTACAGAAGAATTGAATCTTTCTTCAAAAGGAATCGCTGACCCGGAAAATGGGGCAGCTGTTAATGAAGGAGAAGAAGGCGAAGCTGGAAATAATGGTTCAAATCAGGCGAATGACGCAGCTGGAGAGCTAGGGCAGCCAGCCGAGACAGCCCCGGAGGTCTTTCGGGAGATGTGGCCGGAGAGATTTTCAGCCGACGGCTCAGAGATAGCGGAAGCGGATGAAAATGCGACAAACGAAAGCGCTGGAAGTGGAAATGATGGAATTGAAAGCGCTGGGAATGGAGAAGTTGAAAATGGCGAGGTAATATCAGATACGCCAGAGCAGGAGGAATCGCCGACCCCGGAGCCGACGCAGCATTGGGATTTCACACAGGAATACGCAGAAGGCAGAGTACTCACAGTGCTGCATGAAAAAGAAGGCCTGAGCAGCCAGATGAACCGCTTGATGCAGGAATTGGTCAACAGCGGAAAGCTGATACAGATTACCGAAAAATATACAAAAAGTGATAGATAACAGCAAACAAAGCAGAAATGCAAAAGAGGAGAACAGTTATGGCGAAGTACAAAAGTCTTATCGTGACTACCCTTTTGTCCGTGGCGGCGTTGACCGGCGCTGTGACAACGGGTGTCGTGAGAAACAGAAGTATGGCGTCCTCCTTTGAGGGCGATGGATACATTGTCAATGTGGCAGAAACCGAGGAAGGTCTGACCGCAGAGCCGGTTTATTTCTCAGCCGGAATATAAGAAGACATATCCGGATGAAGCAGTATTCAAAGACATCCGTGGAACCAAATATACAGTCGATCAGGACAGTTTTGTCCATTATCAGGACGGATCCATGAGTGCGATGACATCGGGCGTAGTCCTGAATCTGGACGATGTCAACGGCGGCCTGGTCAACACATACTCCTTTGATGCGGGCACGGTGCTGACATCCAACGGCACCGGATTTACAGCGGAGAACAACGGAACTTCGATTCCCTTTGACAACTTCGTCTGGAAATTAAGCGATGATAAATATTACGTATATTCCGATGACCTGAAGGTAGAGACCGTCAACGGAATGATGGAAGATACCACCGGTGGTGTGGAGGTTGAATATCTGGAAGATGGAATTATCCGTCTTTCTACCCAGAATACAGCCTGGCAGGGAATCGCAGCTGGTGCCAAAGCAACGGCCGGTGACGGTTCGACTCTTAGCTTTGATAACAAAGTGATCTCCGATGCACAGGGAGATGCCCGCCTGACACTGGGGGAACTTCTGATGGATGCGGATGACAACATCAAAGTCCAGTCCGCCCAGGACTGGGTTCCGCCGGAATTTGAATTTACCGCAGTAGACGGTGAAGATGGTGAGATCGGTGAGGATGGTGCAGCCGGTCAGGCAGGCGAGAACGGAGAAAATGGAGCAGCTGGAGTATCCGGAGAACTCGGTGAGAACGGTGTGGACGGTGAAGAAGGCGTATCCGGAGACGATGGCGATGACGGATCCGATGGTTCCAGCGGTAAAAACGGAAGTGCCGGAAGCAACGGTAAGCTGGGCGGCGATGGTGCGAACGGTTCCATTCCCCAGAACCAGGCAACCGAGCAGGCGACCATCTCGCTGAGCAATTTTGATGTGGATTCAGCGAACGCAAGCGGTATGATCACCGTCATTGATGAGGATGGTGTACTGGAGGCAGATACCGGTTCAATTAAAGTAATCGATGTTTCAACCGGACTTCCTGTGGATGTCCTGATTGATGATATGGATAAGGCAGAGAATCTTACTTTCTCGGCAGATGAAACATACTCATTCAATGTCAAAAATCTGAATGCAGATACACAGTACCGTCTGATTGTATCATCCGGCTACAGTCTTTCTGAGAATGGAAACAGCTCCGGTGGTACCAAGGACTTTATCAACCGTCTCTTCTATACAGATTCTACGGGTATCATCCTGAATCTGGAGAATGCGACAACAACCGGATTTTCCTTTACCATCGATAAGAAGGAATATGCACTGGTTACATCCGCAACCCTCACGATCACGGATAAAGAGGGCAATACGGTATTTGGACCGAAGGAGTATACTCTTTCAAGCGGCAAGACATCCTATAAGATCGATATGAAGGATGACAATGTAGCTGGATTATCCGAAAATGATCTGGCAGACGGAAGCTACACTGTGACCATGAAATTGGCGGGGACCAATGTGAAAAAGGATGTTACACAGAAGTGGAAGACCCTGAAACAGAAGCCGTCTCTGGATAAACCGAAGGTAAGTGTTAATAATGGCGGCTATTTCGAGCTTTCCCAGCCGATCGTGAGTGACCCGAACCATGCACTGACCAAGTATGTCTATAAGATTTACAAAGGAACAGAATGTGTCAAGACCATCGAGTCCACCAGCACGAACAACGTAGCGATCTACCTGGAGCAGGGAAAGATTGAGCGCAATGAGGTCTATACAGCTAAGACAACGGCGACCTATTATGATAACGAAAAGAATGTTCAGATAGAGACGGATTATTCGGATCCGTTCCGTATGGATGACCAGGGTGATTCTTTGATTTATTTTGTCCATGCGGATGAGAAGGATCAGCAGAACTACTACAATGACAAGCTGATCGATGCGGAGGCGAATAAAGGAAAGATCTATACGCATCAGAGCATGATCTGGGGCCGTGTTATGATTAAACCGAAGAACCTGGATCTTGAAATCTCTCAGGATTATCCGCTGAAGGTTACACTGGAGAGCAGCGGAAACTACCGCAGAACCTGGACGATTACAGATTCACATTATTATAAGAAGTTTACGGATGCAATAGCGGTTGAGATTCAAGCAAATGGATTGAAGGCTAATACGAACTATCGGATCTTCGCAACCGGATTTGCAAAGGATCCAACGGATTCGAATAGATTTACCAACGTATATCTGGGTGATTATGTGGCATCCACAACCTCCTATAAAGATGAGGCAGCCACCATCAACCTGGTTCGTGTGGGAGATAATATCAATGCAAGCTTTACAGCCCGCATGGAGATGACGACAGAAGATGGAGAATCCAATGTCGAAATAGATGTGTTGGACCAGTTGGAATTCTGCCTGTATCAGGGAACCAACAACAAGGGACTCTTTGTGGGAAGTTTCACTCTGGATGATACAAACCCGTTACACAATAAAAGTTCCATCTCAGATGAATACTTGAATGAAACGGATGCGACAAAGCAGTATGTGATCACCAATGAGAACTTCCATCTTGCTAACAATGCCCTGACGGCGGACTCCTATTATCTGGAGGTCCGTGCAGCATACGACTATACGGCATCCTTTTATAAGAACGGTGCCACAGAGGACGGAAAAGGTGAGAACCTGTCTGGATTTAAGAACGAACTTCCCTTTGTACTGGGTGGTGTGCAGCTTCCCATCAGCAACGCCCTGCCATCTCTTCCGCAGCCGGTCAATGACGCCATCGCTACAACGACGCTCAAGGCTAAGGATCTGAGAGACAACAGTACTTATCAGAGTATTGCAAACCAGCTAGAGAATCTGGATGATGATACGGTGGTAGGTTACCGGATTCAGGCACGCCTGAACAACGACAATGGTTATGCACGTGCGATTCGTTACTTTGGATTCAAGACATCCGAATTGGATAAGTTTGACCCGGCGAACTCCAATGCGTCGGATCCGGTTAACTGGGACGATGGAGATCATTATGATTTCGCATATCCGCTGAAGGTATCCGAGGGCGCCGGTATGCCGGCCCTGCAGGTGCTCTTCCTTGAAGCTCCGAATACGGCACCGGCTGGAGCATCAGACCTTGATTCGGATGATCGTAAGTATATTAAAAATGTCGATATGAAGTCGACGGATCAGCCTTACGAGATGACCATGGATGGTTATCAGACCGTATTTACCGGTGGTCAGACAGACGGAATGAAACGCGGATACCACTATACCTTTGGCTTTAAGGTACGTATGCAGGTAGAGAATACCAGTATCCTCTATCCGGATGAGTATAAGCAGCAGATCGTGGGCGGTATCGGTATGCTGAGTTCCCTTTCGGTAGGGGCACCCCGCCAGAGCACCAGCGTATCAATGTATCTGAAAGACACCACAGGAGACGGAACGGATGCCAATCCCTATAAGACAATCTGGCAGATGAATGTCCTGAAGGATGTGGATAATACCTGGGATAAAACATTCGAAGGGGAAGACTCCGATCAGACCACTGCAAAATACAAGGGTGGACTTCGACTGATTTTCAAGGATGGTGTTCCGAGAGAGGCAGAGATTCAGAATCTTGGAAACGACAGCTACCAGCTTACGGTTCCTGTTAAATCTGCCCAGAACCGTTATCAGTTCAAGATGTATCAGAAGTATTATGACGAGAAGGAAACGGATAAGACTACTGCCAGCGGACAATTCCTGGCATCCCATGAATACCTGCCACCGGCGGAATTGAATCTGACGGATGCGAATGGAGACGGAAATGTGAAGATCTCCGGTTCCTTCCCGGAATCCAGCAACGAGGTTACCTTCACGCTGAGCGGCAATACAACCATGCTGAGCCGGATCGTTGCTTTAGGGATCGAGATGTATAAGGAGGACAGTGGAACCCAAAAAAAGGTATATGCTTGGGATAAATCGTTAAATGGATTGAATGGAAACAGCCGAACAGTAACGGTTGACCTGACCGATGCCCGTCGTGGCGATGAAAGCCTCGCTGGAACCTATTCCTTTAAGGTGAAGGCAAAGTATGCAGATGGCAGGTATGGACTTCCGGACAGCTTTGATACGAATAAAGTTTATGCAGCAAAGATAATAGATGGCAGCAACTTTATGAACAGCTATTACTATAGTTCCAGCACCCAGGGAGAGAAGTACGAGTATAAGGTCATGAATAATCCTTACCTGACTCAGGGTGAATACAAGGTGCAGGAGAATGCTACGGAGACAGCGGATCCGAAAGCAGATCGAAAGCTGCGTCTGCAGAGCCAGAGACTAAGCTATAGTTCTGTTAATGACCTCTGGCACACCATGAACCTGTATTACGGAAAAACTGGTGCGGAGTGGCTGGAGACAGAGGATCAGAAGAGCGGAACCGGCTATAATATGGCATTCTGTGAGCTTGTATCCAGTGATTCATTGGTACCTGTTAATCAGATGACCGGACCGAACGGATCTGTTGGTCCCACCATTACGGTTGGTACTCTGCAGCCTTCTATCACCTATATGACTATCAGCCCGGGTATTACAGCGGCTAACATCGAACTTACCACCGGAAGCTATGCATTGATTGCTCCGCCAGCGGCTGGAACTTCTCTTGGTACAAATAACAATGGTACTGCGGTAACAGCAGACGGAACGACAAAATATATCTGGCTGAAGCTGTATGAGATGAATGCGGACGAAACGATCGATACACCTGTCGATAACAAGACACCAGTATGGGAACGGGCGCTTCCGCTCACGAAGGATCAAAGTTACTATAAACTGGATGAAACCAAGATGCCGGAGCTGTATATAAAAGACGGACTTCTGCATAAGGATACAAATTATATGCTGGTATGTTATACCTGGTCAGAGGGCCAGAATAAGCCGACGGTGATGCTTGGACAGACAGTAAATAAGCGTGCTAACTACATGTTCAAAACCATTGACAGCATCACCATCTCAGATGGAGAAGCCAATATTATCAACTATGAGACTTATCAGAAGAAGAATGTAACTGTCCGCTACAAACTGGATCGTGTCAATGGATATAATCTTAGATATACCCTGCGTCAGTATCCGCTGGGTGATGGTATACAGGCAGAAAATCCGTCCTATACTCAATACACAAAGGTGGCAGACCACGAAGAGGTTATGAGCAAGCTTCTTGGATATACCTATGATGACCAGTCAAAGACCTGGAAGAAGGGAGCAATTACTTGGAGTCTCAGAGGTGATATGACAGAGGAACTGAATCTGGCACCGGGAAGCACTCTTATGACACCGGGATACGATTATGTTCTGGTTGTGGATGCAGTAGACGGAAGTGGCAAGTCGGTTGCGAAAGAACCGGAGTACATTCAGATCAACTGGCCGGAGCTGCGTAAACCGACTGGCAACGTATCTTTCCGTATCACCAACGGTAATACACTCTGGGTCGACGTGAGTCTCTCCGACCCGAACCGGGTGGTTGTATCCGATACAGCAGCCAATGCTGAATATCTGATTGCGTACCGCGAAGCAGGAACGAATAATGGGTGGACATATAAGGCGAATTATCCGGTTAACAATAGTTCCGCAACTCAGATTGTATCAACAGCAGAGGAGTTGAATAAAGGATGGGAAGTCGGCATCTTTGCGGCAGTAGACCAGAAGAACGAAGGTGGAAAGACAGCTCTGACAAAGACAGAATTTGAAAAGTTGTCAGTAACAGATCAACAGAAGTATCTCATAACCAGCATCACACAGAAGGGGCTGGAGTCCTGGGGCGGTTCCCTGGGACAGGAGAACATCTCCTTAGACGGCGGAAACCTGACTCTGTCTCTGGCAAAGAGCTACGGTCTGGAGAAGGTAGCGAAAATCGAGTATTCCCTGATGCCGTGGTCCAGCAGTGATGTTCAGGAGAGTCAGATCTCCGGTGAGCTTAGAAGAGAAGGCACGAAGTCACTGTTTACCACATACAACAGCGGACAATCCGGACAGTTCGACCTGATCACGATTCCGACCGGACTTAAGAAGGATGGAAAACTTTGGGGAATCACGATACAGCTGTTTACAGATGACAACAAACTGATCAAGACATACTCGGATGCGATCCCGTATTAATCAAACCAGGAGGTAGAAAACAGTGGCACGAAAATTAAGCAGCAAAGTGAAGAAATCCTTTGGAATCTTCAGTGGCGTTGTGCTTGCTGGTATGGGCGGCATGGGCGGTGCGGTAGTCCGCGCTGCCGGCACCGTCAGCGATCAGTATGCCATGGAGATAGGTTCCCTGGTTTACGACAATGCCTACAGCCGAATCAATCTGGAAGGGAACGGTGAAGTTCACCGGGAACTGAATGGAAACTGGAACCTGAAGGTAGACGGAGGAGAAAAGTACGACCTTGGAAAGAAGACAGTCGCTTATGAGCCCCAAAGCGGTTCGCTGAAAGTGTTCGGCGGCGGCTGGCAGTTCAAGGAAGACGGAACGGTTGTTAAGTTATCAAATTTTGAAGAAATTCCCCTGACGGAGAGTGGTTTTATCAAGCTTTCCGACCGGAAATATGTTCTGGTTGGGGATGACATCCATGATGCCAGCGGAAAAGTGACGGCGGATGGCTTCCTGTACATCATTGCAGATAAAGCCGGCAATGCCCATATGATGAATGATGTTATGAATGTCACATCGATGGACGAAATGATTCTGAATGAAGGTGATTTTCAGTACAACATAGCAGAGGAAACCTTGGCTTTAGGTGAAAATGTGGTGGATCTGCAGTCGGTTATGTCAGCATTGAACGTAGTGGAGGATCCTTTCAATCTGGGACGCAAGAAGTATGCTTACACCATCCGTGGAGGAAACGGCGGTGCAGGTGGTAAAGGCGGAGCCGGAGGAATCGGTGGCCGTGGCGGTACCGGTGGTATCGGCGGAGCCGGCGGCCAGGGTGGTATCGGCGGATACGGAGGCGCAGGCGGAAGCGGCGGAAGCGGCGGAAGCGGTGGAAACGGCGGAGACGGCGGAAGTGGCGGAGACGGCGGAGCCGGTGGAGCAGGCGGAGCCGGAGGAAACGGCGGTTCCATCAACGGAAGCAATCAGAGTCAGAACATCACCGGACGAATGGGCATGTATATCAAGAGCATCGATAAAAGCTCCAACAAGCTGGTTGTACACTTCCGCATCAACGATACATTCGGCAATTACGGTGAGATCGAAGTCCGCGTAAAGCCAAGCAGTGGTTCGGGAAAAGAGATTATTAAGAGAGTTGGCCCGGATGATGAGGAAGTAACCTTTGATCAGCTGACGGCTGGAAAAAGATATACCGTAACCATTGGTTACTATGATGAGGAAGAGGACGGAGAATTTCGATCGATGGATGTGGTCCGAGCAACTACCGAAGATGTGAGTATTTCTTTCTATATTACACAGGTCAATTCGGATGATGTCTGCTACAGTGTTCAGTTGGATGAAGATTATGTGACATCTTTCACCCGCGTAGTGATTCACAACCATACCGATATGGAAGATATATTCAGTGTGGACGATGCGAAGGAAGGCTATGCAGGAACGATCAGTACGGTTGGACTGGATTCGACCACGAAGAAGATACGTCTTAACTTCCAGGTATCGGACAATGGTACCAGCTGGACGACTCTGAAATCGACGACTGCAGTACTGGATCTGGACTCCTTCTTTGAAGATGATGATTCATCCGGTAAAAGCAGCTCAGGAGGCGGAAGCAGTGCAGGTGGCGGTACCGGCGGAAGCAGTGCGGGTGGAAGCACCGGCGGAAGCAATGCAGGTGGCAGTACCGGCGGAAGCAGTGCGGGTGGAAGCACTGGCAGTGATACGACCGGTAGCGGAAGCAGTACAGTTCAGCATGCACCGGCACATACAGAGAAACGTGAGGAGAGCAGTGATTCTTCCGGTTCCAGCCAGAGCGAAAGCAGCCGGTCAGAAGGAACTTCGGATGACAGCTCCGACGACAGTTCGAATGACGGAGCAGAGGGACAGGCAGAGGAAGCCGGAGACGAAGGTTCACCGGTAGAATAATACATAAAAAAGAAGAAAAGAGGAAAAAAAGATGGAGACTATTTTAGCGGCTACGCTTTCATCAATCGGCTGGATGCTGGGCCTGGCATTCTTAGGTATCGGCATTGGCCTTGGAATCATGGGTTCTAAGGCAGCTGAGGCAATTGGCAGAAACCCGGAGACCAAGAGCGACGTTGTCCAGGGCATTATGATCGTGGCAGTTGTACTGACGGTACTGACACTGCTTTTATTCGGTTTTGTATTTCTGCTTTTATTCTTTAACCCGCTGACGATGTAAAGGATCGGAGGAGACCATGCAATATATATTGGTATTTGGTGCCGTATTTTTGATTATGCTGGCAGTGATCCTCCTCTTCTTCTTTCTGATTAACACCACCGCAGAGGATGTGTCGGGACAGGTG
>OJRO01001708.1_pt1 | contig 14128 bp, 14 predicted proteins | sample 1599221 | NCBI WGS metagenome assembly OJRO01 (sample SAMN03922449, study PRJEB24848) | human gut metagenome | isolation source: stool sample | host: Homo sapiens | place: Germany | collected 2009-11
GCCCAGGAAGCTGCCGGCATCAGGCATCTGGCCCAGCGAGGAGGTGTTCCAGTGCGGGATGAGATAGAGCGACAGGCAGAAGAGGATGCCGCACAGGGGGTAGACCAGCCACTCGTTGAATTTGAGCATGAAGTTCTCGCCCACCAGGATGACGGCCATCAGGGCCGCCACCAGCACGCCGGAAAGCAGCAGGCGCGGCGGCGCGGACAGACCGTGTATGTGGAGACCTGTCCCCAGTACCTGCTGCTGGACGAGAGCGTGTATTTCAACGAGGACTACTCCGCCGCTGCCCGGTATGTGTGCGCGCCGCCCCTGCGGGACAAGGCCGAGCAGGAGCACCTGTGGAAGGGCCTGCGGCGGGGCGCTATCCAGACCGTGTCCACAGACCACTGCTCCTTCACCCTGGCCCAGAAGGACATGGGCCGGGAGGACTTCACCAAAATCCCAGGCGGCCTGCCCGGCGTGGAGACCCGGGGCGAGCTGCTGTACTCCTACGGCGTGGCCAAGCGGAAGATCAGCGCCGCCCAGATGTGCCGGGTGCTCAGCGAGAATCCCGCCCGGCTGTATGGTCTCTATCCCCGGAAGGGCGTGCTGCGGCCCGGCAGCGACGCGGACATCGTGGTCTACGACCCCGGCGCCAGCCATGTGATCCGAGCGGAGGACTGCGTGGCCAATGTGGACTACAATCCCTACGAGGGCTTTGCCACCGTGGGCGGCATCCGGCAGGTGTGGCTGCGGGGGCAGCTCTCCGTGGAAAACGGAAAGGTCCTGGTGGAGGCGCCGGCGGGCAAGTATATGGCCCGGGGCAAGAACTCCCTGTGAGCACTCGTCCATGAATCTCGTCATCATCGGGCGCTTCCCTGCGGCCACAGACACGCAGATCAGGGCATTCCTTCCCGCTGACCGGGAGGTTTTTATCACCGAATCGGATCTGTCCGGCCCCTTTTTGCAGAGTGCGGATGCGCTCATCCCGGAACACATCCCGATTCCCTCTTTTGGGGACAAGGCTCTGAAGCTGCGGATGATTCAAACCGGGGCCGGGTATGGCGAAGATAGAGCCGTCTGCTTTTCTGGTCAACATGGCCAAGAGGGATCGTTCACGAAGAGGTCCTGATCGAGGCTTTAAGCGACCATCAGATCGCCGGCGCTTGCCCGGATGTCTTTGAGGCAGAGCCATTTTCCCAAGCAAGCTGGCTGAGGGCGCTCCTCAACGTAATCCTCGCGCCGTACACAGCAGGGGATCCTGGCGGCGTGAAACTGCACGAAAAACAGGATTCCTTTTTCCCAGTAGCATCCGGCAGGCACGGAGCGGTGAAATGCCCGCCAACATGCTGAACCGGGACGCCTGGAAGGCGTGGAGATAAGCCCCTTCTGCAGGTGGACAGCCCATAGACGTAAAAGAGCTGTGCGTTCAACTGAAAAACAGGCGTCTGCCTCATTTGGAATGAGGCGGACGCCTGTTCTGCTTTTCATGCGTTTCTGTTACTCTTCTGCCAGTCCCTCCCACTGGACATCCACGATGGTGCCGCCGGAGAACTCAATGTACTCACTCTTCAAAATATAATCCGTCTTGCCGATCCGGACCTCCTGGTCTCCCACCTTGGTGGTCATGACCTCGCCGGCAGGCGTCTCCGTGGTGGCGGTGAAGAGCAGCGTCACATGCTCCGGATCCTCGATCCACTGCCCATCGGGGCCCAGCACGTAGTAGGGCTCCATCTCCACGCGCTCAATCTGGCCGCCCACCAGAGCGCCGGAGGCCATCAGCGGAGAGGGCAGATGGGCCTGGCAGGTCTCGTACAGCTCCGTGGGCACACCCTCGCACTTAACCACATAGGTCACCTTCACCATGCCGCCGTCCTCGGCGGCGGTGCCGCCGCTGCTGCCCAGCAGCTTCCAGGCTCCAAAAGCCACCACCGCCACGATCAAAATCACGGCGATGATGTCGATGATGTTGAACTTTCCAACGCGTTTTGCTTTCTGTTCCATGGTCTCCTCCGTAAAAGGCGCGGACGCGCCTGTATTTGGCGTTTGTCGTCTGGACAATATCTGGTTCGTATTGTATAATATTTCTCGCGATTTCACAACCCCTATTTGCGGAAAGCGGAAAGAAAGGCATTCCATGAAGGTCATTCATCTCATCAGCGGCGGAGACTCCGGCGGCGCAAAAACCCATGTGCTGAGCCTGCTGCAACATCTGAATCAAACCATCACCGCCCAGCTGGTGTGCTTCCGGGACGGCCCCTTTGCCGAGGAGGCCCGCCAGATGGGCATTCCCACCATGATCTGCGGGGGCAACAACGTCTTCCGCACCCGGCGGAAGCTGGCGGCCTATATCCGGGAGGGCGGCTACGAGATCATCCACTGCCATGGCTCCCGGGCCAACATGATCGGCGCCATGCTCCGCAAGGTCACGGGACTGCCGGTGGTGACCACCGTCCACAGCGACTACCGCCTGGACTACATGGGCCGCCCCCTCAGCCATCTGACCTTCGGCACCATCAACGCCCTGGCCCTGCGGCGGCTGGATTACCGGATCGGCGTGTCCGACGCCATGGTGGACCTGCTGATCTCCCGGGGCTTCCCGGCGGACCGGTTCTACACCATCTATAACGGCATCGACTTCACGCCCCCGCCCACCCAGGGGGACCGGCTGGAGTACCTGAGGAGCCTGGGCGCAGATGTGGACGAGAACTCTGTGGTGGTAGGCATCGCCGCCCGGATGAATCCGGTGAAGGACATGGCCACTCTGGTGCGGGGCTTCGCCGCGGGCCACGCCAAGTGCCCCCGACTGCGGCTGCTGATCGCCGGCGACGGGCCGGAGAAGGACAAGCTCACCGCCTTGGCGGCAGAGCTGGGCGTAGAGCGGCAGGTGTGCTTCGCCGGATGGATCTCCGGCGGCATGGACCGGTTTTACAGCGCCCTGGACATCAACGCCCTCACCAGCCTGTCCGAGACCTTCCCCTATGCCCTGACGGAGGGGGCCCGGTTCCATCTGGCTACCGTCTCCACCGCCGTGGGAGGCATCCCCTATCTCATCGACCAGGACGTGAACGGCTATCTCTTCCAGCCCGGCGACTGGCAAGCCCTGGGCAACGATCTGGCCGCCCTGGGCAATGACGATGAATTGCGCCGCCGCTTGGGGGAAAAGCTCTATGAAAAGGCGTCCACCCAGTTCTCTATTCAGAAGACCGTGTCCACCCAGCTGCAGATATACGCCTCCATCCTCCGCCGCCACCGGCGGCGCTCCTCCGCCCGGGACGGCGTGGTGATCTGCGGCGCCTACGGCCGGGGCAACGCAGGTGATGACGCCATTCTGGAGGCCATCCTCCAGGAGATGCGCTCCATCGACCCGGACATGCCCATCACCGTGCTCAGCAAGGATCCCAGGAGCACCCGGCTCACCTACCGGGTGCGGGCGGTGCACCGTTCCAACTTCCTGGCCTGGCACGCCGCCATGTGGAACAGCCGCCTGTACATCAACGGCGGCGGCAGCCTGATCCAGGACGTGACCTCCCGCCGCTCCCTGTGGTTCTATCTGGCCAATATCCGGGCGGCAAAGCGGGCAGGCAACCGGGTACAGATGTACGGCTGCGGCATCGGCCCCGTCACCCGGGAGAGCCACCGGAAGCTGGCCGCCAAGATCATCAACAAATATGTGGATGTCATCACCCTGCGGGAGCCGGACTCTTTGGAAGAACTGCGGGCCATGGGGGTGACGGAGCCGGAGGTCCTGTTGACTGCGGACCCGGCGCTGATCCTGCAGAAGGCCCCGGACGACGAGACCGACAGCGTGCTGCTGCGCGCCGGTATCCCGCCCCACGGCAATTACCTCTGCTTTGCCCTGCGGCGGTGGAAGGGGTTTGAAGAGAAGGCCCCCCTCTTCGGCGCGGCGGCGGAATACGCCTACCGCACCTATGGTCTGACGCCGGTGTTCGTGGCGGTGGAAAAGCATCTGGACCCCGGTGCGGGCCAGCTGGCCGCCCGCGGACTGACGATCCCCCACTATTTCCTGGACGATGCCGGCGGCGCCGGGACCATCATCGGCGCCCTCAGCCGGATGCAGGCAGTGGTGTCCATGCGGCTCCACGCGCTGATCTTCGCCGCCGGGCAGGGGATCCCCCTGGCGGGCGTTGTCTACGACCCCAAGGTCTCCGCCTTCCTGCGGTATATCGGACAGGAGCAGTTCGTGGATCTGGCAGAGCTGACCGGGCAGAATCTCTGCGCCATGATCGACCAGTGCGTGGCCCAGGCGGCCCACCCGGAGGCCCAGGCCGCCGCCGTGCGGAACCTGCAGGCCATGGAGCAGAAGAATGTGGAGGTGGCCCGCCGCCTGCTGAAGGGTTGACGGGGCCACCTGTTGGAGGAATCTATGAAAATTATGGTCTATGAGGCCCGCCCGGACGAACGGGCGGACCTGGAGAAGCAGGCGGCGCTCCACGGAGTGGAGCTGTCTGTCACAGACGCGGTGCCCACACTGGAGAACGCCTCTCTGGCCGCCGGCTGCATCGGCGTGTCCATCCTGGGCCAGGGGTGCATCGACGCGGCCCTGCTGGATGCCTATCACGCCCTCGGCATCCGGTATCTCTCCACCCGCACCATCGGATATGACCACATTGACCTGGACCACGCCCGATCCATCGGCCTGCGGGTGTGCAGCGCCAGCTATGCCCCCAACGGCGTGGCCGACTTCACCGTCATGATGATCCTCATGTGCCTGCGGCATTACAAGCAGGCTCTGTGGCGGGGGCAGGTCAACGACTTCTCTCTCACCGGCCTCCAGGGCCGCGAGATGAAGGATCTGACCATCGGCATCATCGGCACCGGCCGGATCGGCGCCCAGGTTGCCCGAAATCTCTCCGGCTTCGGCTGCCGGATTCTGGCCTATGACCTGCGGCGCAATCCGGCAGTGGAACCCCAGGTCACCTATGTGGACTTCGACACCCTTCTGGCCCAGTCGGATGTCATCACCCTCCACATGCCTCTGCTGGACTCCAACCGCCACATCATCAACCGGGAATCCATCGCCAAAATGCGGGACGGCGTGGTAATCGTCAACTGTTCCCGCGGCGAGCTGGCGGATATCGAGGCCCTGATTGAGGGGATCGAGACGGGAAAAATCGGCGCCCTGGGTATGGACACCGTGGAGGGGGACGAGGGCATCATCCACGCCGACCACCGGGTCGACATTCTGCCCAATCGGAACTGGTTCTATCTCCACCAGTTCCGCAATGTCATCATGACCCAGCACATGGCCTTTTACACCGATGCCGCCGTGTCCAGCATGGTGGACTGCGGCATCGGCGGCATCTGTCAGATGGCCGCAGGCGAGTCCTGTCCCACTGAGCTGACAGGCCCGGTACAGTAAGCCGCTACCTCCCGCCGCGGGTCCGGCGGCGCTGGACGGAGATCGTCTCCAGCGTCTCTCCCAGCTGAACCAGCAGCGCCGCTGTCAGCTCCAGGTCCTCGTCGTTCAGCCGGGCAGCCAGAGAGACCGCCAGGGTGTTGACAGCGGTGGTCAGGGCCAGCGGATCACAGGAAAGTTCCATCATCGCATCACCGCTCTCATTCTATGCCTGAGCGGAGCCATTCATCCTGCTCCGCCGGTGTGAACACATTTTAGAAAGGGACGGCCGCCCTGTGAGCGGCCGTCCCTTTTTCCAAAATGCACGTGCTCAATCCCTCTCCGTCTCTTCCCCGCCTCCCTGCTGGAAGGGGGGCACCGGCTCACCGGCGTGATAGGCGTTGGTGCGGACATTGATATACTGGGCCTTCAGCTTGGAGTAGACGATGGTCTGGCTGGAGTACAGCCCATTGTAGCCGGAGAGCATGTAGCTGATGCCGCAGATCAGGGCAAAATACAGCAGCCCACCATCCCCGAACAGCTCCACGGACAGGAAGATGGAGGCCAGCGGGCAGTTGGTGGCCCCGCAGAACACAGCGGCCAGCCCCAGCGCCGCGGCGAAGCCAGCCGGAATCCCCAGCAGCGGCCCCGCCACACAGCCGAAGGTGGCCCCCACGAAGAAGGAGGGCACCACCTCACCGCCCTTGAACCCTGCGGAGAGCGTCACCGCGGTGAACAGAATCTTCAGCAGAAACGCCTCCGGCCGGGCAGTGCCCTGCTCCACGGCGGCGGTAATGAGATCCATGCCCGCGCCGTTGTAATCCCGGGTCCCGCAGAGGTATGTCAGGGCAATGACCGCACCGCCACCGACAAGGACGCGGAGCCAGGCATTGGGCAGGCGCTTCTTCATCTGATGCTCCGCGAAGTGCAGGGTCCGGCACAGCAGAACGGACACCAGGGCGCAGCCTACGCCCAGCACCGCCACCCGCAGCAGCATCAGCTTCTCCAGCTCCGGCGCCGCCACAGAAAAGCGGGTGGGCGCCACCCCCAACTCCACAGAAATCCAGTAGGCCACCAGGGAGGCGGTCAGACATGGAATGAACGCCACGTGGTACACCACGCCGATGCTGATGACCACGATGGCGAACACCGTGGCGGTAAGGGGTGTGCCGAACAAGGCGGAGAAAAACGCCGCCATGCCTGCCATGGTGGCGGTGCGCAGGTCCCGGTCATCCAGATTGAAAAGGTTCCCCGCATGGCGGCCGATGGTGCCGCCCATCTGGAGAGCCGCGCCCTCCCGTCCGGCGCTGCCGCCGCACAGGTGGGTGAGAATTGTCCCCAGGAAGATGGCGGGCAGCAGCCAGATGGACAGGGGCTTTCCGTGGTGTACCGCGTCGATGATGTCGTTGGTGCCCTGGCCCTCCGTCTTTGTCAGCTTGTAGAAGGCCACGATCACCAGTCCCGCCGCCGGCAGACACCACAACAGCCAGGGATGTTGCTCCCGCAGCTCTGTGGCCCGCTCCACACCGATGTGGAACAGGGAGCCCACCACGCCGCAGCAGACGCCGGTGACCAGCGCCACCGCCAGCCACTTGGCCATGGCCTGGACGTAAAGGCCCACGCGGGTGTGGCCATGCTCCTTTTCCAATCCGTTCACTTCCCTTCCCCGCCGCCGAAGGGCGGGCCGTGCTTGCAATGGAAATATTATACGGCAGGCGGCCGTTCTTTGCAACAGGCATGGTGCGCCGCGCGAAAAGGGCCGGCCCGAAAATCGGGCCGGCCCGTATTGTCAGGCAGACTCAATCACTTTGCAGCAGCCTTTTTCCTGCCCCACATCTTGTTGCCGTCCTTGTCCCATATACCAAAGCCGGAGAAGGCGCAGAGGATGGAGAAGATGGGTACAATGAAGATGAACCAGCAATACGGGATATACTCCGTGCCGCAGCCCAGTACCTCCATCACATACAGCGTGGCAACGCCCCAGGGGACGATGGGTGCACTCAGGGTCCCCGCATCCTCCAGCGTCCGGGAGAGGACCCTGCGGTGGATGCCCATGCGGTCGAAGGCGTCCTCGAAGGTCTGCTCGGTGACGATGATGGCCACGGTCTGGCCGCCGGCCGTGAGGAAGTTGACGATGTAGCAGTAGATCAGAGTGACGGTCACCAGGACGCCGCGGCTCTTGATGAACTTCAGCAGCACGTCCTTGGCCAGCACGTCCAGGATGCCGGTGGCGGTGATGATGCCGCCCATGACGCTGGCTACCATGAAGGTGATCAGCAGACCGGTCATGCTGGTAATGCCGCCGCGGTTGAGCATCGGGTCCACAATGTCCACGCCGGTAGACAGTGTGAAGCCGTTGGCCGCATAGTTCATCAGCTCCACAAAGTTCACTCCCTGAAATACCATGGCGAACACGATGCTGACCACCACAGTGAGGCCCATACCCAGCAGGGCCGGCAGCTTGAACACCGACACCAGCAGCACCAGGATGGCGGGCAGGATCAGGATGGGATTGAGGTTGAAGTGCTCCGCCAGGGTGTCGCAGATCAGGTTGGCGCGAGTCGTATCCATCTCGCCGCCGCTATGCATCAGGCCGGCGGCGGTAAACAGCACCAGCGCCACCAGTGCAGCGGGAATAGTGGTGTACATCATGGACCCGATGTGGTCATACAGGGGAACCCTGCTGACACCGGAGGCCAGGTTCGTGGTGTCGGACAGAGGGGACATCTTGTCGCCGAACCAGGCACCGCAGACCACCGCAGCAATGACCAGCGGTACCGGGATGGAAGTAGTGGAGGCCACGCCCACCAGGGCAATGCCCATGGTCGCCACGCTGCCGAAGGAGGTTCCGGTGAACTCCGCCGTCAGCCCGCTGAGGACGAAGGCCAGGGGCACCAGGATTTTCGGGGAGATCAGCTTCATGCCGTAGTACATCAGGGCCGGGACCGTGCCGCCGGCCATCCAGATGCCCACCAGCATGCCCACCATGATGACGATCAAAAATGTCGGGATGCAGTCGGACACCACTCGCAACAGCGTCCTTTCCACATCCGCCCAAGGGATATCCAGCAGGAGCGCGATTACCACGGCGATCAGGGCCGCGATGAACACGGACATAGTGGTGTCCACGCCCAGGTTGATGAGCGCCACCAGCACGGCCACGATCACCAGGAAGGAGATCACGGCGAAAGCCGGAGTTGGGGTCTTCCGCGTCTTGACTGTCTTTGTCTTATCCATTCTCGTTTCTCCCTTCTAGATTGTACGGCGGCGCGGGACCGCGCCCGCGGCGCCGTAGGAGTCCTCCGTTCAGCCCAGCAGCTCCCGGGTCAGGAATGCCAGAGCCGAGTCCATCCGGGCGGCCCGAAACGCACAGGATTTGAATCGGTGCTCCGCGCCATGGACCACCAGGAATTCCGCCCGGTCTCCATAGATCTCCTTGTACCGCTCCGAACAGTGGATGGAGGCCGTCACGTCCTCATCCCCGTGTACCAGATTCACGCGCTTGGTGAATTTGGCCGCCACGGCGTAAGGATCCAGCTCCAAGGCATCCTGGTAGAAGCCCAGGCCCACCCGCAGGCCCTCGTAGTCTGCGTAGCCCTTCTCCTCGATGTCAGACACATCCACGCCGCAGAGCATCTTGTGCTTCATGTTGTAGACCACGTCCGGCGCCGGGCACCACAGGCTCAGGGCGCACACGTCCGCATCCCGCAGGCCCGCCACCATGGAGGCCACACATCCCCCCATGCTCAGGCCGTGGATCGCGATCCGGCTCTGGTCCACAAAGTCCAGACTCTTGACATAGTCCAAGATGGCAAGGCCGTCTTCCACCTCACTGGAGACAGTCATGTCCTCGAACCGCCCGTCGCTGTCGCCGCTGCCGGCAAAGTCGAACCGGACACTGGCGATCCCCCGCTCACACAGCCTGCGGGAGAGCTCCGTGTGGACGAAGTTGATCTCGTTCCGGTCGTCGCAGAAGCCGTGGAACAGGATCACAAAGGGTACTTTCCCCGGCCGCTGGTCCGGCACATGCAGCATCCCCCGTAGGGTCAGGCCGCGGCTCTCGCACTCCACATACCGTTCCATCTCTCTTCCTCCTTTCTCCGCAGGCACCGTTCCGCTGGCCGGCCCGGCCCCCGCTTGGTTTCTGATCTATGCAAAGCCGCTCCGCGGCCTCACATCTCACTCAGGCCTCCTGCCGGAAGCAGCGCCCCTCCACCCGGGCGCCCAGGCGGCTGAACAGCTCGTTGGTAATGGTGCCGGCGTTCTCCGCCAGCTCCTCTGCGTAGATGACACAGTCCCCCTGGCGGCCGATGAACACCGCCTCGTCCCCCACCCGGACATCTTCAATGCCGGTGACGTCCAGCATCAGCTGGTCCATACAGATCCGGCCGATGCCCTGGGCGTACTGTCCCCGGACGATGGCCCGCAGCTTTCCGCCGCTGAGGCAGCGGGGGATGCCGTCGGCGTAGCCGATGGAGACGGAGGCCACCTTGGTGGGCCGCTCCGCCCGGAAGATCCGGCCGTAGCTCACCGTCTCCCCGGGTCCGATCTCCCGCACAGAGGTGATCCGGGCCTTCAGGGTCATGACCGGCATGGGCTGCAGGTCCTCCCGCAGGTAGTCCGCCGCGCTGCTCTTGACGCCAAACATCAAAATGCCCAGGCGGGCGTAGTCATAGGCGTACTCCGGGTAGTTCACCGCCGCATAGCTGCTCAGAAGGTGAACCGTCCCCAGCTCCACGCCCCGGGCCTGGAGGGACTCCACCACGCTTTTGAAGGTCTCCGCCTGCCGGCGGGAAAAGTCCACATGTTCCTCCTCGTCCGTGTCCGCCACGCAGAGGTGGGAGTAGATGCCGGTGACCTGCAGGACGCCGTTCTCATACACCCGCCGGATGGCGTCCAGGTCCTCCGGCAGGAATCCGATGCGGTGCATACCCGTGTCCACTGCGATATGTACCTTGAGGCGCACGCCGTTCTCCCGGCAGTAGGTCTCCAGCTGGGCGGCGTGGTCCGGGCAGGTGGCGGTCTGGGTCAGCCCGTGCTCTGCCAGCAGGTGGAAATACGCAGGGGCGCTGTATCCCAGGATCAGGATCTCCCCCTGGATGCCGGCCTCCCGCAGCTGGACCGCCTCGTCCAGCGTGGCAGTGGCAAAGTGGCGGATGCCCAGCTCCCACAGCTGGGCGGCCACCGCCCGCGCCCCGTGTCCGTAAGCGTCCGCCTTCACCACGCCCATGATCCGGCAGCCCGCTGGCAGAAGGCTCTGGTAGCGCCGGATGTTGTGGGCCAGGGCCTCCCTGTCCAATTCAATCCAAGTCCGATTCATCTATCTCCCTGCCGCCGCAGTGCGGCGGCGCTCCCTTCCCAAAATTCTTGATCCCGTCAAGAGGTCATACCAATGGCAATTTTTTTCAGAATACCCGAAGTCTGCCAAAAAAGCAAGTTTTCTGCAAGTTTTTTTGTGCCCCTAAAACTTTTTACGGGCTGTCCGCCGTCCTCTCTCACAGGCGGACTCATCCCGCTTTTCCGGTTGATTCTTTCCAATTCTGTGCTATACTGGAAGAGGAAACAGACAGATGTCTGCGCGCCGATGCGAAACCCCAGAACAAAAAGTTTGGAGGAAATGAGTATGAAATACGGACGTACCTATAATTTCTCCGCCGGACCCGCCATGATGCCGGAGGAGGTCTTGGAGGAGATCGCCGCCGAGATGATGAATTACCGGGGCAGCGGCATGTGCGTCATGGAGATGAGCCACCGCTCCAAGGTCTTTCAGCAGATCCGGGACGAGGCCGAGGCGGACCTGCGTCAGCTGATGGGCATTCCCGACAACTACAAGGTTCTGTTCGTTCAGGGCGGCGGCACCGTGCAGTTCGCCATGGTGCCCATGAATCTGATGAAGAACGGCGTGGCCTGCTATGTGGAGACCGGCAACTGGTCAAAGAAGGCCATCAAGGAGGCCCAGAAGTACGGTGAGGTGAAGATCGTCGCCTCCTCCGCGGACAAGAACTTCTCCTACATCCCTGACTGCTCCGATCTGGACATCCCCGACAACGCAGATTACGTCTATATCTGCGAGAACGAGACCATCAACGGCACCACCTATTTCCATCTGCCCAACACCAAGGGCAAGATCCTGGTGTCGGATCAGTCCTCCATGTTCCTCTCCCGTCCCTGCGATGTCACCAAGTACGGCCTGATCTGGGCGGGCGTACAGAAGAATGTGGGTCCCGCCGGCATGGCGGTGGTCATCATCCGGGAGGACCTGTTGCGGGAGGACCTGCCCCAGTTCGTGCCCACTTACATGAGTTACAAGACCCATGCGGACAATGACTCCCTGTACAACACTCCCAACTGCTGGGCCATCTACTGCTGCGGCAAGGTCTTCAAGTACCTGTTGGCAAACGGCGGACTGGAGGCCATGAACAAGCGCAACGAGGAAAAGGCCGCGGTGCTGTACGATTTCCTGGACCAGAGCAAGTTCTTCACCGGTGCTGTCCGCAAGGAGGACCGTTCCCTGATGAACGTGCCCTTCGTCACCCCCAGCAAGGAGCAGGATGCCGATGTGGTGGCCGCCTCCAAGGCCGCCGGCTTCGACAACCTGAAGGGCCACAAGAGCGTGGGCGGCCTGCGGGCGTCCATCTATAATGCCATGCCCAAGGAGGGCGTGGAGGCCCTGGTGGAGTTCCTGAAGAAGTACGAGGCAGAGCACGCGTAACGGCTTTCCATGGGGGACCTGCTCCCCCATGGAGGCCCCCCGTCAGTCTGCAGACTGGTGAACGCCGCCCAAGGCGGCTGAGTCGGGGAATTTTGGGCAGGTACACGCCCTGCGGAAAAGGATTAAAAATTCTTCTTTTGCCTCCGGCAAAAGAACTGGGGAAACCGGCGAAGCGCCGCCAGCGGTCTCGAAAGCGAGCCGATTTCGAGACCGCGGCGCGATTGGCGGCCCAAAAGGGCCGGGAATCGCAATGCCGTAACGGTGTAGCCCCCACGATTTCTACCAGCCCCCTTCCTTTTGTGCGGGTGGGAGAGCGAGTGGAACACGCCAGGCGTATCTCCACTCTTCACGCTCCACATCTTCACTCCGGTGAAGCCAGAGAGGCTTCGCCTTCCCCCTTCCTGCGATGGAGTCCGGAGCGTCAGGCAGACTGCCGTACGCGCAGCTCCTATCTCTGAACTCCACTCTCACGGAGGCGCCTGTCCCCCAATGGGCGTTTGGGGTTTCCGACATTGGCACCCCTGGGGTGTGCCGGAAATGTATGAAAAGGGGTATTATATATGGCATTAAGAGTTTTGGTTACCGATGGGATGGATGCTGGCGCAATGGAACAGCTGCGCAAGGATGGATATGAAGTCATCGAGCAGTTCTATGAGCCCGATCAGCTGGGCGCAGCCCTGCGGGACTTCGACGTGGTTATCATCCGCAGCGCCACCAAGATCAAGGAGCCGCAGATCGACGCCGCCGCAGGCAGCCGCCTGAAGCTCATCATCCGGGCCGGCGTCGGTGTAGACAACATCGCAGTCAAATACGCAGAGGAACACGGCATCCAGGTGAAGAACACGCCCCGCGCCTCCTCCAACGCGGTGGCGGAGCTGGCTCTGGCCCTGTTGTTCTCCTGTGCCCGGAACATCTCCATCGCGGGCCACACCATGCGGGAGAACAAGTGGGAGAAGAAAGCCTACTCCAAGGGCTTTGAGCTCTCCGGCAAGACTATGGGCGTCATCGGCTATGGCCGGATCGGCCAGCTGGTGGGCGCCAAGGGTCAAGCCCTGGGCATGAATGTGCTGTCCGTGGTCCACCGCAACAAGCCGGAGGGCTGCGAGTGCGAGACCATGCACTTTGTCACTATGGACGAGCTGCTCTCCCAGTCCGACATCGTCGTCCTCTGTGCCCCCAGTGGCGACAAGCCCCTGGTGGATGCGGAGTCCCTTGCGAAGATGAAGGATGGCGTGGTGATCATCAACGTCTCCCGGGGTGCCAACGTGAACGAGGCCGCCCTGCTGGACGCTCTGAACTCCGGCAAGGTCAAGGCCGCCGGTCTGGACGTGTGGCTGAGCGAGAAGGATCCCAACTGGGCCCTGGCCTCCCACCCGGCTGTCTCCTGCACGCCCCACATCGGCGCAGGCACTAAAGAAGCTCAGAAACGCATCGGCGCGGAATTGGTGGACATTGTAGAGAACTTCGGCTGATCAGCATTCCCGGTCAAACGCCCCTCCCGTTTTCACGGGAGGGGCGTTTTTCTGTGCCGTCTTTCCGATTTTTTCTTTTTCCGTAAATTGTTCGTATATTTTTATAATTTTTTAACTGCCATCTCTATTTACTTTTCAAAGTTGGCAGTGTATAATAGGGGCCATACAATCGCAGAACAGAAGGTGATGGCTTGAGGCAGGCAGTTGTCCCGTCCCAGTATCTGCAGATCGCTTTGGATCTGGCTACCCGCATCGCCCAAGGTGAGTTGACGGAGGGCAGCCGGATTTACGGTCGGTCGGTGCTGGCGTCGGAGTACGGGGTATCCCCGGAGACGATCCGCAAGGCCCTGCGGCTGCTGGCGGACATGAAGGTGGTGGATGTGAAGCCCCAGAGCGGGGCTGTAGTCCTCTCCGCCGACAGCGCCCGCCGGTACATCGAAAACTTCTCCGAGGATGCGGACATCCATTCCCTGCGCCTCCAGTTGAAGGCGCTGCTGGCGGAGTCCGCCGAGGTGAACCGGCGCATGGCGGACACCGTGTCGGCCCTGGTAAAAGGGCAGGACACATTTGCTGCGGCCGGTCAGCCCCTCCCCAACTATGAGG
>OJRO01001721.1_pt1 | contig 14041 bp, 8 predicted proteins | sample 1599221 | NCBI WGS metagenome assembly OJRO01 (sample SAMN03922449, study PRJEB24848) | human gut metagenome | isolation source: stool sample | host: Homo sapiens | place: Germany | collected 2009-11
TGAATCTCTGGGCAATGTTGTAGAATTCCGTGATGTGGAATCCGGTGCGCATATTAAGCGTGTGAAATTTTTTACAAAAATCCTGGCGGAATGTGCAAAAGAGGAATGCCCGGAATATGGACTGACCCAGAACGATATTGATATGATTGTACAGGCATCGCCATTACATGATGTGGGAAAAATTTCAATTTCCGATACGATTCTGCTAAAGCCGGGAAAACTCACACCGGAAGAATTTGAGATTATGAAGACCCACACAACGAAAGGATATGATATTATCCTTCGTATTTTTAACGATGAAGGGGAAGAAGAATATATGCAGTATTGCTCGCAGATTGCAAGGTATCATCATGAAAAATTCGATGGGGGCGGATATCCGGAAGGACTTACAGGAGATGAAATTCCAATTGGTGCACAGCTGGTGTCACTGGCAGATGTCTATGATGCGCTGATTAGTAAACGCTGTTACAAACCGTCATTTTCATATGATACAGCTTATCAGATGATTCTGGACGGAGAGTGCGGTATATTTAACCCAAGATTATTACAATGCTTTATAAAGGAAAAGAATGAATTAGAGGCAATGGCAGAACAGTTTAAAGACTAAAAGGGGATAGTGTGAAAAAGCCTTAAATCAAAGCTTTTTCACACAGGGATTTGTTTTTGAGCAAAAACAAATCCCCTTGATGGCAGATGAGGAACCGCCTGCGCGGATTTCTCATCGCCCCTTCGCAACAAGTTGCCAAGGAATGAGGATAACTATGGATTTATTTGATTATATGCGTGAAAATACAATAAAGCAGGAATCGCCGTTAGCATCTCGTTTAAGACCGCAGACACTGGATGAAGTGGTGGGGCAGCAGCATATTATCGGAAAGGACAAGCTGCTCTACCGCGCCATTCAGGCAGATAAATTAAGCTCCATTATTTTTTACGGACCGCCGGGAACGGGAAAGACGACACTGGCAAAGGTCATTGCTCATACGACTAGTGCGGCATTTGAACAGATTAATGCGACTGTTGCCGGGAAAAAAGATATGGAAGACATTGTTGCCAAGGCAAAAGATAATCTCGGCATGTACGGTAAAAAGACGATATTGTTTGTCGATGAAATTCATCGTTTTAATAAAGGACAGCAGGATTATCTGTTACCGTATGTGGAGGATGGGACGCTGATTTTAATCGGAGCGACAACGGAAAATCCCTATTTTGAAGTCAACGGCGCTCTTTTATCCCGCTCGGTTATTTTTGAATTAAAGCCGCTTGAAAAAGAAGATATTAAAAAGCTGATTGTGCGTGCCGTACAGGACGAAAAAAAAGGCATGGGCAGCTTCCATGCACAGATTGACGAAGATGCGCTGGAATTTCTTGCAGACGTAGCAAACGGCGATGCAAGAAGTGCGTTAAATGCAGTAGAACTGGGAATTCTTACAACGGCAAAATCAGAAGACGGAAAAGTGCATATCACACTGGATACGGCACAGGAATGTATCCAGAAGCGTGTGATCCGCTATGATAAAACAGGCGATAACCACTATGATACGATTTCAGCATTTATTAAGAGTATGCGCGGCTCAGACCCGGATGCCACCGCCTATTATTTGGCAAGAATGTTATATGCCGGGGAGGATGTGCGGTTTATTGCAAGGCGGATTTTAATCTGTGCGAGTGAAGATGTGGGCAATGCAGACCCGCAGGCATTGGTAGTTGCTTCGGCGGCGGCACAGGCGGTTGAGCGGCTCGGTATGCCGGAAGCACGGATTACGCTTTCACAGGCGGCGTTGTATGTGGCATGCGCACCGAAAAGCAATGCGGCTTATATGGCAGTCGATAAGGCAATGGAAGTGGTAAAAACACAAAAGACCGCTCCAATTCCGGCACATTTGCAGGATGCCCACTATAAGAGTGCGGCAAAGCTAGGTCACGGTGCAGGGTATCTGTATGCACATGATTATAAGAACCACTATGTCAGACAGCAGTATCTGCCGGATGCATTAAAAGACAGTCGTTTTTATGAAATGACAGAAATCGGTTACGAGAAAAAGATGAAAGAGCATTTAGATAAAATCAAAGCGGAGGCTGATTCCGAATGAAGGAGTATATCAATCGATTAGCAAGAGGAAAATTTACATATCAAAGACCGGAATTAGAAGTGCAGGATTATACGCTGACCGGCAGTGTCACGGCAGGCGGACAGGGAATGTTTACGTTCCGGTTTACGGCATCACAGCCGGCTTACGGCATTGTATTATCCAGTCATGCACGTGTCCGCATTGAAAAACCCCAGTTTGGCACGACACCGGCAGAGATAGTTTATACGGTAGATGCCGCGGATTTAAAAGAAGGTACGGTGATTCAGGGACAGTTTTATATTGTCAGCAGTGCGGGTGAAAAAAGCGTATCTTATGAATACACGGTTGAAGCGCAGAAGGTCATGACCAGCATGGGAGCAGCAGGCAGTATGTTTCATTTTGCCAATCTTGTACAGACTTCACCGGAGGAGGCAGCAGGCTTTTTTTTATCGCCGGATTTTAAACGGATATTTTTAAAAAACGATCCGGTACAGACCAATATTTATGATGTGGTAAAAGGCGCTAAAAACGGCAGTGAAGCCAACGTTTATGCAGCAATGGAAGAATTTTTAATTGCCGTGCGGAAAAAATCACCGGTTGGCATAGATGTTTTTCCGCAGACAAAGACATTTGCGGATTTTACGGAAAGCGTGAAAGAGCGTATAACGATTACCAGGAGCGGCTGGGGGTATACGGAGCTTACGGTTGAAACGGATGTACCGTTTATCTGTCCGAAGATAACACGCATTACGTCTGAGAATTTTACGGGCAATAAGTATGAACTGGAATATGTCATTGATGCGGACAAGCTGCACGCGGGCAGGAACTGGGGCAGAATGACAATCTGTTCTTTTACGCAGAAATATACGGTTGAAATTGAAGTAGACTGCGCCGGACAGGAAAATACGCACCGTGAGAAAAAGCAGGCGGTTCTTGCGCTGGTTCAGGAATATTTAAGTTTCAGAATGAAGCGGGAAGACAAGCGGGCATGGCAGGACAAATCTTTACAGATTATAGAACGCATGCGCGGTATCTGCGATGACGATATTTTTTTCAAGCTGGCACAGGCACAGATTCTGCTGGTGCAGAACCGCAGTGATGAAGCCGGCTGGCTGATTGACAATGTCAGGGATTTTCTTGAAGAAAATAAGGACAGCCATGTGGAATTGTACTGTTATTACCTGTATGTCAGTGCAATGTATTATAAAGATAAGTCCTATACCTTTGCGGCAGTTAAGGTAATCCGGGATTATTATGAAAACGGCTATGATACGTGGCGCGTTCTGTGGGTTTTATTTTATCTTGATGCTGTGGAAGATGCAAATAAGAGCATTAAGCTTTTACGGATTAAGGATGCATACCACAATGGCTGTGTAAGTCCTGTGATGTATTATGAAGCGTTACAGATTTTAAATGCACAGCCGGAGCTTTTGCGTGTGTTAAACGATTTTGAACTGCACATTTTACAGTTCGGCTGTAAGTACGGCATAATTTCCACGAAACTGACTTTGTATGTGTGTGAAATGATTGCAAACGGTAAAGTGGCAGATATGCAGTATTTAAGACTGCTTAAAGCATTAAACGACTTTTTTGACAAGGATGAAATCTTAACCGTACTTGTTACACATATGATCCGCAATGAGCTGGTTGGACCGGAATACGCAGGACTGTACGAGAAGGGAATTCTGCGTGGACTCCGCATTACGCGTCTGTATGAATTTTATATAGAAAGTTTAGATAAAAAAGAATTAAAACGCCTGCCGCAGATTGTACTGCGTTACTTTACATATGAGAGCAGTTTAAGTACAAAAAGCAAGGCATATCTGTATGCGGACATTTTAAAAAATCACAGCAGCTCCAGAGAAATCATGAACACGTATGCACCGCAGATAGAGCGGTTTGCCTATGGGCAGATGAAAAAGGGATATATTGATCCTTATCTGGAAGTGATTTATGGATGGCTGTTTCAGAATGTCGGTGTCAATGAAGAAACGGCACCATTCTTGTCAAGATACTTATTTACATACCGTATTACCGTATTCAATGACAAGATTGAGTCGGTGCTGGTAAAGCACAAGGAACTGCGCAAGGGACAGCGCTGTACGCTGGTGGGACGGACTGCCTATGTGCAGATGTATACAAGGGACTGCATTCTGATGTTTGAAGATGCAGGCAAACAGGTACATAAAGGCAGTATCCAGTATGAAATCGAGAGGGTTTATGATAATCCGGCATATTTAAAAGCGCTGGATGATTACTGCAGCAAAGACATTTATCTGCTGCTGAACTGGTTTGAACAAAGCTTAGAACAGCGTAAAAACGATGAAGAAGCCTGTGCAGTCTGTCTTGCATTGATGGCAGACGGCAATGTCAACCAGATTACAAGAAAACGGTTAAACAGCTGGCAGATACAGTATTATCATGAATATTATCATGGCGAAGATTTTGGAGAGCGCTATGAAAAGATTTTAAAAGAAGAATTGCAGATACACGATGCAGCGCTGCTGATTGAAACGTGTATTGCAGAAGGCATGTATGAGGATGCTTTTGATTTGGTATGTGAATACGGTTTTGAAGAAGCCGCACCGGCAAAGCTTTTACGTATGGCAAGAAATATGATTTTGTTAAGACCGCAGGAATACAATGAAAAACTGCTGGCGTGCTGTATTCATGTGTTTGATGAGGGCAAGTATGACGAAAATGTACTGGCATATTTAGAACAGTTTTATCAGGCAAAGTCCGATAAAATGATGAAAGTATGGCGTGCCTGTGCAGGATTTAGGGTGCCGTGCCAGGCACTGGCAGAGCGGATACTGGTGGAACGGCTATTTACAGGAAATTTATCTGGCAGAATTCCGGAAGTTTTTACGTATTACCGTCAGCAGCTGCCGGATGCGGCGGTTGAAATGGCTTATCTGGCAGAAAATGCGTACCGTTATTTTGTGAAACACGAAACGGCAGACGAACAGGTCTTTACCTGTATCGGCGGATATCTGCTGGAAAATAAAAAAATGCCGCCGGTGTGTGGTATGGCATATTTAAAATACCATACGCAGTTTGGACAGGAACAGCTTGGCGCTACACATATGCTGTTACTGCAAAAGCTGATGGATATGCTGTGTGCGGAAAATATTTTCTTTTCATTTTATGAGCAGTATAAGGGGATACTTTCCCTTCCGTATAATGCGGCAGACAAAACAACTGTAGAGTATTATGCACCGGAAAACAGCAAAGTACAGATATTCTACCGTCATGATGATAAGGAAGAATATCAAAGTGAAGTGTTATCCTGTGTGGCAGGCGGTGTTTATGCAAAGAGCTTTTCTTTGTTTTACGGGGAAAGCATACAGTACTATTTTTTGGAAGATGACGGAAAGAAAAAGAAAAAAACACAGGATGCCAGCCTGCTTTGTAACAATGTGACACCAAAAGAGCCGCAGGGACGTTTTGATTATTTAAATGATATGCTTGTCAGCATGGAAATGCATGATATGGCAACCATGAAAAAACTCATGCAGGGGTACTGCGTGCAGGATTACGTTGTGGAACAGATGTTTCAGCCTTTTTAAGAATGAAGGAGCTGCGCAGGCGGCAGAAGGAGATTGAATTGATAGTTGGAATAGATATCGGGCAGGAAAGTTCCCAAATCTGCTATTATGATGAACAGCAAAGACAGCCGGTATCGGTAAGCGTTGTAAATTCCGTGGACAACCGGCAGAAGTATCAGTTTGGATTTATGCTATCTGGTGCCACTCAGGATAATTTAAAAGAACTTCTTTGTACGTTGCTTGCGCTGCTTCCAAAAAACGGGCGAAAGGCAGGAGAACGGGATTCTATCTGTGTCACCGTCAGTGATTTTTCAAAGCCGGTGTTAGAAAAACTCTCGGCGGCAGTACAGCTTACAGGGTATGCAAAGGAAAACTGGAGTTTTATCAGCCATGAGGAAGCTTATGCGTATTACGCCTTTTCACAAAAAAAAGAGCTGTACGTCAACGGCGCGGTTTTACTCGATTACAGAGAAGACGGACTGCATACGCATTATATGACGATTGTAAAAAAAAGCGGTCAGGAAATGATACCGGAGGAAAGCCACGTTTACAGCTCCGAAATGATTTGTTCCGTGCCGCAAAGACGGAAAACACTGGCGCAGGCTGAAAAAGAACTGATACACTGTGTGCAGGATGCATTAAAGGATAAAATCGTATCTGCGGTATATCTGACGGGTGCCGGTTTTGAAGCAGAAAATCTGCCCAAGGAACTGACCCATGTGCTGTGCGCGCGCAGAAAAGCATTTGCGGGACAGAATCTGTTTGTAAAAGGTGCTGCATATGCTGCATTAAAGGAAGACACTTCTGCCGGTCATAGTAGCGGCAGACTGCTGGCGTGCAGAAACCGTATTACTACGGGGCTTGAATTAAATATCAAAGAACGCGGCGAGGAAAAGCGGTTTCGCATGGTCAGACCGGGAACGAACTGGTACGAAGCCGGACGCAGTGTAGAACTGATATTGGAAGATATGAGAACGATTCCTGTTATTTTGCACAGGTGTGACACCGGACATGAATGGACACAGGAAATTGACATCAGTGCGATACCGTTCCGCCAGGGCAGGATGACAAGGGTGGCTTTTGAAGTCCGTTTTGACAGTGACAGCCATTGCGTGGTACGGATAGAAGATATGGGCTTTGGCGGATTTGTCAAAAGTTCCGGGGTTGTAGTGGAAGAAGAAATAAATTTGGAAACAGACAAAATTGCACAGAAAGAGGAATGAATATGAGCGGAATCATTTTATGCCGGACCGGGCGGGCATTAAAGCCGCTGGTTTTGGAAGAACCGGGGGTACAAATCTATTCACTGGAAGAATTGTGCTATTATATATACAACAATATCTATATTCTGACAAATGCATTTTTAGATGAAAAACTTATTGCGTTTATCCGGACAGAGATTAAGGAACCGTTGCTGGCAGACAAGCTTGAGCAGTTGAAGTGTGAAAATGCAGGGCTGGCGGAAGCGGTTGTGACCATTTTAAAGTATGTGGATTATTATGATACGGCAGAAATTGAACAGGTAAAGGACCTGCTTGCGATGCTGGATACACAGAATGTCTATGAACGGATGAAAATGCGTGCAGACCGGTTCCTTGAAAAAGGCTGCTATTATAGTGCAATCAGCAATTATGATAAAATTGTAAATGGAGAGCGCGACATCAATCTTTCAGGGCTGTTTTACGCAAAGGTCTATCACAATCTGGGAACTGCCTATGCCAGAATGTTCTTCTTTGAAAAAGCGGCAAAGTATTTTGAAGAAGCGTATAAAATCGGTCAGCATGAAAAGTCCCGGAAATGTTATCTTGCGGCATGCCGTATGGCAGAGGGTGAGGAACAGATACAGGATATGCAGGCACCGGAAGAAGAACAGGTGCTGCAAAGAGAACTGGAACTGCTTACAGACAATGCACGTTACAGCGATGAATACCGTGCGATGCAGAAAATGGAACACTTAAAATCCGACGGTGAAGTAGCACAGTATTATAAGGCGATTGATGACTGCATGGACAGATGGAAAGCGCAGTATAGAAGGTATACGTCATAGACGGATGAAATGAGGAAATATGGGATTATTAAATTATATCAAGGGAACAATTAAAGAAAATTACGATTTGGAAGATATCGAGGACATTGAAGACATTGATGATTTTGTCTATGACGATGAGCAGAATACAGGGGAAGAACAAAATGCGGATAATTCGCGGACAGAAGATTTAATGGGACTTGTCAGCGAATTTGAAAAAAATTATCAGAAGCATGAAAAAAAAGCAAAAGCACCGCAGAAAAAGAATAAAAAGGTCAGTTCCGAAGAAAAAATTCAGGAACAGCGCAGAAAAGCAAAAGAAGAAGAAAAAAAGTATGATGAGCTGTTAAACAGTGTGCAGGCAAAGTCCCTGATTCATGTAGTAGATAAGATGAATCAGGCAGGGACACAGGAAAATTATTCGGGGAAGCTGGCAAAAGAAGAAAAAGAAGAAACGGAATATTTAAAACAGCTTGAAAAAAAAGAAGAAAAAAAGCGGATTCAGGAAGTTTTAAATTATTCGGAAGAAGATAAAGAATTCGATGCCAGTGCCGTACATATCCCGGATGTATCCAGAACACCGCGCCGTCTGGACAATATTAATACGGATTACTACGATAAGGAAGAAACAAAAGCTTATATCCGCAGCCAGTGTGAAATCATGGAAGAAGCCACCGGACACATTGAACTGGCGATGGAAGAATACAATGTCGTTACGGAACATTTTTCGGATATCCAGCTGATTGATACGGCACCGGACAATATCCGCAGAAGGATTACGGAAACGGCAGACCGTGTAGATAATCTGACGGTAGACCGGCGGATTTTTAAATCCGGCGAGCATAAGCTTTCCACCCATACGTATCACCGCATGGAACAGTTTGAAGATGAACTGCCGCGTGGTATGAAGTATCTGGAAAAACAGGAATCGTATTATGAAACCGTCAAACGGGATATGAGGATTCTTGAAGGGGAACGCATGAGTCTGCGCATGGAGGCTGCGGCACTCACAACGCGCCAGCTGCGTATCAGAAGCCTTGCCCTTGCCGCGATTGTCGGGCTGGCATTCGTATTTATGGTATTTTTCATTGCGCTTTCCGTAACGGAAGATACACAAAATACCATGCTTTATATTGTCGTTGCCTTTCTGGGAGCGGTGCTTGCCCTTGGCATGTTTGCCCTGCTAAAATATACGGAACGGCAGGTTCTGGTGACGGAAATCAAACTCAATAAAGCTACGACATTACTGAATAAAACAAAGATTAAGTATATCAACGCAGCCAATACGCTTGATTATGAATATCATAAATATCATGTCAGAAGTTCGTATGAACTGTCAAAGAAATATGAAGTTTATATGGACATGAAAAATGAGCAGCGCAAGATTGTACAGATGACGACCAAATTAAGTGAAGCAGAAGAAGATTTACTGGATTTACTTAAAAAACTCGGACTCTATGATGCCAAATTGTGGCTGTCACAGGTACGTGCCCTTGTATACAGCAAGGATATGGTGGAAGTGCGGCACGATTTGAATACACAGCGCCAGAAACTGCGCAAACAGATAGAATATAACGAAAACAGGATTGAGGAAGCAAAGAAGAATATTAAAGAGGCAGCGGTCCGTAATCCCGACTGTATGGACGAAGCAATCCATATTATTGAGCAGTTTGAGAGTAAAAACGTAAGAAATCAGTAAAAACTGCTTGCCAATTTGTAGTCATATGATAAAATAAAAGTTAGGTTTTGCAATTGGAGGAAAAGAAAATGATGAAAGAAAGACTGCATGAAATCAGAGAAAAGGCATTAGCCCAGATTAAAGCCACTGATTCACTTGAAAAATTAAATGAGGTAAGAGTTTCTTTCCTGGGTAAAAAGGGAGAACTTACAGAAGTCTTAAAGGGCATGAAAGACGTTGCACCTCAGGACAGACCGGCAGTTGGACAAATCGTAAATGAAACCAGGCAGGCAATTGAGGAAGTACTGGAAAACGCGAAAAAGGAACTTTCCGCAAAAATGCGTGAAGTCCAGTTAAAGAGCGAAGTGATTGATGTAACACTTCCGGCAAAGAAAAACAATGTCGGACACAGACATCCAAACACTGTTGCACTCGATGAAGTAAAGAGAATATTTGTCGGCATGGGTTATGAAGTCGTAGAAGGACCGGAAGTAGAATATGATTATTACAATTTTGAAGCGTTAAATATCCCTGCAAATCATCCGGCGAAAGATGAACAGGATACATTTTATATTAATGATAAAGTTGTACTGAGAACCCAGACTTCACCGGTTCAGGTCCGTGAAATGGAAAAAGGCAAGCTGCCGATCCGTATGATTGCGCCGGGCAGGGTATTCCGTGCAGATGAAGTCGATGCAACCCATTCTCCATGCTTCCATCAGATTGAAGGCATGGTTATTGATGAGGGTATTACATTTGCAGATTTAAAAGGAACACTGGCTGAATTCGCAAGAGAGTTATTCGGACCGGAAACAAAAGTAAAATTCCGTCCTCATCATTTTCCATTTACAGAGCCAAGTGCAGAAATGGACGTGACATGTTTTAAGTGCGGCGGTAAGGGCTGCCGTATGTGTAAGGGCGAAGGCTGGATTGAAATTCTTGGCTGTGGTATGATTCACCCGCATGTATTTGAAATGAGCGGTATTGACCAGAACAAATATACAGGATTTGCATTCGGAATCGGTTTGGAAAGAATTGCGTTGCTGAAGTATGAAATTGATGACATGAGACTTCTCTATGAAAATGACGTAAGATTCTTAAAACAGTTCTAAAAAGAACGACGGCTGTAAGACAGCAAAGAAATTGGATACGAGGAAAGGATATTGAATCATGAATACATCATTAAATTGGATTAAGGCAATGGTTCCGGGACTGGAAGTAACAGACCAGGAATTCAGGGACGCAATGACACTTTCGGGAACAAAGGTGGAAAATTTTACCGCTTTTGACAAAAATCTTGATAAAATCGTTGTCGGACAGATTGAATCGGTCGAAAAGCACCCGGATGCAGATAAGCTGGTAATCTGCCAGGTGAATGTCGGCAGTGAAACTGTTCAGATTGTAACAGGCGCACCGAATATTCCGGTGGGTTCATCAGGACAGAAAGTACCGGTTGTATTAGATGGCGGACGTGTGGCAGGTGGTCATGACGGCGGCGCACTTCCGGAAGACGGCATTAAGATTAAAAAGGGTAAGTTAAGAGGTGTAGAAAGCTTCGGTATGATGTGTGCCATTGAAGAACTCGGTTCTTCCCGTGAATTTTATCCGGATGCACCGGAAAACGGCATTTACATTTTAGGTGATGATGCACAGGTTGGAGAAGATGCCGTTCACTATCTCGGTTTGGATGATACCGTATTTGAATATGAAATTACAAACAACCGTGTAGACTGCTACAGTATTATCGGTATTGCAAGGGAAGCAGCGGCAACCTTCAGAAAGCCGTTTACACCGCCGGTTGTAACAGAAACAGGCAACGCAGAAGACATTAACGATTATGTAAAGGTTGATGTGGAAGCCACAGACCTCTGCAGCCGTTACACCGCAAGACTTGTAAAGAATATCAAGCTTGCTCCGTCACCGAAGTGGATGCAGCGCAGACTGGCATCAGCAGGTATCCGTCCGATTAACAACATCGTGGATATTACAAACTACGTTATGGAAGAATACGGTCAGCCAATGCACGCTTATGATTATGACACCCTTGCAGGCGGTAAGATTGTTGTAAGACGTGCCAAAGACGGTGAGAAGTTCATGACATTGGATGGACAGGAAAGAACACTTGATTCTGATATGCTGATGATCTGTGACGGTGAAAAGGCTGTCGGTCTTGCAGGTATCATGGGCGGTGAAAATTCCAAGATTACGGATGACGTAAAGACCATGTTATTTGAAGCTGCAACTTTTGACGGCACAAATATCAGAAAGGCAACAAAGCGCCTGGGTCTTCGTACAGATGCTTCCGGTAAGTTTGAAAAGGGCTTAGATCCTGAAAATGCACTGGCGGCAATGAACAGAGCATGCCAGTTAATCGAAGAACTTGGAGCCGGTGAAATTGTCGGCGGCGTGGTTGACGTATATCCGAATAAGAAGGAAAGAGTCAGAGTGCCGTTTGAACCGGAAAGAATCAATGCACTACTGGGTACAAATGTTTCCGTGGAAGAAATGCTTGGATACTTTAAGATGCTTGAATTAGATTATGATGAAACAAAGCAGGAACTGATTATTCCGACGTTCCGTCAGGATTTATTAAGAACAGCGGATATTGCGGAAGAAGTTGCAAGATTTTTCGGATATGCCAATATTCCTACAACACTGCCACGCGGAGCTTCTACAATGGGTAAGATTTCCTTCAAGCAGAGAGTGGAAGATGTAGCCGGAGAAATCGCACAGTTCTGCGGATTCTCACAGGCAATGACTTATTCATTTGAAAGTCCGAAGGTATTTGATAAGTTAAAGCTGGCAGCAGATGCAGAGGAAAGAAAGACAGTTGTCATTTCCAATCCGCTCGGAGAAGATTTCTCCATTATGAGAACACTGCCGTTAAACGGAATGCTGAATTCGCTTGCAACCAACTACAACCGTAGAAATAAGGATGTAAAGCTTTATGAACTGGCAAAGGTTTATGTTCCGGTAGAAGGAGAAGACCTTCCGGATGAGAGAGTACAGTTCACACTGGGCTTCTACGGCGACGGCGATTTCTTTACAATGAAGGGTGTTGTTGAAGAATTCTTAGAAAAAATCGGTATGAGTGCAAGACCGGAATATGATCCGGAAGCCGGAAAGACATTTTTACATCCGGGACGTCAGGCAGAGATTCTTTACAAAGATACTGTAATCGGTTATCTCGGTGAAGTACACCCGGATGTTGCAGACACCTATGGACTGGGCGAGAGAACATATATTGCCGTACTTGATTTACCGGAAATTTTACCGTTTGCTTCATTTGACAGAAAGTACGAAGGCATTGCAAAATTCCCTGCTGTTACAAGAGATATCAGTATGGTAATGCCAAAGACGGTACTTGTCGGTGAAGTAGAAAAGATTATTGAAAAGAGAGGCGGAAAGCTTCTTGAAAAATATAACCTGTTTGATATTTATGAAGGTGCACAGATTAAGGAAGGTTTCAAGTCCGTAGCTTATACCATTTCTTTCCGTGCAAAGGACAGAACATTAGAAGATAAAGATATCCAGCCGATTATGGAAAAGATTCTGGGAGACCTTTCCGGCATGGGCATCGAACTTCGTTCTTAATTATGAATAAAAAACAGCCCGTTCTGCGGCAGAAAAGCTAACTGCCGCGAAGCGGAAAAAGATAGGAATGGAGCAGCATATGGAATCAATGAATTTACATGATTTTTATTATGATCTGCCACAGGAGCTGATTGCACAGGACCCGCTGTCAGACCGTTCCAGTTCAAGACTGATGGTACTGGATAAAAAGACAGGGGAAATACAGCACAAAATTTTTAAAGATGTGATTGATTACTTAAATCCGGGAGATTGTCTGGTCATTAACGATACCAAGGTGATTCCGGCTAGACTGATAGGCGAAAAAGTCGGAACGGGCGCGGCAATCGAAGTGCTTTTGCTTACCCGCAAGCAGGATTTAAAAGACACATGGGAAGTGCTTGTAAAGCCGGGTAAAAAGGCAAAAATCGGTACACAGATCAGCTTTGGCGGTGGAAAATTAATCGGAGAGATTGTGGATATTGTAGAAGAAGGCAATCGTATGATACAATTCACTTATGACGGTATTTTTGAAGAAATACTCGATGAACTGGGTCAGATGCCGCTTCCACCGTATATCACACACCGTCTGGAGGATAAGAACCGTTACCAGACCGTTTATGCAAAGCATGAAGGTTCTGCAGCGGCACCGACAGCGGGTCTTCATTTTACAAAAGAACTGCTGGAAAGGATACAGGAGAAGGGTATTGAAATTGCCCGTGTCACGCTGCATGTCGGACTTGGAACGTTCCGTCCGGTAAAGACAGAAAACATTCTGGAGCATCATATGCATTCAGAATTTTATACGGTGACACAGGAAGCAGCAGACAAGATTAATACGGCGCGCAAAAACGGCGGAAAGATTATTGCAGTCGGTACGACAAGTACACGTACACTGGAATCTGTCGGGACAGAAGATGGTACAGTAAAAGCCGGCAGCGGCTGGACCCAGATATTTATTTATCCGGGATATCAGTTTAAGGTTATTGACAGCCTGATTACCAATTTCCATCTGCCGGAATCCACGCTGGTGATGCTGGTTTCAGCACTGGCAGGCAGGGAACACGTTCTTGCGGCTTATGAAGAAGCCGTAAAGGACTGTCTCTTATACACATCTCCGAGCCCACGAGACTAAGGCGAATCTCGT
>OJRO01001723.1_pt1 | contig 14034 bp, 5 predicted proteins | sample 1599221 | NCBI WGS metagenome assembly OJRO01 (sample SAMN03922449, study PRJEB24848) | human gut metagenome | isolation source: stool sample | host: Homo sapiens | place: Germany | collected 2009-11
GGCTCCGAACCAGTAGGAACCGCCCGCCACGCCGAAGATCTGACGGTCCAGATCATGACCGAAAAGGTCACTGCCCGAGAGTCCGAACGAACCCTTCACGCGCAGGTAGGTGACAACCGGGTTGTCCTTCAGGAATGATTCGTTCGAGATGGTCCACCCCGCGCCCACGGCCGGATAGACGTTGAAACGGCTCTCTTCGGTCAGCACGGCCGTCCCGGCCCAGTTCAGCACGGCATCGACGCTGTAACGCGAATCGTAGTCATACGAAACGACGCCGTAGAGCGACTGCCGCTTCATGGTTGCGTTCCGTCCGTTTCGCACGCGGGCCAACTGTTCGTAGACCAGCTGCGCATCAACGTTGTGAAGGCCGAAACTGCGGTCGTAACCGATCCTCCCGTAGAACGACGTGTACATCTCCAGGTTGTTGAGCGACGAGTTCCAGCCCAGCTCCGAAGCCGTACCGAGCGACTGGCGCGTAACACCCAGAATATTGTCGTCGGCGTCCAGCACGGGAACCACCTTCTCGCACGAATAGTTGCGCGTCCGCTGGTCGTTGTAGTTGGCCATGTTGTCGTAGGCCACGGTCACCTCGCCGTAGAGCCCCGGCGTGACGAAATCCAGTTCCTGGCGCAGGGTCATGTCGGCCAGCAGCGTACGCCGAATGGCCTTCACCGTACCGCGATCGGCAATATCGGCAATGGGATTGTAGTTGTAAATGCTCGTACTGCCCCACTCTCCGGTACCCGTCTGCACGGGGAACGCAGCCGAAGGGGTATCATACAGACGCTGCACGATGGTGGAAGGTGCCGTTGCCGGACGCTTCTGCTCCTTGAGACGCGCCAGCAGGTTCAGCTTCACGGTCGTGGTCTTGGTCACCTTGACATCGAAATTGGTCCGCACGTTCATCTGGATGTTGCTCAACTGGGAGTTGTAGAGCGAGAACAGGTCCGTATGGTTGAGCAGACCCGAAACGTTCGCATAGGTGACCGTCGTATAGTACTTGAACCGGTCGGTGCCGCCCTTGAACTGGAAGTCGACCTGATGCTTCATGGCATAATCCCGGTAGGCCATTCCCTGCCAGTCGACATTGGGATAGAGCTCCGGATTCGTGCCGTCGCGGAAATAGCCGAGTTCACGGGCCGAATAGCGCGGATCCAGTCCGTCAAGCTCCAGCGCCTCATTCAAAAGATTGCCATACGTATAGCTGTCGACGAATTCCGGAAGGCGGAACGGCGTATCGAAACTCGCCTGGTAGTTGACCGAGGCCTTGAAACCCTGGCTGCCCCGCTTGGTGGTGATCAGCACTACGCCATTGGCACCGCGGATACCGTAGATGGCCGAAGCGACGGCATCTTTGAGCACCTCGACCCGTTCGATCTCGGCAACAGTCAGATTGGCCATGTCGCGCTCAATACCATCCACCAGGATCAAGGGCGTCGCATTCCCGAAGGTCGATATGCCGCGGATGTTCATCGTAGCCTGGTAATCCAGCGCATTGGTACCATCGGCGGCCTGCATCACATAAAGTCCGCCAAGCTGTCCGAAAAGCGTATTGGCCACATTCACCTCCGACGAGCGTTCGAGGACTTCGCCGCTCACCGCGTTTCCGAATCTGAACGCCAGCGAGTCCCGTTCCTGGGCCCATGACGACAAGCCGACCAGCAATGTCATGCCCAACAATACTATTTTTTTCATATCCTGTAAGTCTCTGTTAATATTGTATGTTACCATCCTGGGTTCTGAACCAGTCCATAATTCTTGTCGACCTCCTTAACCGGGAAGGCGCTCAAATACCATTTCGGGCTCCAGTTCGTTTTCCAGGTCCGTTCGGGCGTCACGGTGAAGACCTTGTAGGTGAATCCCGTAGGGTTCGTCTTGTCGATATACATGTTGACACCCTGAATCTCGGCCTTGAAGGCCTCCTCGTTCTTCCAGCGGATGATGTCGTACCAGTGCACCTCCTCGTAGCCGAACTCGCAGGCCCGTTCGCGCAGAACCGCGGCGCGGAACTCTTCCTGCGTCAGCCCCTGCGGCAGGTCGGAAAGACCCACGCGGTTGCGGACCTTGTTGACGTAGGTGTAGGCGATGTCGTTCGGGCCGCCATTGACCTCGTTGATCGCCTCGGCGTAGCTCAGGAAGACCTCGGCAAGACGCATGGCCGGCCAGCAGTCGACGGCGCCGATCGAGGTGGCCGCCGTATAGTCCTGCGAAAACTTGTACATCAGAAGCCCCGTACCGTCCTTGTCCTCGGTCAGGCGGTCCAGACCGCCGACATAGAGCTGGCTCTGCCGGTTCTTGTAGGGGCGGTTGTTCGTCAGGATCGTCTCGTAGAATCGGGGATCACGATTGGCAAACGGATCCACGCTCGGATTCTCCCAGTCGAAATCCGCCGGAAAATCCTTCCATTCATTTCCTTCCTTCACCTGGAAGAGGTTGGCATAAGCCAGTGTCGGACACTGATTCTGGGCATAATTATCGGCTCCGCCACAGAAATAGTTCGAGTAGGTATTCCGGTAGGCCCGACGCACGGAGAGAAGCATTTCACCATTGTGGCGCGTAAAATAGGCATCACGAAACGCCTTGCGGTATCCGGTTTCCGTTTGTTCCGTAGCCTGCAGCAGCGAATAGGAACCGTATTGGTTCAAAGCCTCGATAAAGTCCTCAGCAGCATCCAGCGCCGCCTGCCAACGGTCCGGGCTGTAGTTGCCGTACCAGGTCATCAGCTGCGAACTGGCCTCGCCGGCCAGATAAGGCTCGGCAGAGTTGAACAACGGGCTGGCGGCAAACAGCAGCACCCGCAGTTTCAGACCCATGGCATAGGCCTGCGTCATCCGTCCGTCGTCGGCATTCTCCACGTCCCATTGAAGATCGGGAATGGCCGCATCAATCAAGCCGACGATATTGTTTACCGTCTGTTCGAAGGTCTGGCGCGGATAATAGAACTCCTCGTTGACCGTGATGGCATGGTCGATCCACGGCAGACCGCCGAAATGACGCAACATGTCGGCATAGTGCGTGGCGATGATCATCCGCGCTTCGGCCTTGGCCAGATTCTTCTCATACTGCGTCATGTCTGGAACGCGGTCAACATTCTCGATCATCAGCCATCCGTAGCGGATGCCGGTCCATGTATTTGACTCCGTGAAGAGATATTTGGTATTGCGACCTTCGTTACCGGCACTGTACGCTCCGTTATAATAGAGCAGTTTGCTGCCGCCATAGTGGCAGGTCGAATAGCTCAGATCAGTAATGGACTCCTGCATGTCGCCACCGAGGATATTCTCCTCTATACCGTAATGCAGCGTGGAGTAGGCTTTGGTCAGTACCTGATCCGCATAATACTTCTTGGAAAAGACCGTGTCGATATTAACACCGATCTGATCGGGCTGCTGGCTCAAGAAGCGGTTTCCGAACTGCAACTCCTCGCAGGAGGTCAGCGAACCAATGGTCAGCGCCATCGGAAACGCCGCAGACAACACTATATTGATCAGTTTTTTCATTTTCGTGACTTTTAGAAGTTCAATTTCAGACCGGCCGTATAGATCTTGGCGATCGGGTACTGATTGGTATTGCCACCGTTGGCCGGGGTCTCCGGATCGATGAATTTGATATGGTCGAACGTGAGCAAATTATAACCCGAAAGATAGATACTCAGATTCTTCAGCCCCACAGCCCGCAACCACCTGTTGCCACGGAACGTGTAACTGATCTGCATGTTCTTCAGTCGAAGATACGAAGCGTCGCGCACCCACAATGAGGAATTGGGTGTATAGTTCAACGCCTTGTTCGTATCGGTGAAACGCGGAAGCGTAGCCGTCTCGGCCGTTTCGGGAGTCCAGCGGTTGTCGGCATGGTACTGGAACAGAGCCCGGCCTCCACTGGGAGAGAACGGAATCCGGTATTCGTTCGACAGCAGACGCGATACGTTCGTGGCAGCCGTCCAGAGCATGGAGAATTCGAGACCCTTCCATCTCAGGCCGACAGTCAGTCCGTATGTGTATTCGGGCACCTTGGTCGAATAACCAAGATAGGTCTGGTCGTCCGTATCGAGATAACCATTGCCATCCAGATCGGCATACATGCAGTCGCCCGGACGCGGCGAGCCGAAGGTCGGGACCGGAATCCCCGGCAGGAGTTCCCCGGTCGTCGGGTCGGCGAAATCCTCCTCGCGGTAGAAACGCAGGAATTCATAGCCGTAGGTCAGGTTGGTCGATCGGCCCGTCTGGTAGTTGAAGTCGTTCTTGTGCTCGACCTCGTCCATGTAGAGTACCTTGTTGCGGGCGAACGAGACGTTGCCGTTGATCCAGTAGGTCACCTTCCCCACCGTATGGTTCCACTTGACGCTCAGTTCGTAACCGTGGTTGGAGACCTCACCCATATTGAGCATCGGGAGCTGCATGGCCAGGATGCCCGGAGCCGTATTCCGCGAGATGAGGATGTCGTAGCGGTGCTCGCGGAAATAGTCGGCCGAAATGCTGAGCCGGTTGTCAAACATCTTCAGATCGATACCGTAGTTCTGCTTGGCGGATTTCTCCCACGTCACACCGGGATTTCCCATCTGACCCTCCCACGCCGCGGGATCCTTGACCGTAATGTCGGTACCGAAGTTGTAACCGGCACCGTCGACCGTCCATACGCCAGGCAGATAGAGAAAGCGTTTCGTACTGATCTTGTCGTTTCCGACCAAACCGTATGAGGCACGCAGTTTCAGGAACGAGATGACCGACTGGTTCTTCATGAAATTCTCCTCGGAGATGACCCATCCGATCGAACCCGACGGGAAGACGCCGAAACGGGTCTTGCCCGGAGCGAAGTTCTCCGAACCGTTGTAACCCACGTTGATGTCGAACAGGTAGCGGTTGTCATATCCGTACGTAGCGCGGGCCACCAGCCCCGCATAGCTGCGCGGAATGTACTGATAAGCCATCGCCGTACCCGACGAGGTCGTAGGATAGTAAACGCGGTTCTGGTTGTAGAGCAGAAGGCCCGACACGCGGTGCACGCCGCCGAAGGTCCGCTGGTAGTTCAATGCAGCCTCGACGTACCAGTTGCGCGTCCGACCAAAAGCCTCGCCGTAGGATAGTTGCTGATCGGTACCGGTGATCTCATAGATCACGTTCTTGTTGAATTCCGGATCCGAGAGATCCATCCCCGGCTGGGTTTTGCTTCCTTCGTAATAGAGGTTGTAGGTCTGGACATTGCTGTTCCGGTTGACCGTCTGGGTGAAAGACGTATTGTAGGATCCTTTCACGTGGGCCTTCAGACCTTTCGTAATGAAGTCGAGTTTTTGTTCGATCTGCAGGTCGATATTCAGATCGTTTTTCGTCACCTCCTGAAAACCGAGGCCGTAGAAGGCCTGCCAACCCGTCTTGGCTTCGACCGGCAGATAACCCGATCCGATCTTCATCGGATGGCCGTCCTCGGTCAACAGTCCGGGAGCGGAATAGGGCGCCGACCAGTTGATCTGACGCCACAGACCGTCGCTGTGGCCGCGGGGCTGATGCCGCTTGCCGACCACGCCGCCGATGTTGACCTTGGCCAGCGTCGTCTTCGTAAGATCGATATCCAGATTCGCACGATAGTTAAAGCGGTTATAGAAGTAGCGGTTATCATAATCCAGCGCATCAAACTGCTTGAGAAGACCGTCCTGAAACAGATAACCGATCGAAGTGAAGTAACGGACACGGTCGGTACCTCCCGAGATATTGATGTTGTGCTGCGTCTGCATGTAGGCGTCCCGGAACATCAGTTCGCGCCAGTCCGTGTTGGGGAAGATCATCGGATCGGAGCCGGTTTTGTAGGCATTCAACGCATAGTCCGAGAAGCGGGCCTTGGTGCTGTTGTCACTGTCGAGTTTCTCGTTGTAGAGCAGGGCCGTGGTATAACTGTCGGCATTCTCGATCAGCACCGTCGGCATTTGCATGCTGATATTGCTCGATACGGAGATCTGGGCTTTACCCTTGTTTCCCCGGCGGGTGGTGACCAGAATGACTCCGTTGGCACCACGGACTCCGAAGACGGCCGTCGAGGAGGCATCCTTCAGAATGGTGATGTCGGCAATTTCATTGGGGTCGAGTTGCGAAAAAGAGCGCTCGACACCGTCGACCAGTACCAATGGCGTAGCATCTCCCGAACCGAGGGTCGAACTTCCCCGGATGTACAACGCAGCATCCTCCATACCGGGCTGTCCGATCGACTGTACGGCCGAGACGCCCGGCATGGATCCGGCCAGCGCATTGGTCACACTGGCGTTGGGGATCTTCACCAGATCTTCGGTCTTGACGCTGGACATGGATCCTGTTACCGAGATAGCCGACTGGGTACCGTAAGCGATCACCTGTACGGTTTCAAGCATCTCCGAGTCGGTTTTGAGCGTCACCTCGATATAGGTCCGCTGGTTGACGGGCACCTCGACCTCCGCATAACCGAGTGACGACACCGTCAGGACGGCTCCGGCCGGAACATCAAGTTTGAATTTGCCATTGACATCGGTGGCAATACCCCGAGTCGTTCCCTTGATGATGACACTGGCCCCAATAACGGGTTCTCCCTTGTCATCCCGAACGACACCTTCTATTGCCCTGGGTTGTTGTGACTGCACAACAGGCGTTCCGTTTTCCGCCGGCAAGGCTGACTCCGGCCACACCACGGAACAGAACAGGAGAAGTACGGCGCAAAGCGCAGTTCTACCCTTCAGTTTAAGTTGTAGTTTGTTCTGCATAGAATGGTTGGTTAATTATGTCATCACAAAGGAAACCATATCATCATATAATACGGGGCAAAAATATCCCAAAAACAGGAGCATTCCATCCCAAAGGAAATCTCTGCTGTCGTTTTTCATCCTATCTGGGACATTTTTACCCCCTGTAAATTCATCCGATTGGGTTCCTTTGTATAACCAAATACGACAGACCATGAACAAGACTCTTGGATTATTGCTGTGCGGGGCCATCCCCGCTTCCACGCCATACACATGCGACGCTCAGTCGCACAACGACGATCGTCCAAATATACTGATTATATTGCTGGACGATGCCGGATACAATGATTTCGGTTTCATGGGTTGTCCCGACCTCCAGACTCCGAATATCGATTCTCTGGCCCATTCGGGAGTGATCCTCTCCGATGCCCATGTCTCCGCCTCGGTGAGCGGACCTTCCCGCTGCGGTCTGCTCACCGGCCGCTACCAGCAACGCAACGGCTACGAGTGCAACCTGGGCGGGAAGCTGAGCATGGGGCTCGAGGAGGAGACCATCGGCGACATCTTCTCAAGAAACGGATATCATACGGCCTGCTTTGGAAAATGGCACCAGGGCGATGCCCCCGAATACCACCCCAACCGCCGGGGGTTCGAACACTTCTTCGGCTTTCTTGCGGGAAGCCGCTCCTATTTCTATCGGCCCGAGAATAACGACCAACCCGGGGATCCGCACAATCTGCAACTCAACGGACGACAGATTGCCTTCAAAGGTTATCTAACCGATGTGCTGGCCGAAGCTGCCGCCGCCTATATCGGGGAGCAAACAGCAAAGGAGGAGCCTTTCATGATGTATCTGGCCTTCAATGCGGTCCATACGCCGATGGAGGCCACGACCGAGGATCTGGCCCGCTTCGAGGGACACCCCCGGCAGAAGCTGGCGGCCATGACCTGGGCCGTCGACCGGGGCATCGGCCGCGTCGTCGGAGCCCTCAAAGCGAGCGGAGAATACGACCATACGCTGATCTTCTTCCTGAGCGACAACGGCGGCGCCCACAACAACCAGTCGCGCAACACGCCGCTCAAGGGTTTCAAGGGCAACAAGTTCGAGGGCGGACACCGCGTTCCGTTCTTTGTGGTGTACGGCGATCGGCTCAAGGGGCGTTACGACGGCCTGACATCCTCGCTCGACATCCTGCCCACGGCGATGGCTGTCGCCGGCATCGACCCCGCCGACACCAAAAATCCGCTCGACGGAACCAACCTGCTCCCCTACCTGCGCGGAGAGACGGACGGGGATCCGCACGAAATCCTCTATTGGCGGAAAAACAACCAGGCCGCCGTGCGGATGGGCGACTACAAATACATCCGCGTAAAAGGGGTCGGCGAACGGCTCTATGACCTCGGAGAGAATCTGGAGGAGGCGCGCGATCTGTGCGATTCGCTGCCCGCGATCCGCCGCCGGATGAGCGACTCGCTCGACCGCTGGCAGTCGGAGCTGGTCAACCCTGTGCTCTGGGACGAGGGGGAATGGGAAGAGGTCAACATCGACATCCACCGCAACCTGATGAACAACCGCCCGGTCGACTGCTTCACGCCCGGCGAATTCCGGACCAAATACGGAAAGCATCGTAAGTGACAACACCATTGCAAAAAAAATGCGAAATACGGGGAGACCCGGTATTTCGCATTTTTTTGCTATATTTGTAACAACCCATCCTTGTTACCATGAAATTCAACGCTTCGCGTCTCTTCTCCGCATTATCAGTCATCCTCCTGCTGTTCTCTGCCGGAAACACGTACGCCGACATCCGCGACTTCCGATTTGACCAGATACCGGCCCTGTCCACCCTCCCCAACAACGAAATCCTGACCCTGATGCAGGACAGCGACGGCTTCATCTGGATAGCTACCAAAGGCGGTCTGTACAAATACGACGGATACGATATCAAGGAATACAGGTCCAACCTCTACAATCCGGATCTGCTGTCGGATAACTGGATTTCTGCTCTGGCGGAAGACGACAACAAGCAACTGTACATCGGCACGAAGGACGGCCTAAACATTCTGAACAAGAAAAACGGAGAGGTTCGGCAGTGTACGGATCCACTCTTTAAGCACAACTACATCGCTTATATTCTCCCCGTTTCCGAGCACGAAATCTGGACTGCTACCAATCGGGGGTTGATCGTCTATGACCCTTTGACCAATCAATCTGCCAAGATCGACTTCAAACCGCTGCGAAATGGAGCTGTCAAGGGGATGTTGATCGATTCCAAAGGTGAAATCTGGGTCGGTACCTGGAATAAAGGCCTCTTCCGATATTCTCCGCGAAAACAGAAATGGACCAAATATCCCCAACTTACCCCCTCGAACTCCGTTCATGTCCTATTTGAGGATTCCCGGGGGCGTTTGTGGGCCGGAACATTCGGAGAAGGTCTCGTGTTGATCGAGAACCAATACGACACAACCAATCTGAAAGTTTCCCGATTCACTTCCGACATGGAAAACGGTTTGTCCGACAATTTTATCTATGCCATCATCGAAAATCCGAAAACCAATACATTATGGGTCGGTACTCGGAAAGGAATCAGCATTACACAGATGCTAGATTCTCCCAAAATCGACTGGAAAAAACGTTATCCCAGTCCCTTGATGGGTAATGATGTGGACGCACTGATCAATGATCGGCAAGGCAATATCTGGATTGGCTCCCTCAGTGGAGTCAGCTATGTAAACATATCTGAACCTGGCTTCCGGTCCAATCCGCTGACCGAAGCCACGAATGTGCTCAAAAGCGCCTCGGCGACGAGCATCATGGTCGATAACAATGGGAGAATATGGACCGGTGTCGGATCCAACGGAATCTCCATATTCGATCCCCGGACCGGCAAAGAAGAAATACACCACACGTTTGATTGGAGTCGAAAGAAACATACGTTCTCAATGGTTCCCTGCATGCTCCAATCGGAGACTACCGGTGATATTCTGCTGGGAACCGTCAACGGAATCTATGCGCAAAAGAAGGGCATGCATGCTCCGAGCAAAGTTAATAATCCGAATTTGACATTCAAAATACTTGACATAAACGAGATAAAGACAAAGGGGTATCTCGTCTGCGGCACCCATACGGCGGGATTTCTGGACTTTGATCTGAAAAACTTCCACAAATTCAATATCGAAAATTACGAATATTCCTGCGGTATAGTCTATAATAAACAGATTTGCTTCATAGGCAGTTCTTCAAATGGAATCTTTCGGGTTGATCTTTCGGACAAACTCGATTCAAACCATACCGACATCATCTCCCAAGCCTATAACATCGAGAACGGCCGCATCTGCTCGGATAACATTACCGACCTGTATCTGGATTCCCAACACAGACTGTGGGTTGCGACCGATGGGGGGGGGTTGTGCTTCTACGACCGCCAGACAGACCGGTTTATTTCAGTTAACTCCTGCATGGACTTTCCCACCGATATTGTGACAAGCATCACAGAAGATCGGCACAATACGTTATGGTTAGGTACCAACATTGGGCTTATCCGCTTCTATCCCGAGCAAGAAATCAGCAAATCATCATTCCGGGTCTATGACCAGAGCAATGGACTCTCCGATCGTTTGTTCACTCCCCGTACCGTTTGCACGGCAGCCAATGGAACCATCTATTTCGGTTGTCATCACGGGTATGTTTATTTTCATCCCGATGATATTCAGGCATCGGATGAGTTTCCTCAGGTTGTGATCACCGACATCAAGCTGGACAACCGTTCCATCGGCCAGCTTGCGGAGTCGGATCATCGCAAAATTTGCGACACGGCGCCCGAATACGCCCGTGAATTGAATGTCGACAGCCGGTTCAACAGCCTGACGATCAACTTCTCGCCCATGATCTACACCACTCCGAGCAAGGTGCGCTACGCCTATCGGCTGGACGGATTCGACGGCGAGTGGCAATATACCGATTACAAGCAGCGTTTCGCCCACTACGCGAATCTCGATCCGGGCCGCTACACCTTCCGGCTCAAGACAACCAACGAATCGGGCCAATGGAACGATTACACGCGCGATATGGAGATCCGCATCCTGCCTCCCGTCTGGAAGACCTGGTGGGCCTGCATGCTGTACGTCATCTTCGGTTCGTCGCTGATTGCGATCTTCTACCGGCTGGTACGCCAACGGTTGAGATACCGCAACCAGATCCGGATCCAACAAGCCGAAAACGAGCGGAACGTGGAACTCAATCAGGCCAAGCTCCGCTTCTTCACCAACATCACCCACGAGCTGTTCACCCCCATTACGATCATATCGGCCGCCACCGAGGAGCTGAAAAGCCGCATCCCGGAACAGGAATACGGTGTCATCGCCTCGAACATCGACCGCCTCTCCCGACTCATTCAACAGATCCTCGAATTCCGCAAGGCCGAAACGGGAAACCTGCGGCTGCAGGTTTCGAACCGCGACCTGCCCCGCTTCATCGCCAAGAACATCGAGAGTTTCGGCCCGCTGATGAAGCACAAACATATCCGGATCTCCTACGAATGTTCCGAAAAGAGCCGGAAAGCCTTTTTCGACGCCGACAAGATCGACAAGATCCTCTACAACCTGCTGTCCAACGCCCTGAAGTACAACAAGGAGGGGGCTGAGGTCATTGTCCGGCTGTCGTTCAGCGACGATGGCGAGCATGCCGTCTTTTCCGTCGAGGACAACGGGCAGGGCCTTTCCGAGCGGACCATGAAGAATCTCTTCAAACGCTTCTACGACGGAGACTTCCGCAAGTTCAACACCAGCGGGACCGGCATCGGTCTTTCGCTGGTCAACGATCTGGTCAAGTTGCACAAGGGGACGATCGATGTCGACAACCACCCCGGCAGCGGAGTCAAGTTCACGGTGACCATCCCGATCACGATGAGCCATTATACCGAGGAGGAGTGCGACGAAATCCTCGCTTCGAATCCCAATCCTCCCACCACGGTCTCGGCGGCTCAGGAGAAACCCCTGTACCGGATTCTGGTCGTCGAGGACAACCCGGATCTGAATTTCGTTCTCAGAAACATGCTGGCCCGCCATTACGAGGTATTCTCCGCCGGAAACGGTGTCGAAGCCATGGAGATCATCCGAAAGGAGAATATCGATCTGATCGTTTCCGACGTGATGATGCCCGAGATGGATGGCTACGAACTCTGTTCCAGACTGAAAAACGACCTCGATTACAGTCACATACAGATCATTCTGCTGACGGCCCGGACCGAAGACGAGGATGTCGTGGAGGCGTACAAGGCCGGAGCGGACGCCTACATTCCCAAGCCCTTCTCCGTCAAACGGCTCAATGCCCGGATCAGCAACCTGCTGGAGGCTCGGGAAAAACGAATCGAGAAATTCAAGAAACAGCTATCCGAGACAACCGAAGGCCTGAATTTCCAGACCCTGGAGTACACCTCGCACGACGAGAAGTTCCTGAAGGATGTGATTCAGACCATCAATGAAAACTATACGAATCCGGAATTCGACAAGAACATGTTGCTCGAGAAATTGGGTGTCAGCAAATCGACCCTGCATCGCAAACTGACCTCCCTCACGGGATGTACGGCCTCGACCATGATCAAAGACGCCCGGCTGAAGGCCGCATACGATCTTCTGAAACGCAAGGACGGGCCGATGGTTTCGGAGATTGCCTATGCCGTCGGATTCAACGATCCGAAATATTTCAGCAACTGCTTCAAAAAAGAGTTCGGAATCCTGCCCAGCGAAGTGGAAAAAGAGAAATAGTAAACTTAAAAACAAACAAGAATCTTAAAATAAACCTTATCACCGTTTCAGGTGTTGGCGCCGTTTACGACGCTGTAGCAGTTGTTGTTGCTCCTCGTAGGTTTGTACATCAGCTAATTCCAGAATAGCGTCCAACGGATGGAACGACTGACCCGACCGGAAAGATTCTTTTGAGGAAGGTCTCTCCAGCTCCGAGGGTTCCCGGGAGACTCCCCTACCCTTTGCTTCAGCATGGAACAACTGTTCGAAGGCGTTGGCCGAGAAGTTCCGCCCCAACAAGGAACCGTTGGCTACGATTCCCTGCTCATGGTCGATAAAGGTCACACCGTAGATCCGTTCCGCAGCATTGAGGCGGAATACTGCATCAACGCCCTTGTCGTGCAATCGCTCGCAAAACTCCGTCCGGTTTGAACACCGCGCCATGACATCCGCAATCTTTTCCCGCAACTCATCAAGTGCTCCGGGCTCCTTCAAGGCCGTTCTCGATCGCTCGTAATAGCGTTGCAGGACCTCATATCCGACATCTTTCCCAATCCGACTCGACTTGAATGGCGTTCCGATGCCATAACCATCATCGGTCAGCGCCCCGTAGATCATCCCGGCATAATCGCGCCCGTCGATGGTTCCGGTTCGCTCCTCGGCCGAGACATTGAAGGCTTCGAGCAGCGTCCGCCACTCCCCAAAAGAGGCGCACCGATAATGCCGCAGGCACGACCTTACGGTGGAGGAGACCTGCTGCTTGACATCGCCCTTCGGATAATCCACCTTGTGCAATCCCTCCCGGTCTTGTAGCTCCCGACCTTTGATACTCGGGTGAAGTCCGTATTTTTGCTCGAGGGCCCGCGTAATCTCTACGGAACGTCGGGCCTCGAAGTCATGAGGCAGTTTCCGACCATTGCGGTCGATACGAAGCGACACGATATGCAGATGTTCGCGAGCAATATCCCGATGTTTGAATACGATGTAGGGCTGCTCGCCGTAGCCCATCCGCTCCATATATTCACGGGCAATCTCGCCCAATTGCACATCATTCAGACGGTCCTCGGGCGAGGGGTTCAGCGAGACATGGAAGACCGTGTTGGTCGTTCGCCGGTTGGCCTGCAGGAAGGGTTCGAAGCTGGCCATGCACCGTTCGTGGCTCATGCGGCCTGCGGTATCGAACGGATCGAGCATCCGATTCCAGAAGAGCACCTCGGCCTGTCCCCGGTTGACCTTCTCCTCATTGTAGCGAATGGCGCCGCCGACAGTTGCTCCCGTCCTTATATTCGCAACCATCCTTCGGCCTGTTTGGTTAGATTCAGAATCTCGATACTCAACGCTTTCAGTTCGCGGGTTCGCTGCTCCAGCATAGCGATCTGATGCGGGATAGCAACGTTGGAAAAGTGCGCGTTGATGGCTTTTACGATCTGGTTATGTAGGCTAAGTACCCGGCGCCTTGTCATATTTCTATGATAGGTTTCCCAATACTCGCCTCCGAACCGGACGTACACCTTCCAGCGTATCCGGCTCTCCACTAATATTGTCAGTCTAAAACGTTCCATGATGTATCTTTTGATGACAGCTTCCGC
>OJRO01001734.1_pt1 | contig 13903 bp, 10 predicted proteins | sample 1599221 | NCBI WGS metagenome assembly OJRO01 (sample SAMN03922449, study PRJEB24848) | human gut metagenome | isolation source: stool sample | host: Homo sapiens | place: Germany | collected 2009-11
CGAAGAGCGGCGGGGTCTTGCCGCCGTTGGCGAGATACTTGTCGGCATCCTCATGCGAAACGCCCGTTTCGGGGAGGCGCTTGTAGAAGCCTTCCCAGGACTTCTGGTCCATGAAGACGTAGGCCTGGCCGTTGGGGTTCTTGAGCATCGGCTCGAGAATGTGGCGGTTCGACGCCTTTTCATTCACGAAACGGACGCCATTCACGTTGACGAGAATGCCCGCCTGGTCAAAGGCGCCGACATTGGCGTAAATCGTGGACTTGGCCTTGCCCGGAGCGACTTCGATGCCGTTCGGATAGCGCTTGCCGTACTGGAGGAGCTGGGTCTTGACGCCCAACTTCTCGGCCATCTGGAGGCCGTCGCCCGTCGAGGAAACCGGACCGTAGTAGAGGACCTTCTGCATTTCGGGCGTGAGGAGCGACTTGTTGTTGCCGTAGCCGCCCGTCGTGAGAAGGGTCTTCTTCGCCTTGATGGTGTAGGTCGTGCCGCTGTTGAGGTCCACAGCCTTCACGCCCGTGACCTTGCCGTCCTCGACGATGAGGTCTTCAACGCGGGTGTTGTAGAAGACCTTGGCGCCGTTCTGGGCGATCACTTCGCGCAGGTGCTGCGCCATGGTGCCCGCGCCCCCCTGGAATTCAAGCGCGCGGCGGTGCGAATACTCGGCGAGGTAGGGAAGATCGTTCGGAATGAACTTGACGCCCACCTTTTCATTCAACCAGTCGATCGTGGGGCCGACGTTCTTTGCGTAGAGCGTGAGCTTCGAGAGATCGTTCTTGCCGGCGCCGTTCTTCAGGAAGTCCTTCACCATCGAATCGACGGAGTCGTCCTTGGAGCCGAAGGCCTTCTGGAGCTTCGAACCCTGGGCGACGACCTGGCCGCCCGAAATCGAAGCCGCACCGCCGATGAAGGGCATCTTCTCGACGAGGATCACGTTGAGGCCGTTCATGCGGCTGCGGATGGTCGCAGACATGCCCGCGCCGCCGCCGCCCACGATGACGACGTCAGTGGCGAGGTCTTCGTTTTTGGCAACTTTCTTAAGCACCACCGGAACGAGCGCTTCCGGATCGGCGCCCGCCTGCTTCACGCAGTCGGCAACGGCCTTCCTGATGGCGTCCGAAGTAATCGTGGCGCCCGAGACCCCGTCAACCTTCGGCGACTGGGCGTCGACGATCTTCTGCGGGAGCTGGTCGACGGCGAGCGTGCCGATGCCCTGGGTTTCGGTCTGCTTCACGACCTTGACGGCGGAAATCTTGTCGGCCGTGAAGGTCACTTCAACGGTGACGGCGCCGTGAATGCCGGGGGCGGAAGCCGTGTAGGTTCCCGCCTTGAAGGTGGCGGCGGAAGCGGCGGTCGCAAAGAGCGCGGCAACCGCAAGAGCAGCAAAAGTCTTCTTCATGGGTGAAATTCCTCGTGGAATCAGTCAATCAAAAAACAAATTTATTCTAGGCAATCATTGAGCATGAGACGCATCCGCATTACGGATTCATCGCGCGATGGAGCGTTTCGAGCACCGAGAGGCATTCCTCGGCCGGAATCTGGCCGGGCGCGCTCGCCTTTCCGCCCACGGACGCAAAGGTGAGGTCGGAGCCGAAGCCTTCCCCCGTAATGCGCGTAAGCACGCCCCACTTTCCCATCGCCATCGTGAGCATCGGACGGTCGCTGTAGTAGTGGCGCATCTTCGCGGTCGCGGTCATCACGGTGAGCGCGTCTTCAGGCGAGAACGCCATGACGGCGAGCTTCAGAATGTCGGCGCCGAATTCCTGCTCGAGGAGGAGCCTCCTGATGATTTCGCCTTCATCAGGCGTGAACTTGAATTCATGGGCGCTGATGATGACTTTGATGCCTTTGGCGTGCGCCGCCTTGACGAGGGAGCGGATCATGTCCGCATCGCGGAAGAGCTCAAGGTCAATGATGTCGGCTTTGCCGGACTCAATGACGGCGCGGTAAACCTCGCCGTAGTACTTGTCTTCGGCAATGAAGGGGCCGCCGTCGGTGCCGTTTCTGAGCGTGACGAGGACGATCTTGTCGCCCGCCGCCTGATAGGCCTTCCGGGTCACCTCGGCAAACTCAGCCGGAGCGAGTTTTCCGAGATAATCGATGCGGACCTCGACCATGTCGAGGGCCTTCATGCCGGCAAACTTCTCGAGCGTCTGATAGAGGTCGGCAGCATTCTTGCTCGTCGTCGGGGCGATCAGCTTCGGGCGCCCTTCGCCGATCCGGCGGCCCTTGACCTCGAGGGGCTTCACGGCGCCGACGCCCCAGCCGGGAGCGCGGTTTTCCGTATCGATCGGGCGCATCTTCTCGCCGAAATGGTCCGAAACGCTCGCTTCCGCAACCGGAACCACAACCGCTGCAGCGGCTCCGAGCGCGGAACCGAACAGATGACGACGCTGCATTCTCAATCTCCTTTCCTTTGATTTTTCGTGCCGTCGCCGGACATTCAAGGCCGGTCTGAAGCCTTTGAATCTTTTGCCCGGGACATGCCCGTCATTTTCCGGGAGGGTTCATTTCTCAACTACCCCCACCCGGGTGTAGTGGAGCGAGAAAAGAAGGAAAAAAGAGAAAATCAGAAGAGCGCAGCGTTCCTCCCGGCAGCGCGCCCCATCACGAGGCAGTTGGAAATGCCGGCGCCTCCGAGGCGGTCGCGGCCGAAAATGCCGCCTGCGAATTCGCCCGCAGCGTAGAGCCCCGGAATGGGAATTCCGCGCTCATCAATGACTCTCGCCTCGCGGTCGGTTGCGATCCCGTCGAAGGACGTGTGAACGAAGATCCGCTCCCGCCCCCAGTAGTAGGGCGGGTGATCGAGCGTCTGCGTGAAGATGGTCTTCCCGAACTCCGGGTCGAACCCGGTGCGCGCCGCACGGTTGTATGTGTCGAGCGTTTCCTTCAGGACCGCTGCCGGAATGCCCATGCCTGCCGCCATCTCCTCCACCGTGTCCGACTTCTTGACGAAGCCGTTCGCGATCTTGAGGCCGAGGGTTGCGCTCTTTCTTGAGGCGCTGTCGGTGATCACCCAAATTTCCTTCTCGGGCTGCCGGAGAACGGCCGCAGAAATCTTGTTCCAGGCGAGGCCTTCGTCGATGAAGCGCCGGCCCCGGAGCGTGATGAAGATGTCTCCGCCCGCGTAGTCGATGAGCCTTCCGCCCCAGTAGGGCAGCAACTGAAGCCCAAAGCCTTCTTTCCAGAAGCCGCCCGCGTTCCTTGCGAGCTCCGCGGCCGTCGCCTCACGGTTTTCCCAGAGCGTGCCGAAAGGATTGGCCGACGTCTGCATCTGCGGATCGAACTCCGGCATCACCTTCATCCGCATTTCGCGGCACGCGCCGAAGCCCCCTGCCGCGAGAACAACCGCGCGGGCGCGGAGGTACTGAAGAACCGGGAGATCGGAAAGTCTCACGCCGAGACGCCATCCGCTGTCGTCGGGGACGCGATCGAGCGCCCGGAGATCGGCTTCAAGGAGAACGTCGACGCCGAGCGCATCTGCTCGCGTCATGAGAGCGAGCACGTAGCTTCTGCCCGCGGAATTCCCGTAGCTCGATACGCACCGAGGCCGCGTTTCGGCTCTCGCCGTGAAGAGGCCGCCGAACCGCACGCCCATGGAAGAGAGCCATCGAAGCGCAGATTCCGACTCTGCTCCGATTCTTTCCAGAATCTCAAGGTCCCCGCAGTTGTCGCCGAAGGCGTAGGAATCCCTGGCAAAAATCTCCGGCGAATCCTGAAATCCCTTCGGCCCCTGGAGCTTCCGCGATACAACGCTGATGCTCCCGCTCGAATAAATGCTGTGACCGCCCGCGAGCGGCCCCTTTTCAAGAAGAAGCACGCGCTTAGCGCCCGCTTCCCTTGCGGCGACGGCTGCAGAGAGCCCGGCAATCCCTGACCCCACAACGACGACGTCGGCTTCCGCGGGGAGCCTTTCCGCCTTTTCGGAAGCAAAAGAGAAGCCTCCGAAGGTAAGGCCGCCCGCAGCAAGAGCCGACGCAAAAGCACCCCCGAGCAGTCCGCGCCGCGTCCATCGCTTTTGTGCGCTTTCGTCAGTCACCCTGCGTCTCCTTTTCCTTCTCCGCCTTCACCCATTGAAAGGCTTCAAGCGCGCTCTTGATTCCAAGCTTCCCGTAGGCGTGGGACCGGTGCATCTTGACGGTTTCCTGAGAGAGGCCGAGCTTTTCAGCGGCCTCGCGGTTCGAGAGCCCCTCGGCCACGAGTTCGAGCACCTCGCGCTCGCGGGGCGAAAGCGCCTCGAACTTCTTCGACTCCCTCGCCTTCGCCTCCCGCTCGCGGGCGTCCGCCGCAGAACGCTCGCAGGCCGCGCGCACCGTCTCGTAGACCACCATGGGGTCCGCCTTCTTTTCGAGAAAGTCGACGGCCCCGAGCTTCATCGCGCGCACGGCGGCGCCGATGTCGCCGTGGCCCGTGAGCAGAATGACGGGCGTGAGTACTTTCTGCGCGTGCAGGTGCTCGACCACCTCCATGCCGGTCATTCCGGGCATGCGGAGATCAAGCACGATGCAGCCCGGGCGCTCGAGGTCGTCGTCATCGAGAAACTCCCGGGCGCTTCCGTACTCCCGCACTTCCATGCCGAGGGTCATCAGAAGAAGCCGCTGGCTCTGACGGAAATCCGGATCGTCGTCGACGAGCCGCACGACTGGGTTCAAATTCTTCATGCCTTATCTCCTTCTCATTCTTTCCGGGCCGCTTCCGGAAAGCTCAGCACCACCACGACGCCTCCGGCCTCGCGGCGCGCGAACTTCATGGATGCGCCGTGCCCTTCGGCAATGCCTCTGCAGATCCCGAGACCGATCCCGAGTCCCTGAGGGCTCGGAACGATGGCGTCGCCGAGCTTCGCGAGCCGCGCCATTGCCGCGTCGTCGAGCTTCGCGCCTGAATTCTCGATCACGACCTCAATGCGGCTCTCGCCCGGGGCGGGTCGCGGGTCCAACTCATTCCCCGACGATTCCTCCGGGCGCTCCGCCGCAACGCGGTTGATCATGACGGAAACGAAGGGCGGCTCGCTCTGAGATCCGAAAGCTGCGCTTGCGGCGTTCCTCACGAGGTTCAGAAAGAGCACCTCGAGCTCGAGGGCGTCGCCGAGAACCACGGGCTCAAGCCCGTTGGCATGAAGCTTCACGGAGAGCCGCTCGCGCTTTTCTTCCGAGAGCTCGCTTCGCGCCGACCGGATCCCGCGCTCGATCACCCTGAGAAGCGGCACCTCCGCATGTTCGGTTCTGCCGGTCCTCGCATACTGCCGCACGCGGTCGACGATGCCGGCGACCTTCTCGGCCTCGTGCTCGACGCCCTTCAGAGCCACGGCAATCCGCTCCTCCTTCTTTTCATCATTCCGAAGAAGAATCCGCAGAACGGCGCAATAGGCTCGGATCGCGCCCACCGGCGCATTAATCTCGTGCGCCACCATGCCGGACATCTGGGAGACGACCGAGCGCCGCTCGAGCCCGGCCGCCTGCTGGCGGGCTTCCGCGGCTTCGGCTTCGCTCCTGATATTCCGCTCGAGCGCTTCGCTCAACGCCTGCGTGCGCTTTTTGAAGAGCACATGGAGCCGGATTTCGTTCAGGATCAGAAGAACGAGGATCCCGAGGAAGAAGAGGATCTCCTCCCGGTAGCGGAGGAATATTGCTCCAGGACTCATGTCCCTCAGATGCGCCCACGGGCCGACGCGAAGGTCCTGAAAGAGCTTCAGCACGGGAGCGTCCGAAACGTTCGCGAACCATTCGTAGCCGTCGATGTCCTTAAGCGACAAAAGGGCCCCGAGCACATCCCTCACCTTTTCCTCATCGGTGTCGCCGAGCGCCACGAGGCTGAGCCCTGGATAGAGGTCCGTGGAATGGAGGCACCGCAGCCCCTCGGTCTTCGCGTTGATGACGCGGAGACCCTCCGTTCTGGCGAGCTTCTTTTCCGCCACTGCCTCTAGAAGGCATGCGGGGAGTATCCCCACGTCCGTTCCGCCCGAGAGGACTTCAGAAATCACGTCCGGATACGCGTTGCTCTTTACGACGAGTTCAGAGAAGAAATGGTCCGGGTCGAACCCTGCGCGCTCGATTTCGCCCGCGGCCGCGAGCCACCCTTCGACCGTCGTCTGGAGTCCCGACGCCGCCCGCAGGCCTTCGATGTCCCTGAGCGTCCGCCAGGGGCGCTCCGCCCGGACGATGAAGACCGAACCCACGGAATGGTCCGCGCGGTCTGCAAGGACCGTGCGGCGCGTGGCGATTCTCACCGCGGAAACGCGCGAGGAGAGCTGGGCGTAGGCCGCGAAGCCCGAGGGCGCGAGGAGAAAGTCGGGCTTATTTGAAAGAAGCGACTCCTCGGCGTCCGCCGCCGGGATGACCATCTGCCGCCAGCGGTACTGCGGAAGCCGGTCGGAGAGCTGCTCGAGCGTGCGCTCGAGCGCGAGCGCATCAAACGGATTTATGAGCGTGTCGACGACGCTGATCGAAAGGAGCGGCCGGAAGTCGCCCTGCTTTCCCGCAGGGGCCTCAATCGTCACGCCCGAAATGGGGAGCGCCTCGGCGCCCGTCGCAGCGCGTGCGGACAGTACGGGCAGTGCGGCGCCTGCCGCTCCGGTGATGAGGGCGGCAAGGAGGAATAAAGAGGAAATCCGGGAGGCAAGAAGCTTCATGGCGTCAATGATGCGGGATTTCTGCGCTTCCGTCCAACACCCGAAGAGGTGTATGGGCCCGGGGCTCCTCATGAGAAACAACGAAACCGGACGCCGGGCGAAAGACTCTTCCCCGGCTCACGACAATCGAGCAGTTTTGGCAAAGGGGAAGCGCATTTGCGCAATCCTCCCGTAAACGGCGTCCTTAAGATTTCATCCATCAATCAGGGAGGCATTTGCCATGAACCAGACATTCAAAATGACGAACGGCGTCGAACTTCCGGCGTTCTTCTTCGGGGTTTACCAGATCCCCAACACCACTGCCTGCGAGGATGCGGTCAATAACGCCCTCGCTGCGGGCTATCGCGCAATCGACACGGCCGCGTCCTACGGGAACGAAGCCGCGGTCGGGCGCGCTTTGGCCAATTGCGGCGTCGCGAGAAAGGATCTTTTCGTGACGAGCAAGCTCTGGGTTGAGGATGCAAGCGAAGCCGGCGCCGAAAGGTCGGTGAAGCGCTCGCTCGAACTTCTCGGCCTCGACTACCTCGACCTCTACCTCATCCATCAGCCCGTGGGCGACGTCTACGGCGCCTGGCGGGGGCTCGAGAAAATGCTCGCCGACGGCCTCGTGAAGGCCATTGGCGTCAGCAACTTCGCGCCCGACCGCCTCATGGACCTCGCGCTCCATGCAAAGGTCTGTCCGATGGTAAATCAGATCGAGATCAATCCCTTCTGCCAGCAGAGGGACGCCTTCCCCGTGATGAAGGATCTCGGGGTCGTGCCCCAGGCCTGGGCTCCCCTCGCAGAAGGCAGAAACGGCCTCTTCTTCAATTCGACCTTGCGTCTTATCGCTCAGAAGCACGGCGCTTCCGTCGCTCAGGTTGTGCTTGCCTACGTCTCGGAACTCGGCGCCTCAGTTGTGAGCAAGAGCGTGTCGCCAGCCAGAATGAAGGAAAATCTTTCTGCAGCTGATCTCGTCCTTGACGACGAGGACCGGAAGATGATCCGGGCGCTCGACCGCAATGAAAGCCAGTTCTTCTCCCACCGGGATCCGGCCATCATCCGCTGGTTCTCCGAGAGGCGCATTGCGCACTGACGCCTCCGGAGACAACACTGAATTGAGGGCTTCATCATGAAAACGCCTGAGGAATGGTTTAGAAACAGCTCCGCCGACCAGAACTGCACGGTCTGCGAGCACGAGGCCGAGGAATCGCCCTCGAGCCGCGCGCTGAGGCTGAGGCTTGCCGACCGCGTCCGCGAGATTGTTTTGAAGGGCGCCCTGGATCTTCATCCGATCGAAGGGCTCCACCTTTCCTACATCGAGGAGTCCGTTCAGGCGAAGAACTGCTTCTACCGGCTTTCCGTGGGCGTCATCCTCAGGGGCCACAAGCGCCTCATGATCGGCTCCACCGAATACCGCTACGGTCCGGGGTCGGCAATCGTCACGTCGATCGACATGCCGACCTCGTACGAGCTCATGAACGTCTCGAAGGAAGAACCCTTCGTCTCTCTCTCGATTCCGCTCAATACGGCAACGCTCGCCGAACTCATTCAGAACGACGATGCAACGAGCCAGGCAAAAAGCGTTTTCTCGGTAGAACCCTCATCCGAAGAGCTCATGGAGGACTTCTACCGGCTCCTCTCGCTTCTTGAGAAGCCAGCGCAAATTCCGCTCCGGGCTCCGCTCATCATCCGCGACATTCACTGCCTTGCGCTCTCGGGCGCGGGCGGCGACTGCCTGAGAGCGCTCTACGCGCCCGATGCCGCCGGAAAGCGCATCCGGCAGGCGATCCGGTGGCTGAGGGACAACTACCGCTCGGAAGTCTCGATCGAGCGGCTCGCCGAAGTCGCGAGCATGGCGCCCTCGACCTTCCATCGACATTTCCGGGAATTCACGTCGTTGACGCCCTTGCAGTACCAGAAGCGCCTGAGGCTCTACGAAGCCCAGCAGCTTCTGCTCAAGGGCAGCACCGACGCCAATTCCGCCGCCTATGCCGTGGGCTACCAGAGCCCTGCACAGTTTTCCCGCGACTACAAGCGCCTTTTCGGCGAACCGCCCGGACGCCACATCAAGGGGAAGCTCGCCCGCATTCAGGATGCCGTAGTCAACAACACCGACTGAAAAAGAATTTGATCATGTTTGCTGCTGCAACCAAACTTTCCGCATCACTCGCCGCCCTGCTCCTTGCCGGAGCCCTTTCTGCCGCACCGCTCTCCATCGAAAAGCAGGGGAGCTTCGCCGCTGGCGGCACCGTCGTTCCGGCCAAAACCGCCTACGATCCCTATCACCCGACCGCTGACGGGCAGGACCTTCACGGCGATCACGCCTTCGTGAGGTACCAGATCCCGACCGATGCGAGAACCTATCCCCTCGTCTTCCTTCACGGTCACGGGGAATTCTCGAAGACCTGGGAAACGACGCCTGACGGCCGCGACGGCTTTCAGAACATCTTCCTCTCACGCGGCTTCAAGGTCTACCTCGTCGACCAGCCGCGCCGCGGAGGCGCCGGGAAGGCGACCGTAAAGGGCGAAATCCCCGCCAAATCCGACGAAGCCTTCTTCTTCGGGCAGTTCCGAATGGGAATGTGGCCCAAGTTCTACGAGAACTCGCAGTTCCCTGAGGATGCGGAGTCCCTCAACCAGTTCTTCCGCCAGATGACCCCCAACACCGCGCCCTATGACGCGAAGGTGAACGCCCGCGCGATGGCGGCCGTGCTTGAGAAGTCGGGCGACGCCGTTCTCGTCACGCACTCCCAGGGCGGCGGCATCGGCTGGCTCACCGGCATGATGAGCGACCGCATCAAGGGGATCGCTTCCTATGAACCGGGGAGCAACTTCCCGTTCCCGAAGGGCGAGGTGCCCGCGCCCATCAGGACCTCGAGCTTCTTCGGCGACTTCAAGGCCGACGAAGTTCCGCTCGAAGACTTCAAAAAGCTCACGCGCTATCCGATCGTCATCTACTACGGCGACTACATCCCGAAGGAGCCGTCGACCAATCCTCACCTCGACTACTGGCGCGCCGCCGTCAAAATGGCGCATCTGTGGGCGGATGCCGTCAACCGCCACGGGGGCGACGTTGAGGTGATTGAACTTCCCGAGAAGGGACTGCGCGGGAACACGCACTTCCTCTTCGCAGAGAAGAACAACCTCGAGGTTGCCGACCTCTTCTCCGCGTGGCTCAAGGACAAGAAGCTCGACATCCGCTGAGGCCTGAAACGGCAGCTCATCTGAACCCGTAAGAAAAATCCCCCGCAAACCGTGCAAGTCTGCGGGGGCATCTTTATATCAGCGCGGGAAGACTCTTGCCGGGAAACCCTCGCTGATGAAGATTTCTTTAGAAGCGGTGGATGAGACCAGCCATCACTTCAACCGCGCTCGGGTCGCGGTCTTCCTTGGCCTTGTATTCCAGCTTGTCCTGGAGATAGGTCGCAGCCGTATAGACGGAAGTGCGCTTCGAAAGGTTGTAGTCGTAGCCGACGGAAATGTTCCAGCGGTCGAGCGTGTTGTCGCTTTCAGCCGTGTCTTCCGCAGAAAGGTAGCCGACATGAGCCTTCGCGGTGCCGCCGAACGCCGGGACGCCGACGCCGAGCGCAACGCTGTAGCCTTCAGCGCCTTCGGCAGAGAAGCGCCCGGCCTTTCCGATCGAGCTGTCGTCGCCAATCGCCTTCTGGCCGACCGAGTACGCATTGTCGAAATACTGGAAGGCGGCGTAGGTCTTCATAAAGCCGAAGTCGTAGTTGCCGCCCAGGGTGACCGTGATCGAATCGTCAAGATCCGAGCCCCTGACGGTCTGCTGCGAACCGTAATTGACGGAGTCGACGATGCCGACGAGATAAAGATTCTCAACCTTGTAGTTGGCGCCGATTGCATAGTAGCGGTCGGCGGAGGCCTTGCCTTCATCCCAGGAAATCTTGGCCGACCCGGTCTCGCCGTTGTCGTCCGAGTTGCCGAACGAGAACTGGGCGAAAGCCGTAAAGCCCGCAAAGGTCGGGGTCTTGTAGGTGACCATGTTGTCGTAGCGCGTGTGGCCCGCAGCCTGCACGAACTTCATGCCGGTAAGGTCGCCCCAGCCCGTCGAGAAGGGACTCGTCTGTCCGAGGAGCCCGTAGGAGCCGAGCGCGCTCGCGAGCTGTCCCATGCGGCCGAAGGCGATTTCGCCGAAAGCGCCCGTCAAATGGAGCGAAGCTTCGCGGCCGAAGATCCTGTCGTCGCCGTTCGAATCGAACGTGCCGTCATCGGCATCAAACCCGTTTTCAAGGACGAAGCCCACCTTTAGGCCGTTTCCGAGGTCTTCCGTACCCTTCAAGCCGAAGCGGGAGCCGGAGTTCATGCCGGACTTCATGGTGAAGCTGTCCTCGGCATCAGCCTGAGCGTCGCCGTCGGAATGCTGGTACGAAAAGCCGTAGTCGACGAGACCGTAGAGCGTAACGTCGGCAGCAAGCGCCGAACCTGCAAATGCGCCCAATACCGCGAGCGCAGCCAGAGTCTTTTTCATTTAAATACCTCTTAAGCAATAAGAATGAAGTTCGCATCCTTGCTGCGAACTCATGTTTAGTGTCGCAGGTTTGTCTTTCAAATTCAAACTTGAACAAGCGTTCATCAATCTAAATTCCATGTTTACCTTCATATTTTAAATTGTAAGTCGGCTAACAAATTGTAAGCGCTAAACGCAATTCAAACATTGAAGTACATTTGCATAGTCAGCTATTAAATTAGATGGAATTTAGGAAAATCAATGCCATTTACGAGAGACCGCAAGCCCTCTCAAAATGAATCTGCAGGACTCACGGACGCCGGACGAATTCCCGCTTGTCAGGACTCAAGGCTCACCCAGGCTGGATGGCTTTCAGTCTTCAAAACCTGCCGCGCTGTAATCGAGGAGGATCTGACGCAGAGAGCTTTCAGTCGCGGAAAAGCCCGGCGGCAAAGCCTTGAGCAAAATGCTCTGCCTTCTTTTGCGCCCCATCGGCAAAGATCGCGAAGAGCCCGCCCATCGGCACGGATGCGCCGAGCTTTGCCCGGAGGACCTGGTTGCGGGCTTCGTCCAGAACGGCCTTCGCCGGATCCGCGCCGATTCTTTCCGCTTTTGCGGCGGCTGCCAAAAAGCCCGGGAGACTTCCGTAAAGCGCTGCCCTCGCCTCGAGGCGCTCCTCGAGCACCCTGCGGGCGGCATCGAAGTCGTCCTCGGAAATTTCTCCTGAATCCTTCAGAGTTCTGAGCTTCTCCCCGCAGGCAGCGGAAAAGAGCGCGAGCTCGATCGCGAGGAGCTCCTCCATGATCCTTGCCTTCTTCTTTTCCTTGAAGAAGAACATCGGCTCCCCGATTTCAAAGGCTACGAGAAAGGCCGTGCGGATCTCGCCCTTCACCTCCGCGTCAATCGAAAGCTGATCCATCGCGCGATCGCATTGAAGAGCGGCGTCGCGTCCGCGAATCTGGAGTTCCTGAGCCATTGAGATTTCCGGTGATGAAAGATGAGGAAGGTGCCCGGAATTATAGGCCGCAGGGGCTTTCTCCCTTTTTCGAAGCCTCTCGTCCCAGGCCGCCTCCTGACCCAGGTCAGGACAATCGGGTCAGGAGAAGCGCTTCGCATTTTTGGCTCATACTCGATGTAAAGCAAAATCAAATTGCTTCCCAAAAGGAGAGAAGAGATGAAAGTATGGGCCTATACCGCTGCTGCCTTTGCCGTCATGACCATGGCGGGAGGCGTTCTCGCAGCAGAGCGCACGATCACGACGGACGTGGTCGTTGTGGGCGCCGGTGCCGGCGGCCTCACGGCTGGCGTTGCCGCAACGGATGCCGGCTTGAAGACGATCGTTCTTGAAAAGAATGCCGTCGTGGGCGGCGGCGGAAACTACATGGAAGGCACCTTCTTTGTGGGCTCCGCCCTTCAGAAGGCCGACAACATCGGCGTGAACCCTGAGCGCCAGTTCAAGCGCGTCATGGACTTCCATCACTGGCGCATCAACGCCCGGGCGCTCAACAGCTGGTTGAAGCAAACCGCAGGCGTCTACGACTGGCTCGCCGACCATGGCGTCCATTACGAAGCTGTAAAGACCGCCTTCATTGACGGGAACCGCACCTGGCACATGTACAAGGGCGGCCACGGCACGGTGCTCGTGCAGGAATTCTCGACCCGCATCAAAGCAAAAGGCGGCGAGATTATGACCTCCACCCCTGCGCAGTCCCTCATCATTGAGGACGGCGTTGTGAAGGGCGTTAAGGCCGTTGCCAAGAACGGCGACACCCTCACGATCCGCGCTGGCAACACCATCATCGCGACGGGCGGGTTCTCCGGCAACAAGGAGATGGTTAAGAAGTACCTCCCCTATGCGGGCTACGAGAGCGCCGGGTCTCCGGGCCGCACGGGCGACGGCGTGCAGATGCTTGAAAGCGCGGGCGCGAAGCTCGTCAACATGAATGTCTGCATGCAGGCGGGCCTCTGGCTCAAGGGCGTGCCGACGGACCTCCAGTTCGGCAAGGACGGCGTTACGAAGGCGGAATACGTGCGGCTCCTCGCAGCGCTTTTCCAGCCCTACCTCAAGACCTCGCTTCAGGGCGAACGCGTTGCGGACGAAACGCTGCCGCTTGAATACATCTCGAACGCCTTTGAGGAAGTGGGCGGCGAAGGCTTTGCCGTCTTCGACGACAAGACGCGCGAAGAGATGATTAAGGAAGGGCTCCCGCGCGGCTACTTTGGGATGGTGACGCCGGGGACGAAGTTCACGAACTTCGACGCTCTCTTCGAGCGCGGCGTCAAGGACGGTTTCTGCTACAAGGCCGATACCCTTGAAGACCTTGCAAAGATGACCGGCATGGATCCCGCGCGCCTTGCCGCCACCGCGAACCGCATGAACAAGCTCGTGAAGATCGGCAAGGACGAGGACTTCTACAAGGATTCCGAGTGGCTCCGCGAAGTGAAGACCGGTCCCTTCTATGCGATCAAGGGCAGCCTCAGAACCTACGCCACCACGGGCGGCGCGAGCGTCAACGAGTACTTCCAGCCGCTTGACGAGAAGGGGAACGTCATCAAGGGCATCTACGCGATCGGCCAGGATGGTGGCGGCCTCTACTCCGACTCCTACGACATGCATATTGCCGAAGGCACGGCGAGCTCCTGGGCCATCTGCGGCGGCAAGCTCGCGGTGGACCACATCGTGAAGACCGCAAAGTAAATCCTGAATACGTGATGCACGTGAGAAAGCCCGGCGGAGACGCCGGGTTTTCTTTTTCGTGTGCCCGGCATGGGCGATTTCTATAGGGTGAAAGTCCCGATGAGCAGGAGGTAGTGCCAAGCTCACA
>OJRO01001736.1_pt1 | contig 13891 bp, 7 predicted proteins | sample 1599221 | NCBI WGS metagenome assembly OJRO01 (sample SAMN03922449, study PRJEB24848) | human gut metagenome | isolation source: stool sample | host: Homo sapiens | place: Germany | collected 2009-11
GAGATTCGCCTTAGTCTCGTGGGCTCGGAGATGTGTATAAGAGACAGATCCGAGATACCCCCTCGATACCTGGCAACATAATCCCATCAGCCTGTTGAACTTTTATGACGATAATATGTTCCTCCGCGGTCTGATATACATGTGACGGAGTGTTTTTTCCTGCAAACATCTCAGATTTATCATCTCCCCATTGAATATTACCAGACAGTTTACTGCCTGTAAATTCAAGAAAACCAAATGATTTCCCGCTATGCTCTATTGTTACAAGGCAATAGTCCTTAAAAGGGTCTTCTTCCGGTCCCTCCTGCAAAATATCCTCTCCACCGCTACATGAATATACCATGAAAAAAATTAAAGTCAGTCCAATATATTTCAATATCTCCTTCATATTCTCCTATTTCTTATTTTGATTACCTATTGCAAAACGTATTCTTTTTTCTTCATACTCGTCTTCATCCTCTATTTTCTTCCGGAGCACAATGACATACTCTCTGTCAATCAACTCACTTGTATCAATCCGAATCTCCGGGTTATCATCATTAGTAATTCCTGAAAATACCACGTTATTAGTTAGTGAGAGCACCTGATACTCTACCTGGGGACAAGTCTTCAGACTAATCTTCTTATTTTTCTTATCATAAGCAAAACTGGTCATTTTTTCCAAAGGCATATCTTCCTCCTTGAGAATAATTTCAGATTTCAATAGTGAGCCACCCCGCAAATATTCCCAATCCTCTGAATATTTACCCTTGTAATATACTCTAATCCGATCTCCGGCCTTTATTGGTAGGGTTATTTTACAGAAACAGTCTGTTTCACTATGGTAAGAGTCTGCCGGATACTTAACAGGGATTTCCTCGGATATATATTCTTTTATAGTTCCGTTCTTGCCTACTAAAGCTATTCTCAGGTTTCCGTCAAAAGCTGACCGTCCGATGTTGTTAACAGCTCCTATACTTATTTTAAATTCTTGTTCTGGCTGAATATTAACAGCATCCATTACAAGTCCTTCATAATAGACACCATTCACTTCCTTCCTAATAAGAACCAAATTATCTGTAAAAGCAGAGGTGCCATCCTTATCTGGTATCAAGTTAAAAAAAGCAGCTTGCTCTTGAGTGTATCCACCGCTAGAACTGCCGGAACCCGGATTTGACGGATCCATAACAGTCAATAAGTAATAACCATTCGAACTTCCACTCCACCCCCAATTAACATGATAATAATTTTCCTGGGTATAGCCATCTATTACAAACATATGCCCTCCACCGGATTTAGTAGAAGCTGTATATAGAATCGGCCTTTTTGCATCAAGTTCTTTCCTTAACATCTGATGCCATTCACTCATAACACGGGTAGCCCGATTCTGCATATGAGTCCCCTTATTATATTTCATATACTTTATCATACCTTCCAGTGCATTCTCGTAATATGCCCACGTAGACTTCCTGCCAAACTGTGACTTTGAAATAATGCCACAATCATATATAAGAGTTGCAACCTCATCCTTTATATCAGTATCCGAATTCTTATCAACTTTTACCGGCATCTTGCTCCAAACATAAGGACGATCAAAAGTTTTGCTTGGTATCTGGGTATTCTTATCAGCTTGTAGAGTATAAACAGGTACAGTTCCTACACCCTGATCCGGCCATTGATAATATTGCATAATAATCGCCATTGCAGTAGCTACACAGCCGGTAATTGACTTTCCGTCACTGGTTGTCGGAGATAGTCTGTTGAAAGGCGCTTGCTGGTCCCACAAGGCTGTGGTTAATTTCACTATTGGCGTACCAATAGCGTCTGATGCCCGCGTCCAAGCTTTCGAAATATAAGAAGTGCCCACAACATGTTCCTCCCGGACCGCATTAATCTGATTGCGTAATTCATCCATCCAATCAAGCAAGTTGGGAGGCATATTTTCAACTACAAAATGATTCGAGCAAGAGTATCCTAATATCGGCATGGTAACATCATCTCCCGAGATAATCACAAACCCATCACTATCCATACGGTTAAACACATAAAATGCGGGAGATGATCCACCTCTCGTAGTAGTACTTTCACCATCCCAGACGAGCTGAAGTCTGGGAATTCCACCACGGGATCGTATCGTTTCACAAAAAAAACTCATAGCCACTTTTCTAGCCTGCTCCATTGTAATTTCATTAGCAAGAAGAATATGCTTTGAGGAAAATAATATAAGAAAGAAAAGAATATATTTCATAAAAAAAGTATCAGATCACATTGCTGTAGTTAAGAACAGGATATTGGAGTATTCTCTCCTGCCGGGGAGACACTCCAATATTATTTTTATAATTACCATCCGGGATTCTGTCCCAAATTCGGATTTTTAAAGCGTTCTGTATTGGGTATAGGATAAAAATACATATTATCAGTTACCGCACGGGTTTCGAGTAAGAATTTCTCATAACTGATTACCTCATTATTCTTCGTTATTTTTACTCCATATATATTGGCCGTCTGTCCCAGTTCCTTCCAGCGACGTACATCCCAAAAACGATGACCTTCAAAAGCTAACTCAACACGACGCTCATTCTTCAGGCGTTTAACGAAATCTTTTTCTGTAATATCCGACGGAAAACCGGGCAACGAAATATTTGTACGACCACGAATCTGATTTACCGCTTCACGCGCACTCATATTGTAAACAGCATCTTTATAGTTGGGATCATGAAAAGCATTAATCATAGCTTCTGCATAATTAAGCAAAATCTCACCATAACGGAACAATACCCAATTATGCTGTTTTTTCGTAACAGTGCTGCCAGCCTCGAAACTAATCGTGTTATTTACATACTTTTTCAAATAGTATCCTGTAGTAGTGGCATTCTGCAATGGCAATCCGTTAGTTCCTCCTTCCCATATTTCCACAGGGTCTACAGGCCATTTCATTTCATTGCAAACAATCGTATATTTCATACGAGGATCACGATTATCGTATGGATTTGACTGATTATTCCATACAAAAGGAGTACCATCCTTCATATCATACGCTTCCATCAAGTTTTGTGTCGGACAGGTAGATGTCTTTCCACCCTCCACTCCAATAGGAAAATTAGCCTTCTCAAAGTCACCGCTCTCACCTGTCGGACGATACAATATCACCTCAGCTTTCTGATTATTAACGTCATTAAATATTTGAGGATAAGGAACCAAGTCCAAGCCTAAATCTGTTTTCTGTTTAATAATATCATAAGCAGCTTCTGCGGCTTGTTTCCATTTATCTTCACTATCTTCTGAAAATAAAGGGCTGGCCATATACAACGTAACACGCGATTTTAATGCCATAGCAGCTGCCCGCGTAACACGTCCTTTCTCTTTTGTACTGAAATTATCATAATTCACAGGCAAAATCTGTGCAAGATCCGAACATTCATCCACGATGAATTTAGCAATCTTCTCATAAGATTCAGGATTTACCCCGTTAGCTTCATTCTGTGCCAAGACATCTAGTACAAAAGGAATATTGCGATAACGCTTGATTAATTCAAAATAGAAATATGCTCTAAGGAAACGGACTTCATATTGATAATTAGTAAACTCTTTCATTATAGCCTCATAATCATCCGAATATTTCCATTCATCAAATGTCAGTCCGGCAGTTTCCTTCAAATAGAAGTTGGCTGCCCGAATTCCTTCGTAATAATGTCCCCATACATTATCCACCAAATTATTGGCAGACCATGTACCATCCACAAACCGCTGGATATTGGAAGACTTGTAAATATGGACGGCATCATCCGTAGCCGCATCCAGCATGGCCCCATCTATAGAACAAAAGTCCGCTTTTAAGAAACCATATACATTGGTTGCCAGTTGCTTCACACGATTATAGCTATCAAGCACCTCTTGTTTGGTAAAGTTATCAGACTCATCACAATCCATAAAACCACATCCTGTCATCATCAATAAAGATAGAAGCAGTACTATATTTTTAATCTTTATTTTTTTTATCATTGTCTCTCCAATTTAGAATTGTAAATTAAAACCAAATGTATATTGTTTCATCGCAGGATGAGTAACTCCCAACGCCTCCGGATCAGCAATATCAATGCCATCCAGACATAACAGGTCGTGTCCGCGAACATAAAGTTTCACCGATTTCACAACATTCTGCCTACGTAGCCATTTATCAGGTAATTGATAATAAACTTCTAATGTTCGTAATTTCAAAAACGAAGCATCTGTCACCCATAATGAGTTATTATTATAATTATTCGCTGATCCTAATGTAGTTAGCCTGGGTAATGTCCCATTCGGATTATTCTCGCTCCAACGATTTTCCCAATAATATCTGGAAATTGTATTATTGTTAATCAATGGTCGGTACACACTTCGTGTATCCAGCACCTGGCTATAATTGGCCACTCCCTGAAATTGCGCCAAAACTCCCAAGCCCTTGTATTCAGCACCTAAATTGAAACCATAATAAATCTCCGGACAGGTAGCGTTATATCCCATGGCAACTTGATCATATTGATCGATACGTTTATCACCATTCTGATCTTTGAGTTTTAGATCACCGGGACGTACCTCCGACAAATATTGTTTTACCTCACGTTGGTTTATTTCTTCCTGATTCTTATAGATTCCCTCTACTTCATAACCAAATATTTGACCGACACGACACCCTGTACGCTCCAAATAATCATACGGACGATATTCTTCATTCATATTGATAATTTTACTCCGATTGAAGGAGAATTGCCCGTTTATCTGATAACTGAACTCACCTATCCGGTCATTCCAACCTGCCATTAATTCCACTCCATAGTTATTGACAACACCATCATTACGCTTGGGAACGGTCATTCCGAACACAGAAGAAATCGCATTACCACCATCTACCAGAATATCAGTCCGATGATCATAATATCCATCAATAGTTAATGACAACTTCTTCCATACCATGAAATCCATACCAACATTCAACTTATGCGACTTTTCATAAGTAAGCCCGTCTACAGCAATTTGCTTTTCAGTCATACCACTTTGGCTGGCCGGAGTATCCTTGAAATAATAACTATTACCACTTCCCATATAATACTTATACAGATTTACCCCAAAATCCGCCCTTCCAACTATACCATAAGATGCTCTCAATTTTAAGAAATCAACCGATTTTCCTTTCATCCAGCTTTCTTCTGAAAGAATCCAACCAGCACCTATTGACGGAAATATTCCCCAACGATGATTCGGTTCCAAAACACTGGATGCCGAACCCGATAAAGCAAAATCAAGTAAATAACGGTTTTTATAGCTATAATGCGCTTGTCCAACCATATCCATATATGCCCGGGAAGCATTCTGTCCATCACGATCCATCCGGTCCATAGCATAAAGTAAAACTGTATTCAGCCGATGTAATCCCCAATTTCTATCATAATTTAATTGGGCATTAAAGTTAAAGCGGCGGACAATTTCTCCTGTACTGCTGCTAAAACTCAAAGCAGATTCATTACGCAAGTTTTTATATTGGTCTTCTTCTCCATCCCATCCTTTCACTGAAGACTCATAAGCAAAGTTACGAGTATTGGAATCCCAGTAACTAGCATCGCTGTCAAGCCCCACTCGGACTGAAGCAGATAGACCGGGAGTAAGAGTACTCAAATCCTGTTGAATATTCATATCGGCATACAAAGCACGATTTTGTGAACGCGCATATCCCTTACCTGAAATGAGAGCAATAGGATTATTGGAATAAATAGTAGAACCTCCCCATACCTCATTCTTTGTTTTAACAGGAAACACTCCTGAAGGAACCTGGTACAAAGCTGTGAAGATATCATCTAGCTGTGCACCCGGACGATTGTGTTCTGAGAAATTACCTAGCATACTCAATTGCACTTTCGTGGTTTTGGTAGCCTGTATATCAAGATTAGTCCGTATATTCAACTTTGAGAATTTAAGCTGGGTGGAATAATCTTCATTGTCATTGGTCGGCTTCAGAATTCCCTGATCATTCAGATAATTCAACTGTGCATAATATTGTACCTTATCACCCCCTCCCTGAATGGAAAAGTTTGCATTCTGACCAAGGCTATGATTCCGCAAAGCCTCTCCCCACCAATCTACGTCCGGATAAAAGTCTGGGTAAGTACGATCTCTAAACGCGTCTAGTTCACGTTGAGTATAACGGGGGCTAAGATGATCATTTTTCAACCCTTCATTCAAAGCTTGGGCATAAGTATATCCATCTACCATTTCCGGTAAACGGACCGGAGTCCCCATATTAAACTCATAATTGAAATTAATTACCGGCTTGCCAGTCTTTCCACGTTTCGTGGTAACATAAACGACCCCATTAGCTCCTCGTATTCCATACAGTGCCAAAGCTACGGCATCTTTCAAGACAACCACAGATTCTATTTCTTGCACTGTCAGGTCTGATATGGAACGTACAAAGCCATCAACCAATATCAGCGGGCTTTTGCTGTTTGTAGTCCCCAAACCACGTATATACATAGTAGCACCATCTGCCCAGGAACTGCCGGCATTCTGTAACACATATAGTCCTGGAACAGAACCAAATAATGAGTTAGAAGGATTAACACTCGTTTTATGGGATAATTGCCCTGCTGTCACCATTCCTCCCGCAGTAGTAGATTCTTTCCAGTCAACCGAAATACCTCGACCGTACTGCTGTATGCTGTCCGTTTCCTGTGCCAGCATATTTGCCGACACCAGCAAACCTGTCATTACTAATTTTATAGCTTTATTCATAGTATTCTTTTATTTCTTTATTCATTGAATGATTTTCATGATCACCATCCCGGGTTCTGTACTAACCCGTATCCTTTATTCACTTCCTTATCAGGAAATGCACTCAGATACCATTTTGCAGAAAATCCTCCCGGCTTTTGCCATGCTCTTTCCGGCAACTGCGGAAAATCAAATTTATATTCTTTGGTAGTTTTATGGCGATACACATTAATTCCATGCAAATGTTTTGTAAAATCAGATTCACGTTTCCAACGTATCAAATCAAAGAAACGGTTTTCTTCCCATACAAATTCACAAGCGCGTTCTCGAAGTACTGCTTCGCGAAACTCTGTTTTCTCATCCAGTTTTCCTTTCAATACCAGCCCTGGCAAACCAACGCGTGCTCTAACTGCATTGATATACTGATATGCCTCACTGGTACGCCCACATTCATTCAATGCCTCTGCATAAGCAAGATATACTTCAGCCAAACGTAAATAAGGCCAATGAATTACACGGTTATTGTACTCCCCTTTCCGGTCAAGAGCGAATTTACGTCCGGCAATCCCTGTTGACAAACTCTTACTATCCAAATTGTTCTTATTCCAATCCGCACCTTTGGGATAATTCTTTTTATCATTAGCATCTTCCTTGAATACCTCAGCCTTTCTACCTTGAAAATCGTCACCATCCAATAAGATTGTTTCACACAACCGAGGATCACGATTTATAAAAGGATTTTTCTTATGAACAGGATTATCCCAATCAAAATCATCACCATTCGCCATCGGGAACAAGTCAAAACATTCTTTTGTCGGACACCATGCGCCCCAACGTAAACTTTGCAGCAACGTACTGATACCATTTGTCCTAAAATGCCTGCGTACAGAAATTAGGCTCTCTGTAGTACCCCTGGTATAATATGCATCCTGAAATGCCTGACGAATTGTATTTTTAGTTGCCGTTTCTTTTTGTACCAATTCATAAAAACCACCTTGTTTCCAAGATTTGAAAAAATCTTCCCCCGCTTTTGCCGCATCTTTCCAGCGTTGTTCACTATACCCGCCAAACCAAGTCATCAATTTATCAGAGGCTTCCCCCGGAAAATAAGGCTCGTCAGAATTGAACAACGGACTGGCTACGAACAACAGTACTCTTAGCTTTAATCCCATGGCAGCCGCCCCTGTCATACGTCCACTCTCATTACTCAGATCATCTTCCGGCAAAGCCCAAGGTAATTCTTTGCATGCAATAGCCTCATCCAACAACCGGGTTATGAAATCCACAGTCTGTTGCAAAGTGGCACGCTCCGGTAACCCCATTTCTTCCGGCATAATAGCATGGTCAACAATAGGTAAGGCTCCATAATGACGCAACATTTCAGAATACTGCACAGCAATGGTAATTTTGGCCTCCGCCTTCAAACGCAACTTCTCTTCCGCCGTCATATCCGGTACTCGGTCCACATTATTAATAAAGACCCATGCATGGCGAATCCCTTTCCAAGGATCACGTGCGTACATATTGTATTTAGTTGCATGATCCTCTCCACCTGATTCGTCTTCACTTCCGGCATTATAAAGTCCCGGATAATACAACTTATCCGCTCCTGCATAACCAACATATGACTGTGCCAGATCAGTCAACGATTCTATTGAACCCACACGCATCGAAGTCGAATTATTATAACCGGTAGAAAAGCCATAAGGCAATTTCGAATAAGCATACCATAATACTCTCCGGGCATACTCTGCCGTCGAAAAAATAGTGTCGATAGTAACATCCCCGCTAGGAGGTTTCTGAAGAAATTTCTCCCCTAAAGCAAAATCCTCGCATGATGTAAAAGAAACATATGAGAAGATCAGTAACAGATAAATATATTTTCTTATCTTTTTCATGACTAACTTTATTTTTATAAATTAAAATCCTACTTTCAAGCTTATATTTATCACCATTACTACCGGATACATTGCATTACCGTTGGGACGAGATTCCGGATCTACAATTTTCAATTTATCTAATGTCAACAAGTTATAACCTGTTGCAAAAACTCTCAGACTTCCAATATTGATTTTGCTCAATATTTTTTTAGGAAAATTATAACCAATCTCCACATTTTTCAAACGCAAGTAGGAAGCATCACGTAACCATAAATCCGAGTCTCTGTAATTATTTACTTTATTCGTAAACGAGATGGCAGGAGCTTTAGCTGAATTTCCTTTTTCCGGCGTCCACATGTCATCTATCATATATTTCATTAACGAACGAGAATCTGTGGCTCCAAACGGTTCACGAAAAATATCATCCAATAAGCGGGAAACTTTTGTTGCGCCGGACCATGTCATACTGAAATCGAATCCTTTATAGGAAAATCCCAAATTTATTCCTCCTGTAAGAAGTGGGTAAACTGGATAACCGATAGCGGCAACATCGTACTGGTCTATCTTATGGTCATTATTTAAATCCTTATATTTCACATCACCCGGCTTAGGAATATACCCTGTTCCATGATCCGGTATTGATTTACCACGTTCGGTCTCATACTTTGCCACATCTTCTTCCGAAAAGAATCCATCGTATTTATACCCCATCTGTTGCCCAACCGGCTTACCGGTCTTTCTCATATAATCGTAAGGATAGGGAACTTCATCTTGAAAGACGATCTTATTTTTAGCATAAGCCAGATTGAAACCTATATGATATCTAAAATCATGAATTCTATCTCTCCAGTTTACACTCAGTTCATATCCTTTATTATCAACTTTGCCAATATTGGCAATAGGCAAATTTGCTGCTAAATAAGTTGGCAGAACCTTACGATTTGTGAGAATATCCTTACGACGCTCAATAAAATAATCAAAATTAACTTTTAGTTTGCTGTTAATGAAATAAGCATCCACCCCATAATTCTGCTTTGCAGCCGTTTCCCAAGTTACGTCGGGATTACCAATCTTACTTTCCACTGCACCTTGCCATGCTGTAGATATGGAATTTCCAAAATAATAACTACCTGTCGACGGATTATAAGAATCCGGCAGATAAAGAAAACGATAGTTACCACTCACACGATCATTCCCCACTACACCATAGGAAGCACGAAGTTTAAAATAACTCAACCACGGTTTTAAAGGTTGCATAAAGTTTTCCTCTGTCAGAACCCAACCTGCTGATACTGCGGGAAAAAGACCAAACCGCTTACCTGGCGCAAAATTCTCAGAACCATTATACCCCACGTTCATTTCAACCATATAACGTGTTTTCCAGTCATAAGTAGCACGCCCAACTAAACCGATATAGCTTCGGGGAATAGATTTAAATTCATCCGGATTACTATCCGGATAATATTTCATTGTTTGATTGTACATAGCCAAGGCTGAAACATGATGATCACCAAAATCACGCTTATAATTCATGGCGACCTCCATATACCAGTCTCTGCTCCGGCTTGTACTCTCCGAATATTGAAGATTGGTCTGATCTCCCACTTTACGCAAATTCACTGTACCATCTTCATTTACTATCGTCTCATAATGAGGATAAGAAGTTTTACGCAACTTTTTCAAAGTCACACCGCTATTATAAGATGCTTTTACATGTGCCTTCAAACCTTTAGTGATGAAGTTCAATTTCTGCTCCAGCATAAAATCAAAATTCAGGATATTCCCTGCTGAAGTGTTATATCCTTTTCCATAATATGGATAAAGTCCGTCTCTTACAGTACCCGGCAGACTAAATTCTTTTGTATCAGGCCATATCCATTTTCCATCCATAATACCTACCCCCGACATTGGAATAGCCCAATAAATATCACGGAACAATAATCCGATATCACTACTTCCTTCATAATTCGGCGTACGCTTATCATTAACACGCCCACCTAAATTCATACGCATCAATGTGGTTTTCGTCAGGTCCAAATCCAGATTTATACGATAATTGTAACGGTTATATTTGAAATTACCATCATACTCTTTCTCAAACGACTTGAATAGACCATCTTGCGTCAACACACCCAAGGAAGCAAAATAACGGACTCCTCTTGTTCCTCCGGAAATAGAAAAATTATGTTGCGTTTGCAAAGCCACGTCCTTTATTAACATATCCACCCAATCCGTATCTGGATAAGCTAAAGGATTGCTGTGTGTCCGGTAGGCTTCAATCGCTTCATCCGTAAAAGCAAAGTTACTCTCTATTCCATCCCGACGCTGGGCATTGACATATGTACTTGCATACTCATAACTGTTGGCAAATTCCGGCATACGCGTTGGCATTTGTAAAGAATAAGAAGTAGATACATTTATTTTAGGTTTTCCTTCTTGTCCCCTTTTCGTTGTTACCAAAATAACACCATTAGCACCACGAACACCAAACACAGCCGTTGACGAAGCATCCTTCAAAATAGAAATATCTTCAATTTCATTAGGATCAAGTTGGTTGAACGAACGTTCTACTCCATCTACCAAAACAAGTGGTGACGATAATCCTTCTGTCAACGAACCGACACCACGGACATACATTGTTGCATCATCAGCTCCCGGCTGCCCAGTCTGCTGCACAGTAGACAACCCCGGTAATTTGCCGGTCAATGCATTGGATATACTTGAGACTGGTGATTTAAGAATTTCTTCTGTACCCACAGATGAAATAGCACCCGTCACTGTCACTTTCTTCGTTACGCCATACGCTACAACTTGTACTTCCTGCAACTGCAAAACATCTTCAGATAATTCAACTTTTAAAGTAGACTCGCCCTTATAAACAATTTCTTTACTATCATATCCGACATAAGATATGACAATTGTCGCACCAACAGGAACATCCAGTTTAAAATTCCCATCCATATCTGTTATAACACCTTTACCGGCATTCTTCACCACGACACTGGCACCTATTATAGGCTCGCCATTATCAGTTACCGTACCAACAACCGTCTTACTTTTCTGCTGCATAATATCTGCCGAAACAGCTATACTTTCCGTCACATAGTTCTCTGAAGAAAATGCCTGTTGTCCAAACACAAAAGACATCGCTAGCAGACATACCCATTTTTGGGGTATCTTCATTGGAGTGAAAAAGTCTTTCATTGCATTTAAATTTAAGTTACTAGAATGATTAAAAATTCATCAAATTGACTAAAAAAAACGACCTGACAAAAATGTTTATTCACACTGCGAATATAGTTAGAAAACCAAAAAAACAAAAACCAAAAACGTACATAAGAAGTATAAAAATTATCCTCCCAAGTTCTCTATTAATCATTGTACAAAAAAACACCCTTTTAGTACAAAAAAATCACCATTACAGCACTACTTCTGCACTGATTTACTCTTAGCTTCAATGTCGCAATCCCTTTTCCGCTTCAATGCTTCCAGAAAATAATAATCTGCATAAATCAAAGGGACATCTATTTCGTTTCCATGCGGATAACTTCCAACAGAATGCATCAATAAGAAATTGTGATTTTCACCAATCTTACTCCGATAATCCGATGATGACAAAGAATGCATTACCTTATCTGCCGTCTCTTTATACTTTGCTTTATTCGAATACATGCTCAATTCATACAAGGCGGCAGCCATAATAGCAGCAGCGGAAGCATCTCTTAATTCATGGGGAATATTCACTGCATCAAAATCCCAATAAGGAATCAAATCTTCAGGAAGATTGGGATGTGTACATACGAATTCATAGGCAGCTTCTGCCTGCTCAAGATATTTTAATTGACGTGTATACCTATAACACATTGTATATCCATAAATACCCCAGGCTTGCCCACGTGCCCAAGCTGATTCGTCGGAATATCCCTGAGCTGTGCAACGACTTCGCACCTTACCTGTTCTCATATCATAATCAACTACATGATAAGAGCTCCCATCCATACGAAAATGATTCTTTAAAGTCATATCTGCATGTGAAACCGCCATATTGTAAAAAGTAGAATCACCGGAAAGAGAAGTTGCCTCAAAAAGAATTTCCAAATTCATCATATTATCAATAATAACAGGACACTCCCAGCCTCTTTGTGCCTGCCATCCTGTACGGGTATTCCATGATTGGATAACTCCGGCTCCAGAACGAAACCGAGTGGAAAGGGACTTGGCCGCTTGCACGATAATTGTATCATATGCCTCCTGCCCCATACGCATACCATTTAAATAACTACATCCTATAATAAAGCCGATATCATGATGAGAAGTTATATATTGTTGTTGTTTCAGAGCTTCCGTATACTTTTTCGCCAATGTTTTCCATTTCTCATCTCCCGTAAGATTATACAAATACCAAAGGCTTCCCGCGAAAAAGCCCGAAGTCCAGTCCCATACGTTACGGGCATATACTATATTTCCTTTAGTATCTACCGTACGAGGTGCCCAAGGTTTACCATTTTTTTCCAGTTTTTCTATCAACAAATCATATTGCGCCGCTGCATACTCAACGTTTTCTGAAAGATAATTTTCCTCTACCCTTTCACAAGCACACACAAAAGTGAAAAACAAGGCTATACAAATTGAAATAATAGTTTTCATAAATAATTCATATTATTTTGAGAAAACAAAAATACGCATGCTAATCACAAAAAAGGGATAATATATGTACAGAAAGAGGATGTCAAATATATACAATGAGACAAAAAGCAGCGATGTACAATAAACGACCTAAAATGTACAATAAACGACAAAAAAAGAAAATACACACATACTCTTTATTTAATAAAAACGATATATTTGTAATCTGTATAATAAGATCTAGAATATGAAAAGCAGGATTATAATCATTTTTTATTTACTAATATACACATTATCAGGAAAAGCACAAAGCATATCATTTCTTCATCTGACAACCGACGATGGCCTACCTAATAATTCCATTTCTTCCATTTATCAGGATGAACGTGAATTCATGTGGTTCGGTACTCGCAATGGAATCGGCGTATATAACGGAAAAAAAATTAAAATCTATCAAAAGGAGAAAGATATTTCCAACAGCATTTTATACAATGATATATATCATATTACCGGTGACCGGAACGGACACGTTTTTATTATGACCAACAGAGGTATCTCCGTTTATGATATAGAAAAAGATTTATTTAGTACGATAACCAGAAATAATACTGTCTCTTATACACATCTCCGAGCCCACGAGACTAAGGCGAATCTCGTAT
>OJRO01001743.1_pt1 | contig 13840 bp, 13 predicted proteins | sample 1599221 | NCBI WGS metagenome assembly OJRO01 (sample SAMN03922449, study PRJEB24848) | human gut metagenome | isolation source: stool sample | host: Homo sapiens | place: Germany | collected 2009-11
CGGAATGATTTTCGGGCGGCGGCTTGTTGAAAAAACTTTTTCTCATTGGAAAAAGCAATGAATGCCGAAGAGAAACGGCACCGCCGCAGGCGGCTTTGCGGAGCAAAGTTCTGACAGCGTTTTTAAATCCTCGGAAAAGCATTTTCTGCCGGATGGCAGGCAGCAAAGGAGGGATTCCCTTTATGACAGACGAAGCATTGATTTTACAGGCGAAGGATGCGATGAAAAACGCCTACGCGCCCTATTCCGAATTCCGGGTCGGGTCGGCGCTTTTAGCGAAGGATGGGGCGGTTTTCAAGGGCTGCAACGTTGAAAATGCGTCCTATGGAGCAACGAACTGTGCCGAGCGGACAGCCGTTTTCAAGGCGGTTTCCGAGGGGTATCGGGAGTTTGAGAAAATCGCAATCGTGGCAAGCAGTGGGGACTATGTCTCTCCCTGCGGCATTTGCAGGCAGGTTTTAGCGGAATTTATGCCCGAAGGCAAAGTCCTGCTTTACAGCGAGGAAAAGGGCATGGTAACATATACAGTCAGAGAGCTGCTTCCGATGGGCTTTCGCAAGGAGGATATTCGGTAAGGAGGAATCCCGATGGAAAAAATGGATTTTTATGTATACCTTTCCCCGAAAGAAGCGGCGGAGAAGGTCAAGGAGGCAGTGACAGCCGGCTTATATTCGGGAGAAATTCTGGATGAATATGTGCGAATCCTGCCGAATGGCAAGGAAATCATCATGGTTTTATTCGAGAAATACTATATGCGCTCCGGCAACAGAGCCACGCTGACCTTTCTGGCGGATAATCTGGAGGAGCACACGAGGGTGCATCTTTCTGCCGGCGGTGGCGGTCAAGGGGTGATTTTCCGCTTTGACTGGGGCGCAGGTGCAAGCTTCAGCACTTCGGCGCGGGATGCTTTGGCAGAATATATTTGTAAGTAAGAGTTTGAGGTGGAAGGCATGGCGGAAAAAAGCTGGGAAATTTTAGAGGGCGCGTGCCATTCCTGCAAAAAATGCAGGCTATGGGAAATGCGCACCCATGTTGTCATTGGCAAGGGCAGCCGCAATGCGGATATTCTGTTCATCGGGGAGGGCCCTGGTCAGCAGGAGGATTTGCAGGGCGTACCCTTTGTAGGCCCTGCGGGACAATTATTGGATAAAATGCTGGCAAGTGTCGGACTTTCCTTAGAGGATGCCTATATTGCCAATGTGGTCAAGTGTCGTCCGCCCGGCAACCGTGACCCCCATGATGATGAAAAGGAGGCATGTCTGAATTATCTCAGATATCAGCTCATGCTGATTCAGCCGAAAATCATCGTCTGTCTGGGGCGTATTGCCGCCACAACAATTATCGACCCCGAATTTCGCATTACTCGCCAGAGAGGGCAGTGGTTTGAGCGAAAGGGGTATCATATCATAGCAACCTATCATCCCTCTGCACTGCTCAGGGATGCCACAAAAAAACGTCCTGCATGGGAGGATATGCAGGCGATTCGTGCCAAGTGGGACGAGTTGAAGGAACATGGAAAGAGAATTTAGGAGGAAAAAACATGAACGGCATTGACGCTTTGAAGGCAAAATTTGCAGATGTGGAACTGAAGGCAAACGCAAGAACCATGGAAGAGGTGGTTGCCTATATCGAGGAAAACTGGGGCGCATTTCGTGTGAAGATCACAGAAAGCGAGCTGATGGCGCATTATAAGGCTGCCTGCGAATTTGCAAAAATGATGGGAAAGGATGTAACCGATTTTCAGGATGATATCAGAAGATATCGCCTGCCCAATACCAACAAAATCCACGTTGTTCTGGGGATGAATTCCGAATATATGACAGCCGAAAACGGCATGAAATATTATCAGGCGCTGTGTCTGATTAAGGGACTGTCGCAGGAGGATATTGATACCAAAAACGAAAGATGGCTGCAATATGTGCTTCTTTTGGATATGGCGAAGGATTGGGAGAAAAAGGATGAAATCTTCCTGGCAGAGCAGAAGGAAATGCTGAAGGAAAGAGGGGTAGAAACAGAATGAAAAAATTTCACTCCGGCTTTGTTGCATTGATCGGCAGACCGAATGTCGGCAAATCTACGCTGATGAACTGCCTGATCGGGGAGAAGATTGCCATTACCTCGCATAAGCCGCAGACCACAAGAAATAAGATTACCTCCATTCTGACGAAGGATGATTTTCAGTGTGTCTTTCTGGATACCCCCGGTATCCATAAGCCGAAATCCAAGCTGGGCGAATATATGGTGCGCTCTGCGGAAACAACCTTTAATGAGGTGGATCTGGTGCTGATGCTCATTGAACCCACCACAGAGGTGCAGACAATGGATGAATACGTTCTGGAACGCATCAAAAACGTAAAAACACCCGTTGTACTGGTTATCAATAAAATCGACACCGTAGAACGGGAAGCACTGTTAGAGGTGATTTCCGTTTACAGCAAGGCATATCCCTTTGCAGAGGTGGTGCCGATTTCTGCCATGAAGGACAGAAATACAGGCGAGCTGCTGGAGGTAATTCGGAAATATCTGCCGGAAGGGCCGCAGTATTTCCCTGCGGATATGGTGACGGATCAGCCCGAACGCCAGATTGCATCGGAGATTATCCGCGAAAAGGCGTTGTATTTGCTGCAGGATGAGGTGCCGCATGGGATTGCGGTGGAGATTATGTCCATGAAGAAGCGTCCCGATAAGGATATCGTGGATGTGCAGGCGACCATTTACTGCGAGAGGGATTCGCATAAGGGCATTATCATCGGCAAGCAGGGGGCGATGCTCAAGCGCATTGGCTCCACCGCACGCTATGATATGCAGAGACTGCTTGGCTCGCCCATTTATTTACAGCTTTGGGTAAAGGTGAAGAAGGACTGGCGGGATAGTGATTTCCTGCTGAAAAACTTCGGCTACGACAAGAAAAATATTTAAGACAAACCCCCACTTGAGGCTCTGTTCAAGCAGGGTTTTCAACCCTTGCCCTTCGGGCAACCGCCGCATCTGTTCGGCGGTGCGTACCTCAATCTCCCACAAGGGCATCATGCCCTTGACCTGATACCGCAGAAACATTTTATGTTTCTGCAAAAGTATAAGGGTTCTAGGGAAATTATTTCCCTAGCGGGGTGTGGGGCAGAGCCCCACGAAAGAATGGCAAGTTTTTTATAGTATGGGCGGTTTTCTTTCTCCATATCCTATTCCCGAAAGGGGATGTGCTGTATGAACGAAAGAGAACACTGGCAGAGATTTTTGCAGACAGGACAGGTGGCGGATTATCTGCGCTACCGCAGACAGGCGGAAAAGGAATCGCAAAATCCGCGCCGCCGTATAGAGGAAGCATCAAGGCATAAGCATTTTTATTAAAGAAATGAGGTCGGCTATGGGAACGGAAAAGCTGCGCGGCATTGTCCTGCGTGAGCAGGCAAAGGGCGAGAGCAATAAGCAGATTGTGCTTCTGGCGCAGGGCGTGGGTCGTGTGCTGCTTTCTGCCCGCGGTGCCAGAAGAGCGAAAAGTAAGCTTCTGGCGGCAACGCAGCTGTTCTGCTATGCCGATTTTGTGGTCTATGAGGGTAAGGGCTTTTATTCCGTCACGCAGGCGGAGCTGAAAAACAGCTTTTATGGTCTGCGGCTGGATATGGATAAGTTCTCCGAGGGCATGTATCTGGCGGAGCTGACGGAGCGCAGCTGCCCTGCCGGTATGGAGCAGGATGCCGTGCTGGAGCTTTTGTATTATGCCTTTCTTGTGATGGATAGGGGGATTCTGCCGCCGAAGCTGATTTCCCGTATCTTTGAATTGAAGCTTTTGCAGCTGAATGGGTTCTTTGCGTCAGATGTATGCCATATCTGCGGCGAAGGCGAGGGGACACTCTATTTTGACGGCAGGATGGGTGCGTTTTACTGTGAAAAGCACCGCACAGAGGATAGCATTTTTGTTCTGGATGCCGTCCGAAGGGCGGTTCGGTTTGTGCTAGAAAGAGAGAGCCGCGCGGCGTTTGGCTTTCAGCTTTCTGCCGAAGCACTCGAACAGCTGACCTTTATCCTACGGAAATATTTGGAGGTTCACATGGGCATAAGGCTGAAAACACGCGATTTTTTTGAACAGTGAATAAAGTATCGTACATTTTTTGTCTATTCCTTTGCAGAAAGACGGGAAAATACACGGATTTAAGTGCAATTTTTTGCCTTGACAGAAAAAGAGAAAAGCGTTATCATAAACCACAAGTTAATCATTACTGCGATGAAGAAGAGGAGTATCTGCGGAGCATTTGCAGAGAGCTGTCGGTTGGTGTGAGGCAGCGGTGCGAAACAGAGAAGGGCACTTTGGAGCAGTGTCACAAGAGAGGGTTGATGCGTCGTCATCAATCAACGAGGGTGGAACCGCGGAAGATTTTAAGAGCTTTCGTCCCTTGCTGAACAGCGAGGAGACGGGAGCTTTTCTAGTTTCTATTCGTCCCTTGCAAGATACATTGGTGAGTCCCACAGAAATAAGGAGGAATTGAAATGGCAGTAGAATCTATGGAAAAAATCGTAGCATTGGCAAAAAACAGAGGCTTTGTTTACCCCGGTTCCGAAATTTACGGCGGTCTGGCAAACACATGGGATTATGGCCCTCTGGGTGTAGAGCTGAAAAACAACATGAAAAAAGCATGGTGGAAGAAATTTATTCAGGAAAACCCCAAGAATGTCGGCGTTGACTGTGCAATCCTGATGAACCCCCAGACATGGGTGGCATCCGGTCACGTTGGCGGCTTCTCCGACCCTCTGATGGACTGTAAGGAATGTAAGGAGCGTTTCCGCGCCGATAAGCTGATTGAAGACCACATGGCATCCCATGATATGCCCGAAGTAGTTGTAGACGGTTGGACAAATGAAGAAATGAAGAAATTTGTAGACGATAATCAGGTTGTCTGCCCTTCCTGCGGCGCACATAACTTCACAGATATCCGTCAGTTTAACCTGATGTTCAAGACCTTCCAGGGCGTAACAGAGGATGCGAAAAACGTGGTTTATCTGCGTCCCGAAACCGCACAGGGTATCTTCGTAAACTTCAAAAATGTGCAGAGAACCACAAGAAAAAAACTGCCCTTCGGTATCGGTCAGATTGGTAAATCCTTCCGTAACGAAATCACACCCGGTAACTTTACCTTCCGTACCAGAGAATTTGAACAGATGGAGCTGGAATTCTTCTGCGAACCCGGTACAGATTTGGAATGGCTGGATTACTGGAGAAAATACTGCAAAAACTTCCTGCTGAGCCTGAATATGACAGAGGATGCAATCCGTCTGAGAGATCACTCTCCCGAAGAACTGTCTCACTACAGCAAGGGTACAACAGATATCGAATATAAATTCCCGTTCGGCTGGGGCGAGCTGTGGGGCATTGCGGACAGAACCGATTATGACCTGACCTGCCACCAGAACACAAGCGGCGAGGATATGACATATTATGATCAGGCAAAGAATGAAAAATATGTGCCTTACTGCATTGAGCCCTCTGTTGGTGCGGACCGTGTAACGCTGGCTTTCCTGTGCGATGCTTATAACGAAGAGGAGGTCGGCGAAGGCGATGTCAGAACCGTTCTGAAATTCCATCCCGCACTGGCTCCCATCAAGGCGGCTGTTCTGCCTCTGAGCAAAAAGCTGAACGAACAGGCGGCAGAGGTTTATGCAGCACTGGCGAAGGAATTTAACTGCGATTATGATGACGCAGGCTCTATCGGTAAGCGCTACAGAAGACAGGATGAGGTCGGCACACCCTTCTGCATCACCTACGATTTCGATTCCGTTGAGGATCACTGCGTAACCGTGCGTGACAGAGATACCATGGAACAGGTAAGAATGCCTATCGCAGAGCTGGTTCCTTATCTGAAGGAAAAAATGGAGTTTTAAGCCATGAAACCATTTGAAGGCTTTACCGCGGAAACAATAGATTTCCTCTGGGAGCTGCGGATGAATAACAGCCGCGAATGGATGGAGGAAAACCGCGACCGCTATAAGCGCGTGCTGAAGGAGCCCTTTGATAGCCTTGCGGCGGCGCTTGTGGCGGAAAGCATAGCCTTCGGCGGCAGGGAAATGAAATGCTCCGTTTCCCGTATCAATCGCGATATCCGCTTTTCCAAGGATAAAAGCCCTTACCGCGCAAGCCGTTGGGTTGTGCTGTATGATGCGGCATTGCAGGGAACGGCATGGAAGGAACGCCCTTCCTTCTATTTCGAGCTGAACCCCGAAGGCTATGAGCATGGCCTTGGCATGTGGTGCAGTCCGTCTGCCTTCCTTGCGGCATACCGCAGAAAAATCGAAAGCAATCCTGCGGCGTTTGAACGTATGGCGAAAAAATTTGAGAAAGACCCTCTTTTCCGTCTGGAAGGGAGAGCATATAAAAAATTCAAAAATGAAACGCTTTCCCCGCTTTTGCAGGCGTGGTATCCCAAAAAGGATGTCCTGCTTGTGGCACACGGCGGTATGGAGGATATCCTCTTTTCCCCTGAATTACCACAGTTCCTCGCAGAGGGATGGAGCAGGCTCAAAAATTTCTATGCTTTTCTGGATGCCATTGAAGCGGAATAAAAAAGGAGTGGATTTAGGATGAAAAGAAATACGGTAAAAAGAAACGTAAGCCTTGCCTTAGGTGCGGTGCTGGTTTTCGGTGCAGTTCCTGCCTATGCGGCGGACGCTGTTACAGTAAACCTGAACGGCAGTCAGATGGAGTTTGATGTAAATCCCGTGATTGAAAACAGCAGAACCCTTGTGCCGTTCAGAAAGATTTTTGAAGCACTGGATTGTGCCGTTTCCTATACGAAGGAGAATGGCGCGCAGGTGGTTACGGCAAACAGAGGCAATCAATGGATCACTCTGGAAATCGGCAAAAACGAAATCACCGTTGATGGCGAAACAAAGAAGCTGGATGTTGCGCCGAAAATCGTAAACGGCAGAACCCTTGTGCCGCTGAGAGCCATTTCCGAAGGTCTGGACTGCACGGTTGATTGGTCTGCCGATACCAAAACCGTGGATATTCAGAAAAAACAGGGGCAGTATGCCGTTACATCCGCACATATTTCCAAGAATATAACAGATGATAAGGGAAATATTCTGATTACGGTAGCGTTTGAATACCCCGTCATTGAAAATAAGGACAATAACGCCTTTATCACAGCGGTAAATGAACAGTATAAAAAGGATGCCGAAGCTGCTATTTCCGAAGCGGAAGCGGAATTTAAGGATTCTGCCGCGGCAGTCCTTGCTTCCGAGGGCAAGAATTACCATCCAATGGTTTTCACACGCTCCTTTGAGGTTAGTCTGAATCAGGATAACCTGCTTTCTATCACACAGCTGGATTATGCGAATACCTACGGCGCACATCCCAATACGCTGAAAAGCTCCAAGACCTTCAATCTGGCGGAGAATAAAGCGCTTACGCTGAGCGAGGTTCTGGGGAAGAATGCCGCCGATACAGACAGCTATGTGAAGGAAAAATTTGAGGCGTATGTCAAAGAGGACGCAGGTGAATTGATTGATTACCAGGAGAATATCGAGAAAGCACTCTCCGCAGTCAATTTCTGCCTGACCGAGGATGCACTGGTTCTGTATTATAATCCTTATGATATCCTGCCTTACGCGGCAGGCTCGCCAGAGGTAAAAGTACCCTATGCGGATACAACCATAAAGCTTGCTTTGTCTGAAAGCTGATGGTTTTAAGGCAATAAAAAGGAAGGGATGTTAACCCTTCCTTTTTTATTGCCTTTTTTATCCTAATTTAGACCAATCGCGTGTTTCGCGCAGCTCTGTCCATTTTTCATGCTTGGAATTCTCTTTGAATTCGTAGTAATGGCTGTTGGTTGCCTCCTGTACGGGCAGGTAATACCAGCTGCTTGTATCAGCGTTATCCGTCCATGTAATCATGTCGGGAAGCAAATCCGCCGGAGTCTCAGGGAGACGCTTCAGCACACGGTTTACCAGAGACATGGTTTCTGCACGGGTAATCTGATTCTGGGGACGGAATGTATCGTCGCCGTAGCCGCTTACCCAGCCATGGTTCGCCGCAACCGTAATCTCGCCTTCTGCCCAATGCCCGATGATATCGGTGAAGCTTACGGGCGTTTTGTCGCCGTTGTTGTCAAAGCGTGTTGCGATTGCCGCAAATTCCGCACGCGTGATGGGTGCGTTCGGGCGGAATGTCCCATCGGGATACCCTGCGATAATGCCCATCCTGCTCAGCGTGGAAACGGAACTGCAATACCATGCATCCGCCGCCACATCGGAGAAATCATTCTGATGTGTGAAGTTTTCACTGCGGATACCATCCTCAAGCAGACGGAAGAAGATTGCCGCTACCTCTGCACGGGTGATGGAATTCTGTGGCTGTACTTCGCTATTCCCGTAACCAACGATGTAAGCAAAGTGGTCAGTGTTGTTCAGACCCAGTGCGTCATCATCAGGAATTTCTACTGTCGGCTTGGGCTTGGGACGATGTCCGCCGCCGCCACCACCGCCGCCGGAGGATTCCTTGGTGTAGGTTACAGTGATTACCGTATCCGCAGGCTTGTCGGCAGGAATTGTGCCGGAAACTGTGGCTTTATCTGCCTTGTAGCCTTCGATAGCAGGGCTGTCAATGGAATAAGCCGCACCTGCTTTTACGTTAATAACTGCAGCCTCCGCAGCCTTTGTGCCGTCGGAGTAAGCATAATGAACCGTAACCTTGTAAAGCTGTTCATGTGCCGCTTTTAAACCAAATTGAGTAGGAGCGGTTTCATCTGTTACATAGGCATCGAAATATTTTTGACCATCCTCTGTTTCTGCTCCCCAACGAGAACACCGACCATCCTTATAGCCGTCATAGAACCAACCTGTAATTTTTTCGCCATCAGAAGCAAGCTTTCTGTCACCCGACATTTTTGTTGCATCTGCAAGAGAAATCATACTATTAGCACCAAATGTGAATAAATCGTCACCGGCTGTTTGTGCAGCATTGTTATACAATGCATTGTCTTCGGCGAGTATAATATTTGAGGTAACTCCATAAATACCACCGCCGTAGCTTGCTTGGTTGTTGCAGATAGAAGCACTGTTATTATTTGTAATAGATTCTCCTCCATTAGAATCCGAATTTGTGGTATTTTCACCAATAGTAATTGTTGCGCTTTGGCTGTAAATACCACCACCATAACCATTTGTTGCTTTATTACCATACAATTCACTGCCGGACTTAATAGTAAGTATTGCATTATTTTTTGTTTCAAGTAGATTGCAAATTGCAATGCCTGCACCATTTGCAGCTTCATTTTTGTTAATGGAGGAGCCGTTCTGTAAAGTAATATGGGTATTAGCTGCGGCAGTACACAAAGCAAAAATACCACCGCCAAAAGAGGCGTTATTATCGGTAATTTCAGCATGATCTAAGGTTAATTCACCCATACTATAAGCTACGATACCACCGCCTTGGTCACCGCCGATATTCAAGGCAACAGTAGAATTCTGAATCGTCAAATCAAGTCCGTCACCACAGTAGATACCTCCGCCAATAGGAACCATGAATTCAGTTTCTTTTTGTTTAGAGGTCATATACTCTGCACGGTTATTTTGAATACGTGTGTTTTGGGTAATTGTACAAGAGTTTTTTCCAGTAACATAAAGTCCTCCGCCATATAAGGGATGGTTATCTTGAATTACAGAAGCCTCGATGTTTACCAAAGTATTGCTTGCACAAATACCACCGCCGTCATCTATGGCAGTATTATTTTCGATAACAGAATTGTTTTTAATGGTTAGAGTGCCGCCGATAGACAAAATACCGCCACCGTCAGTAGCATCGTGCTCATCAAGATCAGCAATGTTTTTATAAATGTGAACATTGTCCAAGGTTAGATTAGCATCCTTTGTATAGATACCACCACCACCCGTGTATCCTCCGCCGTCACCGATTGCTTTGTTTTCAGTAATGGATAAGTTGTGTAAGTTAACGGTTGCATCTTGAATAGAGAAACCGCCACCATTAGAAGGATTATTGCCACCGGTAATCTTACCTTTTTCTTCTGCACTGCTTGTTATGGTAACATTAGTTTCCGCGCCGGTAATGGTTACAACGGAATCGTTACCTAAACCTGTTAAGGTTTTCCCCTTCAAATCCAGTGTAATAGATTTGTTGATATTAATGTTTTCGGTTACATCCTTCGCCAGTACAACGGTCTCGCCGTTTTCAGCCGCGTCGATTGCCGCCTGTAGTGTTTCGTAGGTTCCCTCTTTACCATCGATGGTTGCCGTATACGTTACTACTTCGCTCGGTTTTTCGCCTTCGTCTTTGTTTTCATCTTTACCCTCGGAAGGAGTAGTGCTGTCCTCGCCTTCCTTAGCTTCTCCACCGCTTACAGGTGTAGGTAAAGGCGTTAAGGTTTCATTTTCACCCTTCTGCTCCTCGCCAGAAGAAGCAGGAGCACCGGTTATCCCTAAAGAAGGGGCAGGGTCGTTCGTCTGTCCGCCTTCCTCAGATGTGCTTGCTAGTTTGTTCCCTTCGTTGTTGGCTGTTCCGCTTCCGTTGGACGAGCCGTCAGGCTGTTCTGTAGCAGGCGCACTATTCGTCTGCTGAGAGCCTTCGCCCCCGGCACCTTCCTCTGCGAATACCCCAACCGGCGGCAGGGCAAGCGTCATAGAAAGTGCCAATGTCCAAGTGAGAAGCTTCTTGCCTTTGTTTTTCTCTGTCATAAAAACCCCCCTTTTCCTGTCTGCGGGTTTCGGAACAGGGAAACAATATGTATTTCGGTAGCCGGCTGTCCTGCGGCGAATCCCCTCGCCGTTTAGACCCTTGGCTTTGCGACATCGGCTTTCACCGATTGTGCCTTTTTCTGTACATACGCCCGTTCCTGCGTCCGCACAGAAATAAAAATAGTTACATTAGTGTTGTATAAGAATAGCATAGCATATTTACATAAAAAGACAAGTGCCTTTTTATTTTTTTGTAAAATTTTGCCATACAAAAAGAGACAAAATCCTTAAAAAAGAGTATAATATGAAAAAACGATGAACGAGGTGAACCCTTTTATGAATGATTTCGTAAAGAAAATGTTGGATTATAACCGTGCCTTCGTGGAGCATGGTCTCTATGAAAAGTATACCACAACCAAGTATCCGGACCGTAAAATCGCCATTCTTGCCTGTATGGATACCCGCATGACGGAGCTTCTGCCTGCCGCCCTTGGCTTGAAAAACGGCGATGTCAAGCTGATTAAAAACGCAGGCGGCCGCGTGATGCACCCCTATGGCAGTGTCATTTTCAGCCTTTTGGTCGCAGTCTATGAGCTGGGCGTGGATACGGTCGTTGTCATCGGGCATGATGACTGCGGCGGTCGCCTGCTTGACCCGAAGGAAATGATTGCCAAGATGAAGGAACGCGGCATTTCGCAGGAGGCGATTGACCATGTGGATGAAAACCATAAAAACGTGGAGCAATGGCTGACCGGCTTCGGGGATATCAATCATTCTGTGCAAAGCACCGTCGATGCCATTCGGGAGCATCCGCTGCTGCCAAAGGATCTGGAGGTGCTCGGCTTCATCATGGACCCCCATACGGGCGCAGTCCGCGGCGTTTCCGAGAGAAAGGAATAAAATATGAAAATCAGAAAGTCGCTTTTTGTCTAAGCAAAGGGCGGCTTTTTTCTTTACGGAAAATTTATAAAATTCCGCTTGACAGAATGGACATACAGTTGTATGTTATAAATAAACATACACTTGTAGGTAAAAGAGGTGAACCCCATGGAAAAACAGAAATTACCCGATACAGAGCTCAAGGTCATGCAGGCAGTCTGGCATATCGAACCCCCTGCCAGTACCTCTGCTGTCCGCGAGGAGCTGCAAAAGGAACGCCCTTGGAATTTATCCGCTTTGCAGACCCTTCTGGGCAGACTGGTGCGCCGTGGCTTTTTGCAGACGGAAAAGCGGGGCAAAAGCCGCTATTATACCCCCCTCGTCACAGAGGAGGACTATCTCGCGGAGGATAGCCGCCGCTATTTTCAGAAATGGACGGGTGGCTCTCTCAGGGATTTGGTTGCCTGTCTTTATGTCAATCATTCGGTTACAAAAGAGGACCTAGAAGAATTGAAGGCGTTTATCGAGGACGAAACGGAGGGGTGAGCGGCTATGCGTATTTTTCTGGAATATTTGAAGGTCGGCCTTTGGATGCTTCCGATTATTCTGCCGGCACTTTGGCTTTTGCCGCGCCTGTCTAAGCGGTATGCCGCAAGGGTGTCCTATGTCATCTGGCTTGTGCTTGCCGTGCGTCTGCTCATTCCGTGGAATCTGACCCTTCCGCAGGAAACCGCCCCCATCCATGTGGCAATTTCCGAGGAGCAGGCGAATGAATGGGTGCAGGCGAAATTCAATCCCGTGCAGGCACCGCCAAAGGCAGAAGGCACAGCGGCCGCGGCACAAAAGCAGACACAGCCTCAAGCCGAACCCCTGCAGCCCTTGCAGATTGGCTTTGCCCTTTGGTTGGCAGGCGTGCTGTTTTTCGCCCTGCGGACAGCGGTTTCCGTTTTTCGGATGAAAGCCCTGCTCCGCCGTTGGGAGAAAGAGCCCTCCGCCGAAGCAAAGGCGTTTTTCGCTGAAACGGCAGGCAAAACGCAGCCGCGGCTCATGGTTTGCCCTGTGCTGGAAAGTCCTATGGCGGTCGGTTTATTCCGCACAACCGTCTATCTGCCCCATGAGCACTACACCGCGCAGGAGCTGGAAATGATTTTCCGTCATGAGCTGATCCATTGGCGGCGGAAGGATTTGTGGTATAAGCTGCTGTTGCTTGCCGCAAGAAGCATCCATTGGTACAACCCTCTGGTCTGGCGGATGGCAAAGCGTGCAGAGCGGGATTTGGAAATTTCCTGCGACAGCATGGCGGTGCAGGGCAGGGATGCGGCGTATCGCAAGGCGTATGGTCTGATGATTTTGCAGGAGGCGGAGCGCAGTATCGAAAAACAGGCAGCATTGACAACCTGTTTCACCGATGGGAAACGGGCATTGCAGGAAAGGCTGGTGGAGATTATGAATCAAAGCAAACGAAAAAAGGGCATGGCACTGGTTTCTGTTATGCTTGTGCTGACATTGACCTGCGGCTGCCTCATCAGCTGTGGGAAGGACGAGAAAGCATCGGAGTCCACGCAGGATACAGCAGCAAGCCAAGGTACCCTGACCGCAGAACAGCGCAAGCTGACTGAGCGGTGGGCAGAAGCTCTTTCCGACAGAGATGGCAAAATCCGCTATAAAGAGATGGGCAAGGCTGCCAAGGCGCAGTTTATCGCAGAGCAGAAGGCGCTTGATGGCGAGGATTGGAATTATGTCATCGGCGGCTCCAGTCCTTGGGTGGATTCCTATACCATCGAGGAGCGCGAAAACGCAGCCATGATTACCTATACCATGCAGGATAGCGAGCCTGCTTATTACACCATGAAGGAGCTGCTGAAATTCGGTAAGGAAAACGGTAAAACCGTTGTCGCAGGCTATCTCACCTCCAATCTCTATTGGGAGGACGGCAAGGTGCATCCTACCGTTTCCCGCACAGAATCGGATTTGGACGAAGGTATCTGGGACTTTCTTTCGCAGAGCGTGGTCGGCTTTATCAGCCAAAGCGGTTGGGATGTGTTTGAATTGGAGGCCTTCAATTTTAACCGCATCAGCGTGACACGCACCCCTCTTTCAAACGGCAGAGAACAGGTAACCGTGGATTTCGGCTTGAATATGCATTATAGAAATCCCTTCCGCGATCCCGATGAGGCAGGCTACATCAAGCGCGCGAAGGAGGCTGGGCAGTCTGTGTATGCGGTGTATTATCTGTCTCTTATACACATCTCCGAGCCCACGAGACTAAGGCGAATCTCGT
>OJRO01001752.1_pt1 | contig 13778 bp, 6 predicted proteins | sample 1599221 | NCBI WGS metagenome assembly OJRO01 (sample SAMN03922449, study PRJEB24848) | human gut metagenome | isolation source: stool sample | host: Homo sapiens | place: Germany | collected 2009-11
GAGGAGCTGCGCGAGATGCGCGAAAGCGTGATGTGGCAGACCGGCGCCGTCGTGCGCAAGCTGCGTCCCGAAAACAACTGACACAAGGCAAGGTCCTGAAAAAGGCCGGCGGCAGCAGTCGCCGGCCTTTTTCGCGCAATTCGGTTTTGCACCCGTTCAATTTTTATGTATCTTTGCCTGCCGGAACACCGGCAATCCAAACAAAACTACTCAATATGTACAGCCATGACAACCGGGTGGTCATCACCCTCGACGCCGGCGGCACGAACCTCGTTTTCGGCGCCATGCAGGCCAACAAATTCATTGTGGAGCCGATCACCCTCCCGTCGCATGCCGAGAACCTCGACAAATGCCTCGCGACGATGGTCGAAGGGTTCCAGGCCGTCATCGACCGTCTGTCCGAAAAACCCGTAGCCATCAGTTTCGCATTCCCCGGCCCGGCCGACTATCCGAACGGCATCATCGGCGGTTATCTGCCCAACTTCCCGTCGTTCCGCGAAGGCGTGGCGCTGGGTCCGTTCCTCGAAGCAAAATTCGGCATCCCGGTATACATCAACAACGACGGCGACCTGTTCGCCTACGGCGAGGCGCTGGGAGGCGCCCTGCCCGAGGTCAACGCCCGGCTCGAAGCGCTGGGAAGCCCGAAGAAATACAAAAACCTCGTCGGCTACACCTTCGGCACGGGACTCGGCGTGGGTCTTGTGATCGACAACCGGCTGAACCGCGGCGACAACTCATGCGTCGAGACGTTCTGCCTGCGTCACAAGAAAATGCCCGAAATCATCGTCGAGGACGGGGCGTCGATCCGTGCCGTGAAACGCGTCTACGGCGAAGCTTCGGGCGACGTGAACCACACCTTCGAACCGAAAGATATCTGCGAAATCGCCGAGGGTAAACGCCCGGGAGATGTCGAGGCCGCGAAGAAGGCTTTTGCCGAAATGGGCGAGATCGCCGGCGACGCCATGGCTACGGCCGTGACGCTGGTGGACGGCCTGATCGTCATCGGCGGCGGCATCACGGCGGCCCGCAAATGGATCATGCCCAGCCTGCTGAACGAGCTGCGTTCGAAGATGCACCAGCTCAACGGCAACGAGTTGAACCGCGTGCAGATGAAGGTTTACGATCTGGACGACGAGACTGAATTCCGCGAATTCGCCAAGGGCGCGCAGCGGCCCCTGAAAGTCTACGGCACGGACCGCTACGTGGCCTACGACCCGCAGAAACGCATCGGCGTGACCATTTCGAAACTCGGCGCGAGCCAAGCCATTTCGGTCGGAGCATACGCTTTCGCCTTGAGCCAGCTCGACACGGAAAACGCATAAAATAGATCGACCATGTATAAATTTCAACCGATTCTGAAATCCCTGATCTGGGGCGGCGAGAAGATCGCCCCTTACAAGGGAATCGCCACCGACCAGCGCAACATCGGCGAAAGCTGGGAGCTTTCGGGCGTCAAGGACAACGAGTCCGTCGTCGCCGAAGGCCCCGAAGCCGGGACATCGCTCCCGGAACTGATCGCCCGTCACGGCGCGGCGCTGTTGGGCAAAGCCAACTACGGGCGTTTCGGCGAGGAGTTCCCGCTGCTGATCAAGTTCATCGACGCCCGGCAGGATCTCTCGATCCAGGTGCACCCGAACGATGAGCTGGCATGGGAACGCCACAAATCCAAGGGCAAGACCGAAATGTGGTACGTGGTGTCGGCGGATAAGGACGCGCACCTGCGTTCGGGCTTCTCGAAGCAGGTAACGCCGGCCGAGTACGAGGCCAGCGTCGGAGACAACACCATCACGGACATCCTGGCCGACTACAAGATCGCACCGGGCGACGTATTCTTCCTGCCCGCGGGACGTGTGCACTCGATCGGCGCGGGGTCGTTCATCGCCGAAATCCAGCAGACCTCGAACATCACCTACCGCATCTACGATTTCAACCGCCGCGATGCCAACGGCAACACCCGCGAACTGCACACCGAACTGGCGAAGGGCGCCATCGACTACACCGTGCTGCCCGATTACCGGACGCATTACGAGCCGGCGCAGGACACGCGCGTGGAGCTGGTGTCGTGCCCTTATTTCACCACGTCGCTCTACGATCTGACCCGCCCCGAGACGCTCGACCTCGCGTCGCTCGACTCGTTCGTCGTGGCGATCTGCATCGAGGGCTGCGGCACGCTCACCGACGACAGCGGCGCAGCGGTTCCGGTGCACCAGGGCGAAACGGTCCTGATTCCGGCTTCGGCCCGTTCGCTCGCCTTCACGCCCGACGGCGGCATGAAGATTCTGACAAGCTGGATCGGCTGATCCGCCTCTTCGGCTCAACGAAAAAACTCCGGCCTGCGAAAATGCAGGCCGGAGTTTTTCGTTACGGCAAGCCGGAATCACTCCGTCTTGAACCACGCCTTCGTGTCGTAGGTCGCTCCCGCACCCGTCTTCACCACCGAAGCGTCGACCGGGAAATACCCCTTCGCCGCATCCATCGAAGAGAACGGAGCTTCCACGCCGTCGCCCATCTGGTTGTTTGCAGGCGTGTAGCTTCCGGTATGCTTCGCCGACCAGAAATTCGTATCGCTGACCGGCGCGGTGTAGAGGTAATTATAGGTTACCTCCGCCTTGTCAGCCGTAAATCCGGCCGTGTCATACACACCCGTCAGATAATTTTTCGCGGTAACACCGGTATAATACCCGACATTCTTGGTCACGGTCAGCCCTGCGAGGACATAAGCCCGGATCATAATGTTCGGCTGGTAAATGTTATAAATCGTATTGTTCGTCACCTCGACCTGAAGCCGGGTCGTCTGGAATGCCTGCGACCTGTCCCCGCAGTTGATCAGGTAGTTCTGCAAAGGCGTTTCGGCATAAAATACGTTGTTATCCAGACGAATCAACTGCTGCGTATGCGCGTCCTTCGCCTTGGTCGAATAGAACGGCTTGTTGGCGACGGTCATCTTCACGATCGAATTCCCGAAATAGACACTCTTGAAATTCTGCGTATTGTGCGAATCGTAAACCACATTGTAGGTGGCATCCACGGTACAATCCTCGACATGCAGCGTCGGATCATAGGTGGCATTGGTCGTCGTAAAGAGGTTGTAATTGCCCGAAGCCGCGATATGCAGGTTCTTGAAAGCCGCATTGTACTTGCAACGCAGTTCCGGCCCGGAGATCGTCGCCTGCGCACGTTCGGGATAACGGCCGATCAGCACGATGTCGCCCATATTGATCGACGCGCCCGAAATCGTGAACGACAGATCGGCAGCATCGGAGTTGTCGACGAAAATCAAACCTCCGGCCGTAATGATCGCAGCGGTCAGTTCGGACGGCTTGAGCAGCTGCGCTTCCGGATAGACCGTCTTATTGATCGTCAGGTCGCCCAGCGCGATGTCTTTCCCGTCCTGATAATCCTGGTAGTAGTCCGTCTCGGCGGTAACGGGAGCCTCCGCCGTCGTGTTCCCGACGCTTGCCACCTCGCTCGTCAGATCGCCGGCATAGGCGACCACGTAGATCGTATAGGCCGTATTGGCTTCGAGATTCCCGACCGTCACGCCCGTACCCGCACCGGCCGTGCCTTCGGCAAGGACCCTGGCGGCGTCGGGAGCCGCTTCCGTCGATTTGAGGCAGAGGTATTTCCAGCCGTCGGCATTGGCCGAGGGCGCAACGTCGAAGGTCAGCGCCGACTGCGTGGGTTCGACCGTCGCGGAGTTGGTCACCGCAACCGTCGGAGCGACGGGAGCCGTTCCGGTGCTCTCAACCTGGATTTTGGCCACCGTCGAAAGCCCGCCGGCCGCAAAGGCCTCGATCGCCACGTCCTTCGACGTGTCGGCCGTGGCGCGGGTCACGGCTGCGGGGGCCGTCACGATCAGTTCGGCCCTCTCATCCACGGCATCGGTCAGGCGTGCCGACCAGCCCTCGGGAGCCGACAGTTTCACCTGCTCGACCCCTCGGATCTCCACCACGAAACGCTTGGTGGCCCCGGCGTCGAACGTCTGCACGCCCTCGGTCGGCGTGACGATCCGGCAGAAGAAATCGCTCACGATCGGAATGCGCAGTTCCTCGCCGCCGAGCAGCCTGATATAGAGGTCGCCGCCGTCGACCTTCACCTCCTCGAAGAACTTGTCGGTCACCGTACCCGAGCCGATGGCCTTGACGGGCTGACCCTTGGTGTCCTTCACATTTTCGAAGGAGGTGCCGCCGTTGTAGCTCACCTGCCAGTAGCCGGTGGCCTCGTCGATGCGGAACCGGGGCGTCGTGCCGTCCTCGGCCACGGCCTTCACGCCGAGCGAGGTGAACGTGGCTCCGTTGTCGGTCGACACCTGCCACTCGCCCTTGTCGTTGATCGAGACGATCGGAATCACGGCCTCGGCCTCGCTGCCCTGCACCAGTTCGATGGTCTCGCCGTTGGTCAGCGTGATGAGATATTTGCCATCGGAGGTCTCGACCTTGGAGATCGTGGCGCCGCCGTAGAGTTTCTGCAACGCCTCGATGTTGCCGTTCAGCGCGTCGACCTGCGTTTCGAGCGCCTGCACGCGGCTCTTCAGGTCGTCGATCGCATCCCACAGGTCGTCGTTGTTGTCGCACGACTGGAAAACCGCAGCCAGCGCGACGAAGATCAGGATCAGATACTTTTTCATAATATGTTTGGTTTTTTATTCTATTTCAATGAATTGAGCCATGCGGGGACATACCCTAACCGCTGGCGCAGCTGCGCTTCGTAGAGCGACAGCGGCTCGACGGCCGCGCCGTTGCTTTCGAGGTATTTCACCTGTTCGGCGCTCTCATCGAAGGTGACCGCCGCGCCGTGGAATCCGACGATGATCGGCGGCATGGTCTTCCACCACTTGTCCGAGGAGAGCCACCACTTGAACGGTTCGGCCCCGAAATCGTGCGCCGCACGCGTGGCGTTCAGATTCCAGATCGTCAGGTCGCCCAGGTGGTTGGGCACGTTGGTTTCGTCGCCGCCGAAACGCCATTGCACGAATCCGCCCGTGCAGCGGTCGACGAGCGTGGCGCGCGGCTGCCTGGAATGCGACTCGAAGAAGGCGTCGTCACCCCACGTGTTGTTCCACAGCACGGCCCCCAGCGAGGTGTTCGACACACCCGAGGCGTGGTACTGTCCGGCGTTTTCGAAATACCCCGTGCTCGTATAGGGCGGCGAGACAGCCTGCCCGCGGCTGCGGTCGCAGACCTTGCCGATGAAGATGCGCGACGAGGACTGCGAGCGCACGCCCGAGTGGCCGCGGTTGCCGCTGATCTCGATGTCGTAGGCCGAGCAGTTGGCGCTCGACACGATCGACAACGCCTCGCTGACGCCCCTGAAATCGACGCGGCGAATCCACGAATCGGTCAGACGCATCATGTTGAGCGGCTTGTAGGCCCCGTCGTCCTCCCACGAAGCGTGGTGGCCGAAGTTCTCCTTCGAGCGGCCCTCGAACGTGAGGTCCTCGACACCGACATGTTCATAATGGGGGTATTTGCGGATTTTCCAGCCCCATTTGGCCTCCACGGCGTACATGATCGGTTCGGCGAAGGTCACGCGGTTGCCGCTTACGGAAGCCACCTGGTGATAGTCCTCGACCGTAATGGTCTGAATATCGGTCATGTTTCCCTCGACCCGGTGCGGCGCCAGCTCCTGCGCCACCAGCGTCGGGTCGTTGTTCGAAAGCGAAAGGCACACCCAGTCGCCCTTCCCGATGCCGGCCGCCGAAGCCACCTCCACCGAGAACGTGCCGCGTGCGGCGTCGCCCGTCACCGTCGTGAGGTCCGAAAGTCCCGAATTGTGCTTGATATTGATCATCATGGGCGACGACCACATCTGCTCCGAGTTGTTCGGCAGGTTGGGCGTGTCCATGACGAGCGTCGTCTTGCCGCGGCCCGCGCCCTTGAGCACGAAATAACCCCCGCGGATGAAAATCTCCTCGCTGCGGTTGTTCCCCTTCGAGTCGGTGTATTTCTGGTTGGCGGATGTTGGGTCCACCACGTTGTCGTCGTCGTTGTGGAGGACGAAACGCCCCTCGGGGAAATAGATCACCGCCCGGGCATTGGCATTCGCGAGGTTCGCCCCCGCATCACTCCGTCCGGAGAGTTTCAGCTCCTTGAGCAGCGCTGCCAACGCCCCGCGCGAGGACCTGACGCCCGTGGGATCGGCGCCGTAGTCGACGACGTTGTAAACCTTGTAGCCCAGTCCCCAGACATCGGCCGGAGCCTCCTCGCCGTGCTTGTAACCGGCATACGAATAATCGAGCAGGACGTTATCCGCAGTTCCGGCCTTAAAATTCCGCCATGCCAGAGCGGCGTTGGCATCCACCTGCTCGTCGAGCAGCGTCACGTTCAGCGTGACGAGTTTCCGGTATTTCCTGTCCGAATAGACCGTCACCGAGACCGCCGCCTGCTGCGAAGCGGCGTCGAACGTCGCGGGAGCCTTGACCGTCAGCGTCGTCTCGCCAAGCACGGCCGTCCAGCCCGCAGGAGCGTCGATCACCGCCTCGGCGACGTTGTTCTGCACGACCTCGAAAGCCCGGGTCTCCCCGAGGCGGAAAGTCTCGTTGTCGGAAGCCGTCACCGTCAGTCCGAAATCGTCGAAGACGGGAAGCGTGAGTTTTTCGCCGTCGAGCAGTTCGACCGCCAAAAGTCCGGTCGTCGCGTCGTAAGTCACCGACTTGAAAGCCGAACTGTAACTGACGACGACTTTATCCCCCAAGGCATTGACCGGCTGTCCGTTTTGCAAAAGCGGCGCGTAGGTCGCCCCGCCGTCGAGGCTCACGAGCCACTCCCCGTCGGCCGAAACCTTCAGCTGCGGGGTGACGCCCTCGGCGCCGGGCCTATGGTCGCCGCCCGAAACGGGCCATGCCGAAACGTACTCTCCGCCGACCTTCAGCCGCTCGGAAGTGGCTCCGCCGTCGAGGCTCACGGTCCAGTAGCCCTCGGCGTCGATGCCCATGACGGGAACCAGCGCCTCGATCTTCTCACCGAGGATGACGGGCAGCCGGGTTCCGTCGCTCAACTCGATCTCGTACCCCTTTGCGTTGGGTTCGATCCCGACGATGATCGTCGACTCGTCCATCAACTTGTGGAGCGCCACGATGGAGGTGTTCACGCTGCCGATCTTCGCCTCCAGCGCAATCACCCGGTCGCGCAGGCTCCCGATCTCGTCGCGGATGCCGTCGGTGTTCTCACACGATTGCAACACAAAGGCCGAGGCCGCTGCAATCCACAAAAACAATTTATTCATATCCGATTGATTGTTAGTTATTCGTATCATAGGGAACCACGTCGGACAAGACGCCCTCGCGGAACCACACGTCGTCGTTGTCGCGCAGCAACACAGCCAGTTCGCGGCACAGCGCGGCGAACAGCGCGGGATGCTCCTCCGGCGCGAGGTTGTGCAGCTGGTAGGGATCGGCCGCATCGTCGAACATCAGCACGCGTTCGAGCGTCCCGTCGCGGCCGATGCGCAGCTCCATCGTATGCGTTGCGGTCTTCACCCCGCGCGCCTGGGCGAAGAAGCCGCGGACCAGTCCGTCGGCATCGCGCCCGCCGTCGAGGTTGCGCATGTAAAGGGCAGCGCGCGGGCGTTCGGGCTGCACGGCGTCCTGCCGCAGCACGGCCGAGTAGTCGCGCCCCTCGACACTCGCGGGAACCCGCTCCCCGAGGCCCGCCAGCCCCAGCAGCGTCGGCATGATGTCGGGCGTCGAGAGCAGCAGATCGTCCACACGGTGCGGCACCCGCCCCGGATAGCGCACCAGAAAGGGAATGTTCAGCGACTCGCGCCAGATCGAGTTCTTGGGGTCGTCGGTCGAATGGCTGGTCATCGTCTCGCCGTGGTCCGAAGCGAAGACCACGATCGTGTTTTCCGTAAGCCCCGCCCTGTCCAGCGCAGCGAGCAGGCGGCCGAACTCACGGTCGATACCGCTCACGTTGGCGAAATAGTAACGCACGGCGGCGGCCTTGGCCATCGTCGTGTCGGCGTTGTCGCGCACGAGCAGTTCGGTCAGCGACTTGTCCTTGTAACGTTCATACCCCTCCAGGTCGCAGTCGTCGGTCGAAGCGTAGGGCGAATGCGGCGGATTCATGCCGATCATCATCAGGAACGGTTTTTCGGGATCGCGCACGCCGCCCTTGTTTTCGATATATTCGATGGCTTTCGAAACTTCGTGCCGCGGCGACCACTCGTCGACATCGTGACGGTTGCCGTCGGTATCCCAGTAATGGGGATGCTTGTGCACGTCGTAGGTGCCGTAGGAGTACCAGTAGTTGAACCCGTGACGGCGTTCGGGCGGCGTGTAGGCGTCCCACTCGGGAACGGCGTCGCTGACGTAGGTTCCCGGACGCTGGGGGTTGTTCTTCGTCGGGAAGTCGGCGTGCAGCTTGCCGATATAGGCGCAGTCGTAGCCCGCCGCCGAGAAGACGTCGCCGATACACTCGACGTCCTCGCGCAGCGAACTTTCGGGACGCTCCGACATGCAGTTCAGCACCACGCCGTTCCGCTCGGGATACATGCCCGAAAGCAACATGCCCCGGTGGGGGCTGCTCACGGGGAAATTGCTCACCGCCTCGGTCAGCACCGTGGCTTCGCGGGCGAAGCGGTCGAGGTTGGGCGTTGCGACCGGATCGCCCTTCCACCCCACCTCGGCGGCGAACTCCGGATCGCTCCAGAACCCCAGCGAGGAGTTGCGATACTGGTCCGGAAATACGTAGATCACGTTGGGGCGCCCGGCCTCCGACTGCCCGCAGGCCGTCAGGGCGAGGCCCGCAAACGGAATTGCAATTCTAATTTTCAACATCGTGTCTTATTTCATTTCAATCAGGTTCACTTCGCGCGTCGCACCTTCGCGGCACGTGAAGATCAAAGCGGTGTTTTCGCCCGCGGGTTCGATCCGGCACTCTGGCCTATCGTCTGCGGACTGCCAGCGGCCGCGGATCACGACCTCCAGCTGCGACTCTCCCGAGGGATTGTCGATCCACTTGCGGGAGTAGACGCTCCGCTCGGCGCGCCTGCCGTCGGCATCGAACACCTCGTCGCTCGGCCCCTCGTAGAAACGCAGGTCGGGGTCCGCAGCGCTCACCGTCAGCCCTTCGCCATCCCCGCCGATCATCACCAGCGAAGGCAGCGAAACGCTTTCCAGCAACCCCTCGCCCACCTTACCGGCGGCAAAAAGGGCATAGCCCGTAATGCCCGACGGCCTGTCGCGCAGGATATGCGCCGAGGCGTCGCGGCGCAGCACCTCGTAGGGAAGTTCCCGCGCGTAGCGGGCCGCCTCTTCGTCCGAAGCGTGCACGGCCAGCATGTATTCGTACCCGCCGCCGCTGACGGACCCGCTGCCGTGATCTATCCACGCCGTTGCGAAATTGTTCTGCGTCGGGGCGTCGGTCTCCTCGTCGAGCGAACGCTGAAGTGATTTCGAAACGACTACCCTACCTTTCGGCACGAAGTAAGCGTTGCGCAGGTTGTCGCGCAGGACGGCGCCGCCCGCAAGTTCGGCCCGGTAGGGGAACTGCGTCACCGCCTCGCCGTTCACGACGAGCGGATCGGCCGCGTCCGCCAGAAAATTCTGGAACAGCGTCGTATGCACACCGCCCTCGGCCTTGTTTTCGATGTCGGAACCCATACAGACGATGCGGTTGTCGAAGAAAAACCACGACTTGCGCGCCCGCAGCGAACCGTTGTATTTGTCGTGCTCGTGGAGTTCCATCGCGAACACCCCGTCGCGGCCCCTGTGGCTGACGCCTCCGGCGAAGGCCTCGTCGGAGAGGAGCATCTCCTCGTAGCCCGACGCGGTGTCGACGTTCCGGATATCGGCCTTCATCCGCTCCATCGGGATTTTGAGCGCCGTCGTCCCGGGAATGTGCCGCCAGTCCCAGCCCTCCTGCCGGAACCCGCTGCCGAAGGCGCTCACGGGATCGCCGTCTGCAAGCAGCTGCATGCTGCCGTGCGTCAGGTAGCGGCCGTAGTGGTTGGCTCCCTGGTAAATCTCCGCCGACCAGAGATAGCGGCTGTGGCCCGCGACGGTCACCAGCCAGTCGGCGCGCCGGTGCGACACCGAGGCATTGTAGCCGTAGACGCGGTTCCCCGCAGGCGAAGGTTCGGGAGCGAAGCCCTTTTCGGCGAACAGCCGCGTATAAGCGTCTTTTCCTTGGGCCACACGCAGGTAGGCGGCGGCCAGCTCCGGGTCGATCTCCCCGCGGCCGTCGGGCGTACCCGCGACGGCCAGCCGGGCATAATGCCACGGGACCAGTTCGCCGCGGCCGTCGGGATGACGGCCCGAAAGGGCCAGCGGAAACGACCGCAGGTTGCAGTAGAAGCGCATTTCGAGCAGCGCGCGTTTCAGAACGGCATGGCTTTCGGCGCTCACCGCGAACTGCGTCTTCGACAACAGCCACACGGCATTCACGGCCCCGCCGCTGAACCCGTCCACGGCATAGGCCGGGTAGTGACGCCGGTGGTGGAAGACCGTGCCGTCGCTCTTGAAGCAGGGCCCGGTCCCCTCGGTGACCTTATATCCGTTGTCGACCCAACGGGAGAACGCCTCCAGCCAGGCCGCCTTCACCGAGGTGTCCGGGAGCATCACGATGCTCGCCAGACGGCCGACGAGCGAGGTGTTGAACGCGTCGATGTCCATCCCCGGCTCCGCCGGCGGAAGTTTCACCTCGCCCACGCCCGAAAACCACTCCATAGCCTGCTGCACGTCGTGTTCCAGCCCGGCGCGACGCAGCACGTCGCGCATGATGACGGGAGCCGTGTAAAAATTGCGCATGCTGTACCCCAAGTGGTGCAGGGTTCCCTGCGCACTTCCCGCGGCGAAGCCCTGATCCAGAAGATGCCGCGTCAGCAGCACATACATCCGCTCCAGCTCCGCCCGCTCGGCGGCGTCCGCAGCGGCATCGTGGGCCACGGCGACCTGGAACAGGAAGTCGTTGTATTTGCGCAGCGTCTGGCCGTTGTCGTTGAACAGTTTGCCGACATCGGGATGGCCCAGATTGATATAGGTCTCGGCATAGCGCACGAACCAGATCGGCTTGCCCCGAAGCGTCCCGTCGGGATTTTCCGCAATGCCGTATGCGTCGAAGCGTTTGCGCAGGGTCTTCATCGCCATCGGCTTCCGGCCTTCGAGCAGCAATTCGCGCAGACGCCGTTCGACGGTCGCCATATCGCGCCGCTCCCCCTCACCGACCGCGGCGGGGAGTGCGGGCATCGGATTGCGCCACGATTGCAGCAGCGTGAGCCAGTGGCTCGTGGTCGCGGCGTTGATGAACGGCGCCTGGAAATCGGCCGTATGGTGCCGCACGTCCTGAAACGAGGAGAGAATCAGGTGGTCGAAATACAACTCGCCCCGTTCGACGCCCTCCGCCGTGACGACCAGCTCGTCCATCCCCTCCTCGGGCCGGCCCTGCATGTCGCGGTCGAAAGCCACCCATGCCCCGCGCCAGCCGGTGAACTCCAGTCCGTAGTCGAACCACGCGCAGGTGCGCCCCTCCTTGCGGAACTCGAAACGCAGTTTCCCGTCGAGCGCCTTCGGGGCGTAGACCCAGAACACGAAGGTCGAAACGGAGGTCTCCCTGGGATTGGGATTTTCCGACAGATAACCCACCGGGGATTCGATGCGCACCCGGGCGCCCGCCCGCGACCATTGCCAGCGGAGCGCGTGCGCGCCGTGCTTGTAATGGTCGCCCGAGACGGACAGCGACGAGCCTTCCGACGCCGTGAAAGGCGCCGCAGACTCCTCAAACGAAAGAATCCGCGCATCGGCGACCTCCCGCACCGACTGCGCCGGTGCGGCCCACGACCACACCGACGCAGCGGCGAGAAACAACAGTTTATACATGGGCGTCCGGTTTAAAACAAAGGTTCGCCCGCCTCCAAGCGGCCCTTGCGGATCAGCGCCTCAAGGAAATAGTAATCTGCGTAGTTCAGCGGCACGTCGATATTGCTGCCGTGCGGGATGCTGCCCACGGAGTGCATCAGCAGGAACCCGCCGTTGCCGCCCACCGGAGCGCGGTAGGCCGGCGACGAGAGCGACTCGACGATCCGGTCGGCCTTCTGCTTATACAGCCCGTCCCCCGTATAGGTGTACATTTCGTAGAACGCCGAAGCGATGATGGCCGCCGTCGAGACGTCGCGCGGTTCATTGGGAATGTTCGGCGCATCGTAATCCCAGTAGGGAACCAGATCGGCGGGCATGTTCTTGTCGCCCAGCATGAAACCGGCCACCTTCCGCGCATGGTCGAGGTAGCGTTTGTCGCCCGTGTAACGGTAGCAGGCCGTATAGCCGTAGACGGCCCATGCCTGTCCGCGCGCCCACGCCGAGTCGTCGGCATAGCCCTGCGCCGTGCAGCGTCCGCGCACGTCGCCCGTCGTCAGGTCGTAGTCCACGACGTGATAGCAGCTGTAATCGTCGCGGAAGTGCTCCTTCATCGTTCGGTCGGCATGCTTCACCGCGATATTATAATAGGTGCTGTCGCCCGAAAACTCCGTGGCCTTGAACATCAGTTCGAGATTCATCATGTTGTCGATGATCACCGGGCACTGCCAGCCTCGCTCGCCCTGCCAGCCGCGGTCGGCGTCCCACGACTGGATGACGCCCGGCACCGGCCGGAAACGCGTCGCAAGCGACTTGGCCGTCTGGACGATCACATCCTCGTAGCCGGGTATGTTTTTCAGCCGCAGTCCGTTGCCGTAGCTGTCGTAGACCATGAAGCCCACGTCGTGATGCCATTGCAGGTACTGCACCGAATCGAGGATCTCGGTATGCTTCCGTGCGCGCGCGGCCCATGTCTCGTCGCCCGTCAGTTCGTACATGTACCACAGCGTCCCGGCGAAGAAACCGCTCACCCAGTCGTCGACGGGCACGTAGTCGATCCGCCCGTTCTTCCAGGTCGAGGGGATGCGGATCACACCGCCCGTCTCGCTCGAATCGGCCAGCATGCCGATCTGCTTTTCGGCGACGGCGATGTTTTCGTCAATGATCGAAGCGCGCTTCGAAGGCTGCGAGCAGGCGGCAGCCCCTGCCAGGAGGAGCGCGACGGTCGCATATTTAAATAAGATCTTCATAAATTAGGTGATTAACATGATTATTTTGGTAAACCAAATCAGCTTTTCGGACAAAGGTAAAGTTTTTTTCGGACTTGCAACATATTTTAATAATCTTTTCTGATGAATGTAAAATTTTTATTATTTTCTCTTTGAAAAATTTTGGCGAACCAATTTCTTTATTTATTTTTGACCAAATATGAATCTATGAAAAATATGTTAAAACACGCTGTACCAGCGATTTGGATACTATCCAGCACGCTTTGGGGCCAGCATGCCGCTGCGGCAATCGACGCCAAAATCAGTTTCGAAACGGAAATTCCCAAGGCTTTTGTATGCGGCGAAAACAGCACGGCCGAATTGAGCGGCCTCCACTACAAGGACGGGAACCGTTCGCTGCGCTGGTCGTGGAGCGCGCCGTCGACGCTCCGCTTCAACGACTTCGGACAGCTGATGCGCTCGCTGCGGGTCAAGGGCGCGGGCGTCATGCTCTGGATCTACAACCCCAGGGCCGTCGACGCCGACATGCGGTTCTCGTTCGAGACGCCCACCGGCGAAGTCCCCTACCGGTTCGATTTCCACATGGATTTCACGGGCTGGCGCGCCTGCTGGATCAAGTACAACGACATGCCGGGCGACCACGCCTCGCAGCAGGTATCCCGGCTGACGATCTCGACGCCCGCCGGGGTCGAAAGCGGCGAGCTGTTCCTCGACCGCCTGACCTTCTCCGAGGTCAAGCTCCACGACCAGATCACCCC
>OJRO01001823.1_pt1 | contig 13160 bp, 10 predicted proteins | sample 1599221 | NCBI WGS metagenome assembly OJRO01 (sample SAMN03922449, study PRJEB24848) | human gut metagenome | isolation source: stool sample | host: Homo sapiens | place: Germany | collected 2009-11
TCTCGTGGGCTCGGAGATGTGTATAAGAGACAGGTAGATATAGAGAGTGAATATTATTCTTGGCTGAAACGGGTTTTTAGAGAAACTGATTGTGGATATACTGCTCCAAAAAAGCTTAACGATGAGTTAGAGTTGATAAAAATATATTTGGTTGTATATCTACATAAAATTCAAAACGAACAGATAAAACCTGAATTGGTCAAAGGATGCATCGACAAGGCCATCTATGAGCCTTTTGCGGCTCGAGACATATCCGTAGAGAGCAATGAGGTTTTCAGAGAGTTCATCATTCAGCGATTTGAAAGTGTTCGAAACAATATAGACAACGGTAATTCCCTATTACGGAAATACAATAAGGAGCCTCTACATTGTCGTTCCGACATAGCGATGGAGATTAAAAAATCACCATTAGACCATATTAAAGATGTCCTTGCCGGAGCTGACAGTATACCGGATTATTTTCTGCTTCCGGACCAGATTCTGCTGCTGAATTTCAACTATACGACTACGGCAGATCTGTATCTTTACAAGAATTCGGGCTTCGAGGTAAATCACATCCATGGGAAACTGGGAGACGATCTGAACCATATTATTTTCGGCTATGGGGATGAGATGGACGATGACTACAAAACGATCTCGAAGATGAACGACAACGATTATCTGACGAATATCAAATCCATACGCTATCTCGAGACTGACAAATATCGCCAACTGCTCCGATTCATCAATTCGGATTACTATCAGATTTACATCATGGGGCACTCCTGCGGCAATTCGGACCGCACCTTGCTGAACACGTTGTTCGAGCATCCGAAATGTGTTTCCATCAAGCCGTTTTACTATCAGTGGCAGGATGAACAAGGAGAATGGCGGGACAACTACATTGAGATAATACAGAACATCTCACGCAATTTCAATTCCATGCAGACCATGCGCGACCGGGTGGTCAACAAGGAATTTTGCCGACCTCTCGTACCCAAGGACAATTAAAGAACAAAGGCTGCGAACTCAATCGCAGCCTTTGCTTATTCCAGGGGTTCCCACTCCGGGAGTTGGATGGTGTCCCGGATCTCGGGACATCGGATGATCTCGACCGTCGTATCCTCATAGACGTTGCAGGCCGTGAAGAGCGAGACGAAGATCGCGCCCCAGGCTGCGGCCAGAAGAACATAGGTCAGAATGGCTATTATGCGTTTGCGTTTCATCGTTTTTACTCTTTCAAAAGTTCCGAAATTTCGGGGTCCAGATTTCCCCGGTACTCCATGCGTTCATCCCGGCGGCAGGCTTCGAGGAAGTGCTCGCGCCCCTCGGCCTTGCGCCCCAGCCGCGAGCAGGCGATGGCCCGCAGGTACTCCGTCACGGCATCCGTCGGCATCGTCGAGAGCAGCTCCAGCGCCCGCTCGTTGTGGTCCATCGAGAGGTGTGCCACCACCGTATTGCGGTCGTTGTAGTCGTTGAGAATATAGAGCGCCCGGGCATACTGACGCCGTAGCAGCAATTCCACACCCCGGGCATAAGTCGTGTCGAGCTCCGTGGTGTGGATCGTATCCTTGACCATTCCCTTGCGGCGGAGGTTGTAGCGGAAGTCCACAGAGCGGAGCTGCGGGTAGATCACCTCCTTCAGGTAGGCGTACTCCCGGGGGAAGCGCTCGCGCAGCAGCCGCTCTCTTCGGTCCGGATCCCGCTCCGCGGAGAGGAGCTCCAGCATCGCCTCGCGGTTCGTCAGCGCAGGGTCCGTGCGGATGCGGTTCATCAGCTCGGGCCACGCCTCGGCGACCCACCGCACGGTCAGCAGCGTGTCGATGCCCCGGCCGTAACGACGCACCAGGTAGCGTTTCAATGCCTCGGCACGCCCCCGCGAAAGGCGCTCGTTGAAGGCGTAGCGCCCCTCCGGCGAGGAAGAGGCCGTGAGGGTGATCGTATCGACGTAGAACTCCTCCTGCTCGATGATCCGGCGCATCAGGCGCGAGATCTTCTCCAGCTCGCGGCCGTTGTCGCCCAGCGTATCCACCACCCGGGTATCGCCCACAAAGAAGCGGATGTAGTTGCGGTCGCGGACCGTGACGTACTTGTCGATCACGCGGATGCGGTAGCGCGGCAGCGTATCGACAAAGGAGAGCATCGACGAGACCAGGTAGGCCAGCGTATCCGAGGGCGGCAGCCGGTAGGCGCTGTCGTCCACGGCCTGCACCTCCCCCGTAAGCGTGATGAGCATCTTCTTCGAGGTCTCGTCCGTCGGAACCTCCTGCGAGTAGTAGTATGTGATCGTGCTGCGGCTCTCGACCAGCGAATCGAGCCGCGCATCCTCCGGGTAGGGAAACTTCACGAAGCGCTGGAAGGCCGCCTCACGCCCCTGCGTATCGGGCCGGAAGCGCCGCACATAGGTTTCGTACTGCCAGTAGTCGCGCTCCTGCAACAGCGAGAAGCGGCCCCCGCGGATCACCAGATCCTCCAGCGGAACGGTTCCGTCGGGCTTGTGCAACAGGGGCGTGATGACCACGCTGCGGCTGCTGCCCAACAGCTGCTTTGGAAGCGTAACCACAAAGTCAAGGTGCACCCGCCCATTGCGTTCGGGAACCGAGCGGACCTTCGCCACGACCGTCACCTGCTCGATCTGCAGCGACATGACCCGCTCGCCGTCGGGCAGCGTATCGACCGGAGCCAGGAAGAAGGTGTTGCTGTCGCGTTGGAGCCGCACGACCTGCGGCCGGTAGTCCTGCTGTCGGGCCTGACGCTCCGCGCGCGTCAGTTGCGAAAGGTGCGCCGCGGCACGCTGACGCTCCAGGCGTGTGGCCACCGAGCAGCCCGTCGCGGCACACATCGCGGCGGCGAGTATGCCGCCCAGAATGATTCGTTGCTTTCTCATGACTAAAACAGGTAAGCGAACGACAGCTCCAGACGTGAAGGGGCCAAGGTCCAGCGTCGCGTGTGGTAGATATATTCGTCGTCCCAGTCCGAGACCGTAGGGTCACGGCGGGTGTCCTTCGTATGGAAGAGCCCGAGGCCTCCCTCTACGGCCACGCTCCACCGTTTGGAGAGCAGCCACGAATAGCCGCAGGAGAGGCCCGCGCCCCACGCCCGGCCGTCATAGCGGCGCGTGCGGCGGCCGACGAGGTAACTGACATGCGAGAGCTGCGCACCCACAAAGGGGCCGACCTGCGTTTCGTAGAACCAGCAGCGGGCGCCGAGCTGCGCCGCACGAAACGAGGTGGCAAGATCCTCCGTGCGCAGGGGGTTCCAGAACAGCACTCCCTCCAGCGACCAGCGGTCCGTCAGGGCCACCTCGACGCCGAGGTTCAGCGTCGCCGTACAGGCCGCCAGTGCATTGGCCCGCACAGCGAAGATCTGTGCCGCAGCCTTGTGGGGTGAACCCCACAAGGCCATGAGCAGCATAGTCAGAATCGGTATGATGTGTCGTCGTTTCATCGTCTTAATCATTTGTCTTACTCACGGACGCAGCGGACGGGATGTGCTCCGTAGCGGAAATAGGAGGTCGCATAGATGTTTTGATACGCTCCGGAGATGTTGATCGAAGAGCAATCGACCCCGAAATGGTTGAGTTTCGAGCCGTTCCAGGTGTACGGCGACGCCGTATAGACACAGGCGTTCTCTCCGTTATTTTCGTAGCGTGAGCCGTTCAGAAATCCGCCCAGCGGGTACTTGGCCGTCTGTGAGCCGTTGCAGCAGATCGTGGCATAATATGGCACGGAGGCCGAAGCAACGCTAATATCCTTGAAATCCTCCAGATCGGGAACCCGCCAGCCCGGAGGACAGGGGTCATAGATCGTCTTGTCCGTAATCATAATGATCTCCGAACCGGTGGTTCGGTTGCCCCACAAATTCGAATTGGAATCATAAAGCCAGTCCGACACCGATTCCCACGGCTCCCAATCTTCAAAAGTGGCGTCGTACATGTACCACGTCGGATGCCGAATCGACCACTCGATCGTCATCACATCGTAGGGAACACCATATTCCCGCGGATCACAGAGCTCATATTCATATCCGGGAGCATACGTAACATCGGCACGGCACGGCTCATTCCAGACGGCCTCACGAAGCAGCGAGGAGTAGATCATCGGGTCCTTGCGGCCCCACTGGTAGAACAACCCTCGAGAGGCGGGTTGGGTATAGTCCGTAGTCTCGGCGCCGAGATTCCGATCCATGAAGACCGCACCGGAGGCATAGGTCTGACCCGAGCTCTCAATATCATAATCCACGGACCAGATATGCCACGACCAGATACAATCGCCACGGCTGTCAAGCAGTCCAATGACAGTATTTCCGCGTTTGGATCCCGTGGTAAAGGTGATTCGTCCGTCGGCAAAAGAGACATCCGAGATGATTGCATTCCGTTCGGTGCCGGTTTCCCAGATCAGAATGGCGGAGGTCCCGTTCAGGCGTTGCGGGCGGATGTTCGTCGTCGTTTTTCCGTTGCCCTGCACCGTAGCGTCGAACGAGTAGGTCGTATTGAGCCTGCGGGCGATATAACAGTTTGCCGTGCCGCCTTCATCCAGCGGGATGGCTTCGGCCTTAAAGCGGGCGTAGAGTTCCGTGCGGGTCTTCTGCGGACGGAACGCATAGGTTGCCGAGGTGGAGAGGCGTTGCGTATAGCCGCTGTCCGAGTACCACCCCTCAAACAGATACCCCGCACCGGCGCGTGCCGTCAGGCTGCATCCCTGCTCGTAGCACAGCGCCACGCTTCGAAGGCTGCTTCCCGAGCCGGTCTCACCGTTCCACAAAGCACCTGAAACCGAGATCGTACCGCCGGTCGAAGGTTTCGCATAGACAACGTTGGCCATCTGATGCTCGAAGTCGTAGGTCCCGCAAACCCCGTAGGGATCTCGCAGCGTAATGCGGTAGGCAAAGCGGGAGTTCGAGGAGGTGTAAACCGTCGGGCTGTACTGGACGCCGAAGAGATTGTCGCCGTTCGGATCGTACACCTTGAAATCCGGCCCCGATTCGCCATGGAAGTCGTCGAAAAAGACCTTCGAGCTCTCGCCCGACACGACGGCAAACGTCCCGTTCAGCGGCAGCTCCTCATCGTTGTTCTCCACGTCGACATGCAGCAGCGTCGTCCCCTCGTAGATGCAGTAGTCGCCAAAGCGGTAGTCATCGAAGTCATCCCACACCTGAATCGAGTAGGAGTAGACGCGCGTGTCGATCTCGTCGTCGCCCAGGATCGAGATGCGGAAGGTGTAGTGCACATTGGCCCGGACGTTGAAGTCCGAGGTGTTGTTGCCGCCCAGGTAGACCGTATAGAGCAGGTTCCGGCTGCCGTTCGCGGCGCGGATCAGCAGGTATGAGGCGTGCTCCGGAGCATGCTCGGGGCTCTTCTGCCGCTGGTCCGTGATCGACGGAACGGTGCCTTGAAGATTCGGAAGCAGGTAGCAGGCACCCGAGGCCGCCGTTCCCGTGAGCGTCGTCTCGGGGCTGTCCGTATAGTCAGCCGGATCGGACGACGGAGCCGCCTCCGGGGCGAAGAGCGCCGCCGTGCGCGGGCGTGAGATCAGCTGCACGGAGCGAAGCTCGATATTGGGGTCCCGGACGTCGATCTCGTAGGAGACCTTGGCCACGCACCGCCGGACCTCGATGGTCGAGCAGCTTGCCCCGGCGGCCGTTACATCGAGCTCCTCCTCGGCGGACATCGGAAGGCGTTCGTAACTTTCGGCGCCCGAGATTCGGAGCTCCTCCTCCGAGGGATTCGCCCCGAGGTCGCGGCCGAGGTTGGCGGCAAGGCGCATCCGATAATGTCCGGGCTCAGCCTCGAAGCGAAGGGTCGTCGCCTGCTGGTAGCGATGCAGGAGCAGACTGCCTTGGTCGTCATAAAGGTAGAAGTTCAGATCGTCGATCGCCTCCTCGTCTGTCGAGCGGGTCTGCTCCTGCATCCCGTCGGGACGGACGGCGATCTCAACCGCCACACCGCGAGGCGCCACGGCCTCCTCCGTCGGGCTCTCCCGGCATCCTGTCAGCGCCACAAGGGTTGCTGTCAAAAAGAACAGCAGTTGCTGGATTCGTTTCATAACAGTTCGTGTTTGGAAGTGAGAAAAAGGGTCCCGTCCGACCCATCGGGGGCAAGGCGGGACCCGCAACACATGGATTAAGCGCCCAGATCAACCGACTGCGTGACGGGAGTCTCCCAGTCAGCAACCGTTACCGATACCTGGCAATCCTGACCCACAAGGCCCGTAATATTGGCGGCGACCCGGTAGTAGCCGTTGCGGAGGATCTGACCCGCGGCCTTGCCCGTCAGCTCGACCGAATAGGTTACGTCCGAGCGGTCGTCGCTCGTCGAGCTGCTGCCGTCGCTGTCGTAGGTCGCGTTGATCTCCAGCAGCACGCGGCTTCCCGCATCAAGCGTCCCCGTCTCATAAACATAGAAGAGGCTGTTGTACTTCGACGAGGCCGTCCCCGGGGTCTGGGTATGCGTGTAGGTCATGGCTCCCGTCGAGGGTGTACCGGCCACGATGAGCGACTGCGAAGCGGCGCGCGAGAGCTTCACCGAGTTGATCGTGATCGAGCCGGGATACTTCTCCGAAAACTCCGGGGCGACCGTGGTCTGCAGGGCGACCTTCGCCACCGTGCGTTTGAGCGAGATGCCCACCTGCGTCGAGGTATTCACAGCCCCGACGGTCTTGGTCGTCGAGCCCGACATCACGAAGCCGCCCGAGCGCAGCGCCTTGGTCGAGACATCCGCAAAGGTGCCGTTGTACGCTCTGGCCGACTGCTCCACGAGGGCCGTAAGTGCCGACCGGGTCTTGGCCGACGAGGCGTCGTAGTTCGCAACGGCATAGAACGAGCATTCGGTTCCCGCCGCCGACTTCGGAAGCGAGAAGGTCGCCGATTTCGAGGCGAGTTCCGAGACCGTAAAATCGCGGCGCAGGATCAGATCGCCCGAGGTGTTGAACGTGAAGACCGAGAGAGACGAGAGGCTCTTCTCCCACGCCTCGGCTGTGGCCGTGGCATCGAAGAAGGCACGGGTCTGCACATCATCGCCCGAAGAGAGGGTGATCGTTACCGAAGCACCATCGGGACGAGCCTCCGGCGTAGGGTTCATCATTTCGGTTTCCTTGTTGCACGAAGCAAACAGCGCAGCGGCGAGAGCCGCCATCGCAAAAATTCGGATTTTCATGGTTGTCAGATTTGAAAGGTGTTTGAAAGATGGTTATTTGAAGTGTTTCGCGAGAGGTGACGGACGTTCGGGACTCTGGTAGCCCGGCACTCCGTTCTCGTCAATCCACCGGCGGATAGCCCGTCGGAGCCGCTCCTTGAACAGCCGGAACTCGGGACGCTGGGCATAGTCATCCCCCAGCGGCGTGCGCTCGAAGATCGGCGAGCAAATCTGGGTCAGCTTCAGCGCCACCGTCTGACGCTGGCTTTGGGGAATAGCCGGGTAGTCGGTTTCGAGGATCAGATGGACCGTATCGTAGGGCGAGAAGAGCAGCCCGCGGAACAGGATCCGGTCGGCAACACGGATCGCCTGGTCGACCGGGACACCGGCTTCAAGACTCTGGCTGTAACCCTCGAATGCCAACCGGCTGCGCCGCTCGATCATCCGTCGGTAACGGGGCTGCGAAGGGTGCCGCTCCTCGAGAAACTGCCGGAGGCGCTCGCTGAACCACGTTTGATCGGGTCGTTCCATCGTCGTGCGGCATTAGCGTTTCCGGCCCCGGCTCGGCGTCTCGGGCGCCGGTTCCTGCTTCGAGGGCTGTTTCTGCTCCGACTGTTTTGTCTGGGAGGCCTGCTGCTCCTGACGGCGCAGGTTCGTGAAGTCGTAGTCCACGCCGTTGGTCCGGGGATTGAGCCGGATGATGCACGAAAGCGGCTTGCCGTTGCGTCCGAGAATCGGGCGGGCCTTCTCCTTCGAACAGTCGAGACCTTCGGGACTCTTCACGGCGGCGAGCTGCCGCTCGTCCAACTGTTTCGAAAGCGACTCGGGAATGTAAGGTTTGCTGTAGCGGTAGTCCGTCATCCGGTATTCGCGCGTCAGGGCATCGAAGCCAACCTTCCCCGAATAGGTGATGTCGCCGTTGCGCATCGTGCACCCCTCGACCTGCACACGGCTTCCCGAGGCGAGGTTCTCCTGCTGGGCATCGGTCAGCCTCACTCCGTTGAAGAAGCGCAATTCGGGGACTTCGCGCCGGGGAACCGTCACGAAGCGGTTGGTCGCCGGGTTCAGCGTCACGTAGCACCACTCCTTTTCGCCCGTATGCGGGTTGGGCATCTCGTAGAGGCGGTCCGGGGTCTTCCCCGACAGCATCTGCTCCTTGTCGCTGGCCGTGAACATCATCCGGAACTCCTCGCGTTCGAACTCCGGGCGGGCCAGGGCACTTTCGAGCCCGACCTGCACATCGCCGTTCAGATCGCGGAAGGGACGCAGGGCAAACTCTCCGGCAACGGACAGGTCGCCGACCTTCAGATTGATGTTGTGGAGCTCCGTCGTGGGAAGTCCCAGCTTCATCGCCTCCAGCTCCTTCGGCGTAACGACGACGCCCATCTCCTTCAACTCCTGCAGGTGCAGATCCTGCGTGTCGAACTTGACCCGTTCAAGTTGGAATGAGGTAACGCGGTGGTCGTTCAATGCCTTCAATCCCTCCGGGTCCTTCGGGTTGTCGGCAAGCCGCAGCAGCGACTGTGCCACCTCGCTGGCCTTGTCCGCCGCGACTTTCAGAAAATGGAACGGCTTGGCATTCTCCTGCGAGAGGAACCCCTTGATGAAAGCGCCCACAGCCGAGCTGTTCCGCAGGTCGAAGAAGGCCGGTTTGTTGGCCGTGAGCGGCGAGGTGGTGATGGCCTTGTACTGGCGGCCATCCTGCTTGAGTTCCGAGACGGCCTCCACGGCGCCGTTCTGTTCGTTGTAGAGCAGCAGCGTCTCCTTGTAGAAGGGATCGGCCTGCTCCGGGGCCTGGTTGATCGGTTGATTCAGATTCTCTTCGGGCATAATGCAACTGTTTTAAGTGAAACAAAAGGTTGATGCCGCGAATATAAAGGACTGAATGTCCGTCGCTTCCAATCGTCCTGCACAGGCCGTAGATGGCCGTCAGCCGCGGGTTTCCCGCACGGCGGATTACTGTTTTTTCTTCGGCAGAAGCCCCGCAAGGTCGGGGTCGTTTTCGATGCGGCGGATCTCCCGCTCGACGATCTCGACCACCTCCTCCTTGATGCGGTAGTAGTTCTCGCGGATGATCTCCTCCATGCGGTCCGTGCCCTCCTCGTCGAGAAACGAGGAGATCGGCGGGATGGGGACGAAGCGCCGCTCCTCGGCCTGGATCGCCGCGCTGTCCAGCTCGATGCGGGCATGGAAGATCTTCTGCGGCAGGGGCTGGTCCACGTTGTCGGCCACCGAACCGACGAACATCCCCTGCGTGAGGTTCGAAATCTTCGACGGCGGGATCAGCGCGTCGAGCTGCGTGTTGGTCGAATGGGTGATGTTCTCGTTCGAGACGGACTGCGACTCGCGCAACTGAACGATCTTGCCGAAGCGGTCGGAGAGCGTGCGGGCCGTGTCGCCCACCACCTGCCCCGAGAAGATGTTGCCCACGGTGTTGAAGATCACCTTCGCCTCCTTGTCGCCGTAGTCGCGCTCCAACTGCGAGAAGTCCTGAAAGCCCAGGCAGACGGCCACGCGGTTCGAACGGGCCGTGGCGATGAGGTTGTCCAGTCCCCGGAAGTAGATCGTCGGAAGCTCGTCGATGATGATCGAGGATTTCAGCCGCCCCTTCTTGTTGATTAACCGCACGATGCGCGAATTGTAGAGTCCCAGGGCCGCCGAATAGATGTTCTGCCGGTCGGGGTTGTTTCCCACGCAGAGGATTTTGGGCGAGGCCGGGTTGTTGATGTCCAGCGAGAAGTCGTTGCCCGTCATCACCCAGTAGAGCTGCGGCGAGATCATCCGCGAGAGGGGAATCTTCGCCGAGGCGATCTGTCCCTGCAGCTGGTCCTGCGCATTGCCCCGCCAGGCGTCCATGAAGGGCGAGAGGTAGTTTTCGAGTTCGGGATAGGAGGTCAGCACCGGGAAGATCTTCTCGTAGGGTTGGTTCAGAAACTCCACGGCGTGCGGGAAGGTGCAGCAGCGGCCTCCGTCGTAGATCTTCAGGTACCAGATGATCGCTGCCAGCAGGATGATCGGCGAATCGACGAAGAAGTCACCCTGCTTCTGGATCCACGTCTTGTTCAGGTTCAGCATGATGGTATAGGCCGACTCGTAGGCGTCCGAGATGTCGGTCATGAACTCCGGAGCGATGGGATTGCAGCGGTTCGAGCGGCGGGGGTCGTCGAAGTTGATGACGCAGAAGTGCGGCCGCGTCGGGTAGGCATCCAGATGGCGCAGCAGGTGGTTGTAGACCAGCAGCGACAGGTCGTCGAACTTGAAGTCGTAGATATACATCGCAAAGCCCTTCTCAATCTGCTGGCGGATGTAGCTGTTCACCACGGCGTAGGACTTGCCCGAGCCGGGAGTTCCCAGCACCATCGTCGCCCGGAAGGGGTTGATGACGTTAATCATCCCCGGCCGCCACTCGCCCCGGTAGTAGTAGCGGGTCGGAAGGTTGACCGAGTATTCGTTTTCAAGCAGACGCGCCTCCTGCTCGAAACTCTCGTTGTCGTCATTGAAGGGGTCGCGGGCAAGGGTCGTATGCAGCAGGCGGCGGATCCTCACCCCGGCGGTCAGCAGCGCAAGGTAGCCGCCCAGCAGGGTCAGCACATAGCTCCAGAAACGAAATTCCAGCCCCGCGGGAAGGCTCCGCAGCGGATCGTTGCCGAAGAGCAGGAAGAACCCGGCCAACGCCAGGAGAAGGATTTGCCGCTTCGAGGGTTTCCCGTCCCGCACGCTGCGTGTGCCGTAGCAGCCCAGCACCAAAAGGAAGAGAGCGCATAGTTTCGTGATGGATGACCAGGTGAAGAGCCCGGTCGACTGTTGAAGGTTCCAGAAGATCCGATCCACGACGGGAGCGGTCAGCGCATGGTGCGCGAACCAGTCGTAACAGAACCAGTAACTGTTCAGCCCCAGAAACACGATTCCCAGGGCCCGGGCAAACTGGACAATCTTCTCCAAGGCCCGCAAATCATCCTCCTGCTGCATACTTGTCGGTTTAAGGGCGGCAAGATAACGGAGGAACGGGGCAGGCTGTTCCTGCGGGCCGTCTGGGACCGCAGATGGCCGGCAGGGAGGGTACTCAATACCCCACTCCTACAAAAAATCCCGAACGGTCGAACGACCATCCGGGAAGAAAAAGGTTTACTTCTGACTTAACTCGACCAGCGTGCCCCGCAACGTATCGAGGAAGTGGGTCAGGCGGTTCTTACGGTTCAGGACGGCCCAGCGGCAGTTGTCCGGATTCTTGAAACTCGTATTGCAGAGCGTCTCAAACTCGCGCGTAATCTGCATGAAGGTAGCCGGGGAGTCGTCCTGCTGGCAGAAGAAGCCCACAGCCGACAAGGCGGCGATCACCTCCATCAGGTCGGAATTGGTGAATCGCTTTGAGATTTTCAGCGGCGAGTGACGCCGTTGCGTGGCAATCTCCCGGATCCCCGGGTACTTGAGCTGCAGGTAGATCATCCGCTGCTCAAAATCGACCAGCGAGAGAGCCGAGCAAGTTAAAATATATTGAACCGATTTTTGATCTTCATACACTTCATGCAATTGGTTTAAAATTTCCTTGACTCGTGCAAGTGCCTGTAAAGAATCTAGTTTCGAATGATTTTCCAATTTAGAGATTGTTTGAATTCGATCTATGAAACGTGTATATTCAAAATATAGACGGCCATCGTCTTCCTCTATGTTGTAGGTCATTGATGATCGTAGAAGGATAATAAAGGAATCTTGTTCGAGTTTTTTACAATACTTAAACATAATCGTTATTGGATGAAACTTTATACCTGCAATATCTTTGAGGTTATATAACCCCAGAATATACAGCCTGGTATTCTGCGAATTTTTGTATAGTATAAAACTGCAACAGACATCTATTCATCCGTATTTACAAGATATGAACAATAAAGCCTATGATTTCCGAAGATACAATCTATCGGTGTCATAGGCTTTTCAATATCATATGCTTCAAATCCCCGGTGGAGAATCTTCTGCAGATCTGAATACATCCATCAAATCCGATAGTCGTGCGCAAATCTCGAAAGCTGTTGATGACAGATTCTGTTTTTCTCCCGGATCTACTTCCAGATTATAAAGTTCCCTGCGCCCATTCGGATACTCGATATATTTCCACTTCCCCGAGCGCAGGGCAAGGACTTGCCCGCCTGCATTCTGCATATAAATAACATTTCCGGAGGCAGACTGCCCCAAATAGACAGATGCATCGCTCCTTGCATCATGAATCTGTCCCGAATCAAAACCGACACCGGCAAGTTCAGCAACCGTGGGATAAACATTGGCCAACGATACGGGTGTTGATTCGACACGCCTGCCCTCGATGCCGTTCGGCCAGCTTACGATAAACGGGACTTTCAGCCCACCATCATAAATTCCATACTTGTGCCCGCGAAGTCCGGCATATGGATTATGCCCGTTCAGGTTCTCCAACGCTCCATCCCGGTAACCCTCCCGGATTTGGGGACCATTGTCGCTGGAGACGATCAGAATCGTATTGTCGAATACCCCCGCTTCTTTCAGAGCCCGGACGACCCGTCCTACGGCATAATCGAACTGGGCTACGACATCCCCGTAGACACCGCATTGCGAAATGCCCTCAAATCGGGGGTTGACCACCCGGGGCTCATGGGCATCGTGTGTGGCAAAGTAGAGAAAAAAAGGTTCAGATGCGTGTTCTTCGACGTACCGGACCGCTCTTTCGGTCATCACATCGACAATCGTTTCATCGACCCAACGCGCACGATAACCACCGGTCATCCATCCCATACGGGCAATGCCGTTCACAATGGTCATCGAATGGTTCCGTGCCAACCAGGGCAGTTTCTGCATCTGCGGATTCTCCAGTCCCGTCGGATCATCACCAACCTTCCGTTCATAATCGACCTCAATCGGAGCATCCCCCGCAGAAACGTCGTGGTTGTAGACGCGGCCGTTCTCCACATAGACACACGGAACCCGATCTACGGTCCCGGGTATGATAAACGAATAATCGAAACCGATATCATTCGGCGAGGGCGATATATGCCCTGTCTCTTATACACATCTGACGCTG
>OJRO01001847.1_pt1 | contig 13005 bp, 8 predicted proteins | sample 1599221 | NCBI WGS metagenome assembly OJRO01 (sample SAMN03922449, study PRJEB24848) | human gut metagenome | isolation source: stool sample | host: Homo sapiens | place: Germany | collected 2009-11
AGTGATAAAAATATCCATTCTATTATACCGGAATCGGGTGGATGTGTCAAAAATTTACTTTTCTTTTTAATGTAGTTCCTATATAATAGGAAAATACGGAAAAAGCAGATTTCAGCTGCAGGGGGATTCTGGCAAGATACCTGTATCTGGAAACCTGCTTTTGAAAATACGAGGGGACTTGTCTGCATAGAAGGGACAGTGACCCGGGCAGGAGATGACAGTATGAGAAATGCACCGGTTATCTATATCGTGGTGCCTTGCTACAACGAAGAGGAAGTTCTGCCATTGACGGCAGAATTTTTAGGTAAAAAATTAGATGATTTAACCCGCAGCCGCCGGATTCATCCGGGAAGCCGGGTGCTGATGGTAGACGACGGTTCAAAGGATAGAACATGGAAGCTGATCGAGGAGCTCCATGAGAAGGACGAGCGGTTTGCAGGTGTGAAGCTGAGCCGCAACCGCGGTCATCAGAACGCGCTTTTAGCCGGGCTTTTTGAGGCGGCGAGACGGCGGTGTGACGCGGCGATCTCGATGGATGCCGATCTGCAGGATGATGTGGACGCATGCGACGCGATGATCGAGCGGTATATGGCTGGCTGTGACATCGTGTACGGTGTGCGCCGCCACAGGGCGACGGATACATTTTTTAAGCGTACAACTGCGCTGGGATTTTATAAGATTATGAATGCGCTGGGAGCGAACACCGTGTATAATCATGCGGATTACCGCCTGATGAGCCGGAGGGCACTGGAAGGGCTGGCGGAATTTTCGGAGGTCAATCTGTTTCTGCGCGGGATTGTCCCGATGATCGGCTATCCGTCCGATGTGGTATATTATGACCGTAAAGAGCGGGCAGCAGGGGAGAGCAAATATCCGCTGAAAAAGATGCTGGCTTTTGCGATTGAGGGCATCACTTCGCTGAGCACAAAGCCGATCCGGATGATTACGTTCATGGGAATTGCGGCATTTTTTGTCAGTATTGGATTTCTTATCTGGGCGGTGGTTGATTTCTTCCGGGGCAATACGATCACCGGCTGGGCGAGCATGATGGTATCGCTCTGGTTTATCGGCGGACTGCTTCTCCTCTCGGTCGGAATCGTCGGAGAGTATGTCGGAAAGATTTATCTGGAGTCGAAGCACCGCCCGCGCTATATCATTGAGAGCCGCACGCCGGATCGCATCCGCGAGCGTGAGAAAGGGCGCAGCCGGAAACAGGAGATGCCAGGAGAAAATTTGCGCCGCAGCCGTGCAGAAGCACGGGAACTCCAGACATCAAAAAGAAGAGAAGCTGTGCAAAAACCGGAGCAGGAGTGAAATAGCTCTAAAAAATAGCTCTTAAAAATTCAGGAAACACTTGACAAACCCGGAAAATGGGTGTATCTTCATAAACAAATAATTCCTATCAGGAATAAGGGAATATAAGCTGAAAGGGGACAGGTCCGATGCGTCAGAGTAAAGCCATGCAGATGAATATGATGATGAACGGCATGTGTATGATGTGCTGTCATATTTGTGTGCATGAAAGACGGAACGGGCTGGTCGGATAGACCTGTAAGTATAGCATAGGAAGCCGCGATCCGTACTGGATTCGCGGCTTTTTTGTGTCATAGGAAATTCCTTGGAATTCCTTATGACACAAAAAGGCACTAACTGCTTCCTGTGACAGAAAACAGTAGTGGCATCTTTTATGCGACAGGGTATCAATGCTGTATATTCGGAAAAAGAGAGGGGAAAAGACCATGGAGCAGAGAAAGGAAACGATCATCTGCCTGGAAGGACTGGGAAAGCAATTCCAGACAACGAACGGAACGGTGACCGCGTTAGATGATATTAACCTGGAAATCCTGAAGGGCGAGATTTTTGGAATTATCGGTCTGTCAGGTGCAGGAAAGAGTACGCTGGTCCGGTGTATCAATTATCTGGAGACACCGACGGCGGGACGGGTTATTTTTGAGGGACAGAACCTGTCGATGATGAAGGAGGCGGAGATTCGGAAAGCCAGACAGTCGATGGGGATGATTTTCCAGCAGTTCAATCTTCTGGCACAGAGAAATGTACTCCAGAATGTGTGCTTTCCGATGGAGATTGCCGGTGTCCCGAAAGCAGAGGCGAAGAAACGGGCGGCTGAGCTTTTAAAATTAGTCGGTCTGGAAGAACGGATGAAGGCATATCCGGCACAGCTTTCCGGCGGACAGAAACAGCGAGTGGCGATTGCACGCGCGATGTCCACGAACCCGAAGGTGTTGCTTTGCGATGAGGCGACGAGTGCGCTCGACCCGAATACGACAAAATCGATTTTGGAGCTTCTCAAGAAGATTAACCGCGAACTCGGTATTACTGTGATCGTGATTACCCATGAGATGGCAGTTATTGAGTCTATCTGTGATCGTGTGGCGATCATCGACCACAGCCACATTGCAGAGTCTGGCAAGGTATCAGAGATTTTCTCTGGTCCGAAGTCGGAGATTGGGCGGCAGCTGATTCTAGGAGAGACGGCAGGGCAGAAGACAAGCTTTGCCAGAGCGCGCCAGATCCGCGTTATTTTCAATGGACGGGAATCTTCGGAGCCAATTATTTCTAATATGGTATTAGCCTGCAAGGTTCCGGTCAATATCCTTCTCGCGGATACCCACGATATTGGGGGCAAGGCGATGGGACAGATGCTTCTGCAGCTCCCGGAGGACGAGGTAGATGCAGGGCGTATCTGCAATTATTTAAAAACGGTCGGTGTGACCTATGAGGAGGTGCGCTAAGATGGTATTTGATGCGAAGACAGTCAGTATGCTGGTAAAAGAGACCTGGAGAACCTTATATATGGTAGGTCTTTCTTCCCTGATTTCTTATTTGATCGGCATCCCGCTCGGCGTGGCGCTGGTTGTAACCGATAAAGACGGCATCCGTCCGGTGCCGCTGTTCAACAAAGTGGCGGGCGTGATTGTCAACCTGCTCCGTTCGGTGCCGTTTATCATCCTGTTAGCGATGGTAATGCCGCTGACCCGCGCGATCGTGGGAAAGACGATCGGAGCAAATGCGGCAGTTGTACCGCTGGTAATCGCGGCGTTCCCGTACATCAGCCGTATGGTAGAGGCATCATTAAAGGAAATTGATGCAGGCGTGATTGAAGCAGCAAAATCAATGGGTGCTTCAACCTGGCAGATTATTTTCAAGGTGCTGCTTCCGGAGTCCAAGCCGTCCCTGTTAGTCGGCGCGGCGATTTCGATCACGACAATCCTCGGATATTCCGCGATGGCAGGCTGTGTCGGTGCCGGCGGTCTGGGCGATGTGGCGATCCGATATGGATACCACCGTTATCAGGCAGATATGATGCTGGTTACCGTTGTGATTCTGGTTATTATCGCACAGCTGATTCAGGAGATCTTTACGCGGAGTTCGAGAAGAAGTGATAAGAGAATCCGTTAATAAGATATTTACAGAAATGAAATGCAGCCTATCGTCTGTGGCAGATGCAGGACATTTCTGAAATATAAATTTAAACACACAAAGAGGAGGAAATCACTATGAAAAAATCATTCTTAGGAACCACATTCCTGGCACTGCTGGCAGCTGCATCCTTAGCAGGCTGCTCTTCCAGCTCGAATGAGACAACTGCTGATACCGCTGCAGAGACAGCAGAGGAGAGCACCGCAGAGGCTAAAGAGGCAGACGGCGATCTGGAGAAGCTGGTAGTAGGTGCAAGCCCGGCACCGCACGCTGAGATCCTGGAAGCTGCAAGAGACCTTCTGGCAGACAAGGGCTACGATCTGGAGATCGTAGAGTATACTGATTATGTACAGCCGAACAACGCACTGGAGTCCGGCGATCTGGATGCAAACTACTTCCAACACACCCCTTATCTGGAACAGTTCAATAAGGAACAGGGTACGCATCTGGTAGCAGTTGGCAAGGTTCATTTTGAACCCATGAGCATCTATGCCGGCACTGTAAAGGATCTGAAGGATATCCCCGCCGGCACAAAGGTTGGTATCCCCAATGACGCTACAAACGGCGGTCGTGCGCTGCTGCTTCTGGAAGCAAATGGTCTGATTAAGCTGAATCCCGATGCAGGCGTAACTGCAACAAAGCTGGATATCACAGAAAACCCCTATAATCTGGAAATCGTTGAAATGGAAGCTGCACAGCTGCCTCTGTCCCTGAGCGATCTGGGCTTCGCAGCAATCAATGCAAACTATGCGCTGCAGAATAAGCTGACACAGGATGACGCTCTGGCAACAGAGGATGCAGAATCCGTAGCAGCTAAGACATACGGCAACGTAGTTGTAGTAAAAGAAGGCAACGAAAATCTGCCCGGCATTGCTGAACTGATGGAAGTTCTGCATGGTCAGACAGTGGTTGATTTCATCAATAACACCTACGGCGGCGCAGTAGCACCCCTGCAGTAAGCAATCAAAAGGTATTTAAGAAAATCGAATCAATAAAAAACAGACGAATTTGCGAAAGCGGTTCGTCTGTTTTTTTGCTGCAAAAATAAAAATTCTACCAAAAATGAGACTTTTTTGCAATAAAATCAAAAGATGAAAACATTTTTCAACAAGTGTATTTTTGGAAGAATCTGCCTTGACAAGCGAATATTACAGATGATAAACTGCTGAAAGTTAGATACAACTAACAGTAGAATGATTCTTTAAAAACAATCATTTTTAATCTTGCAGACACAAAAAAAGGTAATAGGGAAGGGAAACGAAAGGAGAATTTTATGAAGAACAAAGGAATGTACCGATTGCTGTCGGGCGTACTTTGCACATCTGTACTGTTGAGCAGTCAGGCTTATGCTGCCGCATCTGCGGATTACTCTGATTTTCCGCAGAATTGGTCCAAGGACGCAATGGAATTTGCTGTTAAGAATAATTTTATCACAGGAGTAAGCGAGGATAAAATCGCGCCGAAGGCTGCCTTAACACGCGCACAGCTGGCGGCAATCCTCTCTCGCGCGATGAAAACAGGCGCAGGCGATGTCAGCGTGCTGGATAACTTCACCGACGCGGATAAAAACGCATGGTATGCCGGCTCCATGGCAAAGGCAGTCGAGCTGAATATTCTCTATGGCGATGGAGATTCCATCTACCCCGATCGCCCCGTAACCAGACAGGAGCTGTTCGCCATTCTGGTCAGAGCTTTTGCCGTAACAGGCGGCGATGAAAGCACACTTGCATCCTATAACGACGCAGGCAGCATCAGCAGCTGGGCAAAGGCGGCAATCTCCGCAATGATTGCACAGGGCTATGCGTCAGGCTATGAGGATAAGACCCTTCGCCCCACACAGCAGGTAACAAGAGAAGAATTTGCACAGCTGCTGTATCGTATGCAGGAATTTTATGGCTCCTCCGCTGCTTCTGATGATAAAGCAGAGAATAAAGAAGAAGCCAAAGCAGATGAAGCCCCCAAAACCAATACTAAGAAAACATCCGGCGGCGGCGGTTCCTCCTCCGGCGGCGGCTCCCATAGCGGCGGCGGCTCCAATAGCGGCAGCACAGCAACCGCAGAGGCTATCGTGGATGCAGAAAAAGCAGTGGTAGAAAGCACCGATATGGGTACGTGGCTGCCTCTGGCATTCAAGGATGGCTATAGCATAGAAAAAGTAACTTCCGTAACGGTTGACGGCACAGATGTAACAGCGAAACTGTCCAAGGTGACCACAGATGGCACAATCGCAAAGCTGCCTCTGGTAAGGACACCCAAGCAGGTTGTTATCAAGAGCGGTGATAAAACACAGACCATCAATCTGAACGGCAGCGGTGCGGCATCCGTTTATGCAGGCACACAGTATCTGCCTAAGTATGTATGGGCGCATGGTGCTGTTGCAGCATGGGATTATTATCTGACAAACTACGATAAGGACGGCAATGTTCGTATCAATCCCACAAGAACAACCTTTAATCTGACAGAAGAAGCAAACGCACATCCCTATTACTCCCCCGATGCGGAAGTAAAGGATGGCGAAACTTTTGGTGAGGTTGTAGGCAATGTAACCATTATGTTCAACTTCAATACCGATGAAGAAAAAGCATGGTTCAACGGCATTAACAAGCTGGAACTGGTAGAGTATAACGAAAACAAGAACACAATCAACTCCAATCTGACCTATACATCGGCAGGGGATGTTGCCCACTATAACAATAAGGTCGGCGAACTGACCATTCCTATCGGACAGAGCAATTTCCGCAACAACGGACGCTATTATGTGCGTGTGAAATCCAATGGCGGCGATAAGGCATCCGTATTGGTTCCCATCCATGTGGTAAATGAAAAAGCACCTACACTCCTTCTGAGAGAAACCGCAGTTTCCGGCAGAAACCTGCATTTCGATGTAAAGGATATGACGTATGCAATCACAACTCCCATCGAAAGCGTAACACTGACAGATCCGAAGGGGGATACAAAGGAACTGCGTTATATCAACGATTATTTCCTTTTCGGCGATTTGTTCGTTCTGTATAACGATGTGAACGCAGAAGAAGGCGTGAATAACCTGCCTTATAACGGCAATTATACCATCACAATCCGCAGCAACGGCTTTAAGGAATTCAGCAAGAGCTTCAACGTAACAGGCGGTAAGGATGTATCCTCCAAGCAGGCAGCTGTAGTTTATCAGTCCGCAGCGTATGACGTAATGACACACGCTACAGGCAGCGGCAGCGGCGGTGGTTCTTCCGACAGCAGCGGCGGCTATAAGGTTTCCGCAGACCTGTTGTTCGATAGCGACCTGCTGGCAAATGCACTGCTGTTGGAAGAAATGGGCGTAACCTGCGCGGCAGCAACAAAGGTAGTAGATAACTGGTACAATGTAATCTGCGACGCGGTATTCAATCAGGGCGATACAACTTATAACACCCATACAGGCTATCTGAATGCAGTCAATGATGCAAAGGTAGCAGGTGCCGAATGGCTTGGCTACGCAGAATATATTGCGGCAGGCAATGTGAAAACAACCCCGAACAGACCTTCCGCAGTAAAAGAGGTTCTGGAAGATGGTCTGCTGGGTGATATTCAGCATAGCAATACCTATGGCAGATTGGAAGCGCCCAAGGCTACAGTAGGCGAGACAAAGGAAAATCAGGATGTTGAAATTACCTTTGAAAATGCAGATGCTTACATGGGCAAGATTACAAAGCTGTATCTGAATGATAACTGGCAGGAACTGAGCGCAGATGCTTATACCATCGAAGGCAATAAGATTACAATCAAAGCAGACGCACTGAAAATCGGCGAAAATAAAATCACAGTAGATGCAACAGGCTACCTCAGCAATGTTGTTACCATTGATTATGCGAAGGAAACAGAAAAAGAACTGTCCCTTTCTGTAGCAACACCTATCAGCGAAGGGCAGGATGTTGTCATCACAGTAACAAATTCCGAAGGGGATTTTCTGAAAAACCTCAGCGGCGTTGTGCTGAAAAACAGCGACGGCACGGAAAAAACAGTATATCATCAGGGCTATGAAGGCAGCAATGCTGTTTACTATGTAGTAAGCGAAGATGGCAAAACCATCACACTGAAAAACGTAGAACCCGGTACCTATACCGTTTCCGTATCTGCAAACTACTATGAAGCACTGACAACAGAAGGATTTACAGTAGAGAGAACAACACCTCTGAAAACAGCACCTTCCGTTGCAAAGCATGAAAAGAAAGACAAGGATGGTTTACTGGAAAGCACTGATTATTACCGTCTGACCTTCAGCGGTCTGGAGGGTAAGGACTTGGATACATATCTGGGCGCAATCAAAAAGGTAACCGTTGGCACGAAAGCATACACAGAAGCAACAAGCATTTACTTCCAGAATGATAACTATCGTACAAAGATTGCAGATTCCACCTATGGCGGTTATAAGGATGCTTTGGATTTGGCTGTAAACGGCATTGACGCAACAGGCGAAGGCACAGTAATCACCGTTGAGGCGAAGGGTTACGAAACAATGACCTATACACTGAAAGGTGATAGCGCAACTACCGACCCCGGCGAAGATGATAAGCTGACAGCTCCTACAGTTGAAAAGGCAGAACTGACTACAAAGAGCGGTTTCTTTGAAGATTGTGATTACTACAGACTGCGCTTTGGCACAATCAGCGGTACAGAGCTTACAGCATATCTGAATAAGGTAACAGGCGTAACTGTAAACGGCGATACATATACCAAAGAAAGCACCTATATGAAAGAAAGCACATTCAGAGTAAAAGCGGAAAATGACGCTTACGGTACATCCGCTTATGATATTCTGGATTTGGCAGTCAATGGCGTTGATACAACTAAGGATACTGTAATTGTCATTACAGCAGAAGGCTATGCTGATTTGACCTACACAATCAAGAAGGCAGGCGGCAGCTCCGACGGCAAAGACGATAATACAGAAGAAGCTAAATATAAAGTAAGCAGCTGCGAACTTGTAGACGGTCGCTATCGTTTAATGTTTAATGGTTTTAGCGAAAGTGAATTGAAGAGCTTTTTAGGCAATATTACAGAAGTCACAGTTGCAGAAAACAAATACACAGATAAAGGCTGGTATTCTTGGGGTAAACACAACTATAGTAAAGTAGATAGTAAGGGCTATGGTGTTGATTCCTTAGAATTAACAGCAGATGGTTTCAATACAAATGACGATACTGAAATTGTGATTAAAGGCACACTGAATGGTGAAGAAGTAACAATTACTTTCACTTATACAGCAGAATAATCTACCCCAAAACAAAAAAGTGATTTTCCTTTTGGAAAATCACTTTTTTTCTGTGTCCGCAGGGGTGTCCACACCCCGTCTTTTTGGTGTCCAATGGGTGTCCAATCTGTCCACTTTGTCCAGTAAAGTCCGCCGTTTTTATTGCTTTCCGGTCGAGCCGAGTCCGCCGCGATCCTCGTTCCCAAGGTCGTCTGTTTCCTCAAATGTCAGCGTCGGCTGATGCGCAAATATGCGGAACTGGCAGATTCTGTCATTCACCTCAATCACCGTATCCCGGAGCGCAAATGCCGGCATGAACCACTGGTCATTGTTGCCGCAGTAGCTTTCATCCACGATGCCGCAGTGGTTCGTCTGGATGATGCCGAAGTTCTTGAAGGTCGAGCTGCGCGGCACAATATGCGCCTCAAACCCCTGTGGCAGCTGCATGGCAACCCCCAGCGGAATCAGCTGAAATTCGCCCTTTTTCAGCTCTACACGCTCTGCCGCACGCAGGTCAATCCAGTCGGATTTCCCGTCAATGTAGCGCAGTCTTTCGATTTTATCGCTCAGATATTTAATCTTGATTTTTTCCATATCTCGTTCCTCTCTCATTCTGCATGGTATAGGTAAAGGGAGCTGCTTTGCAGGGATTTCTGCACATCAATGATGCGCTGATTGAAGCTTCCCTTCCAGTGCAGCTTGGTATCCTTCAAATCTGCGATGAATTTTCCATCCACTAGCACATCAATGTATTGCATCAGCGGCAGTGCGCTGATTTCCTCCCAGCGGTAGCCTGTATACAGCCAGATATTCTTCTCCGGGTATTCCAGCTTGACCTTCCTCGCCAGCCGTTCGATTTCCTCCCGATTGCCCGTATAAAGCGGATCGCCGCCGCTGAAGGTAATGCCGCTGATATAGTCGCGGGAGAGCAGGGAGAACAGCTCCTCCTCTGCCGCTGCATCAAAGACAAGCCCCCCCTCAGGGTCCCATGTGACGGCGTTATGACAGCCCTCGCAGTGGTGCGAACAGCCGCTCACCCAGAGCACCACACGCAGCCCCTCGCCGTTGAGCATATCGTCCTTTGTAATATTATGATACCGCATTACATACTCTTCCTTTCTGCGATTTCAGCCATTTTTGCGTCATTCAGACGGGTATCCCCCTTCACGCGGGAGTAGGAAAGATAGCCGTTCATGCGCTCGATTTTTGTAAGATTTTTGCTGCCGCATTTCGGGCAAACGTCCATTTCCAGCTCCTGATGCCCGCAGTCATCGCAATAGGCAAGGGAAAGATTGACCCCCTCATAAAAGCCTAATTTCATGGCACGGCGCACAAGGGTGCGGATGGCATCCAGATTATAATCAATCGGGTATTTTACATATTGAATTTTGCCGCCGTTGGATAAATCCCAGAAGCGCTTTTCCAGATCTTGCTTTTCAATCGGGGTGATATCCTCGGTCACATGGCAGTGGAAGCTGTTGGAAACGTAGGGGCGGTCGGAAACATGCTCAATCACGCCGTATTTCTTGCGGAACTGCGTAATCTGTAAGCCGCAGAGGCTCTCCGCAGGCGTGCCGTAGATGGCGTAAAGATTGCCGTCCGCCTTCTTATATTCCGCAATTTTATCATTGATATGCTGTAGGGTATCAATGGCAAACTGCCCGTCCTCAACCAGAGATTTGCCGTTGTAGAGCTCCTGCAATTCATTCAGCGCCGTAATGCCGAAGGACGCTGTCGCCGTTTTTAAGAGCGGCTTAATCTTTTCATGGAATTTCAGGTGACCGCCGTAAAAACCGCCCTCACAATACGCCAGAGGATTTGTAGAGGCACGCATTTCGCCGAGGTAGGCATAGGTACGGATATGCAGCTGACGAATCAGCTCCAGATAGTAATCCAGAACCTCGAAGAAGGGTCTGCTTTCCTGCTTTGCCTTGGCATAAATCATAGGCAGATGCAGGCTGACCGCGCCGATATTGAACCGCCCGACGAACACAGGCTTGTCCTCTGCATCGGCAGGCTCCATGCCGCCCCGTTCAAACCAGGGGGAGAGGAAGGCTCTGCAGCCCATGGGGCTGATGATGGCACCGTATTTCTTGTAAATCTCCGCTACATAGCCCTCACCTGTCAGAGAAAGCCAATCGGGGTACATGCTCTTGGAGGAGCAGAGAATCCCTGCCTCAAAGACATCCTCCAATTCCTTTCCTGCGCCATGCAGGTTTTCGTCATAGAGGAACACCAGCTTCGGGAAAAGAACAGGCTTTTTGCAGTTCTTTTTGCCCTGCCCTTTTCTGCGGACATTCAGCATAGTGATGGAGGCGATTTTCGCAAATTTGCCTGTACCGGTACCGAAGGTCATTGTGATGAAGGGGTAATCGCCGCGGCTGGACGCAACGGTATTGAATTTATATTCCCAGCCCTGAAAGCCCTGATCGAAATCCTTCTGGATATCCTTCATGGCCTCTCTGTCTGCGATGCGCGCGGTCAGACCCATATCGATATAGCGGCGGTAATATTTTTCGTAGCTTTTCTCCGCAAATGGCTCAAGGAGCAAATCCACGGAGGGCACAGTAAAGCCGCCGTATTGCTGGCTCGCCGCGGAAAGCACGATATCCCCGATGACATCGAAGGCAACCTCCAGTGTTTTCGGCTCGTTATACCAGAGATTCCCCATCTCAAAGCCGCCTGTCAGCACATCCTTCACGTTAAACAGGCAGCAGTTCATGGTGTCCCTTCTGGCAGACATATCGTGGATATAGATATACCCATCCCGACATGCCTGCAGCTCCTCGGTTGTCATAAAGAATTTCTGATAAAGCTCTTTATTCAGCTGATTATAAATCAGAGAACGCTTGGTGGAAACAAGGGCACTGTCGGAGTTGCTGTTTTCCTTGTCCCCGATATACATGATGGATTGGCTTTTTTTATAGACCTCATCCAGCATTTTGACAAAATCCTGCTTATAATTGCGGTAGTCTCGATAGCTTTTCGCAACTTCGGGCTTGACCTGCTCGAGGGCGGCTTCGACGATATTGTGCATTTCTGCGATGGGGATGCCCTCACGCCCCAGAGAGCGCGCCTTTTCCTCCACGAAGGAGCAGATGAAATCCAGCTCCTCCTGTGTGAATTTTACCATGGCACGATAAGCGGATTTATTAACTGCAACCACGACCTTCTGCACATTCCATGCCTCGTGGGTATTATCCTTTTTGATGACATACATAAGCCTTCCTCCTTTTTCGGCAAGAAATAAAATTTTTGAGTATATCGAATACTATACTATATCTGGTGGTTAAAATCAATATATACGGCATATTTTAACAAGATATAGTTATTCTGCCTCATCGGAGAGCCTTGCCTGTCTGACCGCATGATGCCAGCCTGCCAGCTTTTCCTTGATTTTTTCACTTTCTGCCGCAGGGGAGAAGGCGGCGGAAACCTGCCAGTTGCGGCGGATTTCCGATAAATCTGCCCAATAGCCGACGGCAAGCCCTGCCAGATATGCCGCGCCGAGGGCAGTGGTTTCCAGTGTGGAGGGGCGCAGAACGGGTACGCCTGTGATATCGGACTGGAATTGCAGCAGGAAGGAATTTGCCGCCGCACCGCCGTCCACACGCAGCTCTGCGAGGGGAATGCCTGCATCCTGCTCCATAGCGTGGAGGACATCATAGGTTTGGTATGCCATGGACTCGACTGCCGCGCGCGCGATATGACAGCGGTTTGCGCCGCGGGTCAGCCCTGTTAGGCAGCCACGCGCGTAGGGGTCCCAATAGGGCGCACCCAAGCCCACAAAGGCAGGCACGAGATAGACACCGCAGGTATCGGGAACCTCTCTGCAAAGTCCTTCTGTTTCCCCGGCGGAGGAAATCAGCCCCAATTCATCGCGCAGCCATTGGATTGCCGCGCCTGCAACGAAAATAGAGCCCTCCAGTGCGTAGGTGATTTTGCCACCTAGACCCCATGCAATCGTGGTGACTAAGCCATTTTGCGAAAAAACGGGCTTGTCTCCTGTGTTCATCAGCAGAAAGCCGCCTGTGCCAAAGGTATTCTTGGCGGTGCCGGGGGAGAAGCACGCCTGCCCGAATAAGGCAGACTGCTGATCGCCTGCCGCCCCTGCAATCGGGATGCTTTCGCCAAAGAGAAGGGGGAGCGTGCTACCAAAAATGCCGCTGGACGGGCGCACCTCGGGCAGGATGGAACGTGGGATTTCCAGTAGATCCAGAAGCTCGGTATCCCATTCCAACGTATGGATATTGAACAGCATGGTACGGGAGGCGTTGGAATAATCGGTGGCATGAACCTGTCCGCCGGTCAGATTCCAGATGAGCCAAGTGTCAATG
>OJRO01001860.1_pt1 | contig 12943 bp, 13 predicted proteins | sample 1599221 | NCBI WGS metagenome assembly OJRO01 (sample SAMN03922449, study PRJEB24848) | human gut metagenome | isolation source: stool sample | host: Homo sapiens | place: Germany | collected 2009-11
TTCATCTGAGCCTTTTTCTTTTGCTCAGTTTTTTCATAGGTCATTTGACACTATCTACATTATGTATACTAAACTGGAGATACTCCAATAAAGTTCGTTATTATTATATAATTATATTCAAATCTACGCGAGACTTAAAATCTCATCACCGGCGGATACATCCCCCTCTTTGAGCATCTTTATCTCACTATAATCAGCAGTGTTGCCAATTAAAACCGGAGTAATGACATTAAGATCTGCTGCCTTAATCTGCTCCAGGTCAGCCTCCATCAAAAGGTCGCCCTTCTTCACATGATCACCAACAGAAATATGTGATGTAAAAGGATCACCCTTTAGTACCACTGTATCCAGACCAATGTGCAAAAGCAGCTCAACTCCCTGAGTGGTCGTCATGGTAAAAGCATGCAACGTATCAAATACAGCTGTCACCTCACCATCCGCCGGAGCGTAAAACCTGCCCTCAGAAGGAATCACGGCCACGCCGTCTCCCAATATTTTCTCAGAAAAAGTAGGATCCGGAACCTCTGTAATAGGAACCACTCTGCCGTTGCACGGAGAACAGATCACCTTTCCCTTTGATTTATTCTTGAAAAAACCTAACATGATATCTCCTTTCCGTCGATATACACACTCACAATATCCAAATCATCATTGAGAAGCACAAAATCTGCTCTCTTTCCTGCAGAAATGCTGCCTGCTTCATCATAGATGCCAATCTCCTTAGCCGGATTGGCTGTAGCACACATAATTGCCTCCTCAAGCGGAATGCCTGCCTGCCTTACTGCAAACCGCATACAATCCATCAGATTGGTTGCCGAACCGGCAATTGTCCCATCATGAAGTGTGGCAAGCTGACCTCTGACCGTCACGGCCTGTCCACCGAGTGTATACTCACCATCCTCAAGCCCTGTGGCTCTCATGCTGTCACTTATTAAAATCATGCGCTCAGCCCCAAACATGGCAAATGTCGCCCTGATAACCGACGGATGAATATGCACACCGTCACAAATGAGCTCCGCATGACACTTTTCTGAATCTCTCACAGCCCCGATAACTCCGGGATTCCTGTGATGAAGCGGTGGCATCGCATTATACAAATGTGTAGCATGGCTTGCACCATGCTCAATAGCCTCTACTGCGGTGTCATAATCAGCCGCCGTATGTGCTATTGAAACCACAACACTTCCTCTTACCCTGTCTATAAAATCAATCGCGCCCGGCTCCTCCGGAGCGATATCTACAAGCTTTATCAAGCCCTGGGCCGCATCCTGAAGCTCACAGAAATAATCATAATCACATCGCATGATATTCTCTGCCGCCTGTGCGCCCTTTTTAGAAGGACTGATAAAAGGCCCCTCCATATTGATACCTACAAGATGTGCACCACCATGATAATTATAATCACCGGCATTTTTCATGACACTCAAAAGCTCATCCCTTTGAATGGTCATAGTAGCCGGACACACGCTCGTCACTCCGACAGAAGCCTCGTATGCTGTAATCACATCAAGTGCCTCTGTGGTACCGTCACACATATCAGCTCCCTTGCATCCATGAAAATGAATATCCACAAGGCCCGGTATCATGATAAGACCTGATGCATCTATAATCTCCTGCGATTCGCTGTCATTAGCCGCGTCCGTGTCAGCTGTTCTCTCCAAAACACTGTCAAAACGGCCATCCTTAACGACAACATCGCCTTGCATAAAGCTGCCATCCTCTGTAAATACCCTTGCATTTTTTATTATCATATACATGCACCTTCTCAACTAAAAAACATCTACAAACAACTCAATGCAGCCTCATCCGCTACAAGCGTAACATCATTGTGCAGCTGCAATACAGAAGCCGGCACCTGTGGTGTAATCGGTCCAAAGAAAGCCTTGTGCACAATCTCTGCCTTATCCTCACCACTTGCAACAATAAGAATCTTCTTAGCCTGCATGATGGTCTTGATGCCCATTGTATAAGCCTGCTTCGGAACATCATCAGCCGATGCAAAAAAGCGCTTATTAGCCTCAATAGTAGACTCTGTAAGATTCACACAGTGTACCTGCTTGTCAAAAGACTCGCCCGGCTCATTAAAACCGATATGACCATTGTGCCCGATACCAAGAAGCTGTAAATCAACACCGCCAAGAGACTGAATCAGCTCTGTATAACGCTTGCACTCCTTCTGTGAATCCGGCTCCATGCCGTTTGGCAGGTGAGTATTCTCAACCGGAATATTCACATGATCAAACAAATTCTGATGCATAAAATAATAGTAGCTCTGGTCATTCTCACGGCTTAATCCCTTGTACTCATCAAGATTCACCGTCATAACCTCTGAGAAGTCCAAATCCCCCTTCTTGAACCACTCAACGAGCTGCTTATATAAACCGATAGGTGTAGAGCCTGTAGCCAGTCCCAATACACAATTAGGCTTCATAATCACCTGTGCCGATACGATATTTGCAGCCTTTCTGCTCATATCTGCATAATCCTTAGCCTGATATATTCTCATGAAAAATCCCCCCAATTCGTAAAATATACCCAATACTATCTGTACAACCTTCAAATGTGTTGCTTGATTGCATATATGCATTTTACCCTATATAGTACATTTTGTCCAGTACTTTTTGTCATATTTTGCATATTTTATAAAAAAAACATTAAATTTCAATGCGGTGAAGTGGTAAAATTGCATAAAAATTCACTTCACCCGAATCTATAATTATTCACCTACCACCCTGCATCTCTTTCTGTAGAACTAAAATAACCCGTTACACTTATATCTAGTATAGCGGATTACCCTGTAACATAAAATTATTTATAATCTTGAGTGTCCAGCCATAGACCATCATACTGTCATTATTAAGAGAAAATGACAGCATATTTTTATCAGAGAGCAGTGAATTACTTTGTCCCATATGTCAGAAAGGCGGTCTTGTCTTCCGTGATTAGCATTGTAAACAGATAAGCACAAAAGAAACCACCGCAGGAATTTAGCTTAGTTAAAACGTTAAATTCTGCGGTGGTTTTAATTATGCAGTCTTTTTAATTTCTATATCCATAATACCAATACCAATATAATGCATTCATCAAATTCTTTAATTTAGAAGATGTATTTCCACTATTAAGCACCTTCTCCGCATAGCTGAACGGACCATAGTCCAGCTCGAAAATACAGGCCTTATTCTTTCCGGTGACTTTGCATGCATAATTACTATTCAGGTTGCGTGCCATTATTCCGTTTATATCTACACAATACACCCCATCTGAAGCCTTTTTAGGTGTCAGACTGACTTCATTGCCATCTGCATTAACATAGCTGAACTTGTAATTGTTTATATCACAGCCTTCGTTCACCATAAAATAATGTCTTACTGTCATCTCAGACTTACATATCAGAGAGCTTCCGTAATATGTCAGTCCATTACTCTGACCATTTGCACTATCCGTTTTAATAACAGCCTTATATTCCTCAAAATCAGCCGCTGCTACAGCTTTATCGGTATCGCTCAAACCAGCATTTGCCGGCTTATCAGTGTTATATTTAAAGAAGTTCTGCGCTGCGGTTCCATAGTTTAAGAGTGCCTTCACAAGCTTAATGGTCTCCGCCGGATACTCGTTTGATTTTGACAGGAGCTCGGTGGCATATTCTTTTACACTGTAAGTGTATTCATTTCCACTATTACCATCCACCACCATTTTAGCTTTAACCGTATCTGACATCTGTGCAGCATTTAGTGGACATGCAAACTTATATATAACCTTTCCGTTTTTCTCAACAGGGATTGCATCGTTTACGCTGACCTTGTATGGCTGGCTATTATTCACCGTAAACTCCATATATGCGTTGCTGTTTGATTTGATACTTTCAGGAAGCTCCATATAGTAGTTCATATCAATATTGTCTTTTAAAGTAAGGCTCCTGCCAACAAGCTTCTCAGAATCTTTTTCTACATTATTGGCGGTAAATGCTTTAATACAGAAATTACCATGCATATTCTGATAATTCCAACTGTGGGAATATGCCAACCCTGTCCCATAGAAATAATAGCTTGCCGTATTATCACTTGACGCATGATTCTCCCACACCATTTCATTATTATAATTTACATCACCGGTCATCGCTGCCTCAAGGTCAATGGCAGGTATATCAGTAGTCACTACAACCGAATAGCTTGTCCCAGGCTTCAGATTAACCGCTGCTTTAAGTGGAATTGTATATACTCCGGCATAGGTTGTCTGCCCTGTAGTAGTAGCAGTCTCCTGCTTTGTTCCGCTGGTTGGCTTTGTCTTATCTTTTAAATCTGTATAAATCTCTATTGTATAATTCACATTCGTTTTAGATGTAATAGACAGGGAAACTGCTTTTAAGTCCTCAGAAGATACTCCCTGTTTTGTCTGAGTAGTAAAAACATTGGCCAATTTCCTATAACTTTCTTGACGGGCTACATTTAATCCTCCATCAACCTGATAGTTGTTATCATATCCATCATTAGCAGAAAAATCAAACACCCAAGCCGTATCGGATAAAGAAAACGTTTCATATGACATCCAGAAATAACTCTGATTGTAATATGAACCGGTTCCGTCTCCCCAACTATTACGAATAAGCCATGCACCATCTTTTTCAGGTTTAACACCATCTCTGAAATTATCTTTAGAATAGTTATCATCCCATCCAACAGCCATTACCGCATGACCTGCTCTGTTATCTGTTTTATCATTATAACTGTTATTTATATAATGATATCCGGTATCATTATGACTATACATAATTCCCACTGCACCATATTTTTTTATGGCTTTTTTCACATCTGATGCATTTTCCTTGATATTAATCATGTATGTATTTTCCAGATGTGCCTTATCCTTTGAATAAGCATATTCATCCGATAACCCTGTATTAAGAAAAGTATCAATAGTGCTTGTTGTATATCCGTTGCTTGCCACCTTACTATATGGCACATCACTCTCGCTTACCGGACCACACCACTGTCCCATTCTGCGTGCCGCCATCAAATAGTTTCCACCACGATTGAGATAACCATACTGAACACTTGTATTATTCATATAGTACTTTGCATAGTCCCCCACTGTTCCACCAAGCGGATCTAACAGCGAATTATATGCATAATATGCCAGATGCAGTTCACTAAGATCTATATTTTTATCAAACGCACCATCATTAATCAGATCAAACTCTGCAAGACCTATTGACGAAAATGCCCAACAAGTGCCAAGAGGATTTTGATTACGAACAGACGGATATTTCGCCTTGATATCACTGACTCCATTTGCCGGATACTTGTTCTCTATAGTTTCATCTGCAGAATATCCCCAATCATCAGAATACGGCACCGCCTCATCCGGTTCATACACCGGTGTATTATAATCCAAATCACTCAGAATATATCCACTTGTAATGCTATTTTCTACAATTGGCTGCTGTTCTGCTTCAACACCTTGCCCTGCTGACACCGGTTCTGCTGCCACCGGAACAGCCACACCTAATATCATAGCCGCACTTAACACCAATGATAAAAACTTTTTTGTCTTCATTCGACTTCCTCCATTGTATTAACTCCTCTTACGTTTCTTCTTCAAATGTAGGTAAAATCACAACTGACGTCACATTAGTCAATCGGTATAATTGGAAGCTCTATCACTCCGTTATCAGATTTCGGTTCATTATTATTATTCATTCCTGAATTGTTTATTTCAGATTTTTTATCAATCTTATCACCTGTTTTATTTACATCGTCTGAAGTGTTTTCTGATTCATCATTTTTCATTATATCAGTCTCATATGAATCCCTGGAATCATTATTACCGGTGTTTTCTGATGAGCTCTTTGTATCACCAGATTTGTCCTTATCATCGACTACTGTTGCTTTGTCTTTTGAGGAATCTGATGAATTCTTATCCACATTACCAGTCTCTGTATTTTCTGTATCCAATATCATCTCTGTAGCTGATACTGCCTCTGTTGCTATTTCTGAGCTTGTTTTATTTTCAAGCGCTATATTCTTTGCAGACAGTGCTGCAACTGTAATTGCTACGCCAAAAATCAATATCACTATTGTGCTAACCATTTTTTTGTTAAAATTAAATTTCATTTTCTATATCCTAGTATAATAATGGTGTAGTCAATCAAGACTACTTGGTTAATAAGTTTCTGTAAATCAGATAACTAAAGAAGGGCTTCTTCCTTCATCAGATACTCTTTGCTTGTCCAACTATATGGCAAAAATACTTGTGGCATTCCATCTCTTCTTACACTAATTTCAAAATACTGCCGATAATACTCAATTCCTTCAAGCCCAGCCTTGCTCAAATAATCATCAAATATTCTATTGATATTTGCAAATATTTTCAAAGCCTACTTACGGTTGTGCACTACAATGCACTCGCTTAAATCATCAATTGAATGCTCTTTAATATCCACATCATTGCATATATATCTATGTTCATTTTTTACCAATTCAGCCAAGCTGCAAGTAGATGACTTTTTAAATTCGAAATAGAAATCTATAGGTTCTGTCTTATAATCGTCAGACACTGAAAAAGCCTCTAAAAAATTCCACTTTTCATAATTTTCTTTTATATATGCATGCTTTTTAGCAAGCTGAATTTCCTCTAACTTCAACTCTCAAAGTCAGGAATTATACTCTAGTACTATATTTTATGCAAAATCAACATAATATTTACCATCTTTCTTAACCGGTTTTAAAATCTGATTTCCTACTGTAAACTTATAATCAGATATATTTTTACTATCAATGCTGAAATAGCATAGTCTTCTAAAACTATAGTACTCTTTCTATATGATTACTTCCTATTAGGAACACTGTAAATACAAGGCTTTTCGGAGCTTGCAAACCAGAAAAAATAATATTTGATCTATCACATTACGCAAAAAGCCGTCCGGCATGAGAAACGGGCGGCTTTTTTGCGTGGATAGACGGAAAGGAGGCACAAAAATAACTACAAAATTTTAGCGCTCTAATTTGTGCAACTTTAACGAAAAGGAGGATCGTAAATGGCCGATGAAAAACTGAATACTGGCCCTGCGGAGAATATTTCCCCGGAGGCCGCCGAGCCTATCGCCACACCCGAACAGGCCGCAGCATCTGAACCCCAGCAGGAACAGACCGGGCCTGCCATACCTGAGCCCGGCGATGTGGTTGTGTCCTTTGACAAAATCAATGAGCTTATGGCGGAAAAGAGACAGAACGCCCGCGCCGAAGTCGAAAAGGCGGAAACGCCCGAAACGCCGCAACCCGCCAATACGGAGGAGCCGAAAAAGCCGCGCCGTGGCCGTCCGCCGAAAGCAGAAAAGGCCGCGACTGAAAATCAGAAAGCGGAGAAATCGGCTTGGGCCCGCAAGGGCCGCCCACCCAAGGCGGATAAGGCGGCCCCTGACAAGCCCAAGCCGTCCAAACGAGACAAAGTGTCCCGAAGTGATGGAAAGGCCCCGGATGCCAAGGAGCCCGTTAAGCCCGCACAAGATACGGCACCGAAGGAAACTGCTGCTGCGGAACAGACGGCTCCCGAGCCGACCACACCGCCCCGCCCGGTTGAGGAAGGCAAGCTGGTTTATCTGAAACTTTCCGAGGTTCATCCGTTTCACACATTCCGTCCGCACCCCTTTAAGGTACGGGACGATGCGAAGATGCAGGAAATCGTTGCTTCTATCCGCGTAAACGGTGTAATGGTTCCCGGTCTTGCCCGCCCGGAGAAAGACGGAAACGGCTATGAAATTGTAGCGGGCCATCGCCGTACCCACGGCAGTGAACTGGCGGGACTGGAAGAAATGCCCTTTATCGTCCGTGAAATGACCGACCACGAAGCGGTACAGGCCATGAAGGACAGCAACAAGCAGCGTGACGGAATGCTCCCCAGCGAGTTGGCCGCGCTGCTGGAACTCGAGGTTGAGGACATCAAGCATCAGGGCGGGCGGCTGAAAGGCGTTGCGGAAGGCGATGTCGGGAAACGCTCGGTTGAGATTGTAGGTGAGGCGCATGAAATGAACTATAAAAAGGTCATGCGCTACTTGCGGCTCAACTCCCTTGTGCCGGAGCTTCTGGATAAGGTAGATGATAAAAAGATGGGCTTCATGCCTGCCGTGGAGCTTTCCTACATCAAACCGAAAAATCAGAGGCTTATTGCTGTTTCCATTGACGGGGAGCAGGCTTCGCCCTCGCTGGCCCAGGCCAAACGGCTCCGGGAGCTGGATAAGGAAGGCAAGCTCAACGGCGATGTCATTGACGGTATCTTATCAGAACAGAAAAAGGAGGATCGAGGCGTGATTATTTCTACTGCGGAACTGGAAAAGTATTTTGGCAAGGAGGTCACTCCCGCCAAAATGAAAGAACAGATTATGTCCCTGCTGGATGACTGGAAAGAAAAACAGCCGCCGGAGCTGGCAAAAGCCCCGAAAAAGCAGGAACTTGACAAGTAACAACTTCGAGACACTTTGTCCCGAGGGCCCCGCCCTCGCGCAGAGGCTCTGGTGGTATATATCCCCCGTCGCCGCCTGTTTTTTAGTACAGCCGGGAGTGGGCCGTCAAGGGTGCAGCGCACCGCCGTTTTCGGCGGCTCGCCCTTGACGGTCTGCCCCGGCTGTGCTATTTCCCCGGCAAGCGGCGGGGGTATATCCTCCAGAGCCGCCCTCTTTCCCAAGACTGGGAAAGGGCGTGGGGTTTGGGTTGAACTTTCTTATTAAAATATCGGAGGTATGAACGATGAAACGACCCCTTGCTTATATCACCGCTGCATGGCTCGGCGGCGATAGCGAAAACGCAGAACTGGCGGCGCAGTATTGCCGCACCGTGTATGAGGCAGGCTTTTCTCCTATTTGTCCGCCTTTGTACTTGCCCCTGTTTCTCAATGATGCTGTTCCCGAGGAGCATAAAAGCGGCATCGACATGAGCCGTGACCTGCTCCGCCGTTCTCATGTGCTGGTTGTTTGCGGGCACAGTATGACCGAAGCCATGAAAAATGATATTGCCGTGGCCCAGCGGCTGGGAATTACGGCAACAACCCTTGAGGGCATCCTGACCGTCAAGGGACAGGGCCGCCGCTGATGGCGACCCTGTTTGAAGCCTACGTAACCAACGCGGGGAAGTACAGCGAGGGCCAGCTTGTGGGTGAAACACTGAAATTTCCCACAACCGCCCAGGAGGTGGAGGCTCTCTTGAAACGGATCGGCGTGGATGGCGTCCGCTATCAGGAAATTTTTATTACCTCTTTCGATGGGGATGTGCTGGGGCTCTATGACCATTTGAGCGAGTATGAAAATCTGGACGAGCTTAATCATCTGGCCTGCCTGCTTTCCGAGCTTACCTCATCGGAGCTGGAAACACTGGAGGCCGTCCTCGACAGCGGCGATCACTGTTCTTCAGTGCGGGACATCATCAATCTGACACAAAATCTGGACTGTTACGGCTTTTACCCCGGCGTATCCGATGAGGAAACGCTGGGGCGCATTTATGTGGACGATCTGGAAATGTTGGATGTGCCGGATCAGGTAAAACCGTATTTCGATTATGAGGCGTATGGCCGGGATGCCTGCATCCACGAAAACGGCCATTTTGCCCCGGGCGGCTATGTTGTCAAAGAAAGCGATCATTTCGTGGAAGCGTATCACGGCTTGCAGGATATTCCCAAGGAGCATAAGGTGTTCTCTTTCCCGAAGCTCTCTATCCGGGAGCAAATGGCCGCCTATCAGGAAATCATAGACGGTTCTTCGCTGGAGGGCTACCGTCAAATGCAGAAAAAAGACCGTGGGGATCGGTGACGGTACTTCGAGACAAATTGTCCCAAGGAAGGAGGCGGTGTAACTGATTGATGAAGATATTTCCCGGCGCACGATAGCCATATCCGTAAAAACAACCAAGCTGACGGCGCGGGGACTGGCGTATGTGCTGGGTATGGTGGGGCGGAAGATCCGCAAGGCATACCGTGGGCGGCAAACACCACACGGCAAGCAAAGTGTGCGAAAGCTCATGGCACACGGTACATCCACAAACAGCATCGAGCTATCCGGGGATGCCAAGTCCTTTGACCGTGTGGCCCGGAAATGGAATGTAGACTATGCGTTCTATAAAACCGGGCCGGACAAATACCTGTTGTTTTTCAAGGCTGGACAGGCAGACGCAATGACCGCCTGCTTTTCCGAGTATTCCCGGAAGGTGTTAAGCAAAGCAAAATCGAACCGAGTTCCCATCCGAGAACAACTGCAACAGGCGGCGGATCAGCTTTCCAAAGAAAAGCCGAAACAGAAAGAACATGCAAAGGAGGTGGCCCATGAGGACAGATAAGATTAGAAAATATCTCATTCTGAACATTCCCTATCTGTTCATCCTGTGGGCGTTCCTCAAGCTGGGAACGGCCTACCGGCTGGCGGCGGGTAACGATTTTGCACATAAGCTCATCGGGCTGGGCCAGACGATTGGCCCGGCCTTTGCTGACTTTGCACCCGGTCTTGCCCCGCTGGATTGGCTTGTCGGCATTGTGGGCGCAATCGTTTTCCGGCTGCTGATCTATTTCAAAAGCAAGAACGCCAAGAAGTTCCGGCGGGATGCAGAATACGGCAGCGCCCGGTGGGGAACGGAAAAAGACATCAAACCGTTTGTCGATCCGAAGTTTGAAAACAACGTGATTTTGACCGGGACGGAGTTTCTCACGATGAATACCCGCCCGAAAATTCCCGCAAATGCCCGAAATCTGAATTGCTGTATTATCGGCTCGTCCGGCTCCGGCAAAACCCGCTTCTGGCTCACGCCCCAGCTTTTACAGGCTCATTCCTCTTATGTGGTGGTCGATCCCAAAGGCGGTGTGCTGGGGCAGGTCGGGGCTTTCCTGCAAAAACGCGGGTACAAAATCAAGGTATTCAACAGCATAGATTTTTCAAAATCCATGCACTATAATCCGCTGGCGTATATCCGCAATGAGGCCGATATTCTGAAATTCGTGGATGCTCTGATTTCCAACACAAAGGGCGAAGGCAAGGAAGGCGATCCATTCTGGACGAAATCGGAAACGCTTTTGTACTGCGCCCTGATTGCCTACATCATTTTCGAGGGGCCTGCCGAGGATCGGAACATGAACACCCTTGTGGATATGATTTCTGGCATGGAGGTCAAGGAGGATGACGAGGATTTTATGAACGCGGTGGACTATATGTTTGCCGGGCTCGAAAAGCGCAAGCCGGATTGCTTCGCGGTCAAACAGTATAAAAAGTACAAATTGGCCAGCGGCAAGACGGCAAAAAGCATTTTGATTTCCTGCGGTGCGCGACTGGCTCCCTTTGACATCCCGCAGCTTCGTGAGGTCATGGCCTATGACGAATTGGAGCTTGACCGCATCGGAGATCGGAAAACGGCGGTATTCTTCATTATTTCCGATACCACGCAGACCTACAACTTTTTAGTGGCACTTGCATTTTCGCAGATGTTCAACCTCCTGTGTGAACGGGCGGACAATGTTCACGGTGGCCGCCTGCCGCACCATGTACGGGTGCTGTGGGACGAGGCAGCCAACACGGGACAGGTGCCCCAGCTCGAAAAGCTGGTCGCGGTTATCCGCTCCCGCGAGGTGAGTCTTTGCCTGCTGTATCAACAGTTGGCACAGTGCAAGGCCATTTACGATAAGCATGCCGAGACAATCCTCGGCAACATGGACAGCGTGGTATTCCTCGGTGGCCGCGAAGCCAGCACCATCAAAGAAATATCCGAGAACTGGTTGGGGAAAGCCACGATCAGTATGCAGACCGACAGCCGCTCCCGTGGCCAGTCGGAAAGCTACAGTCAAAACACCCAGCGGCTGGGCCGGGAACTGATGACCCCAGCCGAACTTGCAACCATGCCGGGAGACAAATGTATTTTGCAGCTTCGGGGCCTGCCCCCGTTCTTCTCTCCCAAGTATGATCTGAAACAGCATCCGAACTACCGTTATACGGCGGAGGCCGATAAACAAAAAAACGCTTTTGACCTCGACAGGCTCATTAACCGCCGCAGGCGGCCCGGGCTGAACGAGGCGTGTACGATGTATGAGGTGGCTGTGCCGGACGATGCACTCACGGAAGAGGACGAGGACATCCTCAACTATGATGACATCGACGATCCAGACGCCTTTGCATAAACGCTTCGAGACAAAGTGTCCCGAAGTTTGTAACCTGCCGCCTGCATGGGCGGCTTTTTTGTTACCGGGAAAATCCCGGAGAAATGGAGGCTTATATGGCATTTTTCTCATCTGCAATCGACACTTTACAGACCCTCGTTATTGCTCTCGGCGCTGGCCTTGGCGTATGGGGTGTGGTTAATCTGCTGGAGGGCTACGGCTCGGATAACCCGGGCTCCAAGTCCCAGGGCATGAAGCAGCTCATGGCTGGCGGCGGCGTTGCGCTGGTCGGCATTACCCTGATTCCCCTGCTGAGCGGTCTGTTCGGCTAAGAGCCGCAGGCGGGTTTTCCCGCCTGTACATACGCAATCGCTCTATCTTAGCTGTGGATAACAGCCCTTTAATAAGGAGCGCATTGCGGTACGAATCTCCACCCATCAATGAAAGGCGGTGCTATTATGCAGTTTTTGACCCACATTATTTTTCTCCTGAATCTGCTCAAGACCCTCATCAACCACTTCAGCTAAGGACGGTGACTGCTGAATGGAAACCGTTCTCAAAGCCATTGCCGACTGGATCAAAGGCATCCTGACGGCGGGCATTATGTCAAACCTTTCCGGGCTGTTTGATGATGTGAACACGCAGGTGGGAAACATTGCACAGCAGGTGGGCACCAAGCCCTCCAGTTTTGAGCCGAGAGTGTTCGCCATGATTGAAGCCCTCTCCCGGAATGTGGTGCTGCCCATTGCAGGCATCATCCTGACCTTCATCGCCCTGTCTCTTATACACATCTCCGAGCCCACGAGACTAAGGCGAATATCGTATG
>OJRO01001865.1_pt1 | contig 12905 bp, 7 predicted proteins | sample 1599221 | NCBI WGS metagenome assembly OJRO01 (sample SAMN03922449, study PRJEB24848) | human gut metagenome | isolation source: stool sample | host: Homo sapiens | place: Germany | collected 2009-11
TGAAGCTCCTGGCCGACAGCGGCGTGGAGGTAATCAACATCAGCGACGTGACGGGATTCCCCGAGATCTGCGACGGCCGCGTGAAGACCCTGCATCCCAACGTGCACGGCGGACTGCTGGCCCGCCGCGACGATCCGGAGCACCTGAAAGCCCTGAAGGATAATCATATCGAGTTCATCGACATGGTCTGCGTGAACCTTTATCCGTTCCGGGAGACGATTTCGAAACCCGGCGTGAAGATGGAGGACGCCATCGAGAACATCGACATCGGCGGACCTTCGATGCTTCGCTCGGCGGCCAAGAACTGGGCCGACGTGACGGTGGTGTGCGACCCCGCGGACTATGACGCGATTCTGGACGAGATTCGCGCCGGCGGCAATACCGAAAAGGCCACGCGCCTGAAGCTCTCGGCCAAAGCCTATACGCATACCGCCGAGTACGACGCGATGATCGCCGCCTATATGCGCGCGCAGGCGGGTCTGAACGAGAAGCTTTTCCTCGAGTTCGACCTCGTGCAGTCGCTGCGCTACGGCGAAAACCCCCACCAGTCGGCCAAATTCTACCGCGAGGGGAAGGAGGTGCCCTATTCGCTGGCATTCGCCAGACAGCTCAACGGCAAGGAGTTGTCGTACAACAATATCCAGGACGCCAACGCCGCGCTGTGCATCGTGCGCGAGTTCGACAAGCCGTTCTGCGTGGGCCTCAAGCACATGAATCCCTGCGGCGCCGCGACGGGCAAGGATGTCGTCGAGGCGTGGACGAAGGCCTACGAGGCCGACAAGGTGTCGATCTTTGGCGGCATCGTGGCGACGAACTGCACGGTGACGCGCGAAGCGGCCGAGCTGATGAAGCCGATCTTCCTCGAAATCATCATGGCCCCGAAATTCGACGAGGGGGCGCTCGAAGTGCTCTCGGCGAAGAAGAACCTGCGCCTGCTCGAGGTCAGCATGGACAAGGGCGACGTGGACCCGAAACAGTATGTGAGCGTCAACGGCGGCCTGCTGGTGCAGGACCTCGACGTGGCGACGAAGGCCGTTACGGCCGATATGTGCGTCACGAAGGCGAAGCCCGCTGCGGAGCAGATGGAGGATCTCAATTTCGGCTGGCATATCGTCAAACACGTGAAGTCGAACGCCATCGTGGCGGTGAAGGACGGCCGGACGCTGGGCGTCGGCGCCGGACAGATGAACCGCATCGGCTCGGCGGAGATCGCCCTGAAGCAGGCGCATGCCGCAGGCGTCACCGAGGGTCTCGTGCTGGCGTCGGACGGTTTCTTCCCCTTCGACGACTGTGTGACGCTGGCCGCCGAATACGGCGTGACGGCGATCGTGCAGCCCGGCGGTTCGGTCCGCGACGAGGATTCGATCCGGAAGGCCGACGAGAAGGGTATCGCCATGGTATTCACCGGTGAGAGGCACTTCAAGCATTAGTATCACCGGCGTTACCATTTTGGGGTAGTACAGAAATCCGACCGGATACCGGAGCCGTTGGCAAGGGACGGGCTAAAAGCGCGAGCGGAGGGGACGGTTTGTTTACAAACCCGCGAATAGTCGCCCGGAGCCAGCGTTAGACCGTTCCGGGCAGGCGGAGGTATCGTCGGAGAGTTTTTGTGGCACTTTTTGCGGAAAAAAGTGCCGGAATCTGCGGAGTTTATTCTGCGATAAAAAGGAATTTTGTTTATGAAGGTACTGGTTATCGGCGGCGGAGGCCGCGAACACGCCATTGTCGACGCGCTGTCGCGTTCGCCGCAGGTTGAAAAAATTTACTGCGCACCCGGGAATGCGGGCATCGCCCGGCAGGCCGAGTGCGTGGCCATTCGTGAAACCGAGGTGGAACGCCTGCGTGACTTTGCCGCGGAGCGGGGCATCGGCCTCACGGTCGTGGGTCCCGAAGTGGCGCTGGCGGCGGGTGTCGTCGACTGCTTCAGGGCCGCGGGGCTGCGCATCTTTGGTCCGACGAAGGCTGCGGCGCGCATCGAGTCGTCGAAGGAGTTCGCCAAACGGCTGATGGCTAAATATGCCATCCCGACAGCCGGATTCCGCGCATTCACCGACTATGCCGGGGCGCTGGCCTATGTGCAGGGGCGTCCTCTGCCCGCAGTGCTGAAATACGACGGACTGGCCGCCGGAAAAGGCGTGGTGATCGCCCGGACGATGGCCGAGGCCGAAGCGGCGTTGCGGGATATGTTGCTCGACGACAAGTTCGGCGAGGGCAAGGTGGTCGTCGAGGATTACCTCGAAGGTCCCGAGTTTTCGTTCATGTGCTTCGTTTCGGGACACAAGGTGTGGCCGATGGCGCTGGCGCAGGACCACAAGCGCGCCTACGACGGCGATGAGGGTCCCAATACGGGCGGTATGGGCGCCTATTCGCCCCTGCCGTTCGTGACGGCGGAGGACGAACGCTATGCCCTGGAGAAGATCATGCAGCCCGTGGCCGACGCGATGATCGCCGAGGGGTGTCCCTTCGAGGGTGTGCTCTACGGCGGACTGATGAAGACTGCGCGGGGTATCGAGGTCATCGAGTTCAACGCCCGTTTCGGCGATCCCGAGACCGAGGTGGTGCTGCCGCGCCTGAAGAGCGACATCGTCGACATCTTCTGCGCCGTGGCCGAGGGCCGCGATACGCAGCTGGAGTGGCACGATTTCGCCGCGCTGGGCATCGTGCTGGCCTCGAAGGGCTATCCGGGCGACTACGAAAAAGGACACGAGATCAAGGGCCTGGACCGCGTCGAAGGGGCTGTTTATCACATGGGAACCCGGGCCGACGGCGGGCGGATTCTCACCAACGGAGGCCGCGTGCTGTTTGTGGTGGGCAAGGGCAGGGACCTGGCCGAAGCGCGGAGGAATGCGCTGGCCGACGTGGCCCGCATCGACTGCGACAATCTGTTCCACCGCACCGACATCGGCCACCGGGCTTTCGACGATTTGGAAAGATAATACGAGCGATATATGGCAAAAATAATCAGCGGAAAAGAACTTTCAGCGAAACTGAAACTTGAAATGGCGGACGAGGTGAAGACCTTCCCCGCGAAATACGGCCGTGTGCCCCATCTGGTTGTCATCCTCGTGGGCGAGGACCCCGGCAGCGTGAGCTATGTGACGGGCAAGGCCAAGGCTTCGGCCGAGGTGGGCATCCGCAATACCACGATCCGAAAGCCCGAGTCCGTTTCCGAGGCCGAACTACTGGACATCATCACGGCCCTGAACCTCGACGACGAGGTGGACGGCATTCTGGTCCAGCTGCCCCTTCCGAAACATATCGACGAGGACAAGGTGATCGCCGCCATCGACAAACAGAAGGATGTCGACGGCTTCCATCCCCTGAACGTTGCGGCGCTGTGGCAGAAACAGCCCTGCACGCTCCCCTGCACCCCGAAAGGCATTCTCAAGATGCTGCGGGCCGCAGGCGTGGAGATCGCCGGCAAGCGCGCCGTGGTGATCGGCCGCAGCAATATCGTGGGGCTTCCCGTGTCTAAACTGCTCTTGGACGCGAACGCTACGGTGACGATGGCCCACAGTCGTACGCGCAACCTCGCCGAAGTGACGCGCGGGGCGGAGATTCTGGTGGTGGCCATCGGTCGGCCGAAGTTCGTCACGGCGGAGATGGTGTCGCCGGGCGCCGTGGTGATCGACGTGGGGGTGAACCGCGACCCGGAGACGGGCAAACTGTGCGGCGATGTCGATTTTGCAGCCATCGAACCCAAGGCCTCGGTGATCACGCCCGTGCCGGGCGGCGTCGGGCCTATGACGATCTGCTGCCTGATGGAGAACACGATCGAGTGTTTCCTCCGGCGAGCGGGCCGGTAGCCGGAGGAACGGAGCGAAAACTTCGGTTTTTTTTGCGCCTCCGCTGAAAAAAATCAGCCGTTGACTCACGGGTCAACGGCTGATTTCGTTTTACAGGGTTCCTGTTATCAGAGTTTGATCGGTTCGGATATTTTGATATTGTCGAGGAACCAGCGGTTGGCTGTTCCGACTTCCCACTGCGTCTGCGTAATGGTGATCTTCGTATCCTTGTTGACCGTAATGCCCTTCAGGCTGACTTCGGCGCGAACCCATTCGAGCTTGTGACCATCCTCCCATCCCAGTTCGGGTATGTCGATCTGCACTTTGTCGCTGCCGTTCTCGAAGATGACGATCAGATTGACGGGGTCGATCTTGCCGGACCCCTTGCGCATTCCGCACCAGTCGAACGAGAGTGTCACATTGTCCTTTGCTTCGGGAACCCCGTCTATCGGAGGAAGAATGATACCTGCGTGATTGCCGGTCTTGCCGAATTTGAGGTAGTTCTGCTGGAGGTAGATGCGTTTGTTGTCGTTCTTGTCGTAGATAAACTTGTAACCGAGTTTTTCGACAGCGTCGAATGCAGTCACTCCATCGACAGTTATGGAGGTAAGCGCTGTCGCTTTTGCATCGAGGTCATCCGTCTCGACCGTTTGGCCGACACCGCTTGCTACGGACCACGGTTCGAGCCATTCGAAGTTCTCCAGGAAATAGACGATCTCGTTCAGGCCGTTGTCCTCGACATCGGTAGCCATGATGCGCTGTACAGGCTCGGCCAACCCGGCGTAGTAGCCCGTGACGGTTACGATATGGCCGGTCAGGGAGGAAAGGCCCAGACTCGACGGGGCGTCCACGACGCTGACCGAGTACTTGGCGTCCTCCGAAACGGTGAGGGTGCTGCCGTTGAAAACGCCCTTGACGGTGACGTAGCCCCGTTTGGAGGAGGTGTAGTCGTCGATCTTTGCGCTGATGTCCTCCGGTTCGGGGTAGTTCACCGCTCCGCCGGACAGAACCGTCACCTCGTCGCAGTCGATTACCGTAGCGAGTTTCTGCGAGTCGGATGACTTGGTGCCCAAGAGCGAAATCTTGTCGCCGACGGCAACCGTCGTGGCGTCCGAGGCGAAGATATTGTCCGTGTTTTTGTCGTCGCTGATGACGAAGCCTTTGGTCGTCACGGCCACGACGATCGCCGACGGTACGGAAATGACCGTTTCGTCCGCCAGGGCGGCGAGTTCACCTGCCGTGTACTCCTTCACATCGCGGTATTTGTCTCCGTTCTGCGTGATGAGCACCTGTGCGCGGCTTGCAAGAGTCCGTCCCTTGAAGACGAGGGTGGCCTTGCGGGGGTTGTCCTCCGCGCCGTCGCGCATGTTGTCGGTCACCGAAACCGTCACGTCCATGACGCCGGTTCCCGAGTTGGGCGTGACCGTCACCCAGTCGGGGACTTCCGTCACCCAGTCGGCGTCGGCATAGATGGTGATGATCTTTTCCGCCGCTCTTTCCGCTTCGAAATTCAAGGTGTTGGCGCTCGCCAGAACAGCTTCGGAAAGGTGGGCCTCATCCTTGTCGCAGCCCCAGAAGGAACACAGGGCCGCCATGAGGATCGGGGCTGTCATATATTTTACAAATCTCATAATCTTGTTTTTTAGGTTATTTCCGACTTAAAAATCGAGTCCGTCGCTCCATCCCGGATTCTGCGTGAGGTTCGGGTTGAGCGAACGCTCGCCGCTGGGAATCGGGTAGAGGTAATCGCGTTCCTCGTTGAACGGAGTGCGCAGATTCTCTACGGTTTTGTGATAGTAGACATAGCCTTTGTCCCCCTCGGAGAGAATGATGTCCGAACCGAGTTCGTATACCGAAACTCCTTCGCCGGCTTGGGGTTTGGTCTCTCCTGCCTTATAGAGAATCAGATCGGCCGTTTCTTTGCCCGCAAGCTTGTATTCGCCGGGGCCCGGGAAATACATGCCGGAAATGGCCTGGTCGATGCAATAGCCGGCTTTCCAGCGATACAGATCCTGAAGGCGGAAACCCTCCTGGATCAGCTCGACGGTTCGTTCGCGGCGGATTTCCAGAATGGCGTTTACGATTTCGTTGGAGCCGGTCACATTGGGATAGCCGTACTCCTCGGACGAAAGATACCAGTCGGGTTGTTTGTCGAGATCCCTCATGGTGAGGGCCGGCATCCCCACCCGGCTTCGGATTTCGTTGATGGTGATATTCAGATCATCAGGCGAGAGCGATCCCAGTTCGGCCTTGGCTTCGGCATAGTTGAGCAGCACTTCGGCATAGCGGAAAACCGGCATGTCGCAGGTCGAACGGTCGTTGCGGTCGATCTGTCCTCCCGAGGCCGTCGTGTCCTGAACGAATTTGATGGGTTGGTAGCCGGTGATCGTGACGCCGAGATCGGGTCCCTGTACCCGCTTGGCGCCGATGCGCTTGTAACCCGGGGTGCGGATCGACTGCGCCAGGCGCGGGTCGCGGTCCTTCACCTCCTCGGTGAAAGGCATTGTTTGCCACTCTGTCTTAAATTTGTCGGTGAATGCCGTGCCGTCCTTCATCAGGTACATGTTGATGAATTTGCGGGTGTAGCCCGGGCGGCCCTGTGTCGGCAGCAGCGTGTAGGCCGTCGCATTGTGGTAGACCTGGGCCTCGTAGCTGTTTCGGATGGCGAGGATATACTCTTCGGTGCTGGCATTCTCCTGTGCGAAGAGCATCATGTAGTCCTTGTCCGGAGTTTTGGTGGAGTAGAGCTTGTAGGGACCTTCGTCGATGATCGTTTTGGCGGCCTTGGCGGCTTCCTCCAGATAATAGGTGTAGTCATGTCCTTCGAGGTTGATGCCGTGGTATTTGCGGTAGGTTCCCTCGAAGAGGCAGAACCGCGCTTTCAGCGCCAGCGCCGCCCATTTGTTGACGCGGTAGGTTGATATATCCTCCGTAAGACCGCCGCTGTTGATGGCTTCGTCGATATCCTTGATCATATTGGTCATGATCAGTTCGCGTGAATCGCGCGGTTTGTAGAGCGCTTCGTCGGCCGAGCCGAGCTGCACCTCGTACCAGGGCACGTCGCCGAAGCGTTTCACCTTGTCGAAATAGAAGGCGGCGCGGAAGAATTTGGCCAGGGCCGTATACTCGGTCACAGCCTTCTTGTCCTCGCATTGATCGACATATTCCAGCAGGGTGTTTATGCGGCGCAGGTTGCCCCACGACCAGCCGCCGCCGGTGTTCGGAACGGTGCGCTTGTCGCCTCCGTAGAGAACATCGGAGAGGGTCATCTGAACGAGCAGGTCGTTCTGCTCATCGTAGGGCGTCTTGTCCAGCAGGTTGTCGTAAAAGGGGTTGGAGAAGAGTTCCAGATCGCTTCTCGTCTTGAAATAGTCGAACTGCGTCACCCGATCCAACGGTTCTTTGTCCAGCAGGGAGTCGCAGGCCGATAATCCTGCAATCAGCGTTGCTGCCAGTATGATTAATCGCTTCATGGTATTCGGATTTTGAAATTATTAGAAGGTGATGTCGATGCCGAACATGAACGTCTTGGCCCACGGATAGTAGGCGTTGTTGTTCACGCCGGAACGGTTGATAGCCGCTTCGGGATCGACGTACTTGGAGTTCTTTTTGAGCGGCGACCAGTAGCAGAGGTTCTCGCCCGAGAAATAGATGCGGATCTGGTCGATGCCGGCCTTTTTCGTGAGGCTCACGGGGATGGTGTAGCCCACGGTCAGGTTTTTCAGGCGCAGGTAGCGGATATTTTGCAGGTAACGGTCGTTGACCTTGCTCAGATAACCTCCCGATGAAGAATAGGCTCTTGCGCGCGGGAAATAGGAGTTGGGATTGTCCTCCGCCCATACCTTGCCGAGGAAATCCGTCGGGAGGTAGGAGAGGTAGGGATAGGAATAGCAGCCCCAGAAAGGCATCATTTCTCCGTGGGGATACCAGTAGTGGTTGCCGGTTCCCTGGAAGAAGACCGAAGCGTCGAAGCCCATCCAGCGGATCGAGGCGTTGATGCCGTAGGAGAGCGTCGGGAGCGAGTTGCCCAGGATCGTCCGGTCGCCCGGCTTGTCGACGGTGTCGTTGCCGACTCCCCAGACGCCGTTGCCGTCGAGGTCGACGAACTTCAGGTCGCCGGCCTGCCAGCCGCCGGTCAGACGGCCCGTGCTGTAACTCAGGTCGACCTCTTTGCCATAGGCCTGCGCCTCTTCGGTGGTCTTGAAGAACCCGTCGGTCTTGAAGCCCCAGATTTCGCCGATCTCCATGCCGACGTAATAATCTCCCTTTGTCAGGTTGGTCAATGACTTGTTCGGGTTGTTGTCGTATTTGGTGATGACGCTCTTGTAGTCGCTGAGGTTGAAACCGACGCTGTATTCGAACGGTTTGCCGGCGAGTTTGAACTGGTCGCGCCAGCTGACGGAGAGCTCATAACCCTTCGTACGCAGTTCGGCGGAGTTCATGCTGGGCGAATCGGCCCCGTATACGCCGGGCAGCGCCATTCCGTCGGTCAGCATGTCCTTCGTGTCGCGGATGTAGACGTCGCCGGTGAAGTTGAGCCGGTTGTTCAGCATGGTGAGATCCAGACCCAGGTCCCACTGCTGGGCGGTTTCCCAGGTCAGGTCGGAGGCTACGGGGGCGCCCAGCGAGGAGTACTTGCCCTTTATGCTGCCGTCGAAGGTGTAGTTGCTGAAATCCTTGTTCGTGATCAGGCGCATGTAGGTGTAGTAGGACGACACGTTCTGGTTGCCCAGGCTGCCGAACGAAGCGCGCAGCTTGAGGTTGTCCACCAGGTCTTTGGCGTTGCCGAAGAACGGCTCCTCGGAGATGCGCCATCCGGCCGATGCCGAGGGGAACAGGCCCCAGCGGTTGCCCGGTGCGAAACGCGACGATCCGTCGTAGCGTCCGCTCACCTCGAAGAGGTAGCGTCCTTTGTAGTCGTAGTTGATACGGGCGAAGAAACCTGCCAGGGCGTATTCGTTCTGGCCGCCGCCGTAAGCGCCCTCCGTGGGAGAGCCTGTTGCCAGATTCAGGTCGTCGAGGTTTATGGAGGAGAGGTTGATGCCTGCCACCGAGACGTTCTTGCTGGCCCACGTTTCGTAGTTGAATCCGGCGGTTGCCGACACGTGGTGCGCCTCGCCGAACGTTTCGTCGTAGTTGGCGTAGACATTGGCCGAATAGTAGTTGCGCGTCTGAACCACTTCGTCGAGCTGGTTCATGCCGGCGCCCGTGTCGTAGGCGAGCAGCGGCCCGTCGGGGTATTCGCGGTAGTTCATTGCGGAACTGCGGCTCGTATTGCGGTTCTGGTAGAGGCGGTAGGTGAAGTCACCCGTGATGCTCAACGTCTTGAACGGCGTGATGACCAGGCGTGTCGTGTTCGAGAAGTCGTTCGAGCGGTCGACGTTGCGGTGCGTGCCCTCGTTGAGCAGGATGTGGCGTCCGTTGGCGATCTTGTAATCGAGATACGGCGTGCTGTAAAGCCACGATCCGTCGGGGTTCTTCATGGGGAAGTTGGCCAGTGCGTGGCGGGCGCTGTAAGCGATGGTGTTGTCTACGCTGCCGTCTCCCAGAGACTTGTAATTCGACGAGAAGAACGACGTGTTGTTCGAGAGCGTTGCCCACCGGTTGATCCGAAAATCGAGTTTCGCACGCAGGTTGTACTTGTTATACACGTCGGGATGTGCGCGCTGAATACCTTCCTGGCGGTCATAGGCGCCCGAGACGAGGTATTTGATGTCCTTCGTGCCGCCGCTGAGCGAGATGTTGTGCTGCTGCACGGGCCGACGCTGCTGGAAGAGCATGTCCCACCAGTCGTAGTTGCCGTAGTAGACCCACTGTTTGCGGCCGTTGCGGATCTCTTCGACGACCCACGGACGGTCGGGATGCTCGGTCCTGTCGTTCACGCGCGCCAGCAGCTGCTGCATGTCGTGATCGTTGTATTTGACATAGTTCGTTCCGGAGTCGGCCTGCCAGAACTTGTTGACCGTATAGACCGACCAGTAACCGCGGTTCTCGTAGTCGGTCGAGGTCGTGGCCTCCTCCCAGCCGAAACGGCCGCTGTAACGCACCGTCGCCTTGCCGTCCTGGGCCGAGCCGTTCTTGGTGGTGACCAGGATGACGCCGAAGGCTGCGCGGGCGCCGTAGACGGCTGCCGCCGAAGCGTCCTTGATGACCGAGATCGACTCCACGTCGTTGGGGTTGACGCGGTTCAGGTCGCCCACCACGCCGTCGATCAGCACGAGCGGGTCGGCCGAGTTGATCGAGTTGACGCCGCGGATGTTGATCGCCGGCGTGCTGCCGGGTTTACCCGAGGAGGTGGTGATGTTGAGACCCGCTACGGAACCCTGCAACATGCTGCCCAGCGAATGGGTGACGCGGTTTTCGAGCTCCTTGCTCCCTACGGTCGCAACGGCGCCGGTCAGGTTGACTTTTTTCTGCGTACCGTAGCCGATTACGACGGTTGCATCGAGCATGATGGCGTCCTCTTGCAGGTAGATCGTGATGCTGTTCCGGCTTGAGGGAACTGTCACTTTCTGGGGCAGGTAACCTAGGCAGGTGACCTGGAGAACGGCTTCTCCCGACGGAACCTGGATTTTGAAGGTGCCGTTTTCAGAGGTTGTGACGCCTTTGGTCGTACCATCGACCAGAACGGCTACACCCACGAGCGGCTGTTGATTGGCGTCGAGGACTTTTCCCGACACCTCCCTGTTCTGGGCCGAAAGGGCTGTTATTCCCCCTCCCAATACCAGAAGAAGAGATAGAACCAGTGGTCTTAATACTCTCATAAGATCTGTGTTTGTTGGTTAGTAAATGATGATTGTGGTTGGGTATGTAGCGAAAATCACTTGCGTCGGTAGGCATCCGTGGAGAATGCTTTCGGCCGCTGCATGTTTTCGGTCCACTCGTTTCCGAATTCGTCCTTGACGGTGATCACAAGGTCGGTGTCCGCATCGTCCGCCTTCACCTTGAAGAAGTGCGTGAACTTGTCGGTGATGAACGACGGGGTCGACTTGAGTCCCGCGTTGTTGAACCGCTTGACCGAGAGCGCCGCGATATGGAGCGGGTCGTAGGCCCAGACTTCGGTGTAGGGCAGCGTCTTGCGGTTTTCGTCGACGACGCTCAACGTCCAGTCCGAATTCCAGTTCCAGATGTTGATCAGCACCTCGTTGTCGTTGTTCTGCGGATAGGCGTTGACATATTGCATATAGGCGTTCTTGACCGAAGCGGAGATGTCGGAAGGCATCAGCGGAACGTCGGCCATCGAAAAATGCACGTTGTTCAGGTCGTAGCTGCGGAACTGGTACTCTTCGGGCCATCCGGTCGATTTGTAGAGACATTGGAAATCGGTTCCCGTGACATCCCAGATGCCGTAGCCGCCCGGAGTTCCGTCGGTTCCGATGTGGATTCCGGGTGTGAGGTTGCCGGACCACCACCACGAAGCGCATACCGAGCCGGAGTTATACTCCCGGAAGTTATGCCCGTCCACGATCGGAGCGTCGGGCGTCACGTTGAAAAGTTTGTGGGTATGCCCCGTCACGAAGCGGACGGTATATCCGTCGAGGATGTCGAAAAGCCGCAGGGTGTTGACCGGATCATGGTCGATCTTGAATCCCGATGTGGTCGGATAGAACACCTGCGCATGCATGGCAACGACGACGGGGGTCGTCTTGGCCACGTACGACAGGTCTTTCGCCAGCCAGTCCAGCTGCTCGGCGGAGAGGCTCTTGACATAGTTGCGGGAAGTGCTCCCGTCGTAGCTGCTGCAATCAATGTCGTCCATGACGACGTAATGGACCTTGCCGATGTTGAATGAATAGTAGGTCGGGCAGATCTGATCCACATATTTGACCGCCGCATCGTAGTCCGACCTGGTCTGGAAGTCGTTGTCATGGTTGCCCATGGTGTGGAAGATCTGCAGATTCTTGATCTGGCTGTTGATGGTGTTCAGGTACTGGGGGAAATAGTAGCTGTTCGAATACCAGTAGAGGTCCCAGGTCATGTCCCCGAGGGTGAGCGCATACATCTTCTCGCCCTTGTGGCGGGTCATGTAGTCCGTAAGGTCGGAGGTGAACTGGGCGAACTGTCCCAGGTCGCCCGTTCGGTTGGCGAGGTGCATGTCGCCCAGCATGAAGATCTTGTAGGAGTCCTGTCCGTCGACCTTTTCGAGCTTGAAGTCGGCCCGTTCGACGACGTCGGCGCTGTTTTTGAGCGCGCGGTGGAACTGCGGGAGCACCCCGACGGACGGAACTTCGTAGCCGCTCGGGACGGAGATGAAGACATATCCCCACTTTTTGGCCGATTTGAGCTGGTAGATGCCCTTCTCGTTCGTGACGGTCACCTCCGCGCCGTCGGAGACCACGACGTTCTCCACGCCGACGCCGGCCGACGACACGATCCCGTAGACCGTGGTGCCTGCATCCGGTTTGAAATCTATGTCTTCGACGATGTTGATGTAGATTCTTCCGAACGATTTTTTGCGCGCGTCTCTTTTGACGAAGACTTTGTAGTAACCCGTTTCACACCCGTCGGCCAGGCGTACGGTGAAACTGTCGGAAGTGGTGTTGACGATGGGGCAGACGTAGGAGATGCCTGCGTCCGACTCAAGAATGAATGTGTCTGTGGTCAGGGGCGATTTCCCCCCCCCACTTACGGCGAAAGTGCACTCGCCGCCTTCGGTGACGTCTACCGACCCCGGAACCGTGAATTGCACGTCGAAATTATCCGCGGGGGTCTTTTCGTCATCGCTGCCGCCGCAGGCGAAGAGTTGCGAGACGGCGATGAGTGCCAGTAACAGATACTTTAATACGTTTTTCATTTTAAGTTCTTCGATTATAATTTTTTTATTTGTCCGCGTTTTGTAAATCCGGTTGTTTGGACACCTCGAAGGCCCGGAAAGACCCGGTCGGGGACTCCGTCCCGAAGTCTCCGTTTGCGGCCCTGCCGGCCTTCGCATCTTCCATTATATATATGGTAACCATCTGTTTACCGTGTCGCTTCTGTCTGAAAAACTTTTCAAATATAACTTGTTTGTGTTTCGATTGTGTTTCGAATACATTTCAAAATTAAACTTATTTTATTAAAAAACAAAATCGGATGATTTTTTTTGCAAATAATTTGAATCAGTAGTTGAAAATAAGGTAT
>OJRO01001872.1_pt1 | contig 12869 bp, 11 predicted proteins | sample 1599221 | NCBI WGS metagenome assembly OJRO01 (sample SAMN03922449, study PRJEB24848) | human gut metagenome | isolation source: stool sample | host: Homo sapiens | place: Germany | collected 2009-11
ATACGAGATTCGCCTTAGTCTCGTGGGCTCGGAGATGTGTATAAGAGACAGGGGCCCGGTCAGCGTCGGCTGGCCGGGCCCTGTATTTTTAGCTCTTCTTTAGTGCTTTTTGATTTTGGCCGTGTGTTTCAGTTTGTTTTCCTCCCGGGGGCGCACGTTGTGGCGGGCGATGAGGGCGGCGATCTCCCCCCGGGTCTGCTCCACCTCGGCCCGGAAGGCCCGGGCGGACAGGCGCAGGGCCCCGTGGCCCAGGATGATCCACTGCTCCATGCCGTCGGAGGTGGCCACCCGCACCCGATGGTCCTTCCCCAGGTCATAGGTGGTCTTTTCGATATAGGCGTCGGCGGTCTCCGCCTCCTTGGTGTACACCACATAGATGCCGTCCCGCCGCTCCACTGAGCCAACGCCCCCCTTCACCTTGTAGGCATCGAAGACCAGAATGACCTGACATTTGCGGAAGGCCCGGTATTCGATCAGAAGTTCGGTGAGTACCTCCCGGGCGGCGTTCACATCCTGCCGGGCCAGGGCGTGGAGGTCGTCCCAGGCGAAGATGATGTTATAGCCGTCCACCAGCAGATATTCCGGCCCGCTCTGCTGGTCCCGGATGGCATATTTCTCGCTGAGACTGGTGCGGGCGGGCTTTTTCTGGCTCTGGAAGGCGGCGGGGCGCTTCACCGGGCCATAGGTCTGCTCGAACAGGGCCTGGAGCTCTCTGTCCTGCTCCAGACTGCCCCCCCGGCGGTCCAAGCTCCCCCCGGCGGGGGCGGCGGAGGGTTCCGGCTCCTCCGGGGTGTTCCGGGTCAGGCCGCTGTCCACATGGGCCATGGCCGCCACTTGGTCCCAGGGGACGTAATAGCCCCCGCCGTGGGCGCAGAACACCGAGCCGGCGGGGTTCTCCTCGTCCCGCTCCGGGTCATAGCCCATCTCCCCCACCACTTCGTCGGCGTTGTGGCACGGCTCATAGCCCCGCATGGCGCAGGACAGCTGCCCGCACCCCCGGGTATAGGCGGTGACCGTCTGCCAATAGTCCCGCATCCCCGCCACCGGGGCAAAGCCGGTGAGGACGGTCATGTCCTCCCGGCTCTGGGGCGGCTCCACCGTGCCCCCCATGGCCTGGATGTCCGTCATGGCCCGGCCCACACACTGGGCGGGCACCTCCAGGGTAAAGTCGTAAAAGGGCTCCAGCAGGACGCTCTCCGCCTGCATCAGCCCCTGGCGCACCGCCCGATAGGTCGCCTGACGGAAGTCGCCCCCCTCGGTGTGCTTCTCGTGGGCCCTGCCGGCCAGCAGGGTGATCTTCACATCGGTGAGGGGGGAGCCGGTGAGCACCCCCGGGTGATCCCGCTCCAGCAGGTGGGTGAAGATGAGCCGCTGCCAGTTCAGGTCCAGCTGATCGGTGGAGCAGGCGGTGGCCAGCTGCACCCCGCTGCCTCTGGGGCCGGGCTCCAGCAGGAGATGGACCTCGGCATAGTGGCGCAGGGGCTCGAAGTGGCCGATGCCCTCCACCGTGTCGGCGATGGTCTCCCGATACAGCACCCGGCCGGGGCCGAAGTCCACCTCCAGGTCAAAGCGCTGGGCGATGACCCGCTTTAAGACCTCCAGCTGCACCTGCCCCATCAGCCGCACCTGGATCTGCTTCCACCGGCTGTCCCACACAAAGCGGAGCATGGGGTCCTCCTCCTCCAGCTGCCGCAGCTTGGGCAGGGCGGCGTGGGGGTCGGCCCCCGGGGGCAGGATCAGCTCATAGGTCAGGGCGGGCTCCAGGGCGGGGCGCTCCCCCTCCCCCTGGGCCCCCAGTCCCTGGCCGGGACGGGTGTGACTGAGGCCGGTGACGGCCACCACGCACCCCGCCTCCGCCCGGTCCACCGCCCGGAATTTTGCCCCGGAGTACAGCCGCAGCTGGTCGGCCTTCTCCTCCCAGCGCTCCTCCCCCGCCCCGCCGGACAGGGGGGTCTTGGCCTTTAAGCTGCCGCCGGTGATCTTCATCCAGGTCAGGCGATTGCCCTGGTCGTCCCGGGTGATCTTGAACACCCGGGCAGCAAACTCCTTGGGATAGTCCGGTGCGGGGGCATAGCGCTCCAGGCCGGACAGCAGCTCCTCCACCCCCTCCAGCTTCAGCGCCGAACCGAACCAGCAGGGGAACAGCTTCCGCTGGGCCACCAGGCGGGCCACCGCTTCGTCGGGGACGGCTCCGCCGGACAAAAAGTCCTCCAGCGCCCCCTCGTCGCACAGGGCGATCTCCTCGTCCCGGGCGCTCCGCTGGGCGGTAAAGTCGGTGCACCGGCTGTCCAGCCCCTCCCGCAGCGCGTTTAAAACCGCGGAGCGGTCCGCCCCCGCCAGGTCCATCTTGTTCACAAACAGAAACACGGGCAGGTGATAGCGCTCCAGCAGCCGCCAAAGGGTGCGGGTGTGCCCCTGGACCCCGTCGGTGCCGCTGATGACCAGCACGGCGCAGTCCAGCACCTGGAGGGTGCGCTCCATCTCGGCGGAGAAGTCCGCATGGCCCGGGGTGTCCATCAGGACCAGCTCCTTGTCCTCCCCCAGGGGCAGCAGGGCCTGCTTGGAGAATATGGTGATGCCCCGCTCCCGCTCCAGCTGGTCGGTGTCCAGATAGGCGTCCCCGTGGTCCACCCGGCCAAGGCGGCGCAGCTGGCCCCCGGTATAGAGCAGGGCCTCGTTCAAAGTGGTCTTGCCCGCGTCCACATGGGCCGTCACGCCCACACATATGTGTTTCGTTGCCATAGCCATCTCTCGCTTCCGCAGATATATCCTGTTTATTATGCCAGCTTTCCAAAGGCAGTTCAATCCCCATTTTCCCGCCGGGATACAAGTTCAGCCTGCTTTTTCTGGACATTCTGTGCTAACTGGGGTATAATTTATATCCAAAATCTTTTTATTGGGAGGGCCCATGTATCAACTTCTGTGGATATTCTTTCTCTATGCCTTTCTGGGCTGGTGTACCGAGGTAAGCTATGCCGCCCTGCGCACAGGCAAATTTGTCAACCGGGGCTTTCTCAATGGCCCCGTCTGCCCCATCTACGGCTGCGGCGTGGTGGTGGTGCTGGCCGGGCTGGAACCTCTGAAGGGAAACTTCGTGCTGCTGTTTCTGGGTTCGGTGGTCCTCACCTCCGCCCTGGAGTGGGCCACCGGCTTTGTGTTGGAAAAGCTGTTCCGCCAGCGGTGGTGGGACTACTCTGACAAGCCCTTCAACCTGGGGGGCTATATCTGCCTGGAGTTCTCCGTCATGTGGGGTTTTGCCTGCCTGTTCGTGGTGGATATTCTCCACCCGTCCATTGAATTTTTTATCCGCCTCATCCCCCATGCCCTGGGCTGGGCGCTGCTGGGGCTGTTCTCCGCCGCCATGGCGGTGGACCTGGCCGCCACGGTGCGCACCATCGCAAAGATCAACCGCCAGCTGGATCAGATCGATCAGCTGGCCCGGCGGCTGAAAACTGCCTCCAACGAGTTCGGCGAGAATCTGGCCGACCGGGTACTGGAGGCGGCAGAAAAGAGCGCCGACTGGAAGGAGGACTGGGAGTCCGCCGCCGAGGAGTGGTCCCAGCGCCGGGCGGAATTTCAGGAGCAGCTGGCCCAGAAGCGGGAGCAGATGGAGGACGAGCTGCGCCAGCACGCCCAGGAGCGGGCGGCCCGCCTTCAGGCCGGCCACGACAGGGCCCGGGCCGAGCTGGATGCCTGGCGGGAAAAGCTGCAGACTCAGCTGGACAGCCGGGCCTTCGGCCAGCGCCGTCTGATGGCCGCATTCCCCAAAATGCGCTCCACCAGCCACCGCCAGGCCATGGAGCAGCTGCGCCGCCGCATGGAGCGCCGCACCCCCTCCACCAGAAAATGAATTGCAATTTTCATTATGCCGTGATACCATGTCGATAATGACTGGTAGAAGGAGAAATGCCCTATGGAGGAATTACGAGAATTAAAAAGCCGCATGGAGCAGGAGCGCCCCGCCCAGTGGGAGGAACTGCCCGACCTGGCCCTGTATATGGACCAGATCATCTCCTATATGTCCCGGCAGCTCATCCACTTTGACCAGGGGGAGGGTCTCACCTCCGCCATGGTGAATAACTATATCAAAGACGGCCTGGTCCCCCGGGCCGACGGCAAGCGCTACGGCCCGGTACACCTGGGCTATCTCACCGCCGTGTGCGCCCTGAAAAAGGTGCTGCCCGTGCGGGACATCGGTGCGCTGCTGTCTGCCGGCCAGCAGACGGGCAAGGACAACGAGACGCTGTATCACTACTTCTGTGCCGCCCTGGACCGGGCGCTGACGGACACCGCCCAGACCATCGACGGCGATGCCCAGCGGGGCGACCTGGCCCGAATGGCCCTGGACCTGGCCCTGCGCAGCTATGCCGCCCAGCTGGCCTGCGCCCGCATTCTGGACATTCTCCAGCCCGAGCAGCCGGAGCCGGGCCACAAGAGCAAAAAATGACCGGGGCCTTCGCCCCGCCGCCTATGGAAAGGAGTGCATCCATAAATGTCCCAAGCTTATGATTTCGCCATCTTCACCGACTCCTCTGCAGACCTGGGGGAGGACCTGGTGCGGGAGATGGATATTCAGGTGCTGCCGCTGAGCTTTACCATTCAGGACAGGACCTATCACAACTATCCCGACAACCACGAGCTGGACCCCCACACCTTTTATAAGATGCTGCGGGAGGGCCAGACGGCCACCACCGCCGCCGTAAACGTGGAGCAATATCTTCAGGCCATGGAGCCCCAGCTTCAGGCCGGGCGTGACGTGCTGGTGCTGGCTTTCTCCTCCGGCCTGTCCGCCACCTATAACTCCTCCGCCATCGCTGCCGAGGAGCTGCGGGAGAAATATCCCGAGCGGAAAATCTACACCGTGGATACCCTGTGCGCCTCTCTGGGCCAGGGGCTGCTGGTGTGGCTGGCCGCCAAAGAGCGGGCCAAGGGCAAGACCATCGACGAGGTCCGCGACTGGGCTGTGGGCCACAAGCTGAGCATCTGCCACCAGTTCACCGTGGACGACCTGCACTTTTTAAAGCGGGGGGGGCGTATCTCCTCCACCACCGCCTTTGTGGGCTCTATGCTCCAGATCAAGCCGGTGCTCCATGTGGATAACGACGGCAAGCTGATGACCGTGGCCAAGGCCCGGGGCCGCCGGGCCGCCCTGAAAGCCCTGGTGGACCGGATGGAACAGACGGCCATCGACCTGAGAGACCAGACCGTGTTCATCAGCCACGGCGACTGTCTGGAGGACGCCCAGCTGGTGGCCCAGCTGGTGAAGGACCGCTTTGGCGTGAAGGACGTCTACATGAACTATGTGGGCCCCGTCGTGGGCGCCCACGCCGGCCCCGGCGTACTGGCCCTGTTCTACGTGGGCGTGGAGCGCTGAGCCGTTTCTTTCCGAACGTAACGACAAATAAGGAGAATCAAGGATTATGGCTGACACCAAATGGCTGGAGATCGCCGTGAATACCACCCCTGACAAGCTGGACGAGGTATGCGCCAAGCTGGCCGCTGCCGGCATGGACGGCCTTGTCATCGAGGACGAGGGGGAGTTCCTGCAGTTTTTAGAGCAGAACCGCCAGTACTGGGACTATGTGGACCAGGAGCTGCTGGACCGGATGCGGGGGATCACCCGGGTGAAGTTCTATGTCACCGACGACGCCGACGGACACGCCCAGCTGGAGCGGTACACCCACGGTCTTGGCTTTGAGCACACCGTCACCCCCCTGAGCGACAACGACTGGGCCTATAGCTGGCAGAAATATTATAAGCCCCTGACCATCGGGGACAGACTGTATGTGGTGCCCGAGTGGGAGCGGGACAAGCCCGTGCCCGAGGGCCGCAGCCCCCTGTATCTGAACCCCGGCCTCACCTTCGGCACCGGCTCCCACGCCTCCACCCAGCTGTGTCTGGAGGGTGTGGAGGCCCACACCGCCCCCGGCAGGTCCGTGCTGGACCTGGGCTGCGGCAGCGGCATCCTCTCTATTGCCGCCCTGTGTCTGGGGGCCAGCCACGCCGTGGCCGTGGACATCGACCCCAAGGCGGTGGATGTGGCCTATGAAAACGCCGCCCTCAACGGCATCGGCAAGGACCGGTATACCGTGATGGCGGGCAACGTCATCGCTGACAGAGCTCTGGCCGCCCGGCTGGCCCGGGAGCGCTATCATCTGGTGCTGGCCAACATCGTGGCCGACGTGATCATCCCCCTGTCCGCCCAGGTGCCCGCCCTGCTGGAGCAGGACGGCGTGTTCCTGTGCTCCGGCATCATCGACACCCGGGCTGACGAGGTGCAGGCCGCTTTAGAAAAAAACGGTCTGCATGTGATCCGCCGCCGGGAGAAAAACGGCTGGGTGGCCCTGGAGGCCCGGCTGGCCGATCAATAACCCCCATCAAAAAAGTGGCTCATGCCACTTTTTTGACTATCTGCAACACTGACTAGGAGGCGCCTTCATGGACCGGGCCATCGTCATCCACCCCACCTTCCCCGCCGGCCGGCGGATCATCGCCGTCAGCGACATCCACGGCAACCTGCCCTTCTTCCGGGCTCTGATGGACAAGATCGCCCTCACACCGGAGGATATCCTGGTCCTGGTGGGGGACATCCTGGAGAAGGGGCAGGAGAGCCTGGCCCTTCTGCGCCATGTGATGGCCCTGTGCCGCACCCACACCGTCTATCCCCTGTGCGGCAACTGCGACGGGCTGGTGTACCGCTTTTTTCAGGGGGATGAGCTGGACCGGCGCTTCTTCTCCTTCTATCTGCCCCAGCACCCGGAGTCTACCCTGCGCCAGCTGGCCCGGGAGGGGGGCTTTGACCAGACGGAGGACCTGCCCCGCCTGCGGGCGGACCTGCGCTCGGCCTACCCGGAGGAGTGGCGGTTTTTAAGCCGGATGCCCACCATTCTGGAGACGGAGCACCTGGTCTTTGTCCACGGGGGCGTGCCCTCTCTGGAGCATATGGATCAGCTGGACCGGTGGCGCTGCATGAAAAACGACGATTTTCTGGGGCAGGGCCACGCCTTTGACAAGTGGGTCATCGTGGGCCACTGGCCCGTCACCCTCTACCGCCCGGACATCCAGTCCGCCGCCCCCATCCTGCTGCCCGGGCGGCGCATCGCCTCCATCGACGGGGGCTGCGTGCTGAAAAAAGATGGCCAGCTCAACGCCCTCATTCTCCCGGAGGAGCGCTCCCAGAACTTTACCTGGACGGCCTGGGACGGTCTGCCCACCGCCACCGCTCTGGACGGACAGCAGCCCTCTGCCGACCCCCTGAACATCCGCTGGGGCCGCAGCGCCGTGGAGGTACTGGAGGAGGGGGAGGAGCTGTCCCTGTGCCGCCATCTGGAGACGGGGCGGACGCTGTACATCCTGAACCGCTATCTGCGCATGGGCCCGGACGGCCTGTGGTGCGAGGACTCCACCGACTACCGCCTGCCCGTGGCCCCCGGGGACGAGCTGACCCTGGTCGCCCGGACCAAAACCGGTTTTTTGTGCAAAAAAGATGGGGTGACCGGGTGGTATTATGGCCGCCTGTCCGGTATAATATAAACCCGTCGAAAAAACGGCCGGGCCGCTTTTCGTCTGCTGCCCCGAATGGGCAGCGCATATAAACGCGATTCTCTTTTATTTTTTGAAAAGTTGAGGTTATTTTTTTATGCTGGAGTTTCATCCCCTGCAGCTGGAGGACCTGCCCCGTCTGCGCTCCTTCTTCAATTACAGCGGCAGCCGCATCTGCGACACCACGCCGGGAACCGTGTTCATCTGGCGGGACCTGTACGAGACGGAGTGGGCCATCTGCGATGACAGCCTGTATTTCAAGGTCCAGTACCCCTCCCTGGGGGAGACCTTCACCCTGCCCCTGGGCGGGGGCCGCACAGAGCACTTCCGGGAGATCGCCCGATACTGCTGTGAAAAGAGCATCCCCCTGTCCTTCTACCCCGTGCCCAAGGACGAGCTGCCCCGGCTGCAGGAGTATTTCCCCAACAGCGCCGCCGTGGCCGAGCGGGACAGCTTTGACTATCTCTATCGGGCGGAGGACCTGATGTACTTCCGGGGCAAAAAGCTCAGCGGCCAGCGCAACCATGTGAACAAGTTTTTAAAGACCTATGGCAGCTGGACCTTCCGCACCATGGCCGAGGCAGATGTCCCCCAGGTGAAGGCATTTTTGGACCGCTACGCCGCCCGGTGGGACAAGGCCGCCGCCTCCTTCCACGAGGACATCGCCAAGACCCACGAGGTGCTGGACCACTTTGCCACCTATGACCTGTTGGGGGGCATCCTCCAGGTGGAGGACAACATCGTGGGCTTCTCCCTGGGGGAGATCGTGGGGGACACCCTGTTCACCCACATCGAAAAGGCGGACCGGGACTACGAGGGCTGCTATCAGATGCTGGTGGCCCAGTTTGCCCAGCACTTTGTCCGGGACGGGGTCCACTTCATCAACCGGGAGGACGACACCGGCGACTTAGGCCTGCGCACCAGCAAGCTGTCCTACCACCCCGTGGCCCTGCTGGAGAAATACACCGTGACCATCGAAGAACCCTGCGGCAAGTAAGATAAGTCAGAATTCAAAAGGGGACATTTGCCGTTGGCAAATGTCCCTTCTCACACCAAATGCGAGCCCAGCGCAGCGGGCCGCATTTGGAGAGGAGGAGCAGCGGAGCGAGCGCATGATGAATTTTTTGGAAACAAAAACTCGTCGCAAGCGGTACGAAGCTTGCGACGAGCTGCCTTGCGTTAGCGAAAAAGATGCACTGCCCGCCGATCACGTCCCACCAAATCGAAGCCCAGTGGGAGGGATAAGCGGTAAAACCGGCCTTCTGGCCGGCGGCGCTTATGCGCCGTAAATTCGTTTTGCCCCGCAAAATGAATTGCGCAGGGGCGGCTTTGCCGACCCCGAGCATTGAAATCTCCGAAGGGTGGAGCGAATAAAATGAGCGGAACCCAACAAAGAAGTCACGACTTTCGTCGTGACTTCTTTGTTGGAGCTGATGGTGGGAATCGAACCCACAACCTTCTCATTACGAGTGAGATGCTCTGCCATTGAGCCACATCAGCACAGTATTCATAATTAAGTTTATTATAGCGGAAAACGGTTCACTCGTCAAGTCGGAATTTCCGCATTCACCCGGCAGCAAGGGGCTATACTTTTCCTGATGAACATGCTAAAATAGGTCGATATTTCACGCTCCGGCGGAACACAGGAGGTCACATATGGTCATTTCCGGCTTTCAGGAACTCAAGCGGCGGCTGGGGAATATTTCCCCCGTCCCGGCGGTGGTGGCGGCGGCCAATGACAGACACACGCTGCAGGCGGTGCTGGACGCCAGCCGGGATGGCATCCTCCATCCCATTCTGGTGGGGGAGCGCAGCGCATTGACTGCCCTGGCCCATGAGTTGGATTTTCCCCTGCCACCGGAACAGATCGTGGACGGGGACGGCCCGGAGGACTGCGCGGCAAAGGCCGTGGCCCTCATCCGCCAGGGCCGGGGACGGATGCTGGTGAAGGGGATGCTGCCCACCCGCACCCTGCTGCGGGCGGTGGTGGACCAGGAGACGGGCATCCGCACCGGATCGCTCATGTCCCATGTGGCGGTGCTGGACGTGCCCGGCTATCCCAAGCTCCTCTTCGACACCGACGGCGGCATGAACGTGGCCCCCACTCTGGCGGAAAAACGGCATATCTTGAACAACGTGCTGCAGCTGTGCCGCTTTCTGGGCTATGACTGCCCCAAGGTGGGGGTGCTGTGCGCGGTGGAGACGGTCTCCCCCAACATGCCGGAAACGCAGGATGCCGCCACGCTGAAAGCTGAGGCTCAGGCTGGCCTCTTCGGCTCCTGCCTGGTGGAGGGCCCCATCTCCCTGGACCTGGCCCTGGATCATCAGGCCGCCATAGAAAAAGATTTCCACAGCCCGGTGGCCGGGGAGGCGGACATCCTGCTCTGCCCCTCCATCACCGTGGGCAATGTACTGGGCAAGGCCCTGTACGGCCCCGCCGGGGGGCAGATGGCCGGGGTGGTCATGGGGGCATCGGTGCCCGTAGTGGTCAACTCCCGGGGGGCCACGGCCCAGGAGAAATATTGGTCCCTGCTGCTGTGCGCGGCTCTGGCGGACCGGAAAGGGGTGCAGTGACCATGGCCCAGCTGATCTTAGTCTTAAACCCCGGCTCCACCAGCACCAAGGCCGCCGTATATGAGGACGAGCGCCCCCTGCTCTCCTGCAGCATTGCCCACACCAACCAGGACCTGGCCCCCTACCCCACCCTCTATGACCAGCTGGACTATCGGGTATCCCTGGTGCGCAGCTGGCTGGCCCGGGAGGGCTTTGACCTGAAACGTCTGGCCGCCGTGGTGGGCCGGGGCGGCATCATCCCCAACATCGTGGCCGGGGGGTATCGGGTGGACGCGGGTCTTTTGGACTGCCTGCGCCACCACACGGTGTTCGACCACGCCTCGAATCTGGGCGGGCTGATGGCGGCGGCCTTCGCTGATCCCCTGGGCATCCCCGCCTTTATCTACGACGCAGTCACCAGCGACGAGCTGCTGCCCGAGGCCCGGGTCACCGGCTTTCGGGAGGTGACCCGCACCAGCTTCTGCCACGTGCTCAACGCCCGGGCCACCGCCCACAAATATGCCCAGGCCATGGGCCGGACCTATGGGGACATGAATCTGGTGGTGGCCCATCTGGGCGGCGGCATCTCCATCTCCGCCCACAGCCACGGGCGGATCATCGACTCGGTGTCCGACGACGCCGGGCCCTTCTCCCCCGACCGGGCGGGGAGCCTGAACATGCAGTATGTGGTGGAGCTGTGCTATTCCGGGCGGTATACCAAGGCCCAGATGATGAAGAAAATTCGGGGGGAGGGGGGCATGTCCGCCCTGCTGGGCACCCACGATGCCCGGGAGATCGAGCGGCGCATCCAAAACGGGGACGAGCACGCCGCCCTGGTCTACCGGGCCCAGGCCCTGCAGATCGCCAAGGGCGTGGGCATCATGCTGGGCTGCTTTCAGGAGCTCATCGATGCCGTCATCCTCACCGGAGGCCTGGCCCACTCCAAAATGCTCACCGACATGGTGGTGGGGTATCTCCACGACCTGTGCCGCATCGTGATCCTGCCCGGGGAGAACGAGATGGAGGCTCTGGCACTGGGCACCCTGCGGATGCTCCGAGGAGAGGAACCCGTCCACACCTATTACCCTGTGTGCCCCCTTCCCGTGCGGTAAACGAATCCCCGGCCATTCGGCCGGGGATCATTTTATGCTCACATGCGCTGTTTCTTCAGCAGGCGGATGTCGTCACCGAAGAAGTGGAGGACGTGGTACTCCCCCGCCAGGCGGGAGGCGATCTGGGGGGAATAGCGCCGGGCGGCCTCGTCCATGGACAGATTGGAGGAGATGACGGTACACCGCCCCGCCACCAGACGGGTGTTCACCAGCTCATACAGGGCCGACTGGGTGAACTGGGTGGTCAGCTCGCTGCCCAGGTCGTCCAAGATCAGCAGGTCGCAGCTGAGATAGCGCCGGGTCTCGTCCTTGGCCTCCTGGACGTCCTGAGCGTCCCGCCGGAACTTTTTCAGCTCAAACTGGGCGAAGATGTTCCCCGCCGTATCGTACACCACGGAGAAGCCCGCCTCGGACACGGTGCGGGCGATGCAGGCGGACAGAAAGGTCTTGCCCAGGCCGGGGGCCCCGGAGAGGAACAGGTTTTTGAAATAGAACCGGCCAAATTTCTGGGCGTAGTTCAGGCAGACCTCGTACACCAGCTCCATATTCTCCCGGGGGGAGGCCCCCCGGCCCGGCCAGGGGGTCTGGCTGTAATAGTCCAGACGGAAGCTGTCGAAGGACTGCTCCCCCAGGTCCAGCAGCTTGGACAGCTCCTGGATCTGTTCCTGGGTACACAGCTTTTTCAGACACTGGCACATCTGCGCCCCCCGCCAGCCCGTGTCCCCACACAGGGGGCAGGCCGGCCTGTCATCCAGGGCATCCTCGGGCAGGCCGATGGCCCCCAGCAGCACGGCCCGCTCCCTCTGGATCTCCTGATTCTGGGCCCGGATGGCCCGGATGGCCTGGGCGGTGCTCTCCCCCCGGCGCAGGGCGGCGGCCATCAGCTGGGACATGGTGCCCTGCAGCTTTTTGTCCAGCTGGGCCAGGCGGGGCTCCTTCTCATAGGCCTCCTGCCGCAGTTGGGCGGCCCGGTCGGACCGGGCCCGGCGCTCCTCCTCCAGGCGCTGGGTGGCCCGGCGGAGCACGTTGGCGTCATATGACATGGGATCAGCCTCCCTCTCGTTTCATCTGTTCCATCAACCGGCGCATCCGGTCCATATCCTCCCGGGCCTGCTGCTCCTGGGCGGCGGGCTGGGGGGGCTGGGGGCCGCCCCCGGCCCGGACAGGTCTGGGGTCCCGGTCCCCCGCCTGGATGGCGGCGGCGGTGTGCAGCCCCTTCTGGTGCCAGCGGCGGAGGATGCCGTTCATATACCCCCAGTCCATGGACTGCTTTTTCAGCACCGTCTTTTCATAGGCCATGCGGATGGCCTCGTTATCAAAGCCCATGTCGTCCCAGGCGGCGATGTACGTCTTCTCCCGCTCCACCAGGGGCCTGTCTCTTATACACATCTGACGCTGCCCCAGGGGCCGGGCGGGGATATCCAGCAGGCGCAGTACCTCGCCCTCCCGGCTGCGCAGCTGGGTCAGGCGCTGGATGTGGGCCTCGGCCCGCTCCATGGTGTCGATGCCCCGGCGGGCCCAGGCAAAGCCCTCCCGGCGGATCTGAGAGAGGAAGGGCTTGCGCCCGGGGCCGTATTTCCGCTCCATCTCCTCGGTACACCAGCCCACCAGCATCAAAATCACCTCAGCGGGCAGCGCCAGGTGGTCGAACAGGGTGTACAG
>OJRO01001880.1_pt1 | contig 12788 bp, 17 predicted proteins | sample 1599221 | NCBI WGS metagenome assembly OJRO01 (sample SAMN03922449, study PRJEB24848) | human gut metagenome | isolation source: stool sample | host: Homo sapiens | place: Germany | collected 2009-11
TCGTAGTACGGGTCAATGCTCCCCCTGTGATACCCCTCCTGTAACCAGAGAAACAGCTTCCTGGATGATGATCACCATATCTCCGAATGAAGGTTTTAATGCTTCAATCTCTTTTTTTGCCTTTTCCGAGAAAATCAGATTGTATGCCTCGAGAATCTCATCGATTCCCGGCTCCTTATTTCCAAGAAGGCTCATAACCTTCAGTAAGGTAGGAGCATCCGCATTTACTTCCAGTTTCTTACCCTTAACTACCAGTGTTGGATTTTCATCAAAGCTCAGTTTATCTGTGATATCTACTACTCTTGCCATTTTTTCTCCTCCTGTTTACGCTGCTGCCGGTGTAAAAGTTGGTTTACCTTTACATTTGACTTCGAACTCTAATCCATCAACGTTTGTACTGTCTCCGCCTGCCGGAGTTGTCACGTTAATGATTGCCGTAAAAGATACTTTTGCACCAGACGGCATCTCCCACTCAAACGGAGCAACTACATCGTTACCGGATTTCCACGCAAGACCGGCAATAAAGTCGTTACCCGGATCGCCATAAGTACGCTTACCCTGGAAAGAAAAGCTAAGTTTTTTACTAGTCATCATGGCATCGCCCCAGCCTTCTGCCTCCATCGGGTTCCACTCCTCGATCCCGCCCTCGATAGACGGTGCGAAGTTGGTAAGATTCGCAATCACCGTAGTCGCAGACTCGCTGTTATCGATACCGACTTTAAATTTATTGTTATTTACCGGATATACTGTTCCTGCTGCCATATATTCGTCCTCACTTTCTTCGATAAATCAAATCCAGCCAAATCACGTATTCATATACCCCATTGTCATCCGTACCAACGTCCTGTGGTTCTGGTACCATTAGTCTCAGATAATCAATGTGGGTTTCTCCTATGTCCAGGCTGGATATGTGTTCAAATTTCTCATACAGCTCATATGCTGCTTTTTCACTCTCTGACTTGCTTCGGTTCCAGTGGACCAAAAGTGAAAGCCGTCTGACTCCGTAGGTGGTGCACTCCAGACCGCCAAGCGCGATCTCCGGAGGGCCAGATCCATTTCTCGCATATACACCTATTGACTTCTGCTGTTTGTTGTCCAGCTTCCCGATGTATACATGCTCATCCGTGGCCACTCTAAATGATGCAATCCACTCTCTGATCGCCGCAATTGTCAGCATTACACATCACCCACTTCCTTATAAAATCTCTTGAATGCATTTGGGGCAAAGTCCGCTTTTGCTCCGCCCGGCAACCAATCCTCATACCATTTTCCTTTTGCATTCGGGTTTTCCTTTGTCTGGAAATTGTACTCCGGATGGTAATACAGCCTTCTGGCATATGGTGTGGATGAAACAAGGCTGACTTTACCGGATGATGATTCAGAATAATCCACAAAGGTGCTCTCATTCTGCAGGTTTCCTGTATCAAACGGGAGCACCTGCGCCTGTACAACTTCTGTATGCAGTGCCTCGCCCGTCATCTCCAGTGACTTCACTGCTGCCTGTGTCAGCTCTTTAATACGAGGCATATTTAACTTTACAGTTGATTTAACCTGCATCAGATCACCTCCAGGCTACAGTAATTTACCGTGCCATCCGGGTTCCGGTTCTTACAGCCCTGCTCAATTCGCCTCTCTTCACCAAATACCGTGATGGTTCCCCCACTGAGAGACGGCATCTGCGGTGCGATGTCTCCCGGAAAGAGGGCCGTTCCTGTAATCTGGATCAGCTTTTTCTCAGCTGTCAGAATTGCCTTTGCTTTATCCTGCCAATTACAAAGCAAATCAACATCCAGGGAGTATTTTGGTTCCCCAAGATTGCTGAGTCCTTCTGATTCCAAATGTACGTGCACAGGTGTCTTACAAAGGCGCTTTGGTACTAAGCATGGATATTTCATAGCTTCACCTCGCTAACCGGCAGCACAGGCCTGTCTGACACAGCAGGGAGTATGTATCGCGTTTCATGGCTATGCCCTTATCCGTAAATACGTTCCAGGAGCTGCCGAATTGTGCCGATACTCCGTTAATGCTGTACCCCTGCAGGATGGTGTTGATTTCGTCAGCGTTCTCTGCTTCAAAATCTGCCTGCTGGCATACAACTTCCCGAATTATGTCCTGCTGAAACTGTGTTAGATTAGAAAATCCCTGACCTACAATCCGGTTGTAAGTCAGGGAATCAATGTGGCGGGAGGCCTGGCGGAGAGCTTTTAAAAGCTCATCCTCAGGCACGGTGTTGCCGGCATACTCTGTCAGATAATATTCGGTGGTTACATACGGCTCATAGGCCATAAGATCACCTCCAATCAGGCTCCAAACTCTGCTGTATCCACGTCAACAAATACACTGTCCACCTTATTATCTTTGCCATTCGGGAATACAAACACATCAGACAAGGAACGGTTCTGATACAAATAGCCATCACCTTCCGTATGCGCGCCAGGCTCGAAATAATAGATACTGGAGATTTTCGGAACGGTCTTACAGGTCTGACCGCAGGCAACCAGAACATTAATCTTGTGTGCGCCTGCCTTTGCGGTACCGGAAGCCACTTTTTTCTGCGGCTCAAAACCACCTGCTTCCGGCTCCCAGTCAAATGCATCATAGAATCTCTCGTCATCCACAACTTCCATGACTGCCACACCATCAATGTCAGTAACACGGGTCTCGATGCCAATACCGCCCTCTGCGATCTGGGTCAGTTCAATCTTTCTGGTAAACTCTGTGGACTGCTCCAGCGCATCCATGATAGCACTGGAAACATACATCACAAGGCTTCCATTTGCTTTGTATCTTCTCAGCTTGCCTTTTGCCAGGATATCTTTCAACATTCCGAAGACCTTTGCTTTAGTATAGGCCGCAATCGCAGTAGTAGAATGATAACCCTCTTCTTTCTGAGCTGCCTGAGCAACCTTAGAGAAGAACAGTGCATCCGTCTCCGGCACTACCTGAGTCTGTTCAAAGGTTCTGGAGATATTCTGGATAGATGCTGTTGCGTTCGTCTCATCCACATCCGCTTTATCTACCAGGAAGGAAATATCGCGGTCATGAGTAACTGTAAACGGCACATCTTTCTGCACGTAATTACCTTTATTCCATCCGCCATTGCGATTATGATTCTTGTATCCGGATGTGGACATCTGGGTAAAATGGAAGGTTTTGGCATCCAGCCATCTTACGTTAGTAGTTACAAATGGGGACGTTAATGCTCCCTGCATAAGGATTTCTAAAAGTTCCGGCTCCCATACCTGGGCATAGTTTAAATTCGGCATATATTCACCTTATCCTTTCTTAGTTGTTGAAGCGGTTCCAACGTTTAGTCGGTACGCTCGCCTGCGGTGTCTGTGTTCCTGGCTGAGGCTCTCCGATGGTTCCACTAGATGCCCCAACTTGCACGAAACCCGTAGCCCCTGCCTGAAGTTTCAGTCCTGGAACGTCTTCCAGAACCTTATTGATGGCAGCTTTTAAAGCCTCACCGTTGATTTTTCCATCCTGCCCGATAACCTGGCTCAGATCTGCCATTTTCAGGACATATGGAATCGTTTTAGAATCAATCCCCAGTTCAACTGCCGCCAGCACTCCGGCACTCTGAATCTGGGCCTCCTGAGCCGCTGTCTGCGCCTTAGCAAGCTGTGACTGCATAGCACCTACATCTGGCTGATTCTTTGCTTTCTCAGCCTTAAAAGCTGCGATTGCCTGTTCAACCTCCTCCTGGCTAAGCCCCTGCTGTTTAAAATAGGCTTTCAATGCCGTATCTTCCTTAGCAGCCAGAGTACCATCGAACATCTGCTGAATCTTTCCATAGTCAATTGTCGGCGGTGTCGGCTGTGGCTCCGGTGGTGTCGGATTACCAGGTTCAGCAAAAAGCTGTAAGTTCATCGGGAATTTCTTTCTCATGTCTTCGTGCTCCTTTCCATTTATGAGAGTGTCTCTCTTGTTACCTGTCCATTTTCATCGGTGTCACCGGCCGCGCAGAGTTTAGAGCCATACTCGCGTTTGGGCATAAAAATAACACGCATTTCTGCGTGCTTATAACCGTTGCGACGTCGCAACAAAACATATGCAAAACATCAATCCCTGTGACTTATGCTTGCATATTTTCTAAAAAAATGGTATAAAACAATTAAGAAAAGACCATTTCCCGTCCCCATTGTCCCACTCGATGAGTGGTTGACCGGATGGATAAATGGTCTTTTTATTTTCTCATATACACCTTTTCTATTTTGCCATCTTTCATCACAACAATTTTTTCTATAAACCTAGTATGATGCGAACTATAAAGACCATTTATCTGCCGCTCTATCTCTTCCGCGGATAACGGACATTCCGTAATATCGAAAATGAAATTGGGTGATTGTTTTTAAATCAAATCGCTCCCCATTAATCAAATAGTCCGGTGTTTGTATGCCTTGTGGGTACATTATCTGAGGGACAAATTCAACAATCTTTCCATACTTTTTGCTCAATACCGCAGCAACAGACCGTTCCTGTTCCGTAGGATGAAGTGTAACCCTTTTTCCATCCACTTTATAAGTCACTCCGTTGACATCATATTCTTTCATGTCAATAAGAGAGCCGTCCGTGTTCTTTTTAGTCCATTCATCTGTAATTTCATCTGGCATGCCAAAAAACTGCTCTTCCCGCTTCTGCTCTATGTAATCGCTCGCATCTAAATTGCCAGTCTTAAACCGAACATTTCTCCACTCTGAAGCCTTTCTCCCATAGATCTGTTTGTTATCCGGATCCAGTGAATACTCAGCCAACCGACTATACTTCTCTTCCTGGCGCTTTGTGTACTGCTGCCGGACTTCCTGCTGGCTCTGTAGACCTACATTCTCCAGTTCCTCTTTTGTCCAGGTATCGTCTGCTGTGGAGATGCCAGGGAAATATGTAGTATGAGAGTCCTTACAGCGGGGATGATACAGCCCCTTACTGATAGCGTAGCTCATAAGCGGATACCGCTTCCCGGTCTCCGGATCCACACCATCCTTGCTGCCACCGCTCCACACATCATCAATCAGCACCTTGCCGACAAAGGGCAGGCACTTCGGACACGGGTTTCCACGCTTTGCCATGATAACAGTGGCAAAGCCCCACTCCTGCCGTTTCTCGCCCTCTCCCTGCAGGTATGCCCGCTTGCTGGCCGTCCTGATCGCCATATCAGCATAATCAGAGAGTGTGTGGCGTGCACCGTTGGCGTACATCACACAATTAAGGCCACGGGACAGCATGTCCTTCGTAGCCATATCAACAGCCTTTTCGTATGTGCCTGCTCCGGTATTGGCATACACCTGCGCGTTGAATATGGCTTTGCGGTAATCATCGTTGGCCTTGCGGAGCACTGCTGTTTCCGCAGCTTCCATGTCGTGAATAGTGGCTTCCACCAGAGCATCCAGCTTGCGATCATTCAGCTTAAAGAACTCTGCCGTCATTGCATCATGTGCAGGAGATCTGTTTGTTCCGGATATCTTCCATCCTTTCCTGATAGCCTGCAAGATTCTGATTTCCTGCTTCATATTGCCTTTCATGCGTGCCTGGCGGATCAGATGCTCAATCTGGCTATTGATGCTTTTAAACTGCTTTTGGTACTTCTTCTGGTTCTTCCGCTTGTACTTTTCCAGGGCTTTCAGCTGTTCCACCTGCCACATGGACCAGTTGTAACCTTCCTTGGTCTCTTCCGCCCTGTGCCGATCCATATTCCGGATCATGGATGCAATCAGTTCGTTTTCGATGCGCCGGAAGGCCTCAGCAAGATCGTACTCATCAGGTTGCACTCATCAGCGCCCCTTCCATAGCATCCTGTCCTGCAGGCTGCAGTATCTGGCCGTCGTTTGAGAGTACCTCGAATCCCTGTGCCTTGAATCCGCGAATCAGCTTTTTTAACTGGCTCATGCTCTTGCATTTGTCATTCCGGAGTTCCGCGTATCCTTTTTTCTCGATAGCGTACACGCCAAACGGTACCTGATCACTTGCCATCTTTAACAGCCCTTGGTACTCCTCCTGGCTCATTCTGTACACTCGGTTCATCACCTTCACCTGCATCTCCGTCACCTCCCAGATTAACATTAAAAAGCCCGGCAGCCATATTTACTCCCGGTTCTTCTACCTCTGCAATTCCCTGTTCCGCTTTCAGTCGGGCGATTTCCTCCTGTTTCCACTGCTCATCCCTGGAATCACCGTAAAGTTCTTCCACCTGGGCTTCTACGCTCATCAGTGCCACACCAGGCCGTGCCTTCGCCATCGTTTCCACCTGACTTTCAAAGGACGGATTTGCATACTCTCCAAACGGAATATCTACCTTTACATCTTCCACCGGCTGTCTGATCAGAATGTTGTAAGCATTAATCGCAGCGCTTACCACCTTCGGAAGTGTTTCCTGCAAAGCTTCCACAATCGCGTTTCTGGTATACAGCGTGGTCTTTTCCTTTTCTCTCTGCGCCTCTGCATTATCCAGTTTCTTCGTGTCGATGCCAAGAGTGCTTGGACTGATGATGCCCTGCAGGCACAGATCCAGCGCCGTCACATAAGATGCCAGGTAACTGTCATGTGGGATAACCGGTTGATCGGTCTGTACTTTATTTTCTCCCTTTTCATCCATGTTATTGTCCGCGGCAAAATACCGGCAGTCAAACGGATTTGGCTCCAGCGGCTCTCCTGTCCTTGGATCCTTGGGTACTAATGATTCTGGAATGTAGGTCTTTGCCCTGCCTGCACGAAGCGCGTCCATCCACTGTGACCACGCCTCATCGAAGGCGTCAAAGCTGTCCAGCTTGCCGTCATAGATGGAGCCGCCGCGGTCCTCATACTTTGTGGATTCGTACACATGGATTGGTACGGCGAGGATGGTCTTCTCATCAAACCGCCAGTCCTGCAGGTTTTTAGTCTGATCCAGAACCTTCAGATCCACCAGTTTTTCATCCAGATACAGCTCGTTGATGATGTAGCCGTATCCATAACGCTCATTGAGCACATACCGCTTACCTTTTGCGTTGTACGGTGTCTTAAAGATTACCTCGCGCAACCGGTCACGCTGATTAACCGTCTCAACCCGGTCTCCCGGATACCATTCCAGGATTGGATACTCGCTCACCATCGTGTCGATTGTCACTTTGAAAGCTCCGTCTCCGATGTACAGGATTTCTTTCAGCGCCTTTTCCATCTTTTTTCTGAATCCGTTCTGCTCCTCGATGGCTTCCCATATCTTACCCTGCTTACCACTGTCGAAATCGAAGTCATTCATGTCTGACAGCACAATAGCAACCAGCACCTTAACGATCAACTGGGGCAAGCCTGTGTGAATCTTGCGCATCTCAATGCCAGGCGTGCTCTTGCTGGCCCAGAATTTGTATTTGTCAGCATAATCCTTCAGAGTTCCGTAAAGCTGTTCCAGCTCATTGCCGTCACCACGATACCAGATCCGGTTGCGGATGGCATTGGTCTCAAAGTCCATCATCTCCCTGATCTGGATGCTGTACGGTGCCGCTGAATCTATCTGCAGCCAGCTTTTTACGCCTCGGCGAATATTGTCACCCATCTTTTCCAGCCACCTCATTTCTGCTTATCCTCCTCAAAACCTATCATGGACCGGTACGGGATCCATGCGTACTGATTTGCGTTTATCGTATGGTCGTTCCGGTCTTCCGGTTCGTCCTTATCTTCTTTCCAACTGTACTTATCAAGCTCAGCCAGATGCTCCGGGCACTCATCAACCACCAGATAGCAGCCCTGCTGGATCCAGCCAAGCTGCAGCTTGATTCGGTCCAGAATAGTCAATTTCTTATACGCATCCCAGAAATTGTAAAGACAGCTATGCAGCCGCTTATACTTTTTCAGCTCCGTCATAGTTGCCTGGTCGGCATTGTCAATATAAACGTCCTTGGCAAAGCCCCACTTCTTCCGGCACTTCTCCAGAAAATCAATGAGTTTTACCACCGTGTCACTTGGCGCAATCGGATTTTCCAGGTCTGCGTTGTTGTAAACCTTCTCAGCCAGCGTGATCAGGCGTCGGTCCGTTGTGATTCCCTGGAAAAGCATCGCGATCGTATCCGGAGACTTACTGGAATATGCCGTATCCATTCCGCAGGTAAACTTCTTCCACTGGATCCGTCCCGCTTCCACTTCTGATTTCACCCATGCCGCAGTAATAACATGCTTTTTCCGGTCAAAGTTTGGAAACACCAGGCCGGTTGCCTTACCACGCAGCCCCAGGATCTTGTTCTTCCAGATCTTTGTTCCTTTCGGAGTGTTTGCCAGGATCTTATCCAGTTTCTCTTTCGGAAGTCCCAGGTTATGCACAAAAGAAAAGAACCAATGCACCCAGCCGGGCTTTGGTTCCTCTCTCAGTTCATCTTTAATTTCCTGCGGTGTCTCTGCTTCCCACTCTGGGAGCGGCCTGCTGCAGTTGATATACTCCTTGTACACATCCAGTGACGGATCGTCTGGATTGAGTGTAGCCATTAAGTAGTCGCATCTCATGGCAGCCTCACGGACAAAGTCAATGTCCGCGGTGTTAATCTCATCGATATACAGGCAGCCATATTGACCGCCAAGGGCCTTCTGCCACTTTTTCTTGTCGCCATAGCCCATCACATAAATGACCTTGTCCCCACCGGACGTATGGAACAGGATGTGAGGGATCTTGTCATCCTTGGTGCCGTTGCCGTTGTACTCAACCAGTACACCAAAATCATCCACGATACCAAGGTCCTTGTTAATGATATTCTTCTCGGCGGTACCTGTATCCTTGGCTGCAATGATATGCAGCTTCTTCGGTGACTCTGCCACTTTAAGCATGAACTTAAAAAGCCCTACCGTGGTCTTGCCTGCTGCCGTGGTGCCCTCCAGGAACTCCACCGGGGCATCGCACCGAAGGAACGCTTTATATTTTTCCGACAAGAGCAAGCGCTCCGTGCTCACTATCCACCACCTCGCATCTGCTGCAGGATGTCATCCAGCTTATTCTTCTCCTCATCCAGGCCGGAGACCTCCAGCTTGTCCTTAAACATGCCAAGATGGCGCCCCAGAAGCTCCAGAGCCTTCTCCTTGTCATTCAGCTTCAGCTCGATGCCGAACTTGCCATCTTTAATCCCGGCAATAGCCCTGATCTGGCTCTCCGTCAGATCTGCTGTATCTGTCAGGACCACATTGCCATTTACAATCTGGGCGAAATCCGTAGCTTTCGCAAAGGCAATAGCAGCCAGTTCCTCGATTACCCTGTCCTGGGTAACCTCGGTCCGTTTCTGCCGTTCCTGCATGCGCTCAGAGATGTAGGCGGCAACCTTAACATTTCTTAACAATCTGGCAGCTGCAGCCGCAGCCACCTCATCATTTTTAACCCGTGGATATGCGACCTTGTAAGCCCGGGTGGCATTCAGGTCAATCAGATATTCATCCGCAAAAATCTTCTGTTTTTCTGTCACTCGTGCCCACCTCTCTTTCTAAAATACGATCCCACCGACACCATAGGAGACAGCCTGGCGCTGCCTCTCGGAGGTGTTGCTTGCTGGTGCCGTGTGCGCCGCATGAAAATTGACATAACAAAAAGCACCTATCTTTCGACAGGTGCCCTCGGGAGAAAATCAATTATGGTCATGAAACCATCGGGGCGGAAGGAATTGAACCCTCGACACACTGGATGTAAGCCAGCTGCTCTAACCGACTGAGCTACGCCCCAGGGGGGCCCCGCCGGGGTCACTGTCCAGCGGGGATTGAAGTATATACGGAGGAGTTTTCCGTCATCGTGAACCGTCCGCATTCGCCGTCACACGAATGCTTAATACCATACTACTACTTTTATAGCGAACACGACCGAACATTTTTATTTTTCTTCAAAAAATCGGGAATTTCTCATCCGGCATCCATCTTCCGTATATTTAACCCGACGTTTTGGAAACATCCGGTTCAGTCGATAGGCTACTTGAATCCATGTCAATCCCTCCAGATAATAGAAGCGGAACATAATTCTCAAATCAGGCTTTTTAATCGCCTCTATATACTCCTCTGCCTTTGCCGTTAATTCCAGAAGCTCCGCTTCCTTGGCTGTCAAAAGTTTCCGGTAACGTTCCGCCGCCCGCTTCTTTCTATACAGCATCGGATCTGGAAAACCATTGACCTTGATCGGACCTATCGTTAAATCCTCCCTGCTCCCTTTTACAGTGTCCGCCACAATCGGCGGGTTTTTCAGGAACTTGTCCAGCTCCCGGATGCGTCTTCTAATATCTTTTATCTCTTCCATAACTTCGCAATATTGCAGCAGCACCTGCTTGTCCAACGGTACCACCTCCCTCTATTTTTCTACGCGAACCTTAACTGCCCGCCAGCATCCTCGCCCAGACGATCCGCCCGGCAATTCGGCAGCCGCTTCGCAACGCATAACTCTTTCAGATTCGCCCGCACCAGTGCCGTAGGTATCGGCGGACACACAGCGTTCCCACAGCGCCGCACCTGCTCCGCTCTCGGATATGGCTTCCCGTCGCAATCCCGGTCGATGATGTAGTCATCCGGGAATCCCTGGCAGCCGTACAGCTCTTTCGGTTCCAGCATCCGCAGTCCGATATCCACAATCTGATATTCAGTGCCATATATGGTTACCAGCCCGAAACGATCCTGCGCTGTGATAGTATCAAGCGGCACTTTTATATCCTGCCCGGTACCGCCACCGTAATACTTCGTCAAAAACGCCCGCACCTCTCCAAAATGCCCCGGGGAGGTCGTCACTGTATGTAATGGCTCCCTTATATCTTGTCCGGTACCGCTCTTATAAAATTTACTGATAAACGATGTAACAAGACCGTATCTGTTCGAACTATCCACCGTCATAAGTGGCTCTTTCATTCCTTGACCGCGTGTTTCATTTTGCATCGTTTCCGAATGGTACTGAATCAATATCGGCGCAGCCACAAAATTTCGATTTCCGGTTGTTATTGTCGGGAGCGGACTTCTTATATCTTTTCCGACATTATTTTCGTTGTTGCACATAATACACGGTGCCAGCGTTGCCTCCACAAGTCGATTGTGATCGACCGTCGTAATAGTATCTATCGGATCGTTTACTCTACTCCCCGCGCCGGAATAGTTCCCGCCATATGCTTTGTCAATAATCGGGGCAAGTTTTGGCTCAACGACTCCAAAACCATGCTTTCCGGTAATTGTCGGCATTGGCTGCCGGATATCCCCCGGTTTACGTTCGCCGCCGTGATTGCACTGGATCAAGAACGGCTCCGGGTTATCCAGAATGAATTTCTTGATTCCACGGGCAATGCGATCCATTGTCTTCTTCGCCAGCGGACGCACCGCCCGGATTCCGTACTTTTCTTTAATTTCTTCGGCGCTATCGAAGATGCTCGGACATGGGAGTGAAAAATCCAGCTGTGTATACGCCCCCACATAAGGTTTCAGCAAGCCAGCTTTTACCTCCGGGCTATCTGCCGGTCCGTGGGTACGTCGCGCCCATACGATCGGCTTGCCATCGCATCGTGCAATCAGGAAAAACCGTTTCCGCATGGTAGGAGCTCCATAATCTGCCGCCACCAGCTCCCGGAACTGCACTTCGTATCCCAAATCAGTAAGCTGCTGGATAAATTTATGAAACGTTTTTCCCTGCTTTGCCTTGATCGGATGCTTCCGACGCCCCAGCGGTCCCCACGTCTTAAACTCTTCGACATTCTCCAACATTATCACGCGCGGACGTACCAGTCCTGCCCAGCGGCAGGCAACCCACGCCAGACCGCGAATAAACTTGTCCTTTGGCTTCCCGCCCTTTGCTTTACTGAAATGCTTACAATCTGGAGAAAACCACGCCAGCGCCACTGGATTCCCGCCACATACTTTGACCGGATCTACCTGCCACACATCCTCACAGTAATGCTTCGTGTACGGGTGGTTTGCCTTATGCATCTTGATCGCCTCTGGATCATGGTTGATCGCGATATCTACACAGTACCCTGTCGCTTCTTCGATGCCGGTGCTTGCCCCACCGCCACCAGCAAAGTTATCTACTATCAGTTCTCCGTTAATCATCGACCTCATTCTCCTCTGGCATTCTCTTTTCTAACGCCTCTTTTAAAGCTGCAATAACCGTATAGTCCAGTATGCTAATATCTTCCGGTTTTTCCGCCTTTCTGAGCTGCAGCTTAAGCAGCTCGCTTTTCAGCGCGCTACCGATTTTCAACGGTTCCAGCGGATCTTTTATATTATCAAGATACTGTACCTGACACGCTCTGAGCATCCGCATTGCTTCCAGGCACTCCTCCGGTGTCCCGATCGTTTCATACGTTCCCAGTTTCTGAATTACCATAAAAGTAATTTCAAAAAACAGCTCGTATGTTTTATATGGACTTATAATGGCATCATTCCTGCTTTTCAGGTTGTACCGTGCTGGAGAAAATGCTTCCCCCGCATCCTCGGTCAGGCGTTCGACCATAAAATTGATGTTTTTCATATCTTCAACATTCTTCATTGCTTTCCATCTCCATGACTCCATTTGCGTACTGTGTGAGTTCTTCCCTCATTCCCAGGCGCTGCACCGTAGCCACCAGGCCATATGCCAGGCGTACCAGGTCGAACGGTTTCACGTTCAGCATTTCAACTGATAAATCGTCGCTGCCCTTTTCCAGGTTCACGCAACACCCGCTTTGAATTTCCTTTGTGCTGCCGTCGCTGTATCTCACTGTAATGCCGGTAATATCACGGCTCTTTTCTTCTCCCATGGCTCTCACTCCTTAATTTTCTCGTTGGCCCATTCCATCCTGTCTCTTATACACATCTCCGAGCCCACGAGACTAAGGCGAATCTCG
>OJRO01001894.1_pt1 | contig 12677 bp, 10 predicted proteins | sample 1599221 | NCBI WGS metagenome assembly OJRO01 (sample SAMN03922449, study PRJEB24848) | human gut metagenome | isolation source: stool sample | host: Homo sapiens | place: Germany | collected 2009-11
CTACAACCTACTTTTTAAGAACAAAATCGGCGAAAGCTCACTTGACATTCACCGGTTACTGTACGGCTAAAAGGTGAGATCATCAAGCGTTTGAATCGTTGAAGCACTTGAGACTGTGACTTGGTCAGGCATCTCAAGCATCATTGCTGTCCAAAATACTTTGGAAATGTCGGAGTCTTTCGGGCGCGTCGAGGATTCCCGAAATCCGCACTTCGGCGGTACTTTCCCATACAGCCATGACGCAGGCCCGATAAAGCCGAAGCCCTGCCGGAAGCGACGCTCAGTGGCTTCCCGACGGTTCTGATCATACGCAGGGAGCCGTTCGGTCTCCCTGCACCAGGCATTTCAAAAACTCCGTCGCCCTAAGGTTTTCGATCTGTTTTCGTCCTTCAAAGCAGCTTTCCCGGATCCGATCAGCAGATTCTCGGAAGCTGCTCGCCCGTGAGCCAGTCGACCATGCGCCGGCCGCCCATCAGGGTCACCATCTCAACGAATCCGGGATCCTCCGCCGTCACTTCGCCGATGATCGCGGCTCCCGTCCCATGCGGGTCGCTCCGGATGGCGGAGAGCGCTGCGTCCGCTTCGGCTTCCGGGACGATTGCAATGAGGCGTCCTTCGCAGGCGGAATAAAGGGGATCGAGCCCCAGGAATTCGCAGGCGGCGCGGACTTCGTCCTTGACCGGAATTTGGGCTTCATGAAGCGTGATGCCGACGCCGCTCTCGGCGGCAATTTCGTTCAAAGTCGTCCCGAGCCCGCCGCGGGTGGGGTCGCGAAGGACGTGCGCACCGGGCGCGGCGGCGAGAAGGCGCTCGACCATTTTCCCGAGCGGCGCGCAGTCGGACTTGAGGTCCGTGCCGAAAGTCATGTCCTCGCGCAGACTCATCACGGTCATGCCGTGGTCGCCGATCGAGCCCGAAACGATCACGCGGTCGCCGGGACGCGCCTGGGAGCCGGAAATCATGTGGTCGGCGAGTCGCTCGCCGATGCCGGTGGTGGCGATGTAGACCCCGTCGCCGTGGCCCTTCTCAACCACCTTGGTGTCGCCCGTCACGACGGCAACGCCCGCTTCCCTTGCGGTCTCGGCCATGGACTGAACGATCTTTTCGAGGTCCCGGAGCGGAAAGCCTTCCTCAAGAATGAAGGCCGCGGAGAGCCAGAGGGGCTTCGCGCCGCACATGGCAACGTCGTTCACGGTGCCTGTGACGGCAAGGCGACCGATGTCGCCGCCCGGGAAGAAGAGGGGCTTCACGACGTGCGCGTCGCAGGAGACGGCAACCGGGCGCGTGATCGGGGGCATCACTGCCCCGTCGTGCCCCTGGTCGAGCCATTCGTTCGTGAGGTGCTTCGCAAAGAGTTCGCCGATCAGCTGCGCCGAAGCTCTGCCGCCCGAGCCGTGCGTCATTTCGACGGCGCCGCGGAGAATGTCGAGCCTGCGGCCGGAGCTTGCGCGTTCGCGCTTGAGATTATTTTCCGTCATGTTCTTTTCCTTTCCTGCCGTAATGAATCTTCGGGACTTTTGTGCCGGATCTTCAGGACCGCGCTCGTCCGTAGCTGTAGGCCGCGGCGCAGGCTCCTTCAGAGGACACCATGCAGGCCCCGATCGGGTGAGCGGGCGTGCAGGCCTTCCCGAAGAGGAGGCACTGCCGCGGCTCCTTTTCGCCTCTCAGAATGGCGCCGCATTCGCAGGCCTTGTTGTCGGGGACGACGAGTTCAGGCATCACGAAGCGCTTTTCAGCATCGAATTCCGCAAATTCCGGGCGGATGCGGAGCGCTGAGTTGGGAACCGTGCCGAGACCGCGCCACTCGAAAGTCGGACGCCGCTCGAAAACCTCATCCATGAGCTCGATCGCCTTGACGTTCCCTTCCGCCGTCACCGCGCGCGTGAATTCGTTTTCGACTTCCGCGCGGCCTTCGTTCACCTGGCGGATGAGCATCAGGATCGAGAGGAGCATGTCGAGGGGCTCGAAGCCGCAGACGACGACAGGCATCTTCCACTTTTCGCTGAAGTGCCGGTAGGGGTTGGAGCCGATCACGGTCGAGACGTGCGCGGGGCCGACCAGGCCATTGAGCTTGGGCGCATCAGGCCGCTGCGGGACCGTGAGGAGAATGTGCTCCATCGCGGCGGGGGTGAGCACGTGGTTGCAGAAGACGGAGAAGTTTTTCAATCCGAGGCGCTTCGCGGCGAGAATCGCCGCTGCCGTCGGAGGCGTTGTGGTTTCAAAGCCGATGGCAAAGAAGACCACCTGACGGTCAGGATTTTCGCGCGCAATCTTCACCGCATCCATCGGTGAATAAATCATGCGCACGTCTCCGCCCTCGGCCCGGCACTTAAAGAGAGACCGGCCTTTGGAGGCCGGCACGCGCATGGCGTCGGCGTAGGTGCAGAGGATCACATGTTCATTCAGTGCGAGGTTCATCGCCATGTCGATGCGGCCGATCGGCATCACGCAGACCGGGCACCCGGGACCGTGAATCATGCGGACGTTGGGCGGAAGAAGGTCCGTGAGGCCCCAGCGCGAGAGCACGTGCGTGTGGCCGCCGCAGAATTCCATGAAGCGGTAGTCGCGGGCGGCGTCGGCCTCCTCGCGGATTCTTTGAGCGAGCTTCTGCGCCTCGTCGCCGCGGCGGTATTCATCGACGTACTTCATGGCCGCGCTCCGCCCGACGTAATCGTCATGCCTTCGCGAAGCTCGCCTGCGCTTTCCAGAATGCGCAGCGTCTCCTCGGCTTCCTTCGCGTCGATGCGGTTGAGCGCGAACCCGACATGCACGATCACCCAGTCGCCCGGGACCGGATGGTCGATCAGGGAAACGTCGACGGGCTTTTCAATGCCGCCGATCGATGCCATCGCATCGGAGCCGTTCGGGGAAACGGAGAGAATTTCTGCAGGAACTGCAAGACACATAGAATCAGACTCCAGCGTGATCCCGGATAAAGGGATAGCTTGACATGCCGCGGGCGAGGGCAAGGCGCGCAAGATGCGCCTGACCGAGGGCAAGCCCTCCGTCGCCCGGAGGCACGATATGGGGAATTCGGGGTTCGATGCCGGCATCCCGAAGCATCTTCGGGATGCGCGACGAGAGGACGCGGTTAAGCATGCAGCCGCCCGTCAGCATGACGGGGCCGTCGATGCCGGATCGTTCGCGCCCGTCGATGATCCAGCGGGCGATGCCATCGGCCGCGGTGACTTCAAAGAGGGCGGCGAGCTTCGCGGCGGTCTCTTTCGACGGGTCGGCAAGCCGGGCTTCCGCGATATGCCGCATGAGCGGGAGGAACGACAGCACGCCTTTCTCAATCGAAAAGCCTCCTTCAAGGGGAGCGGCTTCATCGATGTGAGGCGCCGCGATGCTCTCGAGCCGCATGGCGGCCGTCGCCTCGTCCCGCATCGTGAAGACGAGTCCGAGAATGGCGGCCGCGCCGTCGAACCAACGTCCGAGCGCGCTCGTGCGGGCGGTTCTCGGCGAATGAATGAGCTTCGGGATTTCGCGAAGCATCATTTCCGGAATGGCGGGAAGATCCCCGCGCAGGGCGTGAAGGAGCTCGAACCTTGCGTCCTCAAGCCCAAGTTCAGCGAGAATGGCGGCGCCCATGCGCCAGGGTTCCCGGGCTGCGCGGTCGCCTCCCGGGAGGGCCAGAGAGTGGAGTGTCCCGAATCGCTCGAACCCGTCGGGGCCGACCGCAAGGAGCTCTCCGCCCCAGACTTTGCCGTCGCTTCCAAGCCCCACGCCGTCGAGCGCGGCGCCGAGCGTCCGTTCGTTTCTTCCCGCTTCAGCCATGGCGGCGCCCACGTGGGCGGCATGGTGCTGAATGCGAATCAGGGGCTTCTGCTTTTCCTCGGCGAGCTTTTGCGCGAGCTCGCCCGAGAAGAAGTCGGGGTGGAGGTCGGAGGCGAAGGCGCCGGGCTCGACATCGAGGAGCGAGCGGATGTGCTCGAGCGCCGCTTCGAGCGCGAGGCAGTTCGATACCCGGTCGAGGTCGCCGATATGCTGCGTGAGAAAGAGTTCGCGCCCGCGCGTCATGGCGGCCGTGTTCTTGAGGTAGGACCCCGTCGCCGCCACGTCGGGCGCGCCCTTCACCCCCGGAATGCGGATAGCTTCGGGCGTCACGCCTCTCGCGCGGCGCACCCAGACAGGGCCGGATTCGGTCGAGCGCACGACTGAATCGTCGCAGCGGATGAGGATTTCGCGGTTGTGAAGGAGGAGCACGTCGGCGATGGAGGAGAGCCTCTTCCTAGCCTCGTCGTTTCCGATCACAAGCGGCTCCCCGCCCGGATTGGCGCTCGTCATGACGAGATAGAGGTCGTGAGGTTCTTCCATCCAGGCCGTTCCTTCGGGTTCTCCGAGGAGCGCATGGAAGAGGAGCGCATGGAGCGGCGTGTAGGGAAGCATCACGCCGATTTCGGAGAGCTCGTCCGCAATGCCGGGAAAGGCTTCCGATTCGACGATCTCAGGCTTCTTTCTGAGAAGCACAATCGGGTGAGCCGTGCCCGTGAGGAGCTTCTCCTCAGCGGCGTCGACCAGGGCAATGCGCTTGGCGGAGGCGACCCCCGCGCACATGACGGCCAAGGGCTTCTCGTTCCTGCCCTTCCTGTCGCGCAGGCGCTTCACGGCCTTTGCGTTCGAGGCGTCGCAGACGAGATGGAAGCCCCCGATCCCCTTCACCGCAGCAATGCCGCCCTCGCGGATGACGCGCGCCGTTTCCCGGATCGGGTCGCCGGGGACCGGAGCGCCGTCCGCGCGGATCAGCTCGAGCTGCGGGCCGCAGACGGGGCAGGCGTTGGGCTGCGCATGAAAGCGCCGGTCGCCCGGGTCTTCGTACTCCGCGAGGCAGGCAGGGCACATCGGGAAAACCGACATCGAGGTCTGCGGGCGGTCGTAGGGGAGCCTGCGGGTGATCGTGAAGCGCGGCCCGCAGTGCGTGCAGTTCGTGAAGGCGTAGCGGAAGCGCCGGTTTTGCGGGTCGAAGATGTCCGCGAGGCACTCTGGGCTCGTCGCCGCATCGGGCGTGATCATCGTGGTAACAGCCCCTTCGGCGCGGGACGGCGTAATCACGAACCGGTCGACCCCGCGAACGGGAGCGGGCTTCATGTCGATCGAGTCGATCCGGGCGAGCGGGGGCTTTCCGCGGCGGAGTTCGTCAGGGAAGGCGTCGAGCGCCTTCGGGTCGCCCTCGAGAAAAATCCCGACGCCCTCGGGGTCGTTGAAGACCTCGCCGGCAAGGTTGAGCGCCGCGGCGATGCGCCAGACGGTGGGGCGAAAGCCCACGCCCTGGACGAGCCCTTCGACGCGCACGAGACGCGCTTCTCTTGCCATCATCCGCTCTCCCTTAATGAACTTGAACTTGTCGGAAGGCCCTTAAAGGCTCGCAAGAACGAGCTGGGCTTTGAGCCATGCGCACCACTTGTCGATCCCTTCGCCCGTCGTCGCCGACACCCGGAGCACCTTCGCCTTCGGATTGACGCGAAGGACGTTGGCTTCGGCCTTGTCGGCATCAAAGGGGACGTAGGGGAGAAGATCGATCTTGTTCATGAGGACGAGCGACGACGCGCGGAACATGTCCGGGTACTTGAGGGGCTTGTCCTCGCCTTCCGTGACGGAAAGCACCGCGACCTTGTGCGCTTCGCCGAGATCAAATTCAGCCGGGCAGACGAGGTTTCCGACATTCTCGATGAAGAGAATGGAGTTCTCCTGGGGCTTGATCGCCTCGATCGCGCGCTTCACCATCTGAGCGTCAAGGTGACAGCCTTTCCCCGTATTGATCTGGAGCGCCCGGACGCCGGTGGCGCGGATTCTTGCCGCGTCGTTCGTCGTTTCCTGGTCGCCTTCAATGACGGCCGAAGGGATGTCCGTGAGGGTCCTCAGGGTCTTGGTCAGCAATTCCGTCTTTCCCGACCCGGGGCTCGAGACGAGGTTGAGGGCGAGGACGTGGCTGGCGGCAAGACGCGCGCGGTTTTCGGCCGCGATGGCGTCGTTTCTCGCGAGGATGTCTTCTTCCACGGCGATCGCGCGTCCCGCGGGCATGTCGTGGTCGTGCGAATGCGCGGGATGCGCATGGTCGTGGGAATGACCGTGATCGTGATCATGCTCATGGGCATGGGCATGGGCATGGGCATGTTCATGCTCGTGATCGTGGTCGTGGACCGTCAGGGTGATGTTCCCGTCGGCGTCCCGGACTTCATGCATATGGGGACCCGAATGGCCGCAGCCGCAGGTAGTGCACATTTCTTTCTTCCTTCCTCCGCTTTAGGGAGCGAAAACTTTTTTTAATGGGGTTCTTTTGTTTGTTCTGCAGGGTCCGGGAAGCCTCAGGGACAATCAGCCGTCCGAAGCCTCGAGGATGTCGACCACCTTCATTTCCGTGCCGCCGGTGGCGGCGAGCCGGTAGCCGCCGCACTCGGGGCAGGGGTCGCCGTAGCGCTTCAAGGGCACTGTTTTCTCGCAGGCGAGGCACCAGGCCTCGCCCCGCGGGCGCTCGATCTCAAGCGCCGCGTTTTCCGCGGGGCCGCCCTTCCTCACCGAGGTCCAGGCAAATTCGAGGCTCGGAATGTCGACGCCGGCAAGCTCTCCGATCGAGACCCGCACGGCCTTCACGCGCTTCACATCGTTTGCGCGCGCGGTGCGTTCGACGATTTCGAGAATTCCTTCGGCGATGGAGAGTTCATGCATGGCTTCGATTCAGATTTGCTTCGTCTGGCGCCGTTCCATGCAAAGACGGTGGGCACGCAGGCGTCAAGTCCGAAGAGCGCCCGTTCGACCGCGTTTTCAAGCTTCGCGCGGTCGTCCATGTCGTCCTTCGGGTAGAGAAAGGCTTTCGCAGCAAGCGATGCCATGCGCTGGCCGGCACCGTTGGGCGAAAACTGCCACTCGGTGGGCGAGGTGATTCTGAGGGTCTGAAGTTCTCCCGAAGGGATGAGCTTCACGGCATGCATCAGAAGGCCCCGCGCCGTTTCAACGAAGCTTATCCCGATGCCCGCTTCAGGGCCATAGGTCCAGAGAACGTTTCTGCCGTCCTCTTCGGAGGTGGAAAGTGGCGCGGATTCTCCTTCTTTCGGCATAGCCCGATCGATGAGCCCTGCGGAAAGATCGAGGAGCGCCTTAGCGCGCGCGAAGAGGCACGCGGTTTCAACAATCCTTGCGCCCGTGAGCGCCGCAGGGGAAATGCCTTCCGAAATCAGAAGATCCCGTACGGCAGGGTTGTTACGCATGCGCGACAACGCACCGGTGAGCCTCGGCGCGCCCTGCCAGAAGGGAGCCATGTCGAAGCCCGAATCGTTCAGAAGCCGGTAGGCAATCTCTTCGGCAAAGTCTGGCGTCATGATTTCGCTTCTTTCGGGCAGAAACTGAACGTCGGCTTCCGGTGGACGAGGCTCGGCAAGCAGGGAGAGGAGCAGATGCGCGGCAGGAATCGTGCCGGCATGACTTTCGGCCCATCCGCGAAGGTCGAACCTGCGATCATGGAGATTCTTCAGGAATTCTTCCGGCTCCATCCCGAAGAGAAGCCGCGAGGCGGCGGTCCGGGCTTCCGCGAGGAGGGCAGAAAGCGCATCGAGGAGCCTCTGAAAAAGCGCCGGATCAGGACCCTCTTCAGAATGCGGGTCGAGCCTCACGAGAAGCTGCGCAATGAGGGCGAGCCTCGCGCGGAGCGCTCCGATCTGACGGTGCTCCTCTTTTCCAAGAATGGGCGTGAGCGGCAGCGGCAGGGGCGGGCGCCCCTCCTGAGGGGCGGCGAAGCCCCCGAGGAGCGCGGTCCTGGCTTCGAGCTTTTCGCTCTCGCAGACGAGAACGCGCAGATTCTCAACGATCGCTTCCGCCGTGACGGCAGTCTCGGGGAGGCGCGCGAAGGCGCTCCCGCGCTTTTCGCTCGGGCGCCCGCGGGCGGCAAGGAGCGCGCTGTCGAAGGCCGTCAGGTGCGCGATGGGGCAGAGGCCGTAGAGGAGCGTAATGAGGCGCCGTGCGTTTGCGCGGTGCTCCGGAGACGCAAGCATCCGGGCGATGCCGTTCGTGCGCGTTGAAGACACGCAGACGGAGGCTTTGCCGCAGGGCTTCGGGAGCACGTGGATGTGGATGGCGGCTTCATCAGGAGCGGTCATGGCTTCGTCCTCCCTTCTGCGGATTGAGCCGCATCAGCCTGGGGCTCAAGGGCGGGAGCGGCTGCATCCGGCGCCTTCGCTTCCGTCGGAAGTTCCCCGGCGCGCGCGGCTTCGAGGTGATGCTTCTCAGGCGCTTCCGCCTTCTTTTCAACCCAGCGGCGGCCGCGGCCGAAGAAGTCGCGGCGGGAGAACTTCTCGTTTTCGTCGATCTTCTTTGGTTCGGGCCTGGGCGTGAGCGCCGGGGTCTCAAGATAATTCTTCGGGGGCTCGACCTTGATCGGAATCACGCGCCGCAGCGTCCCGTCCGCAGCGGGCGGAGCCCACGCGGTCGCATCCTCGTCGTCCTCCGGGATGGAGGATGTCGTAAGCATGGTTTTGAGCGCCACGCGGGCGAATTCGTCCGCGGTTTCCTGGTCGGCCATGTCGAGGACCGGACTCTTGAGCGGGAGCGAGAGAAAGCGCCCGAGGATCGGATCCTCGACCGAAATGAAGGGAAAGTCCCCCGCGGGGAGTTCGATCAATCGAACCTTTCCGACGGGCACCTCGACCCAGGATTCGGCGACCCCGCAGACATAGACCGCGGCGATCGACCACGGCGTCACCATGACGCCGATCCAGTCGTTGCCCCAGCGGCGGAAGTCGACCGCACGGACGTCAATCTTCGGATTGACGATGGGCAGTCCCGCCATGCGCTCGCGCGCAATGCGGCGCATGCCTTCCTCGAAGAAGACGGTCGGCGACTCAGCAAAAGAAGCCCGGGGTTTGGGATCCATGAATGCTCCTGAAACGGAAAGGCGCGGGCTCTCTAGGAGAGTGGGTGAGGTGACTGAAATTATTCATATCAATGGAAAATTTCGCACCGAATCTTTGTTTACAATCAATGAGGACGCGCTTTTCCGACGAGTATAGAAAGGGCTTGCGCGAAGCGGTATCCGTCAAAGGAAGGGGAGCCGCTAGTGCTTTCGGGCGAGACCTTCCCGACGCACCGGCCGCGGCTACTCATAGGTAGAACTTGATGGGTAGCCGCTCTGCGCTCATGACCTATAGCCCGGAGATCGCGTCGAAAACTATTCTTTCGGTGACTCTTTTCATTCCCTTTTCCCGGGAATCTGAAGATTTTGTCAGGGGCGCCAGAGGAAACATTCGAAATGCGCGCTCCCGGCAGGCTTTCGGGAAGAACCCTCCGGCCCGGCAGCCTGCACATATGAAAAATGAACGAGGGGGAGACCCAACATGCTTGAAACCCAATATCAGGCACTTCGCCGTCAGGGCGTGAGCCGCCGCAGCTTCCTGCAGTTCTGCTCGCTTACCGCGGCGAGCCTCGGGCTCGGCAATGCGGGCGCGCAGGAAATCGCGCATGCGATGGAAACGAAGCCCCGTACGCCGGTCATCTGGCTCCACGGCCTTGAGTGCACCTGCTGCTCAGAATCCTTCATCCGCTCCTATTCGCCGGTGGTTCAGGACGTCGTCCTCTCCATGGTGTCGCTCGACTACGACGACACGATCATGGCCGCTGCGGGCGAGCAGGCCGAAGAGTCGCTGCACGAGACGATGGAAAAGTACAAGGGGAACTACATCCTTGCCGTTGAAGGCAACGTTCCTCTGAACGAAGGCGGCATCAACTGCATCCCGAACGGCGAAATCTTCCTCAACAAGATCAAGAAGGTTGCCGAAGGCGCCAAGGCCGTGATCGGCTGGGGCTCCTGCGCCGCCTGGGGGTGCGTGCAGGCCGCGAAGCCCAATCCCACGAAGTCCGTTCCGATTACGGAAATCATTACCGACAAGCCCATCGTGCTCGTCCCGGGCTGCCCGCCGATTCCGGAAGTGATGACGTCGGTGATCACCTACATCCTCGCCTACGATCGTCTGCCGCCGCTTGACCGCCTCGGCCGTCCGAAGATGTTCTACGGCCAGCGCATTCACGACAAGTGCTACCGCAGAGGCCACTTCGACGCGGGCCAGTTCGCCGAGAAGTTCGACGACGCGGGCGCTAAGCTCGGCTACTGCCTCTACAAGGTCGGCTGCAAGGGACCGACGACCTACGCGCCCTGCTCGACCGTGCAGTGGAACGAAGGCCTCTCGTGGCCGGTCAAGTCGGGTCACGGCTGCATCGGCTGCGCCGAACCCAACTTCTTCGACAAGGGGTCCTTCTACAAGCACGAAACGACCGTTCTGCCGCCCATCTTCGGCGGCGTCGAGGCAACGGTCGACAAAGTGGGGCTTGCAACCGTCGCCGTCGTCGGCGCGGCTGCCGCCGCACACGCAGCGCTCTCAGCCGTGGCTCAGGCGCGCGCCAAAACGAATAAGGAAATCGGAGGGAAGGAATAATGAGCGAACGCAGAATTGTTGTTGACCCGGTCACCCGCATTGAGGGTCATCTGCGCGTGCAGGCCGTGCTCGGCGACGACGGCAAGATCGTCGACTCGATGAGCACGGGCACGATGTGGCGCGGCCTTGAAGTGATTCTGAAGGGCCGCGATCCGCGCGACGCCTGGGCGTTCGTTGAACGCATCTGCGGCGTCTGCACGGGCATTCACGCCCTTGCCGCCGTCCGCGCGGTTGAGGACGCGATCGGGATCAAGATTCCGAAGAATGCGAACATCATCCGCAATCTCCTGAACGCCACCCTTTACGTTCAGGACCACATCGTCCACTTCTATCAGCTCTCCGCCCTCGACTGGGTCGACGTGGTGAGCGCGCTTCAGGCTGATCCCCGCGAAACCGCCGACATTCAGCAGAAGATTTCGCCGCGTCATCCGCTCGCGGCCGTGGGCTACTTCCGCGACATTCAGAACCGCGTGAAGAAGCTCGTTGAATCCGGTCAGCTCTCGATCTTCAACAAGGGCTACTGGGGACACCCGGCGATGAAGCTCCCGCCTGCGGTGAACCTTCTCGCCGTCGCCCACTACCTCGAGGTCCTCGACTTCCAGCGCGAGGTCGTGCGCATCCACACGATTCTGGGCGGCAAGAACCCGCACCCGAACTATCTCGTGGGCGGCGTCGCGTGCCCGATCAACATGCACGACACGGGCGGCCAGGGCACGATGGTGAACGAGGTGACGCTCAACTACATGCGTGCGGTTGCGCGCCATGCGGTCGACATCGTCGAAAACGTCTACCTCCCCGACATCAAGGCGATCGCCTCCTTCTATCCGGACTGGTTCAAGTACGGGAAGGGCCTCGCCGGCGTCAACTGCCTCGCTTACGGCGACTTCCCCGAAATCGCGAACGATTTCTCCGACAAGTCCCTCCAGCTCCCCTCGGGCGCCATTCTGAACGGCAACCTCAACGAGGTCTTTGAGGTCGATGCGCGCGACCCCGAGCAGATTCAGGAATTCGTCGACCACTCCTGGTACCAGTACCCGGATCAGACGAAGGGTCTGCACCCCTGGGACGGCATCACCGAGCAGAAGTACGAGTTCGCGAAGGGCTCCGAAGGCACGCCCACGAAGTTCCAGTGGCTCACGCCTGACGGCAAGTACTCCTGGATCAAGAGCCCGCGCTGGCGCGGCCACATGATGGAAGTGGGCCCGCTCGCCCGCCTTGCGATCGGCATTGCGAAGAACGTGCCGCACATCAAGGAGCCGGCGCTCGACCTTCTGAAGGAACTCAACCTCCCGCTCGAGGCTGCGTTCTCGACCTTGGGCCGCCATGCCGCCCGCGCGCTCGAATGCCATTGGGCTGCTCAGAAGCTCGTCCAGTACGTCGACGACCTCACCGCCAACATCAAGGCGGGCGACGAGGCCGCCGCCAACATGGAGTTCTGGGAACCCTCCACGTGGCCCAAGGAATGCAAGGGCGTGGGCCTTTGCGAAGCCCCCCGCGGCGCGCTCGCCCACTACTGCGTCATCAAGGACGGCAAGCTTGAAAACTGGCAGGCCGTGGTGCCCACCACCTGGAACCTGGGGCCCCGGGATGCCAAGCATGTGCTGAGCGCCGCCGAACAGGCCCTGGTGGGCACGCCCGTGGCCGATCCCAAGCGGCCTGTGGAGATCCTGCGCACCATCCATTCCTTCGACCCCTGCATCGCCTGCGCCGTGCATGTCATCGACGGCGAGACCAATCAGGTGCACGAGTTCAAGGTCCTGTAATCCGTATCCGTTCGCTGGGGGAAGGGCTGTCCGCAAGGGGCCCTTCCCCTTTTTCATGCTCCGTCCGCCGGGACGGCCGCCATCCAAGGAGGCTCCATGAGCGAGACTGTGGCCGCTCCCCGCGTGCTGATCATGGGCGTGGGCAATATCCTGCTGCGTGACGAAGGCTTCGGCGTGGCCGCCGTGAACCATCTGGAAAAGAACTACTACTGGCCGGAGAACGTGCGCTTGCAGGAAGGAGCCACGCAGGGGCTTCTGCTCATGTCCGAACTGGAGGAGTGCGACCTGCTGGTGGTGCTGGACGTGGTGCTGGGCGGCAAGGAGCCGGGCACGGTCTATCTGCTGGAAAACGAGGATCTGAGCCGCAGCCTCAGCTTTCAGGGTTCCATGCACCAGACGGATCTGCTCCAGACCCTGCAGGTCTGCGAGCTGGCCGGGTGCCGTCCGCAATGCCTGGCCTTCGGCCTTCAGCCTTTTGACTGGCGCACCATGCAGG